>Ga0207693_10000204_pt1 | contig 54264 bp, 53 predicted proteins | sample LARL81metaG_FD_184347 | JGI IMG/M metagenome (GOLD analysis project Ga0207693, IMG submission 184347) | Corn, switchgrass and miscanthus rhizosphere microbial communities from Kellogg Biological Station, Michigan, USA - LAR L8-1 metaG... | ecosystem: Host-associated > Plants > Roots >... | reverse complement strand
GGCCAAGCGCACAAGATTTGGTTGCTTCTTGGCCCGGCGGATCACGTCGGCGGCAATGCGGTCCGCTTTCGGCATGCGCACGGGGCGGCGTCCGGGCGTCAGGACGTATGCCGCAACTTCCGCTAGGTCTCTCGCCAGTGCTCGTACAGTCTTAGGTTCCCAGAGCTTCTGAATGATTTTCTCAGTTCTGTTCGGATTCACGATCGGTACGTTTCCTATGAAGGTCGCGTTAACATCTCGCGGCTAATCATACACTTACATCGATTCTTGGCTTTTCATACCAAATTTCCTTGACATTAAATTATACTGTGTGAGATACAGTGTATGTCACATACTATATGTCGAACGGTAGCCAGGAAACTTCCGAACTCTTCGAAAACCTCAAGCTGGAACTCCGCCGAGGCTGTTTGACTCTCGCCGTCCTGACCCAGCTGCGGACCGAACGTTACGGATACACCCTCCGCAAGGCATTAGCCGACGATGGATTGGAAATCGACGAAGGCACACTCTATCCCCTGCTCCGCCGCCTTGAAAGCCAGGGCTTGCTAGTAAGCCAGTGGCGTGAAGAGGACAAGCGGAATAAGCGCTTCTACCGACTGTCGCCCGTCGGAGAGCAGATTCTGGAACAGTTGCTGAAAGAGTGGCTGAGCATAAACACTTCTCTCAACCGCATCATGCAAGAGGTTTAGATCATGGACCTTCTAAAGAGCTATTTGACCGCCGTAAAGAGAAATCTTCCGCGGAAGCAGCGGGACGACATTCTCGCGGAGCTTTCCGAGGAACTGCGTTCGCAGATCGAAGACCGCGAACGGGAGCTGGGAAGACCGCTTACTGATCCCGAGCAGTATGGCGTGTTGATGCAGCATGGCGATCCGATGGTCGTAGCCCGCCGCTATTGGCCGGAGCGCGGCCGAAGCCTTGCAGTCGGATGGGAACTTATCGGCCCTGAGCTCTTCCCGACCTACACATTCGTTCTCGTTCTTAACCTGTTCATCACGCTGATCACCGTTCCTATCGCTCTTTGGATTTATCACGTCCCGATTACGATCAAGCCCTTCTTCCTTCCGGTCGGGATCCAGATTGTTTGCGTTACTGCGATCTTCATCGTCATGAACATGATCCGCAGAAAATTCAAGGTCAACTTCCTCTACGGCCCCGCCGATCTCGCGTCGGTGATGCCGCTGCAGCGTTGGTACTCCGTGTCTGGACTGGTTTCCTGCGGCTTGATCACTCTATGGTGGCTGGCGATTCCGCGATTTCAGTTCCTGGTGCTTGGACCAGCGGCGGGAGAACTCGAACTCTCCTCTGGCGTATGGAACCGCTATTACCTCCCGGTCCTGCTTTTATTCCTGGCCGGAATGGCGCAACGCACAACGACCCTCGTACGGCCTCAGTGGAATTGGCTGCTTCCCATGTCGCGATTTGTTATCGACGGTGTAGGAGCTGTGCTCATGTTCTTCTTCCCCTCGCATGCCTTGGTGGTGGTGAGCCAAGCCGCTGCCGATCCCGCGCAAGCAGAAAGATTGGCCGCAACCGCCAATAACTGGCTGAGATGGGGCCTGTTCGGCCCCTGGCTCTGGATCTATCTCGGGGCGTCATCGCTTTTTTATGCTTGGTACAGCCGGCCGTTTCTTCGCCGCTTCTGGCTGTCCCGACAGAATCGCATTCGTCGCACGCATGAATTAAACGGACTTATCTAGGAGCACGTCATGGAATTACTGGAGCGTTATCTGCAAGCCGTCCGTTTTTGGCTGCCCAAGGCGCAGCAGGACGACATCATTGCCGAATTGTCGGAGGATCTGCAGTCGCAGATCGACGATAAGGAGCAGGAGCTTGGACACTCGCTCAGCAGCGACGAAGTCTCGGCGATCCTGAAGCGCTGCGGCAGTCCGATTCTGGTTGCCAGCCGCTATCGCAGCCAAACTTATCTGATCGGACCGGTGCTGTTCCCAATCTACGGCTTCGTCCTGAAGATGGTGCTTCTTTTCATCCTGGTGCCGGTGTTCGTCTTCATCGTGGGCCCGATGAATGTGGTCAATTCTCGCGAATGGACTCTGGCAATTGCCCGCACTATGGGCGATATGTGGAATGGCGCCTTTATCGCTGCCGGAACGATCACGCTGATCTTTGCGATCCTAGAGCGTACTCAGGAACACCTGAAGGCTCTCGAAAAATGGGATCCGCGCAGCTTGCCCCCGCTACAGAAGAAAGAAGAGCGCAAGCCTTCGCGCATCCATAGCGTATGCGAATTGGCATTCGGGTTTCTGGGTGTGATCTGGCTCCTGCTTGTGCCGCACTATCCCGTGCTCGTCCTCGGGCCCGCGGCGGCAATCCTGAAAGCGTCTGCTGTGTTGCATCCGTTCTATGTGCCGATTCTGCTGCTCGCGATTGCCGGACTCCTCCGTGCCGCGATCAGTCTCGCCAAGCCGGAATGGGAATGGTTCCCAGTCGCCAGTCAATTGTTCACCACGGTTTTCGCTCTGATCCTGGTGAAATTGATCATTGCCGCCACGGGCGCTACCAGTGGCGCGCCGAAACCATTGGTGGTCCTCGCAGACAGCGTGCAGAACTCGCTTCAGTATGTTCGCATCGCTCTGGTCGTCAATGCTTCCATCCTGATCGGCCTTGTCGGTACTTGGATTGGTCTTTGCATTTCCGTGATCGTACATAGCTGGAAACTCTTACGGAGCGTGCGCCAGAAAGACTCCGTTGCCGAACATCTGGCGCAGTTTTTCGTGGTGTAGGTTCAGCGTCCAACAAATTTGTCGAACGTAACCGGAATCGGTTGCGTATGCGTTAAGTGTGTATCTCGCACGCCGCGGGAAGGAGCACAACATGAGCACAGATTCACTGGCCGAATTGTCCGGAGTAAGTAAACGCTTCGGAAAAGTCGTGGCCCTCGACAATTTCGAATTGCAGGTGCGGCCCGCCGAACTGCTGGCTGTACTCGGTCCGAACGGAGCGGGCAAATCGACCGCCATCTCCCTGATGCTCGGATTGCACCAGCCCGATTCCGGAAGCGCGCGCCTGTTCGGCGACTCTCCACTGAACGTGGCCACGCGCAGAAAAATCGGCGTCATGATGCAGGATGTTGCCCTCGCGCCCGAATTGCGCGTCCATGAACACATTGAGCTGGTCGGAAGCTACTACCCCGATCCGCTTTCTGTCGCCGACGCAATGACACTGACGGGAACGTCATCCCTCGCAGCGCGGCCATATGGAAAGCTCTCCGGCGGACAGAAACGTCAGGTTCAATTCGCAATGGCGATTGTCGGACGCCCGAAGCTGCTGTTCCTCGATGAACCAACAGTCGGCCTCGACATTCACTCGCGCGAACGGATGTGGGCGGCATTGCGCGAGTTAGTCCACCAGGGTGTCTCCATCATCCTTACCACGCACTATCTGGAAGAAGCAGAAGCTTTGTCAGACCGCGTGGTAGTTCTCGCCAAAGGTCGAGCGATTGCAAGTGGCACAGTCGACGAATTGCGCTCTCTTGTGGATCGCAAGCGCATCTCCTGTGTGACCTCGCTTGCTCCCGATCTGATCCAAACCTGGCCTGGTGTCCAGGCTGTGACCCGCGACCGCGGGCGTCTTCAGATCACTGCCACCGACGCGGACGCTATCGTCAAGAAACTGGTTTTCGCCGATGCCGATTTCCGTGAATTGGAAGTGCATCGCGCTGGACTCGCAGAAGCTTTCACCGAACTGACTCAGGAGGCTGCGTCATGAGTGCAACCACACTTGCCACTTTCCAGAGCAACTCGAGCACAGCGGAGATGACCAAGTCACGCCTGCGCCGAGCCTACCTCACGGAAACGAAATACGAGTGCTTGCGGGCCTTGCGTGCGCCTGCATTCGCCCTGCCATTTCTTCTCTTGCCCATCACGCTCTATGTCCTGTTCGGCGTCTTGCTGGCTGGCAACATGAGCCATGGGGACAAGACTATTGCCAAGATGATGTTCGTCAATTGGTCCGTCTTTGGAATCATGGGGCCCGGCATGTTCGGTTTCGGAATGTTCGTTGCAACCGAGCGCAGTCAGGGCCTGCTGACTCTGAAACGTGCTCTGCCTGCGCCGCAGGCCGCTTATCTGCTGTCGAAGCTGATCATGGCGTTGCTGTTTTCGGCGATTGTGATGGCTTCAGTCATCGCGGCTGCCGCCGGGATCGGCCACAACGGGATCAGCCTCGCTCAGTACGTGGGAATCATGCTTATAGATACGCTGGGGTCACTACCGTTCTGTGCCATCGGCTTGTTCATTGGCACGCTGGCCTCTGCCAAGAGTGCTCCCGGATTTGCCAATCTCGCCTACCTGCCATTCATGCATCTGGGCGGACTCTTTTATCCCCTGCCCCGATCCGTGCAGCCGCTTGAATTCTTCTCACCGGCGTACTACCTCGACAAGCTCGGGCTTCGTATGATTGGAGTTCCCAGCCTCGACCAGTTAGCGAATGGCACCGGGCCGTCGAGTTACGGCGGACCACTGCTCCAAATTGCCGTGCTTGCAGCCATCACGGTGGTCTTCACTGCGTTAGCTGTTCGCAGATTAGCGCGTGTCGGCTGAGGGTTTTTCTGTTCCGTGGGTTTGCGGGACTGCCAGGTTCGGTTGGCGAGGTCCTGGAATCGAAGCTGAGGGCTAAAGCTGGAGTCTCTATTTGGCATTCGAAGGTGCGGCTGAAAGTCGCACCGCCTCAAGACTCTTGTTTACTTCGCGTAATCGTTCTTTATTACTTCGCCGCCCTTCATCACAAACTTGACTCGCTCGAGCGTGGTGACATCTTTCAGTGGATCGCCGTCCACTGCCACGATGTCACCCCACGCTCCGGATTCCAGTGTTCCAACTTTGCCGCTCCACCCCAGCAAATCAGCGGCGTTGACTGTGCCTGCCTGAATTGCCTGCAGTGGTGTGAGACCAAGTTTGACCATGACGTCGAACTGGCGCCCATTCAAGCCATGCGGATAAACGGCAGCATCCGTCCCGAAAGCGACTTTCACACCTGCGGCGAATGCGTGCGCGATGTTCTTGCGCGCCGCCGGCAGAACTTCCTGAGCTTTCGCGAGCAGCGGCGCTGGCAGATGCGTCACAGCAGCATTTTCAATCATCCAGTCTCCGAGATACAACGTGGGCACGAGATACGTTCCGTGCTCTTTCATCGCGGCGATTCCTGCATCGTCAATGTAAGAGCCGTGCTCGATCGAATCGACTCCGGCTTCGGCCGCCCACTTGATTCCTTCGGCGCCGTGCGCATGCGCGGCAACCTTGCGCCCCAATCGATGTGCGTCCGCAACGATCGCCTTCATCTCTTCGAGCGTGTACTGCGAATGTTGAGGATTGTCTCCCAGAGACAGGACACCGCCGGTGGCGCACACTTTGATCAGATTAGCTCCGTACTTTATGTTTTCTCGGACTTTGTGCTGCACGGCGGCGATTCCATCGGCTACTCCGTCTCCAACGGCGTGATACTCAGACGGCAGCATATTGTTGTCGCAGTGCCCGCCGGTGATCCCCAGCGCCGGACCGCTGGCCAGCATTCTTGGGCCGGGGACGTCTCCGGCATTGATCGCGTCGCGCAGGGCAACATCGCTGAATCCCGAAGCACCGACGTTCCGAACTGTCGTGAATCCAGCCATCAACGTCAGCCGCGCGTTCTTGGCTCCGATCAGTGCTTCCCTGGGCACCGAGATCGCCAGCGTCTCGTAGCCAAACTGCGGATTCATGGTCAGGTGCGTATGGGCATCGATTAATCCCGGTAGTACGGTGGCATCGGGCAGTTCAATCCGGACCGCATCGGACGGGATCTTGGCTTCAGCGGATGCTCCGATGCTCGTGATTTTCCCATCTTCAATCAGGATCGTCTGATCCGCCAGCATCTTCCCGGACTTTACGTCGAGGACATGACCCGCGTGCACCGCCACCGGCCGAGTCTCAGCTGCGGCCTGTAGACCAAGCCACAACACAACAACCGCGAACAACGAGCATATCTTCTTCATTCCCAAGTTTCTCTTTTCTCCGTGTGTGGTTAACGATCGCCGCGATTTGGGCGGAACCAGCCGTCGAGGCCCCATATCCTGCCGGCGTCCGCGGCATAAAAGATGATCAACAGCAGTAGCAGCGGGATGTGATCCAGTTCGGCACCAAAATAGCGCCAGAACGGTACCCCGTGTCCCGGACCCCACCAAGTCGCGAGCAGCATGTTGGTAAGAAAAAGCACACCCAAAATACACGCCGGGCGAACCCATAGCCCAATCAGGAGACAAATCCCGATGAACAGTTCTACGACGCCGACGACGTATCCGAAGAAGACAGCGTGAGGCAAAATCAACCCAGCGAGAACGGGTCGATAGAAACCTACTGCGCTATTCGAGATGTAGTCCTGGAGATACGTCTGAAATCCCCTGTGGGCAAATTCCGGGCCGGCAACTTTATATTCGCCAAACAGGAGAAAGAAGACTGACGTTGCAATGCGCACGACCGCAATCGTTTTGGAAAGGCCCGGGGAGTTCGGCATCAATAGATTTGAGTGGGTGCCCCGCTTCTCGCGACCTTTGCGAGAAGTGGGAATTCACCGAATGGATTCGCGAGCAGGATACTGCAGCCGTTCGTAGCGATTAGCCTCCGGGCCCGTCATTGGTCATATATTGCTCGAGCGCATCCAGTTCGTGCCTCAGATCGTCCACCCGCCACTCGAGCAAATTGCGGATCGACAAGATTCCCAGCAGCTTTCCGTTATTGTCTGCCACTGGCAGATGCCGGAAATGCCGCTCCAGCATGATGCTCAACGCTTCGCCCGCTCCCGTACCTTGCGTTGCCATCTCCACGGGAGTGGTCATCAGATCGCGCACCGAGGTGCTTTGCGGGTCCAGGCGAGTAAGCGAAATCTTGCGCAGCACATCGCGTTCGGTAAAGATTCCTGCCACCCGATACTCGTTGTCCACCACCGCGACCGCGCCCACGTGGTGGTCCAGCATCTTGTTGATGGCGTCAGCGACGGTCGCATCCATGCCCACGGCCGCGATTTCTCGGTCACAAAGCTCCAGCACGCTCATACACACCCCCTCGGCTCTTCGATCCGAACAAGGTCCCTTTGGAGACTGGATTGACGCATTATGCTCGGGAACAAATGGAAGTCAAGAGAAATCCGGAATTCCTGTGCTCCCCTCTATCCTCAGTGGTGAGTTTTACTAGTTATTTTGGTAGACCTGGCCATCTTTCATCACAAACCGCACATTCTCAAGTGTCTTGATGTTCTTGAGGGGATCACCGGGTGTCGCGATGACATCCGCATACGCCCCCGGCGCGATGACGCCAATTTCACCTTCCTTGTCGAGCATCACGGCAGCCCGCGAGGTCGCGCTCTGGATCGCATCCATCGGCGTCATCCCGAAATTCACCATGTGCGTAAATTCCTGCGCGATGGACTCCGTCCAGGGAATTCCGCCCATGTCGGTCCCGAAGACGATCTTCATGCCGGCCTTGAGCGCCTTCTTGAAAGACACTTCGTGGGCCGACGCTCGGAGCCGATCTCGCTTGCCATCCGGAGTGTCTTCCGGACCCCAATCGGTGTAGTACACGCTCAAAGTCGGCACATACCAGGTGCCCTGCTTCAGCATCTGCGCAATCGCCCCGTCGTCAAGATCCAATCCATGCTCGATCGAATCGCAGCCTCCATCGAGCGCCCGATGCAGCCCGATGCCGCTGTAGGCGTGACACGCAACCTTCTTGCCCCATCCATGCGCCTCATCGACAATTGCCCGCAACTCTTCCACCGTGAGCGTCGGCTGCGAAACCAGTTCTCCATGCTTCCCGACCCACGAGCGATGTGTCATGTATACCTTGATCCAGTCAGCGCCGTGATCGAGTTGCTCGCGCGCCGCTTTCCGTGCCTCGACGGGACCGTCCACAATCTGCGCTCCCTTCGGCATTTCGAGTTCAGGAGCATATCCTTCCAGCGGATAGCCCCCGGTCGTGGAAATTGCCCTCGTCGAGACGATCATCCTGGGTCCTGGAATGTATCCCGCATTGATGGCCTGCTTGATCCCGACATCACCGTAGCCCGCGCCTTCGGTCTCAACATCGCGCAGGGTCGTAAAGCCCTGCTCCAGTGCCCGGCGTGCGGCGACGGTTGCACGTGCAGCCCGCATCGCCAGCGGCGCCGTGAGGATGTTGGCGTCGTAGCCGCCCTTGGCCGGCTCTTCTCCCTGCAGAAAGATGTGCGTGTGTGAATCGATCAATCCCGGCAGGACAGTTTGTTGCGACAAGTCGATAACGGTCGCTCCGTCGGGCGTCTTGGCATTAGCTGCATCTGAAACACTCTCAATCCGGTTGCCGCGGATCACGATCACCTGGTCACGCCGCGGCTTGTCGGACTTGCCATCAATTAAGGTGCCTGCGCGAATCACAGTGACGGCCTGAACAGCGGGTTTGCCTGGCTCTTGTGCAATGGTGAGCGCAGCGAGTGCGAGAAAGACCGTACAGGTAACAATCTTCACGAAAGCTCCTTGCCGAAGGAATCGGCGGTAGCCCACCGCCTTGGCCTTGCTCTGGATTTCGATGGATAATTCGGCAAGGATTCTATCTCAGGAACGAAGGGCAACAACGTTCCAACCGAGGAACCGTGAGCCGTGGAGATACGTATCGCTACAAGCCAGGATGTCGAGCGCATTGTGGAGTTGATTAACGCCGCATTCCGTCGCGGAGAAGGTCACATCATCTACGGCGATCGCATCGATATCGAGGAGGTTCAGTCGCTACTTCCCAAAGGAGAGTTTCTCGTCGCTGAGGACGACGGCGCGCTGGTTGGTTGCGTGTACCTGGAACCGCGGGGAGAGCGAACTTACCTGGGCCTGCTCTCGGTTTCACCCCATCTGCAGAAGCAAGGTGTCGGATCGATGCTGATGCGCGAGGCTGAACGGCGGCGCGTCGCGGCCGGATGCCGATTTATAGATCTCAGGACAATCAACCTACGCGAGGACAATCGCGCTTTTTACAAACGCCGCGGATACATGGAGACGGGAACAGCACCCTTTCCCGCCGACATCCCTACCAAGTTGCCCTGCCATTTCGTGCACATGTCGAAGTCACTTCCATGAAGATCATTCGACGATAGCTTCTGCTTCTATCTCCACGAGAATCTCCGGCGAGATCAAAGCCGCCACCTGCACCATCGAAGTCGCCGGGCGGATATCGTGGAAAAACTCCCCATGCGCCTTTCCAACCTTTTCCCACTCGGCGATGTTGACCACGTAGATGCGGGTGCGTACCACATCTTTCATGCTCGCGCCCGCCTTGCCGAGGGCAGTCTCTATGTTCTTCAGGGTCTGCACTGTCTGGGCCTGGACGTCCCCAACTCCGACGATCTTCCCGTCTGGCCCGGTTGCCGTCGTGCCCGACACATGTACGTGTGTCCCGATCTTCACCGCACGAGAGTAACCAACGATAGGCTCCCATTTCACCCCGCTCGCAATGTTCTGTCTTGCCATGCACTTCCTCCGTGCACTGACTGATTCGTTCAATTTCGAATTCGATTCAAAGGTTTTTGGCAGCCGGCCGCTTCAAGTGCCAGCAACGTACAGAGCTTACGATTGAAATCTCATACACAACGCACCCGCATCCTAATGGCCGCAATGCACAACTCACGTAGCGCCCCAATCCTTCTAATTGATTAGAGAAATCAATGGTTCGGATAAACAAAAGTCACTTGCGCTTAAACAGCAAACTGGGGTATGAAGTGACGCAAGTGGCTGAAAATCCGTGCTTGGCGCGGATTTCAGGGGGGCCTCGATGATTTCAGAATCGCATCCGCTGCAGCAGTTGTTTCAGGATCTGGTGGGACGTCACTACGCGGAGGAGATCGGCATCCGCGATCCGCAGATTGTGGCTTATGTCTCGCACCTGCTTGCGGAGTTCTGCGATGCTGAGCAACTTTACAAGATTCGTGACGCTTTCAATCGCCCGTTGAGCGATGTCGGAGAGATGTTGCTCGAATCCGATCCAATTTACGGTCCTGCTCCGTCATTTGACCGCGAGCGCCAAGTACGCAAGCACATCGGTGACTACACATTGTTCTTCGCGGGAATGTTCCCGGAGAGTATCAATCACTTTCGGCTGCGCCGCCATCGCGTTGAGAACTTTATCGACATGATGAAAGCCGGCAAAGAGAGCTACTACATCGTCTCCAAGTTCGAGCATTTCGAGTACGCCAAAGTTGCGCCACTCTTTGCCAACCTTTCGAAGAACTTCGAGGAATGCGTTTTCGGGCTGAATCGGGTAAAGAGCGATCTGGAGGAGATGCAGCATCCGATCGTTCGGCGCACGGACGAATTGATCATGTAAAAAACCAAAACCGCAGCGGACGCTGCGGACTCAGAGGTGTGAGAAGAAATTCCTCGGCGTACACTGCGTTTCTCGGCGGTTTTTCATTTGCCTATCCCTGATCCTCCGAGCCGATAGAAGCTCAGAGTAGTGCTTCCCTGAACCAATTCCCGAAATCTCCCTAACCCTCCAAATTCCTCGCCGGGATCAAATCTTTTCTCATGCTCGGCAATCACCACTGATGTGGCCCGAATCAGCGATGACTCCGCTAACGCGTTCAGCGTATCGGTGTACGCGCTTGTCATGCGGTATGGGGGATCGATGAAAACAATGTCGGCGGCCACTTGGTCCCGCTGCATTCGCCGGAGGGCCTCCGGCACTCCCTCTCGCAGCAATTTGTATCCACCAACGATTCCGAGGCTCTTTAGGTTTTTGAGAATCGTCTCTGCCGCGCGTGCCGAGTTCTCAACCAAGTAGACCTGCTTCGCCCCTCGGCTCAGGGCCTCGATCCCCACGGCGCCCGTTCCGGCGAAGAGATCCAGCCAAACGCTTCCCATCAAAGCCTCCGGATTACCAGCCGTCAATACATTGAATAGTGTTTCTCGCAACCGATCCGACGTCGGACGGATGTCCATTCCACGCAGCGAATTGAGCGGCCTGCTACGGTATTTTCCCGAGATGACACGCATGACTCTGCACTTTCGGAAGCCGCCGTCACTATAACCAACATGTAGAATAAAAACAGCCAAGGCCTATGCGAAGCTGGTCAATCTCGGTGGGACGGCTGTTCAACGTGGATGTGCGCATCCACATCACCTTCCTTGTGCTGCCGGCTTTCATTTATTACACCGATTACATCGTCCGTCAGCAAAACGCGAGCGGGCCCCGGGATTTAGCCCTCGTAGGAATCATCCTTGCCTGCGTGGGCGCCCACGAGTTCGGACACTTATTTGCCGCACGGCGCTTCGGAATGGTTGCCAAGGCCGTTATCCTGCTTCCGCTGACGGGGGTCGCGCTCTACGACGAATCGCGCACCGAGAGGCAGCCATCCCCTCTGATGTGGAAGCGTGAAGCGCGAATCGCTCTCATTGGTCCGCTGGTAAATCTGGCTCTGGCTGGCCTCTCGGCAGCGGTCATCAGCGCTTCGGGCCGCGGAATCGACTTATTGAAGTGGCCATTTCTATCAGGATCAAGCCTGGCGCGCAGCCTAGTGTGGGCGAACCTTTACCTTGGCGTTCTGAATTTTCTCCCGGCATATCCGCTCGATGGCGGCCGATTGGTACGCGTGTACTTCGCTCGCACCATGGATATTTCCGCGGCCACTCGCCGGGCGGTTGCGATCAGCAGCGCCATCGCGATGGTCCTGATTTTTGGGGGACTGTTCACCAATCCATGGCTCACGATGGTCGGACTGATCGTGTTCTCAGCGGCACAACTCGAAGAACGCGCCCTGGTCTTCCAATCCGTCCTCGACAACGTTCGGCTCGAAGAAGTCATGCTCACCGACTTCGCTACGCTCTCTCCCGCTGACACGCTGGAAGACGCACTGGAAAAAGCAGTTCACTCCCTGCAGGACGATTTCCCCGTCGTTCGCGGCAGCGATATGGTGGGAGTCATTTCCCGTCAGCGCATTCTCGAGGCGCTCCGTGCGGAAGGAAACGGCTATGTGCAAGCCGTGATGAGCAAGATCTTCGAGGTTTCGATGCGTCAGGATTCTTTAAGCTCGGCGTTCCGCAAACTCACCGGCCGCAGCTCGAGCATCATCCCCATAGTGGAAGACCAACGCCTGGTGGGCATCGTCACCCTGCAGAACCTGATGCATTCCATGTCGTTACTGGCCGAAAGCCGGAAGCTTCGCCGGGATGAGACGACCGAGTAAGCTGGTCGCGTTCAAATCCCCATTATTTCGTTGAGCTCGAGTGTGGTCAGACTCTTCTCGAGAAAACCAAAGCTGCCAGCATCCTTCGCCTCACGCGCTGCTTCAACCAATCCGGTCATAGCCACCCGATAGAGCGAGGTTGCCAGGCTGATCCGTCGAACACCCGCCTCGGCAAGGTCGGCCACAGAAAACGACTTCCCCTTGATTCCGACCATGAAATTGAATGGTTTCGAGATAGAAGAGCAAACAGTGCGTACGCAGGCCAAGTCAGGCAGTCCGGGCGCAAACAGCACGTCGGCCCCCGCTTTTTCGAATGCCTGTAAGCGGCGAATCGTTTCATCCAGACTGGGAGACGCATAGAGAAAATTATGCGCACGCGCCGTCAACGTGAATGGAAACGGCAGGGACCGCGCCGCATCGGCGGCCGCAGCAATCCGTTCTGCGGCCAGCGTGAAGTCATACAAGGGATGATCCGGGTTTCCCGTTGAATCTTCGATCGTGCAGCCGACCAATCCGTTCTCGGCTGCCAACCGGACAGTCTCTGCCACGATCCCGGGAGTTTCGCCGAAGCCCTTCTCCAAATCTGCCGACACCGGTAACTCGGTGGCATCAACAATGGTCCGCGTCAGCGAGAGAGCCTCGTCTCGAGTCAGCTTCCCATCTCTCTTGCCAAGTACAGCGGCGGCAGCCGCACTGGAAGTCGCAAGCGCCTCGAATCCCAGGCCAGTCAGAAACCGCGCGGAAACGGAGTCCCACGGGTTGGGAATGATGAAAACACCCGGCCCTTCATGTAGCGCCCGAAAGCGAAGCGCCTTTTCCTGCTGTGTAAGAGGCATACCCGTGTCCGGCTATAGACTGTCTCAGCAGACGAACGTAAGCGCAATTTCAAAACAGCCGCACGCCCTTAGCCCTCTGCACCGCCGGAATCCCGCGCAGCCGGGATAGCACAACATCCGGGACGGCTCCATCCACGTGCACAACTGCGATAGCCTCACGCGGCTGGTCAGACTCGCGCTCCCCACTGCGTCGTCCCAGCGAAAAATCCGCGATATTGATCGACTCCTCACCAAGGATGGTCCCAACCTTCCCGATGACACCCGGCACGTCACGATTCCGCATAAAAATCAGATTCCGCTCGAGCGGGGCTTCGACGTCGATACCATCGACGTGCAGCAGCCGCGGCGCGTCCCCATGCAGCACGGCCCCTTTAACCATGTGCTCTTCGGTCGACGTTTTCAGCAGAATCGAGAGCACGCTTCCCGCCCCGCCGGTCGAGGCTTTTGCCTTGTGCGATTCCAGCACTCGCAACCCGCGCTCGTCCGCTATGGTTGCGGCATTTACCAGGTTCGCTTTCTCCTCGAGCGCCTGGTTCAGAATGCCCTTGATGGCGCCGTTGCGGATCAACTCCGTCTTCCATTCCGCGATATGTCCGCCATAACGAATCGAAATCTCTTCCAGCGACCCTTCCGAAACCTGCGCCAGGAAAGCTCCCATGCGTTCCGCCAATATGATGTACGGCTGCATGGCTGCATACTCTTCGGCCGAGACTGAAGGAACATTCACAGCATTCTGAATCACGCCGTGCTTGAGATATTCCTTCACCTGCCGTGCAATCTGCACCCCCACGGCATCCTGCGCCTCGTGCGTGGAACCCCCAATATGCGGAGTGAGCACCACGTTCTCCAGGGCCAGCAAGGGGGAATTCTTCGGAGGTTCCTCGGCAAACACATCGATGGCCGCAGCCGCGACCTGTCCTCGCTTGAGCGCCTCCGCCAAATCCGCCTCGTTCACCAACTCGCCGCGCGCGCAGTTAACTAGCCGCACGCCCTTTTTCATCTTCGCGATTGACGCCTGGTTAATCATGCCGGCGGTTTGAGGAGTCAAGCCAACATGAAGCGTAATGTAGTCCGAAGCCGAATAGACCTCATCCAGCTCCGCCAAGCGGATTCCCTGTTCTTTCGCGACCGACACAGAAACGAACGGATCGTGCCCGACCAGTTCCATTCCAAACGCCCGCGCTCGCCTTGCCACTTCCATCCCAATCCGCCCCAGACCGACAACCCCAAGCGTCTTCCCGCGCAGTTCCGTTCCCTGTAGAGATTTCTTCTCCCATTTTCCGGCGTGCATCAAGGCATCGGCGCGGCACAGATGCCGGGCCATCGCCAGCATCATTCCGATCGTCTGCTCCGCCACCGCTACAGCATTGGCGCCCGGAGTGTTCATCACAGCAATGCCCTTATGGGTGGCGGCTTCCAGGTCAATGTTGTCCACACCAACTCCGGCTCGTCCAATTACCCGCAGCTTCTTCGCGTGCGCCAGCAGCTTGCCGTCGGCCTGCACGGCCGACCTGACAATCAGGGCGTCTGCAGTCTCCAGGTGCTCCGGTAGCTTCCCGTCGAGTTGGTCGGCGGTTAACACAGTCCATCCCGGCTCCTGCAATTGCGCTATCGCCGATGAAGAAATCTTTTCCGCAACAATGATTTTCACGAAATAACGTTCCTCTTTTTGCACTGGTCTTACAACCTGTTTACAAGATCAATGACATGCAATTGACGCCAAAAAGACAATCCCCTGACAAACGTTGCTTATCTGCTTTCTAAGCTTTGATCATAAGGGACCCTCGCCCATGGGAGAACACCATGACAACTTTGAAAACGATCGTGCTCGGATTGCTGATCGCGGTTACTGTTGCATGCGGTTATTCGAAGAACAATAGCACTACGCCTCCACAAGGCCCCGCCATCTCGCAGCTGAATCCAACCAGCACGATGCACGGCGACGCAGCATTTATGCTCACTGTCGACGGCAGCAACTTCGCTGCGAATGCGGCCGTGAACTGGAACGGAACGGCGCAGACAACCAATCGCGTCAGTGCAAGTCAGCTCACGATCTCTGTTCCCGCCACTGCGGTAGCAAATGCGGGAACGGTCCAGGTGACGGTGACCAATCCGGGCACGAGTGGCATATATGGGACGCCGGCGCAAACATCGACCGCGGTCACGTTCACGATCAATTGAAACTGAGACTGTTGGCACCGGGTGCCAGGGCGCACAGTCGAGCAAGGTACGTCCGAGCTATCGCGCCGTCAGCGCAGCTTCGTGACTGCGCGCGTACACCTGCTGCGCTGCGCGTACCGCCGCTCCATACTCAACAGTTTTGTCGGTAACCCGCGCCAGCACGTGTTCCAACGCGCCCAGGATGCCGATCGTGTCGAGATAGTCGTAATAGCCAATGTGCGCGATGCGGAACAGCTTGCCCTTCATCTCGCCCTGACCGTTCGCGACCACCGCGTCGAACGACTCGCGGAACTCCTTCACGATCTTTCCCGAGTCGAGCCCGTCAGGGGACGTGATCGCCGTAAGAGCTGCCGCCGGAGCTGACGCATATAGTTTCAATCCTAGAGCCTTTGCACCAGCGCGCGTCATCTCCGCACAGAGCTCCGCATTGTTTACCAGCTCTTCCCGGCCCTTCGCCAAATCGCCGGCGCCCATTCCGCGGACAAACTCGAGCGCGGCGCCCAACGCGGCAAACAGAGAAGTCGCAGGAGTGTAAGCAGTTTCGCCCTTCGCCGCCGACTTCCTCTCTTTCCGCAGATCGAAGTAATAGCGTGGCGATGTCGTCGCATCCATCCGCTTCCAGGCGCGCTCACTGACAGCGCAGTATGCCAGTCCAGGAGGCATCATCAACGCCTTCTGCGATCCGCCAATAATGAAATCAACGCCCCAACCGTCAACATCCAGATGCGTTGTGCCCAGACCGGTGATGGCATCCACGACAAGCAGCGCATCACCGCCTTGCGAGTGCACGGTCTTCGCGATTCCCTGCACGTCGTGACGAGCGCCGGTGGAACTCTCGGTCGCCTGCACAAACACGGCACGGAGATCGGGCGTAACACGGGCGCGGATCTCTTCCAGAGAAAACGTCTCACCGTACGGATTGCTCAGCACATCCACATTGCAGCCGAATGCCTTGGCGAGCCCGGTCCAGCGCTCGCCAAACTTGCCGGCCGTGAGCACTAGCACCTTGTCGCCGGGAGATGTCAGATTCGACACCGAGGCCTCCATCACGCCCGTACCTGACGAAGCCAGTACGAGCACGTCGTTCTTAGTGCCGATGAAGTCCTTCATGTCGGCCAGCACCCGCTGGAATAGTGCCTTGAAATCGGCCGTTCGATGGTGAGCGGTGAAGGAAGCCATAGCCGTTTGCGCCGAGGGCAAAAGCGGCGTCGGCCCGGGAGTAAAAAGACGGTTCTTATGCAACATAGCGGAGTCCTTGGATGTAGGAATAGCCTCCTAGTTTATAGGAAAGGCCGCGTCTCAAGCATTCTTCGGGGGAAATGAGCGTTTCGAAACCCCGTTTACGCAATGATCCGAGCCACATGGAGATTAGCGTGGGTATGAAATAAAAATGGGTGCCCCATTTCTGGCCGGTTTGTCAGAAGTGGGGATTTCGGAACTCCGAACCGTATAATCCCCTCATGCCCTTAGTCGATCAGATCCAGAAAGACATTGTCGCCGCCATGAAGTCCAAAGAGGAAGCCCGCCTCTCCACGCTCCGCATGGTGAAAAGCGCGCTGCAACTGAAGACCGTCGAAAAGATGTCCCCACTCGATGACAAGGAATCACAAGCGGTCCTGAACACGCTGATCAAACAGCGCAAAGACTCTATCGAGCAATTCACAAAGGGTGGACGCCAGGAGATGGCCGACAAGGAAGCCGCCGAGATTGTGGTGATCGAAAGCTACCTGCCCAGAGCAGCCAGTGAGGCGGATATCGCAGCGGGCGTGAAGGCCACAATCGCCGACATGGGTTCGCCCACCATGAAAGACATGGGAACTGTAATGAAGAACGCCATGGCGAAATTTGCCGCCGCAGGCATGCGCGTGGATGGGAAGTTAGTTAGCGATCTGGTGAAGAAGGAACTAGCCGGTAAGTAGCAAGCACACTGGTCATGTGGGGACAGCCGCCATAGCCTGCCCTGAGCGAAGTCGAAGGGGCTGTCCCAGTCGAGCGAGGCTTGACTTACTTAGCAAGCGTCACTTCCGCGACTCGCGCCGCAAATTCCGGACTATACTCCTTCACCGAAACGGCGAAACTTTCCTTCATCTCTTCGCGACTGCTTTCAGGCCATAGATTCAGATCCTCAATAGCCTTGTCGTATTGATGACAAAGGACTCGCTGCAGCGCACGCGATAACAACGCGCTCACGACATCATCTGCCTCATCGGATTTCGATCCTGCCGCTTTCGCCGACTGTAGCCTCTTGATATTCTCAGCCGTCAGAGTGTTCGTCCATTCGTCATAGTCCCACTTACCCGGACTGAAGATCTTCACTGCAAACTCAGGCGTCGCATCCACCGGCTTGCCGCCCTTAACCCGATAGGCTCTCTCTGCGAATGGCCGCTGGGCCATGCTTGTGTAGCCGGTCGGTCCGCCAACCCGCTCCCAGATGATGATCTTGCCCTGCTCGTCCTTTTCAAAGTCCACAGCCGCGCCCTCACCGACATCGAAAAGACGATGCGGACTCGGAAGCAGCGTAACGATGTTATAGACCCAGCAGCAGTGGGCGCCCCCGGCCTGATCGGTTACGAAGACGACCTCTCCTTTGCCGTCTCCATCAAAATCCATGCCCGTATGTGCCTGGTCGAACATCACGCCAAATCCCGTCGTTCGGAATACAACCTTGCCTGCCTTGTTGTAGATAGCTGCCGTGCAATCGCCACCGTCGGTGTCGGCTGCGTTCCGCGCGGGACCCAGAGAGATCTCATATCCATCCCACAACTTCTCTTTGTAGGACTCGGTGGACTTCGGATAGCTGTAGCAGGCGATTTTCTTCTCCTCCTGCTGCGGGTGAACGGCTGCAGCCCAGGAAGTCAGCAATATCAAGATGCAAAGCCGGCGAAACATTAGGGCGACTGTAGGTGACAGCGACCGCAAATTCAACGTTACTTCCGATTCATTTCCCTCTCTGCCACTCGCGATACGCCTCGCTCTTCGACACGCCTCGCTCCTTCGCCACTCTCTTAAGCGCAGCCTTCTCGTCAACCTTCTCTTCCGCCATGATCTGCTCCACGCGTTGGCGGACGGTCTGACGGCAGACGGCGGCCGTCGCTACATGATTTTCCTCCGCTTTCCCGATCAACAGCGTGATCTCGCCCTTCACGGCCTCGCGTGACTTCAACGTCTCCAGCACCTCACTCGCCCGTCCCCGCAGAAACTCTTCGTGCAGCTTTGTCACCTCGCGAGCGACGACCACATGCCTGGATGCGCCTACTACCTCGACCACATCCTCGAGACTCTCTACAATGCGGTGCGGCGCCTCATAGAACACCTGCGTCCGTGGAGAATACTTCACCCCCTCCAGCACCGTTCGCCGCTCGCCCCGTTTTGCTGGCATAAATCCGCTGAAGCGAAACGAATCCGTAGGCAACCCGCTCGCCACCAGCGCCGCCAGAAAGGCCGACGCCCCCGGCACTGGAACCACCGGCACATGATGCCGAATTGCAAGCGTGATCAACCGATATCCAGGGTCTGAGATTCCCGGCATCCCCGCGTCGGTCACCAGCGCCACACTCGCTCCCTCCTGCATCTCCTTAACCAGCTCGGCCGACTTCGTCATCTCATTGTGTTCGTGATAACTCGTCGTTCGAGTGGCGATCGCGTAATGATTCAGTAGTTTCTGCGTCTGCCGGGTGTCCTCGCAGGCAATTACGTCAACTTCCTTCAGCACGCGCAACGCCCGCAGCGTGATGTCCTCCAGATTCCCGATCGGCGTCCCGACAAGATACAGCGCGGGTCGCGCCACTAACGTCTCTTCCTGCATGGCCGGAGTCTACCACCGCAAACAATCCATCTGGAGTTCGCGTAACTTCGGGAACGACGGACGGTTATTCCATACAAGCACGTTTACGATGTTGCAGTCCTTCGTGTACCTTCGTGCTCTTAGTGATTCAGGTCTTTTGCGAATATCCTATGACCCCAGCCGACTTCCGGAAACTGGCCCTCGCGCTTCCCGAAACCGAAGAACGGCAGCACATGGATCACCCCGACTTCCGCGTTGCCGGAAAAATCTTCGCCACTCTCGGATACCCTGACAAGACGCGTGGCATGGTGAAGCTGTCACCCGAAGACCAACACAATTTCTCCAAAGACTATCCAGAGGCATTCATTCCGGTGAAAGGCGCCTGGGGACGCCGCGGTGCAACCAGCGTCTATCTGAAGGTCGCAAAGAAAGACGTTCTCGCCAAAGCAATCGAGGCCGCCTGGCGCAATACCGCTCCCAAACGTCTGCTAAAATCGCAGTGAACGAAGTTGTTCCTCACAACCGTCTCAAACTCATGCCACTTTACGAATATCAGTGCAAGAAGTGCGGCCATCGCTTCGAAAAAATCCAGAAGTTCTCCGACAAGATGGTCAAGAAGTGCCCCGACTGCGGGGGCCCAGTGGAGCAGATGATCTCCGCCCCAGCCGTGCAGTTCAAAGGCTCCGGCTGGTACGTGACCGACTACGCCAAAAAGTCGCACGCGCCCGCATCCGACTCCGGTAGCAAAGACTCGAAGGACTCGAAGAAGGAAGAGAAGAAAACGGAGACTGCTTCGAAGGAGACTTCGAAAGAGTCCAAGAAAGCCGAAAAAAACAAATAGGGATCAGGGCATAGGGATTAGGGACTAGTGGTTCGAAGAACCGCTCCTTACTGAACTAACCCTTAGCCCCTTAATCCCTGGCCCCCTGCTTCACTTCAGCTCCCGCTCAAAATGCTCCGCAATCATATTGAACAGGTGCACCCGCGCATCCTTGCCTGAAATGCCGTGGGTTTTGTTCGGATACACCATCAGCCGGAACTGCTTCCCCGCGGCGACCAACGCGTTAATCATCTGAATGCTGTTCTGAAAATGCACATTGTCGTCGCTCGTGCCGTGAACCAGCAGCAGCGCCCCGTGGAGTTTGTCGGCCGACTTGGTGATGTCCGACTGCTCATATCCGGCCTTACCGTCCTTCAACAGGCCCATGTATCTCTCGGTATAGATCGAGTCGTAGTTCGCCTGATTGGTCACTGGAGCGACGGCCACTCCAGCTTTGAACCGCTCCGAATGCGTCATCGAATAGAGCGTCATCGATCCGCCGTTCGACCATCCCCAGATCGCGATCCGATCTTTGTCGAGCTGCGGATATTGCGCCAGCAACTGATCCAGCGCCGTAAGCTGATCCTGCAACTCAATCGCCCCGAACTCATGCCGAATCGCGGTCTGAAACTTCCGATCGCGCCCGGGCGTGCCCCGATTGTCCACAGCGAAGATCGCAAATCCTTTTCGCGCAAGAATCTCATCGAACGGATCCGGAACGGATTTCCTCACCATCTGCGCAGCCGGTCCGCCGTAAATATTTACGATCAGAGGGATCTTCCCGCTCACAGTGCCGTCGGGAGGCAGCAACAGCCGCCCATATAACGTAGTCCCGTCGTCGGCTTTGAATTCCAGGAATTTCGGCTGCCTCAAGCTATACTCGGCGATCTCGTCACGCCCTTTCCAGACCGGACTGCAGCTCCCCCCTACCGCGCACACGCTGAGTGAAGGCGCCGACTGCGGCCCGAAGAACATATGTGTATAGTGCTTGGCGTCCTCATTGAAAGTCGCAACGTGCTGCCCTTCTTCGCTAGTCAGAGCTTTGAATCCCGAACCATCCAGCTGCACCGAGTAGATGTGTGTCTGACGCGGATCATCCTTGTTCGCCTGGAAAAACACTGTCCCCGAGCTCTCATCGACGCCGCCAATCCCTAGCACTGCATAGTCGCCCTTCTCCAGCTGCCGCTCCAGCTTCGCGTCGGCTCCCATCGGGTTCTGCTTGTCAAAGCTATACAGATAGATGTGCATATTGCCGTCGCGCCAACTCGGCCACAGGAACTGGCTACTCGACTTCAGGAAGCGAACCTCCGTGTGTTCAAAATCGAACCAGGCACCGTCATACGTCTCGCTGAGAACAAGCCGCGGCTTCGTCGACTGCGCATCCACGAAATACAACTCCATTTTGTCTTGTGTGCGGTTCAGCACCTCTGCCCAGATCACTCCTTCTCGCACCCAACCGAACCGCGGGATGTACGAGTCCGCGTCACCCGGCAAGGAAATCCACTTCACTTTCCCCTTGTCCGCCTCCACCACTCCCAGCTTTACCACCGGGTTAGGATCGCCAACCTTCGGATACTTTTCCTGATCCACCGCCGGATGCGTCGGGATCCAGTCCGTGATCGGATATGTCGGCACATTCGTCTCGTCCATGTGCAGGAACACGATCTCCTTGCTGTCGGGCGACCAGAAATAATTGCTTCGCACCGCCAGTTCTTCGGCATAGACCCAGTCGATGTCACCATTCAGCAGGTTCTCGCCGGTATCCTTCGTCAGCTGCTTCTCGTCCTTGCCATCCTTCGCCCCTGCTCCCCGCACGTAGAGATTGTGTTTTCGCACATAGGCCAGATGGTTCCCGTCAGGAGAAAATTTCGGATCTCCACTCGGATCACTCGCAGATGTAAACTGCACGGCAGTCTGGCTCGCCAGGTCATATTGCCAGAGCTGCCCCTGGGAATCGAAAATCAGATGCTTCGAGTCCGGTGCCCATAGGTAAGCGGCAACGTGATACCGGGTCAGCCGCTCCTTCTCCCGCTCATTCTTCACTTTGTTTACATCCGGATCGAGCGACGCCAGCTTGGCCGCGCTCACCAGCACTTTCTTCTCCCCGCTGACCACGTCTACGTACCACAACTCGCCCTTTTCTCCACGCTCATCGCGCTGGACGAAAGACAACTTGGTCCCATCCGGACTCCACTCCACCGTTTCTGGACCTCGGCCCGCCAGCCCGCCCGGCTGATACAACGTTTCGATGGTCAGAGGCTTGGCGGGTGTGGTTTGAGCCTCCACCGTCAGATGAATTGAGCTACTCAAGGACGACAGCAACGCAAAACAGGGGAGAAGAACAGTCTTTCTTTTCACGAAGTAACCTCGGCGCAAGGAAGTAAGACCCCAGGCAAACCACCGAGTTTAACACCCGGTTCACCCAAGACGTGCGCTCAATCAGCCATAACCCGGCGCTCTGCGACCAGCTTTTCGCCGCGCTGCGCGTGCTAAAATCAAAGATACCGGATGCTTCCAGACATAGAAAACCTGCTTAAACTGCAAGACATCGACAAGGAAATTCGCCGCCTGCATGACGAAGTCGCCGAGTTGCCAAAACGCGTAGCCGTCATCGAACAGAAACTCGCCGGAACCAAGGCTCAACTCGAAAAAGCCCAGGCGGCTGTCAAAGCAGACGAAGCCTCCCGCCGCAAATTCGAAACCAACATCAACGATCTGCGCGGCAAGATTTCCAAGTACCGCGACCAGTCTCTCGACGTCAAAACCAACGAGCAATACAAAGCCCTGCTGCACGAGATCCAGTTCGCCGAAAAGGAAATCGGCGGCAACGAGGACAAAATTCTCGAATTGATGGTCAATGCTGACACCCGCGACAAGGAAGTCAAAGCCGCGCAAGCCGACCTAAAAGCGGAAACTGCCGAAATCGAAAGGGAAAAAGAGCAGGCCCGCCGGCGTACCGCCGAAGACGAGAAGTTGCTGGCCGAGGCAAGAGCAAAGCGCGACGGGTTACGCGGAGGCATTCGCGAAGATTTGCTCCGGCAATACGAACGCGTCTCAAAATTCCGCGGCAGCGGCATCTCGGAAGTTCGCGATCACAAGTGCATGGGCTGCATGGTGATGCTTCGTCCGCAGACCTACAATGAGGTCCGCTCGGGGAAAGACGTTGTCATCTGCGACTCCTGCCAGCGCGTTCTCTACTTCAATCCAAAGGAAGAGCTGGTCGACCAGAGAGAAACTATCCACCGCCCCAAGCGCCATCATCCCAAACTCGACGCCCCGCAAGCCTGGTACTACCGCCCCGAGTTCGCGACCGATGGCGAAGTTTTCTTGTGTCTCACCAATGCAAACGGCCAGGCCAGTCGCCGCGTCTACGACATCCACACCGGACGCCTGATCGGCGACATTCTCATTCGCGAAGGCAATTACCGAGAGGCGTTCCCGGAAGACATCACCGGCGCCACGCGCCTGAATGGAAACTGGTCAGAAGAAGAATTAGATGGATTCGGTGCGGAGCTTCCGATGGTAATTCTGGATTCCCTCAACACCGACCTGGACGCAGCCCGCCACGAAGCCGCCAGCGGATCTCACGCCAAGCAACCGGTCCCAGCAGCCCCGCCCACACCAGCCGCCAGCTAGTGTTTGTTGGTGTAGGGGCGGACGCTTTCGTCCGCCCCGCGAAAGCGAAGCCGAGCGGTGCGGCTGCCAACCGCCCTTTTCGGAATCGCGGTTCCGAGTCTTCAGGCTTTACCATGTCCCCATGTCCCCCACTCCCAAAGGTTCCGAATTACCTGAACTAGGAATTTCCCCCCGCGGCGCCACCCGCCTCAAACAAGGCCATGTCTGGGTATACCGCTCCGACGTAACTAACGCAGACAACATCTCTCCCGGCTCGCTCGTCACCGTCACGGATCAGCGCGGCAAGCCCTTCGGGACCGCGCTTTACTCGAGCTCGTCCCAAATTGCCATCCGAATGCTTTCGCGGGAAACAGTATCTGATCTGGCCGCATTGATCCGACAACGTATCGCTGGGGCTGTCGCCTATCGCAAGTCGATCGTCAGCGACACCGACGCGTATCGCCTGATTTTCAGTGAAGCTGATCTTCTCCCCGGCTTGATCGTCGATCGCTACAACGACCTCCTCTCCCTTCAAGTGCTCACGCAGGCATTCGATACCCAGCTCGCGCGTGAGGCCGTCGTCTCGGAGTTGACGCAGCAAATCAGTCCGGCGTCGATCATCGAGCGGGTCGACCCTCGGGTCCGGGAGCTGGAAACCCTTCCGCCTCGCCCCTCGGGCCTGTTGCTGGGCACGAAGACTTCCACGACTTTCACGATGAACGGCGTGCGATTTCAATTCGACGCTCTTGAAGGTCAGAAGACGGGAGCCTTCCTCGATCAACGCGAGAACTATGCCGCCGCGGCGAAACACGCTCACGGCGAGGCGCTGGATGTTTTCTGCTATCAGGGCGGGTTTGCCCTTCACGTCGCACCGCGTTGCTCCGCCGTAACTGGCGTCGATAGTTCCCGTCCAGCTTTGGAAGTGGCCGACCAGAATGCCGCGCTGAACAACCGGGAAATCGAATGGATCGAAGCCAATGCTTTCGACCTGCTGAAGGACTACGCTTCCTCCAACCGGTTGTACGACACCATCGTCCTCGATCCGCCAGCCTTTGCCAAGACCAAGCGCGACCTCGATTCCGCTCTGCGCGGCTACAAGGAACTCAACCTGCGTGCCCTGAAAATGCTGCGAACCGGAGGGATTCTTGTCACCTGCTCCTGCTCGTACCACGTGGGACTCTCCGACTTCCTCGGGATGCTGGGTTCAGCGGCATTGGACACTCACCGTGCGGTCCGCCTCCTCGACGTGCGAGGCCAAGCAAAAGACCATCCAGTATTGCTGAATGTCCCCGAAACTGCCTATTTGAAGTGCGTGATAGCCTCCGTAAATTGATGAATTATAAGCAATAATTTAGCTTGACAATGATACACTCATATTTTATGCTTCTTTTACGCTAATTACGTATCCAATCAAGTGATTGGTGCTCTTGAAACAAACAGGCGCCGATCTCAACTTGAAGAAATTCGGAAACACCAAGAAATCTGGAGGAGGATTTAGTCATGACCGTTCTTACCCGTTGGGAGCCATTCCGTGAATTCGCCACTCTGCAGGACCGTATGAACCGATTGTTCCGCGATTCCTACAATGAGGCTGGCCGGGATGAATCCTTGACCACGTCGAGCTTTGCCCCCGCCGTTGACGTCTACGAAGACGAGCACAAGGTCGCATTGAAGATCGAAGTGCCCGGAATCGAAGAGAAAGACATCGACGTCCGCGTTGAAAACAACACTCTCACCGTGCACGGCGAGCGCAAGATCGAGAAGGAAGAGAAAGAAGAGAACTACCGCCGCGTTGAGCGTCAGTATGGTAGCTTCACCCGCACCTTCACTCTGCCCCAGACCGTAGACACCGAGAACGTCTCGGCGACCTATGACAAGGGCGTGCTGAAGATTACCCTGCCCAAGAAGGCTGAAGCGAAGCCGAAGCAGATCAAGGTCCAGGTTGGATCGACAGGCTCCGAAAAGACCCTCGAAGGCAAAGGGCCCAGCAAAGCCGCGTAATTCAGTGGCCAGTGATCAGTGTTCAGTGGCCAGCACGAGCCATGTGGGGACAGCCGCCCTCGGCTGTCCCCCGAAGGCGAAGCCGAGTGGTGCCGCCCTCGAATTCCGAGGGGCGTCGTGCCCGAAGTCATTTGACCCCGCTTGCAGTAACGTGGAAGAGCGGTGCTTCAGCGCCGCGCTAAGCGGAACTCAAACAAGGATTTAGCCCTGAAGTTCACGGGAGGTGGCAGAGGTGACCGCCTCCCCCAAACTTCTTTGATTCTCTCATCGCTAATTTCTGGAGGTTTCAGTCATGCGCGACGACCGAGTCAATCAGGCGTCATGCGAAAAGCGGTTCTGTACCTGCAAAGAATTACAGCCTTGTACCTGCATCAACTATCCGCCGTATCATTGCGGAGTATGTGGCGGCGAATATCTCCCCGAACAATTGGCTGAAGCGAAATGGCGCGGCTGGTACACCGACGCCAACAAAAGTGTTGGCTGAAGCGTCATCGAAGTTAGGACAAATTTATGGCAATTCGTTGGGACAAATTTACCGTTAAAGCGCAGGAAGCCGTCCAGCGCGCAAGCCAGATCGCGTCTGAGCACGGAAATCCGGAGCTGCAGCCGATCCATCTCTTAGCAGCTCTGCTCGAAGACAAAGAGGGAATCGTTCCTCCGGTGCTCGAGAAGATCGGCATTGGTCCGCAAGCGGTACTGAGCGGAGTCTACGGCGAGATCGAAAAGCTGCCGAAGGTTTCAGGCGAAACATCGCAAGCCACGCTTGCCAACGAGACCAACAAGCTGCTGGAGCAGGCTTTCAAGGAAGCGAGCAACTTCAAGGACGAGTACGTTTCGACCGAGCACTCACTGCTCGCGATCACGCATTTGAAGCGCGACAGGGCGCAGCAGATCCTGGCGCAAGCCGGAGCGACGTACGACGCGATCCTCAAAGCGCTCACCGTTGTTCGGGGATCGCAGAAAGTTACTGACCAGAATCCGGAGGCCAAGTACCAGGCGCTCGAGCGCTACGCTCGAGATCTGACCGAACAGGCTCGCCGCGGCAAGCTCGATCCTGTTATTGGACGCGATGAAGAAATTCGCCGCGTCGTTCAGGTTCTTTCCCGCCGCACCAAGAACAATCCCGTGCTGATTGGCGAACCTGGCGTTGGCAAGACCGCAATCGTGGAAGGCCTGGCACAGCGCATTATCTCCGGCGACGTTCCGGAAGTTCTGAAGAACAAGCGCGTAGTCGCACTCGATCTGGGAGCGATGCTCGCTGGCGCGAAGTATCGCGGTGAGTTTGAAGATCGGCTCAAAGCCGTGCTGAAAGAGATCGAAGACTCGCAGGGACAGGTCGTCCTGTTTATCGACGAACTGCATACGCTCGTCGGCGCTGGTGCGGCTGAGGGCGCGATCGACGCGTCGAACATGCTGAAACCGGCGCTCGCCCGCGGCGAACTGCGTGCGATTGGCGCAACTACGCTGAATGAGTATCGCAAGTACATCGAGAAGGATGCTGCGCTCGAACGCCGCTTCCAGATCGTCTTCGTTGGCGAACCGAATGTCGAAGACACGATCGCAATTCTGCGCGGACTGAAGGAGAAGTACGAAGTCCATCACGGGGTTCGCATTAAGGATTCCGCAATTGTGTCCGCAGCGACTTTGTCGCATCGCTATATTTCTGACCGTTTTCTGCCGGACAAGGCGATCGATCTGATTGATGAAGCCGCAGCATCGCTGCGCATTCAGATCGATTCGCTTCCCACGGATATCGACCAGCTCGAACGTCGCGCGACGCAACTCGAAATCGAGAAGCAGGCACTGAAGAAGGAAGATGACCCGAATTCGAGGGAGCGTCTCGGCGTCATCGAGAAAGAGCTCGCCGAGATCCGCGAGAAGTCCAACACGCTCAAGGCGAACTGGAAGAAGGAGAAGGATTCGATTGCGAAGACGCGTGCGCTCAAAGAACGGATCGAGCAGCTCAAGGTCGAAGAGCAGGCCGAAGAGCGGAAGGGCAACCTGCAGCGCGTCGCCGAAATCCGCTACAGCCTGATTCGCCAGGCAGAAGAGGAACTTGCCAAGCTTACCAAGCAGATGGAGAGTTCCGGCAAACAGCGCATGCTTAAGGAAGAAGTCGACGAGGAGGACGTTGCACGTATCGTCTCCAAGTGGACCGGAATTCCTGTCTCAAAGATGCTCGAGGGCGAGGTCAAGAAGCTGGTCACGATGGAGGAACGTCTGCGGCAGCGCGTTGTCGGGCAGGATGGTGCGCTTGAGCGGGTCGCGAACGCCATCCGTCGATCCCGTGCAGGACTGAGCGATCCAAAGCGGCCGATCGGTTCGTTCATCTTCCTTGGGCCAACTGGTGTCGGAAAGACCGAAGTAGCTCGCGCGCTCGCCGAATTCCTGTTTGATGACGAGCACGCGCTGCTGCGTATCGACATGTCGGAGTATATGGAGAAGCATTCCGTAGCTCGGCTGATCGGCGCGCCTCCTGGATATGTTGGCTATGAGGAAGGTGGTCAGCTCACCGAACAAGTTCGGCGTCGTCCTTATGCGGTCGTGCTCTTTGACGAGATCGAGAAGGCGCATCCAGATGTATTCAACGTACTGTTGCAGATGATGGACGATGGTCGTTTGACGGACGGCAAAGGCCGAGTAGTCGACTTCAAGAACACGATCATCATCATGACGTCGAACATTGGATCTCAGTTCTTGCAGGCGGAGGGTCTCCGCTCCGAAGAAGACTTCGAAAAAGCCTCGCAGCAGGTGATGAACCAGCTGCATACGCACTTTCGTCCGGAGTTCCTGAACCGCGTGGATGACATCATCGTGTTCCATCCGCTCGGAAAAGAGCAACTGGTCAAGATCATCGAACTGCGCCTGGAAGATGTTCGCCGCTTGCTTGCGGATCGAAAGATCTCGCTTGAACTGACCGACGCAGCGAAGTTGCTGCTGTTCATGCAGGGATACGATCCGAACTTTGGAGCGCGTCCGCTGAAGCGCGCGATCCAGAAGTTTGTGCAAGATCCACTGGCGCTGAAAATCCTCGACGGCGAAGTGCTTCACGGCGATCACGTCGTGGTCGATGCCGACAAGAAATTAGGCAAGATGACGTTCGCAGTCAGCAAGCGCGTGGGCGAGAAAGAGCTCGCGAAATCACGGCACTAAGAAAATCGCCACGGATTTCACGAATCATAGCGGATAACCTCTTTGAGATTTCTTATCCGTGTGAATCACTGGAGATCCGTGGCTTTGCTTTTGCAGCGAAAGCGTCGATCACGCTTGGCGCTTGTGCCAGATACCATCCAATTGCAACGCGCAGAGCGATCTGCATTCCGTACCAGAGAACCGGAACACCGATTCCTGCCATGGATATTTTCGGCACGAGTGGCATGATGCTGATTACCAGGATCAGCATCGCGATCCAGCGCGCCCAATTTTGCAGGCGAAATAGTCCCCAAGCGACTACGGCGTAAACCGCTGCTCCTATCAGAAACATATACGGTCCAGCTAATTCGAGTCCGTAGAGAAAATTCTTTCCTGCCATCAAAGAGACTGCTTCGGGCCAGGTCAATCGCACTGTTGCGACTGCGCAGAGGTAGATAGCTGCTATCGCGAACAACGCGGCAATCACAACTACGCCTTTCGGATGCGACATAAGAAAACCTTTCACCACAGGGGAGCACAGAGGTGCACAGGGTAAAGCACTGTGTTCTCTGTGTCCTCCGTGGTGAATACTTTTAGGCTAGGTCGAACAGCAGGACTTCGGCGTCTTCTGCGCCTTTGATCGTTAACTTCTTCTCTTCGCTGATTGCTGCTCCGTCGCCTTGCGTCAGCTTCTTGCCGTTCAGTTCGACTGCTCCTCGTGCGATTTGCAGCCAGCCGAATCGTCCTTGGGCGAATTCGTGGGTTACTTCTTCTCCGGGCTTCAATAGCGTTACGTACAGCGAAGCATCCTGATTGATCTTGACTGATCCATCTTTCGCGTCGCGCGAGGCGATCACTCGTAGCTTCGCGCGCTTCTCTTCTTCCGAAAAGCTCTTCTGCTCGTAGCTCGGTGGCAATGCGACCCTTTCGGGATGAATCCATATCTGCAGAAAATGCACTGCTTCATTCGGTGAAGGATTGAATTCGCTGTGGCGAATTCCTGAGCCTGCGCTCATGCGCTGTCCATCACCTGGAACAATCACCGATCCGGTTCCGAGGCTGTCTTTGTGTTCCAGCTTGCCGGCGAGAACGTAGGTGATGATTTCCATGTCGCGATGCGGATGCGTGGGAAATCCGCTGTTTGGTGCAACGCGGTCTTCGTTAATCACCCGCAGCGCGCGGAATCCCATCCATTTCGGATCCCAGTAATCGGCGAAGCTGAAGGTGTGTTTGGTGTTGAGCCAACCGTGGTTTCCTCCGCCACGTTCGTTGGCATGACGAATGGTGATCATGACGTGCTCCGTTCTTCTTACCTGTTTATCAACTGATAATTATTAGATGATCGAGGGATTCAGGTTGGACCGGAACGGGAGAGCTTGAGATTTTCGTGGCTAACTTGGCGGTTGAAGGGTTTCATTTTGGGAAGGTTAACTGGTTAGTACATCCCCTCGCCTTTCCCGCTTGTCAGGAATCATGGAGTTACGGGAAATTTGAGATTTAGTCTATGGGAATCAATCACTTACGGGAAAAATACTGAGCACCAGAGACTTAGCTCCCCCGACCCTCTGCTCTTTTCAAGAGTCACGGCGTTGCCGTCGCGAAGAATGGCAGAAATGAGCTGTGGAGCACAAGGGCAGATGTCACAATGCGCGGGTATCGGCCTGTGGAAATCCATTAACTTCTTTGCAACGGATTTATGCGATGAACACGCTCTCGAGTGGCGTCATCCCGACCGCAGCCCAGGAGCAAGATCAACGGTGCCGAGAGAACGCGCTCTGCTGTGGCACACTAAACGCATGCATCGGATGACGCTTGGCGATTTTGAACTTAGTGTGTTCTCGGACGGGACTTACCCGCTGGATGGCGGGGCGTTCTTCGGGGTGATTCCGAAGGTCATGTGGTCGAAGAAGGTTGAGGTGGACGAACGGAACTACGTGGCAGCCGGGCTCAACTCGCTTCTGATTCGGACCGGGAAGCAGCTTGTGTTGGTTGAGACCGGCTTGGGGAACAAGCTTTCGGAACGGATGCGGAGGTTTTACGGTCAGCCGGCGAAACTGCTCGACCATCTCTCCGCGGCGGGAGTTGCGCCGGAGGATATCGACATCGTCATCAACTCGCATTTGCATTTTGATCATTGCGGATGGAATACCGTGCGGGACAAGAACGGTAATTTCGTAGCGACATTTCCCCGGGCCAAATACTACGCCCCCGAGGGCGAATGGGTGTACGCGCAGGACCCAAGCATCCGGGATGCGATCAGCTTCCTTCCGGAAAACTATGATCCGCTGGTGGAGAGCGGACAAATGACTCTTCTGAAGGGCAGCGAAGAGGTTGTGCCGGGAATTTCGGTAAAGACATTTCCAGGGCACACTGCGCATATGCAGGCGATCATTGTGCAGGGAAGTCAAAGTCAAAATCCCCACCCTTCGACAAGCTCAGGGCAGGCTTTCTCCCAAAACCAGGGAGAAGTGGGGCACCCTTCGGGTTCATTATTTGCCCCTGTTGCCTGTTACATTTCGGATCTCATGCCTACTACCGCGCACATTGATCTGACCTGGGGGATGGGGTTTGATCTTTATCCGCTGGATACGATCGATAGCAAAAAGGAGTATTATGCTCGGGCGCTCCCCGAGAAATGGCTGACGGTGTTCACGCACGATCCGAAGATTCCGTGGGCGTACATCGAGAGAGACGAATCGGGGAAGATGGTGGCCAAGGAGGCTGCATGAAGTCGCCGCATCATAAGAGAACTGCCGCACCTGCACTCATGACAACCGCGCAACGGATGTTGGTTTGGTGCCTTGTTCTCGCTCCGCTGTGCATCGCTATGGCACAGCAAGGTAAGAACGGTTCGGCCAAAGGATTGAATGGCCGCTATGAAGGAAGCGCGAAGAACGCAGCGGGCGACATCATTACGGTGGCTTTCGAGCTGACCGAGAAAGATGGCGCGATGTCGGGGATGATTCGCTCCGATCATGGAGATTTCACCATCACGGGCGGCTCGCACAAGGGAGACGATGTGCGCCTGGAATTCGACGGAAACGGAGCCTCGGGAACTATCCTGCTGAAACTGGCCGAGGACAAATTAGCCGGGACTTGGAGCGCCGGGGACGATGGCGGGTCCGTGGAAGTGAAGAAGGCTGCTGCCCAAGAAGCGCCGAAGGAAAAGTCGTAAGCTGCTTTACTTACTCTTCTTGACACGTTGCATCATGTCGTAGAACTCCGAGACATCACGCTCGTCGCCACCGTCGAGTAGACAATCGAAGTCGCGATTCGCGGTCACGCAAGAAACAGTACGTGATTCTTTAGCGCTCCACGGATCTCTCGAGATAAATTCGTTGCAAGTCAGCTCGACTCCAGTTTGCGAATATTTCCGTGTGCCGATGAGGCGATCCCGGTCCGGGAGCGGCGAGTAGGTGTGGTTGTCATCGGAACGAGAACTGTCGCAACCCAGCGAAGAACTTGTAAGTGATGGCGTCCTCCCGCTGAATTCGTCTGCGGCGCTTTTGAGCATTCCCTTCCAGTGATTAGCGCGGACGTACGATCGTTCTCGATTACCTTCCGAGTCAGGCTCACTGAATGTCACTTCCCAATCCAAAGGAATCGATACTTGATACCCGCCCAATCGACCGTTGCGAGGATGGAATAGATGAGTGACAGCCGGCCACGTTTCATCCAAGAACAGGCAGAAGAGCAGCACCGAGAGCGCCGGGAGCCACAGGACCCAACGGCGAATCCGATTGCGCCTCCCAATCTGTTGCACGTCAAATTTGCGGCGCTCGCCCAGCCATCTTTCGGACTCGGCGAGAACGTATTGCACGCGTGTAAATCGTTGAAAGAGGAAATAGCTGTTTGCGCCGATCAGGAAAGGACTGAGCAGCAGTAGAACGGCCAGAATTCCTACCTCAAAGTAATTATCCCCGGAGAAAATCTCGGACAGTCCCCATAAGATGAGAACTACGACAACAAACTGCACGAGAATGAGCCCCGCGAAGGCAATGCGGAAAACGATCTTGCCGGCCAGAGTCTTGAGTTTTCCGAGCACATAATAGAGACACCCCGCGCGGACAGTAGGTTCCGGCCAAAAGACATGCATCAAGACCCTGAGTAAGCTGTACTTCCCGCACCGATACCTTAAGCCGGACGGCTCACGGCAACATTTACCTTTCCCGTTCGCATCTGGATAACGGCTCTCCCGCGTGTGTATTTCGCGCTGAGCCACGATTTTTGTAAATCAGAGTTCGCGAGCGAGGATCAAATGAACAGACTTTCAATCGTGGGCGCCATTGCAACTTCGTTTGTGCTGGGAGCGACCATGACCGTCGCCGCCCAGGACGAACACAAGCCGCAAGAAGAGCAAAAGAAGGAGACCGCTCAGCCGCCGGCGCGGCAGGACCAGGCAAAGCCTGAGGAACATCGAAACCCGGAGCCACAGCAGAACGAAGAACGCCGTCAGGAGCCCCGGCAAGACGAGCGACAAATGCAACAGCAGGAAAAGCAGCAGCACGAGATGCAGCAGCAAGAAAAACAGCAGCAAAAGATGGACAAGCCGCAGGAGAAGATGGAGAAGCAGCAGGGACAGGAGCGGCGCGAGCAGGCTCAGCCGCAACAGCCGAACCGAGAGCAGGGACGGCCGCAGCACGCTCAGAACCAGCGGCACATTCCCGAGCAGGACTTCCATGCTCACTTCGGACGCGAGCACCGGTTTCATCCCGGACGCATGCCGGTCAATGGCGGAAGGCCGCAGTTCCACTACAGCGGATATATGTTCGAACTGGTCGAAGTCTGGCCTACGGATTGGGCTTATGACGCGGACGATTACTACATCGACTACTTCGACGACGAGTACTGGTTGTGCAGCTTCTCGCATCCAGAGCTTCGGCTGGAGCTGATCATCATCGGATGAGCTGCGAGCTATCGAGTCTTGAGCTACGAGTCAGATTTCGCGAGCAAGAGCAGCGGTTTCGCACAGTCTGGCTTCAAAGAAATCTTCGACGCGCCCCAGGACTTCTGGGGCGCTTTTTGATTCGTAGATCGCTTTGCGGAGGGCGGCGCCGCCCGGCACCCCGTGGGTGAACCACGAGGCAAACTGTTTCATCTTGCCGACGGCGTCGGGGAGCTCTTCCTCGATCAGCATCTGGAAGTAGGTGCGGATCATCTGGTAGCGGTCGGATTCAGTGGGGTTTGTGTAGCCCCGGACGCCTTCGTCCGGGGCGGCCGAAGGCCGTGGTGATGGTAGACCTTTATAAATGCGTTCGGCTGCGGCTGTCGAGCTTTGCTCGACCGGACGGGCGATGGCGCCCGTCCCTACATGGTTCGCGGTGATTGCTTCACTGTATTGTTCGATTTGGCGGAAGATCCACGGGTTAGATGGCGCCATGCGGCCGATCATTACGGCGTCGCAGCCGGTTTGGGTGACCATGGCGCAGGCGTCTTCGGGGGAGCGGATGTCGCCGTTGCCGATCACGGGAATCTTTACGGCGTCTTTTACGGCGGCAATCCATTCCCATCGAGCGTTGCCGCTGTAGCCCATTTCGCGCGTACGGGCGTGGAGTGCTACGGCCGCGAGCCCGCATGATTCCGCCATCTTCGCCAGTTCTACGCAGACGATTTCTTCGTCGTTCCATCCGGCGCGGAATTTTACGGTGAAGGGAATTTTCACGGCGGCGCGAACGGATTCGAAGATCTTGCCGATTGCCGGCAGATCGCGAAGGAGACCGGAGCCTCCGTTGCATTTCACGACTTTCTTGGCGGGGCAGCCGAGATTGAGATCGACGAGGTCGAAGCCGAGCCCTTCGACCATGCGAGCAGCGTCGGCCATGACTTTGGGATCGCTGCCGAAAAGCTGGGCGGAGATGGGGTGCTCGTCTTCGTAGAAATGGAGGTAGCGCTTGGCTTTTTGATCTTTCTTGCGCAGGACGCCATCGGCCGATGTGAACTCAGTCATGATGAGGCCGCATCCGCCGAGATTGCGGATGAAGCGGCGGAAGACGGTGTCGGTGACTCCGGCCATGGGAGCGAGGACGGTGGAGGGAGAGATGCGGACGGAGCCGATCTGGAGGCTGTCAGGGACACGTTTCAGGGACACGGATTCGTGCTGATCCCCGCCGTTTTTGCATATGCCCGAATTGTCCCAAAACTTACGCACGTTGATATTTTACCCAGACGGAGCAGCAGTGCCTGTGAGACAATCCCGCGACGAGGCACTCAGGAATGAACAAAATTCGCGACGTCCTGCTGACTCAGTATATCGGAGCGATCACGATTGGCTTGGTATTTGCACAAGCCGTCTTCGGATTCGTAAATGCTTTTGTCCAAGTGGGCGCTACGTATATCGCGATACAACAGGCACGAAAAAGCGTCTTTGAAAGAGTGCCTACATTTTCCTGGCACAACTTCATCATCTCCATAGTCACCGTGTCGCTATACGTGCTTATTTGCTTCTTACTGATCCGGTGGCTGTACTCGGAGACCGAATCCGAAAAAGTTCAGCCCACGGCAGAATCCTCGGAGGAGCCGCAGCAGTCATGAAAGCAATGCGGGAATCCTCGTTTAATGGTTTCTACATCGGGGCGGTCGCTTCTGCTCTGCTCTTGTCGTATGGGATCAAGTCAGCCGTGGCAGCGGCCAGCGATCCGTTGACGGCTGGAATATCCGCCGCCGTCAACTGGATGATTCACCGTTTTCAACTTGAGGCGCTATATCTGCCGACCGACACGGTTCCGTGGTTAATTGCGTGCTATACGGGCATTGGAGCCGTCATCGCGATACTGCTCGGCTTGAGACTTGGAATGTGGGTAAAACGGAAAAGCGCGATTCAGCGCTAGCGTCCCCGAGTTGCAACGAAAAGCCCCCGCTTTCGGCGAGGGCTCGATCTTTCTCTAAATCCGTGTCGATCCGCACAATCCGCGGGGAAGAAGTTACTTCTTCGCGGTCTCGGCCTTGGCGTATTTGCGGCGGAAGCGCTCGACGCGACCGGCGGTGTCCATGAGCTTCTGTTTGCCGGTGAAGAACGGGTGGCAATTCGAGCAGATTTCTACGCCGATGTCGCCCTTGTGGGTTGAGCGGGTCATAAAGCTATTTCCGCACGCGCAGTGCACACGAACTTCGTTATAGGACGGATGAATGGCTGCTTTCATTGGAGTTTCCAACCTCGATTCAGATCATTTGATTCTACCGGAATTCCACAGGATTCAGCAAACACTGGGCTCCGAGCCGCGGGCTACGAGTCACGAGTCACAACTATTCCTGTAAATTGATGATTATCAATACTTTTCCTGTAGCTTCGGCCTCGGGTTGCGGCTGCCTGGCGGCACAACTCCGTTTAGACGTAAGTAGATCGCCATCTGGCCGAAGTGATCGGCATTGTGCCAGACGCAGACTTCGGCCAGACCCAGGCGCGTGTTGGGAGTCGCATACGGGCCCGACATAGGGTCGAACATGTTCTTCACCGTGATGGTATTGAGCGATTTCTTCAGGGCCGTGAAGGAGTCGCGCAGATATGTCAGCAGCTCTACACGAGTGTGGGCCGGACTGGGTCCGTCCTTGTCGCAGTCTTCAGGAGGCTTGCTCCCGTCAAGTTCAGCGGCGAAGGCAAAGTTGGCACATGCCACGTGTTTCACCTGCTCGCGGAAGGTACGAACTTCCGCGGGGCCGAATTCTGGCTTTTCGCTTTTAAACATCCCCGACGATGGGCGGAAATCCCATTTTTCTTCGGGCATCGCTTCGGCGGCGGAGCGGACGTCATATTCCTGATATTCGAACATCCGAGTGATTGCCGTGGCTGGCGTCTCATCGCGGCTGAGGTCGGCCGAGGTGGGCTGGGGAGTTTTGTCTTGTGCATTGAGAGTTGGGAAACTGACCAAAGAGAGCGTCAGGAGCGAAACGAGTCTTATCACGGGAATAGCCTCAGACGGGAAGTTTACTCCGGCTCGCGCAAGCGTTGGAACGACTTCGCAGCGTCAAAATCCCCACTTCCGGCAAAACCTGCCAGAAGTGGGGCACCCCTCATTTGCTTCGCCATCATGAGAGCGCTCAGAACCTGAACATGTAGCTGACTTTTACGAAGAATTGGCGGCTGTCGTTGATATAGCCGGTAGGTGTGCGGGTGACAAAAGACGGAGAAGTTGGAGTTCCTGGGATTATCCCGAGGTTCTGTAAGTCACTGTTGTAGCCAACGTAGATCGCGGTCCCGGGATGGATCAGGTAGGTAATCAGGAAATCGGCATTGAACTGCCTGGACGTGGGGAGATAGGTATAGGGCGAGGCTACGCCCGGAGTTCCAGCGAGGAGCGCATTGTATTGCAGGATGACGCGCACCGAGAGTTGAGGCGTGAACTGCCAATTCCATTTGCTGCGGATGATGTGATTGTTCAGGATGCTGCGTCCGGCACCGGGGAATTGTGCCTGCACAAACTGTGCGGTGGCATCCTGAGCGCGCAGACGCTCGAACAGATAGGTGTTCTCGATTTTCAGCGGCAGGATCGGGCGAATGGTGACTGATGCCTGGCCGAGGTCTTCGCGCACGATGTAGGGATGTCCATAGGGATCGGGCGTGACGAAATTCGCGACGAAGTTAACGCCGTCTCCGAACTGATAGCTCGCCAGCATGGTCGCCTTCTTGAAGTAGCTGGTCTGGATGGAACCTCCGCTGGTGCGCTCGTGATAATCCTGATTGGGATAGGGAGGAATAGGCGGATTGACCTGGTTCGGGCACGATCCGTAGCCGTAGAAGCAGAAATCCTGGGGGCGCAGGCGTTCGCGCAATTCTTCATAGGGGTGAATCGCGATCAGAGTCTGGCCTCGTCCCTGAATCACGAGATAAGGGCTGTAATCGGTGTCGAGACGGAGTCCGGTGTGGTCGAAGTCGTAGCGCATCAGGAGTGACGGGCCCCAGTCGACGATCCATCCACCCTTGGGGCGGAAGCGATAGTCGACTTCCTGCTTGGTCTCGCGAATGTCGACGCGATTGATGAATCCGGGGACGGAGACAAATCCAGGGGTTATGTCGTTGTACTGTCCGTCGTAGGTGAAGTGGAGGCCGTCGCGGTGCACTTGGACTCGCGAGGCGGGGCCAGCGTAGTGATTGCCATTTCCCTGGTTGCCGGAGCTGAAGGGGAATGCGTTGCCTTCGCAGTTGTTAGGGGAATATGTCGGGGCGAAAAAATTTCCGAAGATGTCGCTGGAACTAGTGACGGATTGAGCGTCGAGTGTCCAGTTTGGGCTGAACTTCAGCCGCGTGTCGACGCCACCCAAGCGGTTGTACTCACCGGTCGTGGGGCATTCCCAATCGGTATAGAGCGCACCGATGCTCGATTGACGCCACAAGTCGCGGGTAACGCGGGCTACGGTGAAATACGTGCGGACTCCTGACATGGGATCGTTGTCGGGAACGGCGAGGCCGGGGCTACGGTCGTCGGCGGTCATGAGTCCAACGGAGTAAGGGCCGTCTTTTCCGGTGAGGCGGATGCCGGCGGAAGGATCCCCGATGTTGCGCGTGAAGAACAGATTCATCGGACTGCGGAAGAAGTCCTCGTTCTCGAGAAAAAATGGGCGCTTTTCAGGGAAGTAGACAGCATAGCGCTGATTGACGGTGATCTGTGGGTCTTCGGATTCGACCTGGCTGAAATCCGGGTTGGCCGTGGCGTCGATGGTGAAGTGATCACGCAGGACGAACTTCGCGTCCATGCCGAACTGCCCCTGGGCAGTGGCTTTCTGGAAATAGGGGTTGAAGGGATCGCGGGTGTCGAGTGCGCGGAAGCCGCGCATCACGCCGTAGGGAATGAGTTCAATGTCGCGGCCGGGAGAGATGCCCTCGAGTCCATAGAGAGTCGCCGCCTGTCCTAGACGGCCCTCGATTCTGTATGTGATGTGCGGCCAGAAAGAGTCCTCGTTTTTGCGGGTGATGCCGCGGTAGAGAATGACGCCCCACTCCTGCGCTCTGGTCGCAGGAAAGCGGAGACTCCTGAACGGAATCGCCATCCATACGACGAAGCCGCGGTCGGTAACTTTCCCCTTTGAATCCCAAACGGTGTCGAACGAGGTGTCGAAGTGTCCCTCTCTCACTTCTTCGCGGGAGGCCTCGGTCCAGATGGCGTCCCATTGCACGCCGAGGGGCGTGGTCTGGAAGGCATAGGCACGCCGGCGGTCGTGAAAGGTGTCGAGGATGATTTCGACCTGGTCGTCGTCGTAAACGTCCTCGCGACGCGACAGGCGGGCGCGCACCTTTCCGGGATCGTCGAAGCAGACGAAAACCGTGTAGAAGAATTTCTGATCGTAGCCGAGATAGGCCTCTGTGCGTTCTGTAACCGCCTGGCCATCGTGCGGGTTGCGTTGCGCAAAGCCGGTCACCTTTGCCATCTGCAGGGCGACGTCTCCCTGGGGTTGCATCGTCAGAAAATCGTCAAGCGAAGGAGCGCGCGACAAACGGGGAATAGTGAGCGTTGGCGGAGCAATGTCAGGTTTGGGCGCGGGTTGCACCTCCGGGTCCTTGATCGGAGGCTCCGGAAGCTGGGAGGAAGGCGAAGGGACCTGCTCGGATGGTTGCTGCGGCTGTTGCGGGTTTTGGGGATTGGCGGCGCCGGGATCTTGAGTCTGTGTAGTGACGGGAGCGGATTGTGGTTTAGATCCGGACTCAACTGGCTTGACGCGGATCGTGTCGGGAGGAGTTGGATCCTGTGGAACCCATGCCTGAGCCATCGATGCCAAGAGAAGGAGGAAAATCCCTAGAAGAACTACTTCTCTCGCACAAAAATCAGCCTTTTGATCGAATCTACGACGCAGGCAAAACTCCCGGTCCGCTAATGTTTTCCTGGAATGCAGCAAGATACACCATAGCGGTCGATCACAGAACATCAAAAGAGTGTTGCTCAAGTGACAAACCGAAGTCGTTGCGTTCGCGCACGCTGATTAGCATTGACCGCAGTGAACCCATCTCATAGACTGGAGCCCTTCCCCGTAGACCCCGGACAAATTCCTGACCTCAATTTGTGATGTGGAGGTGTCTCATGGGAACCCTTACGACTGCGCCTACGGCGCCTAATCTCTTCGCTGGCACCGTGCTCCGACCCGGCTCACAGGGGGCGGCGGTGCTGGCAGTCCAACAATGTCTGAACAGAAGGGGATGCGGACCGGTTAAGGAAGACGGCGTATACGGTGTTGAAACCCAAAACGCCGTGGAACTCTTTCAGGCGCGCTTTACCGATATCAACGGCGCACCGCTGAAAGTTGATGGCTTGATTGGCCCGATGACTTGGGCGGCATTGTTTGGCGAGGAGTCTACTCCGCCAAACGTGACCGCTCCGAGTGCGATCTTGGCCAGTGTCTTAGATGTGGCGAACGGAGAAGTCGGTGTAATGGAGAGCCCTCCTGGATCGAACCGGGGTCCTCGTGTCGATCAATATCTGAAGGCGGTGGGGCTCGATCCATCGGCCGGTAGTTTTGCGTGGTGCGCAGCTTTTGTATATTTCTGCTTTATGCAGGCGGCGAACGCACAGCGCGTGCCGAATCCGGCAATCAAAGATGCGGGCGTACTTGACCTATGGAACCGTGCCGGATCCGCCGGCGTTCGCCGCATCGGCTTTGAGGAGGCAAATGCGAGCCCGAACCTGGTGCAGCCGGGTAGCGTGTTTGTGATTAAGACCGGAACGGAACACGGCCACGTTGGATTGGTGGAGCAGGTCGCCGGAGTCGGCCTTACGACAATCGAGGGAAATACAAATGTGGATGGCTCGCGTGAGGGGATCGGCGTATTTCGCCGCACTGGGCGAACCATCGCGACAATCAACCTGGGGTACATCCTCTATTAATTGGATGATGAGGATGTCAGAAGAGAGAAGCCTGGCGGCGCGTCGGCGAGATGCCGAAGTGTTCGTAGGCTAGTTGCGTAGCGACACGTCCGCGGGGGGTGCGGTTCAGGAAGCCGATCTGCATGAGGAAAGGCTCGTAGATTTCCTCGATGGCGTCGGGCTCTTCAGCTAATACGGCAGCAAGGGTGTTCACGCCCACGGGGCCCCCCTGATATTTCTCGATGATGGTCAGAAGCAGTCGGCGATCCACTTCATCGAAACCGTACTGATCGACTTCTAACATTTCGAGTGCGGCCTTAGATGTCGGTTCGTCAATTTTGCCGGCGCCCCGAACTTGCGCATAGTCTCGCACGCGTCGCAACAGACGGTTGGCGATGCGCGGCGTACCGCGGGAGCGGCTGGCGATTTCCTTCGCACCGGGATCGTCGATGGTCACGCCGAGAATCTCTGCGGAACGCTCTACGATTACCTGCAAGTCTTCCGGCGTATAGAACTCGAGGCGAAGCACGATTCCGAAGCGTGCGCGCAGTGGAGCTGAAATCAGGCCGGCGCGAGTGGTGGCGCCTACGAATGTGAATGGCTTTACTTCAAGAGTGTGCGTGCGAGCGGACGGTCCCTGCCCAATGATGATGTCGAGTTTGTAGTCCTCCAGAGCAGAGTAGAGCAATTCCTCCAGAACCGGCTGCAGGCGATGGATTTCGTCGATGAACAGAACCTGTTTTTCCTGCAGGTTGGTGATGATCGCAGTCAGGTCGCCTTTGATCTGCAACAGAGGTGCAGCCGTGGGCTGAAAATGAACCCCCAGTTCGTTGGCGATGATATTGGCCAGCGTCGTCTTGCCTAAACCCGGCGGCCCATAGAGAAGGACGTGGTCCATCGCTTCGCCGCGGGAGCGGGCGGCCTCGATCGCAACGGCGAGTTGGTCCTTGACCTTTTTCTGCCCGATGAATTCCGCAAGGCGCTGCGGGCGGAGTTTCAGCTCGAAAGAAGAGTCGTCTTCAACTGGAGCGGCTGAAACCAGGCGGTCGCGGTTGGGGTCCAGGTGTGGATTGTTCTTGGCTGCAGCCACTGCTCCGGATAGTAGAACGAAATGCGAAACTGTGCAATTCCTTGTTGCCATAGCTGTTGTCTCACATCTTCAAGGGCAAAAGCCACCTTGTCCCGGCCAAATTCACGCAATGTTCATGTTGCTCTTACGGAACATTAACAAACTACCTTTACGTTTTCTCAGGTTGATATCGAGCTCTGTGAGTCGGCGACTCTTTCCGGGCATGTTGAAAACCGAGGCCGTTAATTTCCGCGGCTTCAAGTGTTTCTTATCGACAAAAGTGACAGGAGATCACCATGAGAAAACTTTTCGTACTCCTCTGCTTGTTTGCTGCATTCGCGGGGGTTTTGCTGGCGCAGGAGAATGAACATTCAAGAGGGGTTCGCCATCTCGACCATGTTTTCGTAATCATGATGGAGAACCACTACATCGGCCAGATTCTCGGCAACCCCAATGCGCCGTTTATTACGTCTTATGCGGCGTCAGCTAACCTTGCCACTAACTATTTCGGTGTTGGGCACCCGAGCCTGACCAACTACCTGGAAATTGTAGGCGGATCAAATTTTGGCGTGATCAACGACGACTCTCCGGATTGGCACAATACGAGCTGTGTCTCGAACGTCGAATCGGGGATTCCGGCCGATGAATCGGCGGCAACCAACACTTGCCCCATCGCGGGCAGCGGCATGGATGCCCCCACACCGGCGGTGGACACGACCAATGAAGGTACTCCGGACGAACCCATCTACAACGATCCTCTTCCCGCCGCCCCGGCGCAAGGGATCACTATTGCCGACCAGCTGGTCCATGCCGGCAAGAGCTGGAAGAGCTACCAGGAAAACCTGCCTCCGTATGGCGCAGATGGCGTCAATAACAGTGATGGATTGGTATCCGATAAGGCAGGTACGCCCTCCGAACCGGGCATGCCGAAGCTTTATGCGGTGAAACACAACCCGTTCGTGTATTTCGCGGACGTCCAGAATGGTTCTGACCCGGACCTCAGCCTGAGACAGGTAGTTGACTTCCATCAGCTATACGCCGACCTGGCGAGCGGACGTGTGCCGAACTACGCCTTCATCGCCCCCAATCAGTGCCATGACCAACATGGGCGTGGAACCACCGAGGTGGGCACGGGCTGCTCCGAGGACCAGGGCACCATCGCCCAGGGCGATGCGGCATTGAACCTTCTTATTTCGGCCATTAAGAGCTCTAGAGTCTGGAGACAGGGGAATAACGTGATCGTCACCGTTTGGGATGAGAACGACTATAGCTCCCTGCCGAACCAGGTCATTGCGATCGTAGATACGAACTACTCTCACGGCGGAAGAACCAGCAATGTGAAGTACAACCATTTCTCGCTGCTGAAGACGATCGAAGCCGGATTCGGGCTAAGCTACATCAATCACGCTGCGGATAAGGATGTGAAGGTGATGTCGGACTTGTTTTGAAGGTGATCGTGGGTGCCCCACTTCTCCCTGATTTTGGGAGAAGTGGGGTTTTTCGTTAGTGGCAAGCAAAAGCCCCACTTCTGGCAAAATCGGCCAGAAATGGGGCACCCAAGATTTGCGCTTGCTAGTTCGGGTAGTAATTCATCACGCGCATCTGAATTCCGGCTGCCTCCACTTTCTTCCGGAATACTGATATGTCTGATCCGCGGTAGTGGTAGGGAATCACTATCTTTGGATGAAAGGCTATAACCGCATCCGCAGCCTCTTCCGGCGGCATGGTGTACGGCAAGTTCATGCAGACGAAGGCGACGTCGATATTCTTGAGCGCGAGCATCTCGGGAACTCCCTCCGTGTCGCCGGAGAAGTAGAAACGTTTATCGCCGAACGTGAGGACGTATCCATTGCCGCGTCCCTTGTCGTGAAAAAGCTTTCCAGGCTCGGGACCACGCTTCAGGTTGTAGGCGGGGATCGCTTCGATGGTCCAGTTCTGCCAGGATTTGCTTTCGCCGTTTGCGATTGGCTTCGCTGTGGTGACGGTTTGAACTACGGCAGGCGGAGCCAGGATTTCGGTGTCGGGCTTGATGATGTCCTTGATCGAATCGGGGTCCATGTGATCGCCATGGATGTCGGTGATCAGGATCAGGTCGGCCTTGGGCATCCCGGAAAACTTCGCAGGCTTGGCGGGATCGAGATAGATCGTTTTGCCTCCGGCCTGGATGATCGTGCTGGCGTGGTTGAGGGGCGTGATCTTCACCATGCCGGCAGAGGTTGGAAACATTTGGGTGCCGAGAGCGGCGCGGGCGGGCAGACTTAGCGCAACAACAAAGATCGCTGAGGAAATAGCCAGGAATGCTCTCATAGTTACTGAACCTCGATTGGAAGCGCCAGCTTGTGAACCTTGATGAAACACTATATCGCGGAAGGCATGTAGATACTTCGGTCGCCCATTTTTGGGCAAGTTCCTTGGTTTAGGGGAACTATATAGTTATATACGTTTGTATTTTATGATATACTAAATCTGTTATGGCCCTCAGCATAAAGAGCTTAGTTGTGGAACGACTAGCCCGAGAGCTCGCCGAGAAGACGGGGGATTCCTTAACCGGGGTTATCCAGAAAGCCTTGGAACAGAGTCTTGAGCGCCTCAAACGCGACCGGCGGAGTCAGATTCTCGCGGGCCAGTTGGACGAAATTCTGCGTCGCGTGGATGACATGCCAGATATTGATTCTCGCTCCCCCGACGAGATCATCGGTTACGACGAATTCGGTCTTCCACGTTGAGCGAGTTTGGCGATGGTGATAGATACTTCAGCGCTGGCAGCCATTTTCTTTCGTGAGCCCGAACGCGACCGCTTCCGCGACGCGATTACAGCCGCTCATACTCGACTGATTTCCGCCGCGACATTGCTCGAAACCGGCATGGTCATCGAAGGCCGGCGGGGTAGCGCTGCGGGCCGCGAGTTTGATCTGTTTGTCGTCCGCGCCAATCTCCAAGTAGTGCCTGTAGACGCGGAGCAGGCGGACATCGCTCGATCAGCATGGCGCAAATATGGAAAAGGCCGCCACGCAGCCGGCCTGAATTTCGGAGATTGCTTTTCGTACGCTCTGGCCAAGTGGACAGGAGAGCCCTTGCTCGCCAAAGGAAACGACTTCGCTTCGACCGATGTCACAGTTCTACCCTGAAACACGAGCTGACGCAGTATGGGCCCTCGGACGAATGCGTCCGGGGCTACACTTTTATTCTTCTTCTTCCTTCACTTCGCCGCGTTCGGCTTTGGCCTTCTCGATGATCTTTTCCTGCAGCTGGCCGGGCACGACGTCGTAGTGATGCATTTCCATGTTGAAGCTGCCGCGGCCTTGGGTCATCGAAGTCAACTCGACACCGTAGGTCAGCATCTCGGACATGGGGACTTCTGCCTTCACGATCGTGTTACCAGCTTTGTTGTCCATGCCCTGGATGCGCCCGCGGCGGCTGTTGAGATCACCCATGATGGATCCGGCAAAATCGTCGGGGACGGTGATCTCGACGTTCATGACGGGCTCGAGCAGCGTCGGCTTGGCGACTTCCATGGCCTTCTTGAAGGCGATACGGCCGGCCATCTGGAATGAGAGGTCGTTTGAGTCGACGTCGTGGTACGAACCGTCATAGAGCACAACGCGGAAATCGACGACGGGGAATCCCGCAAGATAGCCGCGAGCGGCGGCATCCTTGATTCCTTTTTCCACTGCGGGAATGAAGTTCTTGGGAATGGCACCGCCGAAGATGTCATTGACGAACTCGAACTCGCCTCCGCGCGGCAGAGGTTCCATCTTGATCTTGCAGTCACCGTACTGGCCGTGGCCGCCGGTTTGTTTCTTGTGGCGTCCCTGAACGTCGGCGCGTCCGCGAATCGTCTCGCGATACGGTACTTTCGGAGCTTTCAGGTTGACCTGCGTGTTGTAGCGCTTTTTCAGCTTTGCAACCGTGACCTCGATGTGCTGCTGGCCGGTACCCGCGATCAGAAATTCTTTGGTCTGCGGATCTCGGAAGAATCGCAGCATGGCGTCTTCTTCCATGAGCTTGTGCAGGCCGGGGCCTAGTTTGTCTTCGTCGGCGCGGGTCTTGGGTTCGATCGCAAATGTGATCGCAGGCTCAGGCAGTTTCACACGCGGATATTGGATCGGCGCAGTCTTGTCGCCGAGCGTGTCACCGGTGAGAGTGTCCTTTAACTTCGCTACTGCGCCGATGTCTCCGGCGTGCAGTTCATTAATCGGAATTGCGGTCTTGCCTTGCATGCAAGAGATGTGTGACAGCTTTTCGGCTGCGCCTTTGCCGAAATTCTGAAGTGTCGCGTCGTTCTTGAGGACGCCGGAAAAAACTTTGAAGTATGAGATGCGGCCCGCGAAGGCGTCCGAGACCGTCTTAAAGGCGTAGATCGAAACCGGCTCCTCGTCAGTTTCATGACGCTTGGGAGCGTCGCCGTTTCCGCCGGCGGCAACTTCGCCCTGGACCCACTCGTGTTCGGAAGGCGCGGGAGTGTAGTCGATGATGAAGTCCATGACGCGGTCGGCACCAATATTTCCTAGGCCCGAACTGAAAATGACGGGGAAAATCTTGTCTTCGCGGATTGCGTTATGTAGAGCCGGAACCAGATCTTCTTCACCGAGCGTGCCGGCCTCGAAGAATTTTTCCATCAGCTTGTCATCGCCTTCGGCCACAAGTTCGACCAAACGTTCGTGCGCTTCGAGGGCCTGGTCTTTCAGGTTCGCCGGTATCTCGGTTTCCTTGCCCTTGCCGTTTCCGCCCATCTCGTAGGTGTAAGCCTTCATGCGAACGAGGTCGATGACGCCCGACAAACTCTTCTCGGCGCCGATGGGCAGCTCGATAGGAATGACGTTGCGTCCGAAGGCCTTCTCCACTGATTCGAGGACGCGGGTAGCGTCGGCGCGGTCGCGATCCATGCGATTCACGACGATCAGGCGCGGCGTCTTATATTCTTCGCAATAATTCCAGACTCGCTGAGTGACGACTTCCACGCCCGCAACGCCATCGACCACCACGATTGCCGCGTCGACCACGGGCAGCGCCATCTTGGCTTCGTGCACGAACATATTGAAGCCGGGAGTATCGAGGATATTGATCTTGGAATTGCCCCACTCTACGACGGCACAGCCGGTCGAAATCGACATCTGGCGCGCGACTTCCTCATCGTCGTAGTCGGTGGTTGCCGAGCCGTCATCCACACGGCCCAGGCGCTGAGTGGCTCCCGAGGTGTACAGCATGGCCGATACCAGGGACGTTTTGCCCGCGTGTCCGTGGCCGACCATGGCTACATTACGGATGTTTGCTCCGGAATAGACTTTCAAGTTGGGGCTCCCTTCAGGCAGGCGTGGGAAGGAGACGGCCTAGCGAATGAAGACGGGAAGAAGGACAGGACGCGGCCAAGCCCGAGATCACCTGCCAAAACCTAGGATGCTAACACGCTGCCAGCGGGCGTCACAACCGGGCGGGAGGGCGGTCCGGCGACCGATTCTCCCCAGGCGTCAAGCACTTCCGTCGCGCAACCTCTGGCTTCGCGGGCGCAACGAATCCAGGCGGTTCCTCCACCCGCTCAGGAAGGAACTGGGAAGACACGATTAGAACGGAAAGTTGCGAAGTATCTAATTCCGTCAGGTAGGTTGGAGGAGGCCACCTTGTCTGAGCAGTTATTTCCGGAACCAAGTGTCTCGAACCAACCCGTCACACCGTCTGATATCATGCTGCGCGGTATGTTTGGCAGAGAGAACAGTGAGCAGTGGATCGCAAAGTATGAGCGGAGCCATCAGCATCCGGTAAACCGCCTGTGCCATACCTACGGGATCCCTACCATTCTGGTCTCGCTTGCCGTTTTCGCCGCAGGATTTTTCCGTCACCGCCTGTGGTGGGTCGCAGTCGCACTCTTCGCGTTTGGATGGCTGCTCCAGTTCGTGGGCCACGCCTTTGAAGGGAAACCGCCGGAGTTCTTTCACGACTGGCGCTTCTTGTTTGTCGGCGTCCGCTGGTGGTGGGCAAAGATAAACGGCAGAGCTTGAGCTTTTCCCCGTGGACTTAGTCCTCTCGAATACATTTCCGCTGCCGCGTTGGCGTCATCCTGCGGAGTCGTCTTTTCAGGCGGAGCGAAGGATCTCCCTGTAGATCTCTTCCGGGAGATCCCTCGCCCCGCTGAAAAAACGCGGGTCTTCGGGATGACTCCTGTTTTTTAGCACCGTAGTGAACACCTTTGTTCGGTGCCCTTGTCCGACCGGGACCAATCCGAATTCTGCTCCATCCCGTACTAGGGAGCGAGTGGCAATAACGCCATATCTTGCAGGAGCAGACATGAAAAGACTCGCGCCGTTTTTGTATCTCACATTGGTGGCATTCGCCGCCGTCGTCCCATTTTTCGCAGCGCCGCCACAGGCCGTTGCACAGCAACAGCACTCTCTGTATCAGCGGCTAGGCGGCTATGATGCGCTGGCCGCGGTAACTGACGATTTCATCGGCCGACTCGCGACGGATCCGCAGCTGAAACGGTTTTTCTCAGGACACAATAAAGAGGGAGTCACCCGGATTCGTCAGCACGTGATTGACTTTCTATGCGTGGCGACTGGCGGCCCCTGCGCATATATGGGCCAGGATATGAAGACAGCTCATACCGGGCTGGGGATTACCGACGCCGATTGGGACGCATCGGTGAAACATTTGATCACGACTCTCGACAAGTTCCACGTACCGGAGAAAGAGAAGAGTGAAGTTCTTGGCGCGATCTCGCCGCTGAAAGGCGACATCGTAGGAAGGTAATGACGCTTTGGTTTCGCAATTTGGACGGAGGTGCCCCACTTTTGGCTGCTCCATTGCCAGAAGTGGGGATTCTGGCGTCGTTGTAAAAGTTTGGTCTCTTTGCGCAGGATACTTGCCTGACCTGCCGTTCTGCTCTATGCTCAAAACCAACTTGGGGTTCGGCTTCAGCCAAAAGCATGCAGCGGTTTACGGCCAGATTCCTGCTGTTGATCGCGCTTGTCGGGACATTGCTCCCGCTCGCGCTGCAGGCGAAAGCTGCGCCCTCGCATGCCTGCTGCCGGCGAACCGGTGCACATCATTGCAGTGATTCCGCCTCGCCGCATTCTGGGGGCGCGGTTCTTCGGGATGCCGGATGCTGCAATCACGACTGTTGCCGTGCGGTGGCAAGCTCGCAATACGCGCATCCACAGCCTGCGGTGGGCGCGTCGGGCAGACAAGCCGGCATCGCGAATCCGATCGCCAGCCGCACAGTTCCTGCTCTTTCAGGCGCCCTTTTCCTTCTTCACTCTCGCGCTCCTCCAACTCAGTTCCTAGCCTGATTTTCCCGGCTCATTGATACGCAATTCAGGTCTGGTCTTGTCGTTCCGGTCGAGGCCATTCGCTGTTGCCACTTGAATCATCCATGGAAGAGCGGTCCGTATGGATGCGTGTCATGGGCGCCACAAAGACAGGTGTTTTGGGGACTTCGTCGAGGAATGATTACATGCGCTTCGGTCTTATTCGGCTGTTCGCAACATTTTTAGGTCTCTCAGTGGTGGCATCCGCCGCTGTCGTTGGCTCGGTGCACGGCATCATTCATGATCCGCAGCACCGTCCCGTACAAGATGCAATGGTAATGATCAAGGCCAAGAACTCGGATTGGGCGGCGACCGTTAACTCCGATGCAAGCGGCGACTTCGTGTTCAACGCGGTTCCGCTTGGAGAGTATGTCGTGACGGTCGCGGGCGTGGGCTTCGAGCAGTCGCAACAGGTCGTGATGGTCGTCTCAGGTTCCAATCCTGTGCTGCACTTCGCTCTAAACGTGGCAGGCGCGAAAGAGACCATCAATGTGTCAGGCGCCGCAGAAGAGGTACCGACCGACGGCTCCACTCCGACGACCGTCGTGAACCGGCTGGAAATTGCGCGCACTCCTGGAGCGGCGCGCTCCAACAGTCTGGCCATGATCACGAATTTTGTTCCGGGGGCTTACATGACTCACGACCAGCTCCACATTCGTGGTGGACATCAAACGAGCTGGTTGGTCGATGGAGTTCCAGTGCCGAACACGAATATTGCGTCGAACATCGGACCGCAATTCGATCCCAAGGACATCGACTATCTGGAGGTCAGCCGCGGCGGATATGGCGCGGAATTCGGCGACCGCACTTACGGAGTGTTCAATGTTGTGCCCCGCACCGGGTTTGAGCGCAACAACCAGGGAGAACTCGTGCTGAGCGTTGGGAATTTTTATCAGACCAACGATCAGCTCAGCTTTGGCAGCCATACCGACCGCTTCGCTTATTACGCGAGTGTAAATGGAAACCGCAGCAACTACGGAATCGAGACACCCATTCCAGAAGTTGTGCACGACGCACAGAACGGATACGGCGGGTTCGGGTCGTTCATCTTCAATGTCAATCCGTCGAATCAACTTCGCCTGGTGACCTCACTGCGAAAAGACTTTTACCAAGTCCCCTACGATCCAACTCCGAATGATCTTGAAAATGGGGCGTCATCATGCTCAACGACCGACGCCGATGCTCAGTATCCTTCAATCTGCCTGCGCGACAGCAATCATGAGTCCGATGCGGTTCTGAATCTTTCCTGGGTCCATACCTTCAACTCCAAACTCTTGCTGACCGTCTCACCGTTCTATCACTACAACGCCTCCAGATATTCCAGCCAGGCCACGGATGCACCGGTGGCGGCGAGTCAGGACCGCAGATCGACATATGGAGGCGGGCAGGCCAGTTTCAATGCGAATCTCTCAAAGAACAATTTTCAGGCCGGCGTTTATAGCTTTTATCAATCCAATCAGGAGACTTTCGGCGCGATATTCAATGATGGTAGTGGACAGCCGTCATTCAATGCCGTAGAGCGCCCGACCGGTGGGCTGGCGGCGTTCTTCATTGATGACACGTTCAAACCGTTTCCGTGGATCCGTCTCACTGCGGGAATGCGCCCTACACATTTCTCGGGCAACAATGGATTTTCAGAGTCGGCGATCAGTCCGCGGTTCGGTGCATCGCTTACAGTTCCTCGTCTACGTTGGACCTTCCGTGCTTTCTACGGTCATTACTACCAGGCTCCGCCGCTGGTTACTGCCACGGGTTCTCTAATCGATCTTTGCAACGAAAGTAACTGTGGTTTCACTGCGCTTGCTGGAGAGCGTGACGAGGAGCATCAGTTTGGCGTCACGATACCGTTCCGGGGATGGACGCTGGATGCTGACACATTCCACACCCGCGCCCGCAACTATTTCGATCACGACGTAATCGGAGAGTCCAATCTTTTCTTCCCTCTGACCATTGAGAAAGCCCGAATCAGCGGTTGGGAACTTACACTGCGTTCTCCGCAACTGCTTCGCCGAGCGCAGATTCATGTTGCGTATTCCAACCAGGTTGCGCAGGCGGCTGGAGGAATTACCGGTGGATTGATTGATAACGACCTGCAGGCGAACATCTGCGACTCGGCCCCTGCGGGAAGCTTCTGCGCTCTCGATCACGATCAGCGCAACACGCTCAATGTTGGTGCGGATCTGAGCTTGCCGTTCCGCTCGTTTGCGTCGACAAATGTCTATTACGGCTCGGGCTTTGTGAACGCATTTCCGGGCAATCCCTATCCCGGCGACTATTTGCCCGGACATACGACCTTTGACCTGACCGTCGGGAAGTTGTTCGGCGAGAATCTTTCGGCTTCGGTTAGCGCGTTGAATGTAGCCAATCGCCGAGTGCTACTCGACAACAGCGTCACCTTCGGAGGATTCCATTGGAACAATCCGCGGGAGATCTTCGTAGAGCTACGATATCGGTTTCACTACTGACCAAAATTCAAAGCTTTCACCACAGAGGTCACAGGGGAACACAGGGAATCTCTGTGCAGCCATTTTCTCTGTGTGAGTTTATGCTTTTGATTGTTTTTCGCGCAGCAGCTCTTCTACGTCTCCCATCTTTTCTCCCAGCAGGTTCAGCTTGCGCGCCAGGCCTTGAATTTCGGCCTCTGCGCGGCGGTTCACGTCGTAGTCGAGTTCGCCGCGCAGCCGGTCTTTGGTGTCCTGACGGTTCTGGCTCATCATGATGACCGGCGCCTGGATCGCAGCCAGCATGGAGAGGAAAAGATTCAGGAGGATGAACGGGTACGGATCCCACGCCCGTTTTCCCATCAGAGTCGAAACGCTCACATAAACAGTAAGAGAGAACAGGAACGTCAGGATGAACGTCCACGATCCGCCAAATCCCGCGACCATATCGGCAATACGCTCCCCGAATGTCGCATCTTTTTCGATGACCTCGTTCGGGTTGCGGTTCGCGCGAAGCCGTACCAACTGCTGCGAGGCATGGAACTGCCGCCCCAGAACGGTAAGCATATCCATGCCTGCCAACGGCTTACGCTGCAACAACACAGAGATGTCGTGGCGGTCAACTTCGATGCACACGGCTTCGTCGATCGCAGAAGCATCGGTCTGATGCGGCGTTTGCTCGAGCATCGATGCGAAGCCGAAGAACTCGCCGTGAGATGGTTCGTCGACGATGATCTCCTGGTGCTCCTGGTCGGTGGTCGATACTCGGACGCGGCCGGACACAACAATGTAAGCCTTGCCGCTAGAGTCTCCGATTTTGTAGATACGCTGCCGCGGGGCAAAATTCTTCATTTCAACCTGGCTGGCCAGAACGGCCGACTCTTCTTCATCAAGCAGCGAGAACAGGGGGACATGTTTAAGGACTTCTGGATTGCAAGGCATTGAAGGAATCTCCGTGTCGAAAATCCCGCGTAGGATTGCACAAACTTCGGCAGCAAGACAACACGGCACGGCAGGGGACCAAAAGCAATGACATCCTCAAGCGTCATCCCGACCGGAGCCGCTGTTCAGGCGGAGGGAGGGATCTCCCACATCCATCCGTCATTGAGGGAGATCCTTCACTACGTCTGAACTGCGGCTCAGGTCAGGATGACGCCGAAAATTGAAATGCGGCGGCGGGGCGTGCAGAGCACTCCCTTCCGGAGTTAAAGTGTGTGTAACGTGAGAAATCGCTCAGGTATTTGGACTCTTGCATTTCTACTTTGCTTGGCTGCTCTCGTCACTGCCTGCCATCATTCCGAGCCGCAAGCAACGAAACGCTACCCCTTCACAGGACGCATCATTTCCATTGATTCGCAGGCCCAATCCGCCAGTATCGACGGCGACTTGATCCAGGGATTCATGGAACCAATGGTGATGACATATACCTTTAAGCCTGCGTCTGCTCTGCGCCAACTCTCGGCCGGAGACTCGATCTCGGCAGAGGTTGTCGTGGTGGATCACGATCCGCGCGATGAAAGTGCCGAAGCGGACTACTGGCTGGAAAATGTGAGGGTCACGGGACGCGCCCCACAGCCTCCGGCGAACGGGCCGAAAGCGTTCCACATGCCTTCGCCAGGAGAGGATGTACCGGATTTTGCATTCACCAATCAGGACGGGAAGCCAATCTCGCTGCATCAATTCCGCGGGAAGGTGCTGATGGTGACATTCATCTATACGCGATGCCCGTTCGCCGACTTCTGCCCGCGTATGAGCAGCAATTTCGAGTCGATCTACAAGCAGCTTGGTTCAAATCCGTCGCTGTCCGATACACAGTTGTTGAGTGTGAGTTTCGATCCGGAACACGACAGGCCGAAGGTGCTGCGCGACTATGGCTTCTCGGTCGCGCATACACACGACGCCGCGCTATTTCGACATTGGGAGTTCGCCGTACCCAAGACAGCGGATTTACCGAAGATCGCCGAGTTCTTCGCTTTGACGGTGAAGCCCGAGGGAGGATTGATTACACACAATCTCAGCACCGCCGTGATTGGGCCCGATGGCAAGATTGTGAACTGGTATCACGGCGGCGACTGGCAGGTTTCTGATTTAATAAAAGACGCCGCGGGCGCGGGTAGCGCAAGAGCGGCGTCATCCTGAACGGAGCCGCACTTCAGGCGTAGTGAAGGATCTCCCGTAGTTGCGCGGCCCAAGTATTGCCGAGGTCCCTGGCCCGCTCGTAAGAACGCGAGGCTTCGGGATGACGTTGTCGCGAAGGTGAATTGTTATAGTTCGCACGAGGAACTCATGAGATACACCTTGTTGATCCTGGCCGTGCTGGGAGTTATTGCCTCTTCGCTCGCGCTCCGCGAACATTACCGTGAGTACGGAGACTCTCCATGCAGCATCAATGAACGCTGGGACTGCGGTGTGGTCAATCACAGCCCATTCGCGGTGCTGGGAGGCGTCTTTGAGCAGATGGGGATCCATGCGCACATCCCGGTTTTGAGTTTAATGCCGGTAGCGACGGCGGGAATTCTCGGATATCTCGTAATGGCTGTGGTTGCGTTCTTCCGCTCTTATCGCCTTCTGCTAGTGCTGACCCTGGGCAGTTTGGCATTTTCGCTTTTTCTGGCACACATCGAGAAGGACCTGCTCGGCGTGTGGTGCGTGTACTGCGTGATTTCGCTGGGAATCATCAGCCTGATGACTTTGCTGAGCGTTGCCGCAGTGATCTCAGGGCTCGTTCGAAAGCCGAGGCCTGCTTAGTAGAGTGCCTGGGGCGGCTGGCGCAGTGAGATGAAATCTGGCGAGTCATTCTAACTTGCGGTTCTTCGCCCCGATCTTGCGATTGATATCGCCGGCGAACTCGATGAAGAAATTCAGCAGCGTGCCGTAAACTGCTTGTCCCAGCATGGCACGACCACCTTCTGCAAATGCATTCCTGGGAGGGGGCTTCCAAGAAGCCGAAATCATCCCGCCACCGAACGAACCACCGTAAAGCGCCCACTGCGGACGCAGCTCAGTCTCAGTCGAGTTATAGGTCAGAAAGTTGCGCACGATGGCGTGGCGCGTGCGTGGCCAAAAACCTTGGCATCGACACTGATCGTAGCGCGGCTCGTAGTGCAGA
>Ga0207693_10000203_pt1 | contig 54373 bp, 54 predicted proteins | sample LARL81metaG_FD_184347 | JGI IMG/M metagenome (GOLD analysis project Ga0207693, IMG submission 184347) | Corn, switchgrass and miscanthus rhizosphere microbial communities from Kellogg Biological Station, Michigan, USA - LAR L8-1 metaG... | ecosystem: Host-associated > Plants > Roots >... | reverse complement strand
GAACTACCCGGCAACGCCTCCACCGATCATTATCGCTCCGTTGTTACTACGAAATCCGGAAAGAAGTATTTGATCTTCGATCCTACCGATCCGTATACGCCGCTGGGAGATCTTCGCGGCGATTTGCAAGATACCTACGCACTACTGATTGCGTCGGCGAGTGGCGAATTGATTCACACCCCCCTGGAACAGCCAGAGGCAAACCAGCTTTTGCGGACAGGCAGGTTTATCCTGGCCGCAGACGGCACGATCTCGGGCGAAATCGTCGAGGATCATAGCGGCGATCACGCCTTACGGCAACGTGCTTCGCTCATCCACGCCAACCAGCAGCAGCGTACGGACCAACTTGAGCATCGTTTGAGTCGTTCTTTAAAGGGATTTACCTTGGAGAACGCCGAGCTTCGCCAACTCGACCAGACCGACAAGAACCTCGAAATCGTCCTCAAGTTGAATAACCCGGGTTACGCCCAAATCCGGGGCCCGTTGATGCTTTTGCGCCCTCGGGTTATCGGAGAAAAGAGCCTTTCCCTTGATCGCAAGCCTCGTCACTATCCGTTTCAGTTCGAAGATACAAGTCGCGAGACCGATGTTTATGAGTTCGAACTTCCAAAGGAATACACCGTCGACGATGTTCCGGAACCGGTAAACGTCGACATGGGATTTGCCGCCTATCACAGCAAAGTTGAGGTTGCTGGAAATAAAGTCCGCTATTCCCGTGAGTTTATCCGCAGGGAAGTGCTGCTCAAGCCGGAGCGCGTTGAAGAATTACGGAAGATGCAGGGAATCATCGGCGCGGACGAAAATGCAGCCGTAGTCTTGAAGCGCAGTTCGTAGGAAATGGTGCGCCCTGAGAGATTCGAACTCCCGACCTTCTGGTTCGTAGCCAGACGCTCTATCCAACTGAGCTAAGGGCGCTGATCTGAATGGAGGGTAAATCCCTTCGAATTATAACAAGAAATGATTCCTGCCTCGACCGACATCGAGACCTTGATGGTTCGTCGATACATCAACATTGACACGCTCTCTTAATTCTTGAACGCTCCAAGAATGCGAGAGAGCAACCTGTAGCGGTTGAGATCTTCTTTTCCTGAACGTGGACGTGCTTGGGTTTGCCGCAATGGCCTACAAATTGAATTTCGGCCAACTCACGGTCCCGCCGGTTACCTAAGCTTCTACCGGAATCTTCCGCCCTGGCCTGGCTGACAACAGGGCTGATTGTCACGGCCGGACGGTTTCGACTCTAAAGAGGAAATCGAATCGGAAATCGGTAGGGCCTCAATCGCTTTTCTCTCGCACCTATGGCCCTTTTGTTGCCTCGTCCCGGCGGAGTAAAACTTTCCGCGTCGCGAGCAATTCCTACCACGGGGAAATCCAACTCGAGCTCTTTTTTTCAATGACTTACGAATGGCTGCGTTCTTGCAATAACCCTGACAGACGAAGTGGCGCGCAACGGGGTGCTTCAGAGAATAACTTCGGCCAGAGGTTTTCTGTGAGCACCCCTTGCATTATTCGGCGCCTTGCGCAGCCCTCCCCCAACCCCTCGTCTATTCAAACGGCTCAAACCGAGGCAAACCTCGGCTTTCCCGCACAGCGAAACTCAGACCGCCGATCTACGCCAAAGCCACGGTCTCGCGGACGTCGATTCCTGCATTCCGCAACAGCCTCGCGACTGCGTCTTGCTTCATGCGTGAGGCGTCGTACTCCACACGCACCGTTCGCTGCTTGTGATCGAAACGCACTCCGCGTATGCCGTAGACCTCGCGCATGCTGTCGGTCGCGCGCAATTCATTTTCGCCCGGCAGCGCACCGTAGCTGAAAACCACGTCGAGGTAGGTCATTCGTCAAAGCCCTTCTGTATGATGAATTTGGAATCCCGGCCTGACTTGCCGAGTGAATCCACTATAGAGCATTCGCAATCGAACACAATAGAGCCATTTCTTCGATGAGCGAGCATCATACCCATCCTTCGAAAAGCACAACGTCTACCTCATTATTGGAAAAAGATCCCGTCTGCGGAATGAACGTCAACCCCGCAACCGCAAAACATTCGTATGAACATGTGGGTAAGAAGTACTACTTCTGTTGTGGGGGATGTGCGGAAAAATTCAAAATCGATCCGCAAAAATATCTGAGCAAGCCAGCTGGTTTGGTCACACTCAGCATTGGGACGCCTTCGAAGGCGGTTGTGATTCCGAAAGTTCAGAGCCGGAAGGTGGAAGCCGGGAGCCGGCCTTACTACGTTTGCCCAATGTGTCCTGAAGTCCACGAACTGAAGCCTGGAGCGTGCCAGTCGTGCGGCATGGCGTTGGAACCCGATGTTCCGGTCTTTGCCACTCGCACGGAATACACATGTCCAATGCATCCGGAGATCGTGCGCTCAGAGCCAGGATCATGCCCGATCTGCGGGATGGCACTGGAACCACGAACTGTGGCGGCTACGCAGGAAGAGAATCCCGAATTGCGCGATATGTCTCTGCGCTTCTGGATTGGGGTAGTCCTAACGATGCCGCTTCTCGCCATCGCTATGGGCAGCATGATCTGGCCTCACGAACTCATGCCTGTCCTGGACGGACCACGGCTCCCTTGGCTCGAACTCGTTTTGGCGACGCCGGTTGTGCTGTGGTGCGGTCTGCCGTTCTTTCAACGTTTCTGGAGTTCGCTGGTCAACCGCAGTCCCAATATGTTCACGCTCATCGGACTAGGTACAGGAGTGGCCTACGCATACAGCGTCGTGGCCACAGTTGCGCCCAGCGTCTTTCCGGAGTCTCTCCGGAAGATGGGTGGTTACCCGGATGTGTACTTTGAGGCTGCTGCCGCTATCACAACACTCGTCTTACTCGGCCAGGTGATGGAATTGCGCGCCCGGAGCCGCACCAGCGCAGCGATCCGCGCGCTTCTGGATCTTAGCCCCAAGGCAGCGCGGCTGGTAACCGCGGATGGGACGGAAAAGGATGTACCGCTCGAGCACATCAAACGGGGAGACAAACTCCGCGTGCGCCCCGGCGAAAAAGTCCCAGTGGACGGCGTCGTAGTAGAAGGCCAGAGCGCAATAGACGAATCCATGATTACCGGCGAGTCGATGCCGGTGGAAAAGCAGGCTGGCAGTAGAGTCATCGGTGCGACGATCAACTCGACGGGCTCGTTCGTCATGCAGGCTGAGCGTGTCGGGTCAGAAACGCTGCTAGCTCGAATTGTCCAACTCGTAGGGCAGGCGCAGCGCAGCCGTGCACCGATTCAGCGCCTTGCCGATCGAGTTGCCGCCTGGTTTGTGCCTACGGTCGTTGCGATCGCTGTCATCACATTTATCGTGTGGTTTTTCATCGGACCTCAGCCGCGCTTGGCGAATGCTTTGGTCAATGCGGTGGCTGTGCTGATCATCGCGTGTCCGTGCGCACTTGGGTTGGCTACTCCTATGGCGATCATGGTCGGTACGGGTCGCGGAGCGCACGCCGGAGTCCTGATCAAGAACGCCGAAGCGCTAGAGACGTTCGAGAAAGTCGACACGCTCGTGATCGACAAGACTGGCACGTTAACCGAAGGAAAGCCTAAAGTCGTCGGCATTTCAACCGCCCTGGAAAACGATCTCGAACTGTTTCGCCTCGCTGCAAGCCTGGAGCGAGCTAGCGAACATCCGTTGGGAAACGCGATCGTGCAGGCGGCAGTGGAGAGGAATCTTCAGTTGTCCCCGCCTCCGGAGTTCCAGTCCGTCACGGGCAAAGGCATCGTCGGCCGCGTCGACGAGCGCCAGGTCGCGGTGGGAAGTCCTGCGCTGATGGTGCAACTTGGAGCCCTGCAAGCTCCGGGCATCGATTCAACTCCTGTTTACGACGAGGGAAGACTCTCGGTCGCAGTCGATGGGAAATACGTGGGCAATATCCGGGTAGCGGATCAACCGAAGGAGTCCGCACCCAACACGCTTCGTGATCTGACAGATCAGCAGCTTCGTATTGTCATGCTCACTGGAGACAGCAAGCCAGTTGCAGATGCCATCGCCAAGAAGTTGGGCATCCACGAATTCGAAGCCGAGGTCCTTCCCGAACGCAAATCTGAGGTTGTCAAGAAACTGCAGGAGCAGGGAAGAGTTGTCGCGATGGCAGGCGACGGCATCAACGATGCCCCCGCGCTCGCGCAGGCCAACGTAGGGATTGCTATGGGCACTGGGACGGACGTTGCGCTCGAAAGTGCGGGAATCACCCTGGTCAAGGGGGACCTTACCGGGATCCTCCGCGCGCGGAAGTTGAGTCAGGCGACGATGCGCAACATCCGCCAGAATCTTTTCTTTGCGTTCATCTACAACGCGATTGGAGTTCCTATCGCAGCGGGAGTTCTTTACCCATTTTTCGGAGTGCTGCTCAGCCCGATTCTTGCCGCTGCAGCAATGAGTTTTAGCTCAGTCTCGGTAATTGCAAACGCCCTACGCCTACGACACGCAAAGCTAGATTAAGCGCAGCCCTGTATGGAATGTGGAGTGAGTTGGGAATCAAAGGTGGGGTGCCCCAGGTCTCGCAGCCGTTGCGAGACCTGGGATAGAAGCATCAAACTGATGGACGATCTTTTTCTTGATCGCGGCGCTTTCCATAGCGCATCGCAAATCCAACGCCCAGAGTCATGATTCCAAGGGGAGGGAAGAGCATGACCAGGATGGCCCGATTGATCGCACGCTGACCCTCTTTGGGAGTCGCTTTCGCAGTCGCTCGACACATTGCGCAGCTTTGCGCGAGTGCGGGCGCGCTCCACAAACAGAGCAGCAGCATCGCCGCCCCGATTTTGCGTACCAATCTCAAACTACTGCACCCCGTACTTGATGATCCGATCCGCATCCGGGAAAAAGAAGAAATACATGATCACGAAGCACGCCGTTACCGAGATCACCAGCAGCCACCGCATCAGCTTGGTCTCAAATTTCAGATGCATGAAGTAGCCGATGATCAATGCCGACTTGATAACCGAAAGGATCAGGAGAACTTCAAGCATGTGTACCGCGGACATGATCCGGTTGTTGTATCCAAGCCAGACCTCAATGGCGGTAAGCACGAGCAGCCCACCCCAAACCCAGAAGTACTGCCCTTTGCTATCGTCATGCTTCGCGACGTCGTGCATAGTCGGTATCCTCTGTGTAACCCCTGTGCTCTCTGTGGTGAAGAAGAGTTCTCGTTCCCCTTTTACTACACCTTCGTCGACATCAAATACACCAGCGGGAAAATGAACATCCACACCAGGTCGACAAAGTGCCAATACAGCCCGCAGACCTCGACATCGTGGGAGTCGTAATCCTTCGGCTTAAGGAACAGAATGACGGCCGCGAGCAAAAGCCCAAACCCCAGCACGTGCACTGGATAATGAAAGACGTTTCCCGACGGAATCAGCAACGCGCCGGCAATCCAGATCACGCCTAGCACAGGCAAGAACCACTTCCTAAACGCCACTACCCCGAGATAGATCACGCCGATGGTCACGTGCAACATATGCATCGCGGTCAACCCGAAGAAGGCTTGGGAGAACTGCGGTACGTTCTTCGAGATGTCCGCCAGTTCACCGGTGGCAGCTGGCTTAGCCACGCCTAGCAAAGTCATGAAGCCAGGAATGCTCAGCCCTTCGCCGATCAGCTTGGACCACTCCATCCCGTGGAGCACGATGAACGCAGTCCCGAAGATCATGGTCGCCAGCAGCCAATTGCGAGTCCATGCCCGGTCGCGGCGCTGTGCCGCGAAAACCGCCAGCACCATGGTGAGCGAACTCGAGAGCAGGCAAGCTGTCATCACAGTCGCATTCGCAATGCTCTCGGCGTGAAAAGGTGTAGGCCAGGGGTTGGTGTAGATCCGGTTGTAACTGAAGGCGAACAGCAGAGCGCCGAAGGTCAATGAGTCCGAAGCGAGAAACAGCCACATCCCCACTTTCTTCGAGTAAGCCCCAAACAGCGGCGCTTCATACTCTCCCGGCAACCCGTGCTGAACAGCATTGTGCTCGATCGTAGCTTCCGCCATTTCCCGAGAGTTCCCCTTTCCCACCAAGAGTGGTCAGTGATCAGTGGCTAGTGGTCAGTAAGACTCTCAGGCACTGACCACTGATCACTTGCCACTGACCACTTCTTCAACGAACCAAGCCCAGCAACAAGAAAATGTAAATCCAAAGCACCGCCATGAAGTGCCAGTACCAGGCGGTAATGTCGACGGCGATCCTGCGCGATTCAACCGGCTTGTGCAGCACGGAAGCCCCAGCAGCCCACATTAGCGCGATCATTCCTCCGGCCAGGTGTACCGCATGCGTAATCGTCAGCAGAAACGCGAATGAACTGCTCGGATTCGTGTCGACGAAAAATCCGCGGGCATGAAACTCTCCCCATGCCAGCCACTGTCCCACCAGAAACGCGCATCCCAACACGACCGTTACGCCGAGCCAGGGAAAGTTCCGCTCGTCGCCGAGGGATATCCCGGGAATCGAAGTTACTGGAGCCAGAGCCGCCTGCCGTGTAGCTTTCCGACGGGCCAGTTCCATCGTCAAGCTGCTGATTACCAGGATCGCCGTGTTGATCCCGAGCAGCATCCACGGTAAGTCGATCGCTCCCCAATCTCGGACGTAGGTGTTGGTCTCTCCCTGGAATGACGGCAAGCCTCGCCGGAAAATATACGCGCTGGTCAGCGAGATGAAGATCATGCCGACCGTCGCAATAGCGCAAATCAGTCCGACCCGGGCCCGCCGCAACCGCGCTCCATAATCGGGAACCTCACCGCCGCGCCCGTCATCACCTCCACCTCGGATCGGGGGAGCCGGAGGTTTTTGTCCAATGTCATCAACCGGAGTACTTGGGATATACGTCGCCATAACTACTTAGTGCCCCACTGCTCAATACAGGTTGCCGAAATGCGTTCTCGCAAAAATGGGGAGCCCCGGGTCTCGCTGAATTTGCGAGACCCGAGGGCCTTAATATCAATGCCCCGACTTTTCGTTCGGGGGATCGGTCTGCATCAGGTAATCCTTGCCAGTTCCCGGCACGCCGTACTCATACGGTCCGTGATTGACTACCGGCGTCTTCCCGCCAAAGTTGTCGTGCGGGGGCGGAGTTGCCGTAATCCACTCCAGCGTCGTCGCCTCCCACGGATTGTCACTGGCCTTCGGTCCCTTGAACATGCTCCAGAACAGGTTGATCACAAAAATCAGCTGTCCCGCGATGGTGACGAATGCTGCATACGTCATGAACGTCTGCAGTGGCAGAAGCTTGGTCTGGTACGCGACCTCAGTGAATTGTGAGTAGCGCCGTGTTTGTCCTGCCATGCCCAGATAATGCATAGGCATGAAGATCGCATAGGTACCCGCCAGCGTGATGAAGAAGTGGATTCGGCCCATGCCCTCATGCATCATCCGGCCGAACATCTTTGGGAACCAATAGTAGGTGGCGGCAAAAATCCCAAATATGGCCGCCACGCCCATGATCAGGTGGAAATGCCCCACGACGAAGTACGTATCGTGCAACTGGATGTCGAGAACCGGTTGCGCCAAAAACGGTCCGCTCAGTCCTCCGGAGACAAACAACGATACAAACCCGATGGCATACAGCATCGGGGTATGGAATCGTATGTGACCCTGCCACATCGTTCCCAGCCAGTTGAATGTCTTGATGGCCGAGGGTACGCCGATGCACATCGTCAAAATCGAAAACGCAAAGGCGGAGTAGGGGCTCATGCCACTCATGAACATGTGATGGCCCCAGACCATGAATCCGAAAAATCCGATGGCGAGCATCGCGTACACCATCGCCCTGTAGCCGAAGATCGGCTTGCGCGAGAACGTCGAAAGAACCTGTGACGCCACGCCCATGCCGGGCAGGATCGCGATATACACCTCAGGATGCCCAAAGAACCAGAACAAGTGCTGCCACAACAGTGGTGATCCGCCCTTGTGCCCCATCACCTGACCATTAACAACTATCAGCGGAACATAGAAACTGGTTCCCAGATTCCGATCCATCAGGAGCAGGATCCCAGCCGAGAGAAGGACGCCGAACGCGAGCAGGCCGAGAATCGCCGTGATGAACCATGACCAGCAGGTGAGCGGCATGCGCATCATCGTCATGCCCTTGGCTCGCAGATCGAGAGTGGTAGTGATAAAGTTCAGCGCTCCCATCAGCGAGGCAAGGCAGAAAATCGCGATACTGGTAATCCAGAGATCGGCCCCTAATCCCTCGCCCGGCCCGCTCGATTGCACAGCGCTTAGCGGAGGGTATCCGGTCCATCCGTGCAACGGAGCACCACCTTGCACGAAGAATGCCGCAATAATCACGACGAAGCCAACAAACGTCGTCCAGAACGAAAGCATGTTCAGGACGGGGAACGCCATGTCAGGCGCCCCAATCTGAATTGGCAGGAAGTAGTTTCCGAACCCGCCCTGCGGCGCCGTTGTCAGCACGAAGAACACCATGATGGTGCCGTGCATCGTAAGCAGCGCGAGATACGTTTCGGGCTTGATCTCGCCCATCAATGGCAGGTTGGCGTTCGGCCAGACCATGTGAATGCGCATCAGCAGCGACAGGAACATTCCGACAAAAACTGCCGTGAGCGCGAGGAAGAAATACTGAATTCCGATGACCTTGTGATCGAGGCTGAAAATGTATTTCCGAATGAACCCCTGAGGAGCGTGCGAATGAACCGTAGCCGACGTCGCCATTACTGTTTCTCAGCCTCCCGTGCCGCCAGCCACTTGTCAAAGTCCTCTTGGCTAACGACGTGGACCATGCCGTGCATCTTGTAGTGTCCAAGTCCGCAGAGTTCGGCGCAGGCGATTTCGTACTCGCCGATCTGCGTAGGTTTGAAGTGCATGTGAATGTTGAGCCCGGGCACCGCGTCTTGCTTGAAACGCAGCTGGGGCACAAAGAAGTCGTGAATCACGTCCACCGACCGGAGACTCAGATCGATTTCCCGATTCACCGGGACGTACATCGTTCCCGTGACCACGTCGTCTTTCGCGGATGGATCAGTTGTGTCCAATCCGACAGCGGCTTCGCCGCCAGCTGAGGGGTCCATCAGGCTTGCCTTGGTTTTTGCAAACTTTCCGTCCACACCTGGATAGCGGAAATACCAGGCAAACTGCATTCCGGTGACTTCCACCTGTACCGCACTCGGGTCGGGATCGAAGGGATAACGCTGGCTGGCCCAGGTCGGACTACCCATCAGGTTCAAGCCTATGAAAAGGATCGTGGTTAACGTAGTCCAGAGAATCTCCAGCTTAGTGTTCCCATGCGAGTACGGAACCGGTGGAGATGCTGGCGTCTCCTTGTATTTCCAGACGATATAGCCCAATCCGAGCTGTGCCGCCAGAAATACGACTCCCATGATGATGAACGTGAGAGTGAACTGTCCATCGATCCATCCCGCTGCGGCCGAAGCGCCTGCGGGTAGCCACCATGTTTTGGCGACAAAAAAGTATGTGCTGATCAGAGTGATCAGCCAGATCAAAACCATTAACGCGAGGCCCATTCCCCAGTCCCCCTACCTTAGGACGACGCAAAAAGGATTTTCCCCACGGCTGTGCCGCGTTCCCACAACGCAAGCAACAGTCGGCGGCGAGTGTAACACAGTGCCACTTGCTGAATGCAAGTTGCTAATTTAAGAAATTGCGACCAACGATCGAGTTCGATGATCCATTTATCTTCCGTTTGTCAATCCTGATGCGAAATTCAACGAAAAAAAGTATGAAGGAGCACTGGTGCCACTCAATCAAATCAAATCAATGATGATCTTGATCGCCGGCCCATATCGCTCCGGCACGAACGACGATCCGGTTTTGATCCAAAACAATGTTGAGTTGATGGAGTCGTACGCCCTACCGATTTTCCGTTCAGGCCATATCCCCATTCTGGGCGAATGGCTCGCTCTTCCTTTGCTCCGTCTCGCCGGTTCCAGAAAGATCGGAGACGATGCCTTTGACGAAGTATTCCATCCGGTGGCGGTCCGCCTTCTCGAAAAATGCCAGGCTGTACTAAGGGTAGGTGGTCCGTCGGCGGGTGCGGATGAAATGGTCCGCATTGGGCGTGAACTCGGGCTGAAGATTTATCAGAGTTTGGATGAAATTCCTGAGCTTAAGTAAGGTGGCAGTGCTCCGTTTCTAGCCGCTTAATCCTTCGACTCCGATGGCATCGAACTTGGATGAGCGAGAGTTCCAATCTCGCCAAAAGCCGCTCTGGAGGCTGAGTTTGGGCTCTCGGATCTAACCATTTTTCAATCACTTGAAAGAGTAACCATGGCTGATGACCGACGTACTTTGCGGAGGTCGCGGCCTTGATCTACTTTTTCTGAACAGCATGAGCCTGAAACATTCGCACCATCACACCAAGCTACAGCATTCCCACGTCGCTGCCGCCGCTTTGAATCGTTCGCAAGCTTCGAAGCGCCGCAGCAGCCGAATGTCTCTCAACGCTTCCGTTGGCCTGTCGGGGCAAGATCGGCTGAAGGTCACCTTCACGATGCCGGCCAAGGCCACAAGTCTCAATCGGCACGGCGCCGCGGTGCAATTGAGCCGCGACCTGCAGGTTGGAACGGTCGTGACATTGAAAAACCAGCGCGGTGCCGAGGTCTCTGCTCGTATCGTCTCGGTGATCGCGGCGGTGCAAGGGACATCTACGTACGGCATCGAATTCGTCGATCATGACGAGAAGGCGCAGCAGTTCTGGGGTATCAGCTTCCCCAAAAACGCTGCACAATCGTAAGACTCGATCGCCCGCTTTATTTTTCCGTCCACTCTGGCACGCGCCCAGGGGTCCAAGGCGCTCCAGCGGACTCCATGTCTTTTTCGAGTTTCGCCAGATCAACCTCAACCAGAGTGCGCAGCTTCGCTAGTTGGCTGGCAAACTCGCCCGCTGCAACCCCATACGAGTCAAGATCAGTCTGAGTAGGCTTTGCCATCGAGAATCTCTCGCCTTCGATGATCGTATTCACGCGGTCGTCGATCGATGAAGGCACCGGCTCATTGCGACGCGCAATTTCGATATCTCCACGCAAGGCACGCAGAATTTCCCGATTGCGCTGGTCAAGTCCATCCGAAACGGTTCCCAACTGCTTCTCGACGGCAGGGGCCTCTCGTAGCGCTTCGTGGATCTGTTTCAGGCGCTCTGCCGCGTTTTCCGCCACCCGTGTCGCGCCGTACACGGCGCGATACAACCGCGCCACTTTGCGCAGGAATTCCTCCTGTGCAGCCTGATCCGCGGCGCTCATCGACGCGGATTGTTCAGTCGTGACGCGGATGGTCTGCGGGCCCGCAAGCTCGCTGACCATGCCGCCCACTTTCTGAAACATTCTCACGGAATAAGTTCCTGGGACAACCAAAGGCCCTTGCTCGGTTGCATCCCTGAAGTTCTCCTCGGAGTCCTCATGATGTTCCGCTACTTTCGGTGCAGGGTAACGCAGGTCCCACGCCACCCGCTGGAAACCGGCTTCGGTTGAGCCTTCGACGCGGCGAATCGGTGCGCCGCTGTCGTCGTAGACCAGAAAATACACTTCGGGCTTCGGTTCCTGGGCCTCCGCCCGTAGGTCGTCATTCGACGGATAGGGAAGCACCTCGTTTTTCTTCGCGGCTTCTTTTTCCGAATCCTGGCGCTTTTCCTTTTTCGTCTTGATCTTGTCTTTCAGGTACGCAGTGAAAACGGCGCCGTACGGTGAATTGTCCGCAGCAAAATAAAAGTCGCCTTGAAATCCTTTATGCGGTCCTCCCAATGGACGCCGCTCGATATACATCAACGCATTTTTCACCGGATAGAGCGCCGCACTCTGATCTACCGATTCGGGCTTCAACTGGCGCAGCGGGGTGATGTCGTCGAGCACATAGAACCCGCGCCCGAAGGTTGCAACCACCAGATCGCCCTCGCGTGGATGAACCACCATATCGCGGACCGCAATGGTCGGCAGTCCGCCCTTGATCTGGACCCAATGTGCGCCTCCGTTGATGCTGAAGAAGGCGCCAAACTCCGTTCCAGCGAACAATAGATTTGCATTCACCGGATCTTCCGCTATCGCCAGCACCGGGCCGTTGTCAGGCAGGTCGTTCGCGATCGAGGTCCAGGTCTTTCCTGCGTCCACAGACTTCAGCAGGTACGGCTTGAAGTCCTCATTCTTGTGATTGTCGAAAGCGGCGTAAACCGTGTTCGCATCATGCGCGGATGCCGCCAGCCGACTCACATAGGTTGTCTCAGGTACACCGGGGAACTTTTCATACTTAGTCCAACTGCCGCCTCCATCGCTGGTCACCTGGATGAGACCATCGTCGGTTCCGACGTAGATCAACCCTTCTTTTTTCGGCGATTCCGCAAGCGACACAATGTTGCCGTAGAAGGAGGTCGATGCACTCTTGGCTACAGCGTCCGGTCCCCACACTTTGCCCATTACTGGCAGCTTGTTGCGATCAATCTGGCGCGTCAGGTCACCCGAGATCGCCTTCCAGGTATCGCCGCGGTCGTCGCTGCGAAAGAGTTTGTTCGCCGCGAAATACAGGCGCGTGTGCGAATGTGGCGAAATAATGATGGGCGAATCCCAATTCCAACGCAGCGGCGGCTCGCCATTGCCCTCCTTGGGTTGCAGCAGTATTTCCTGTCCAGTCGGCTTGTCATAGCGAATCAACACACCATATTGCGACTCGGAATAGATCGTATTCGGATCAGTAGGATCAACTGCAGAGCGGAATCCATCCCCGCCCGTTGTCACGAACCAATCTGAATTGACAATCCCGCTCACATTGCGCGTGCGTGTGGGTCCACACCACGAAAAATAGTCCTGCGTCCCGCCGCAAACGTTGTAGAACGGAGAATCATTGTCGATGGCCAGGTCGTAGAACTGCATGGTCGGCAGATTCGCTTTGAATTGCCATGATTTGGCGTCGTCCCAGGTTTCATACATCCCACCATCGGATCCCAGCAGCCAGTGCTTCGTGTCATCCGGATCAATCCACATCGCGTGATTGTCCCCGTGGTGGTTCACTTCGTTGACCTTGTGCAGGGTCTTGCCGCCATCGGTCGACTCGCGGAGTTCAACATTCATCACGAAGATGCGGTCGACATTCTTCGGATCGGGCACGATGCGCGCGTAATACATCGCACCAACATCGAACTCGTTACGCCGCTCCCAGTTCGCGCCTTTATCGGAGGAACGGAAAATCCCGCCCTTGCCATCCGCAGCCTCTACGGCCGCGTAAATAACGTTCGGATCCGCGGGAGAGACCGCCAGGCCGATTCGTCCCATATCAACCGAGGGTAGCCCCGAACTCACTTTGTTCCACGTCGCGCCCGCGTCCGTCGATTTGTAAATTGCGCTCTCCGGTCCGCCATCGATCAGCGTGAACACATGTCGGCGCCTCTGATAGGCGGAGGCATACAGGATGTCGGGATTCGACGGGTCCATGACAACGTCGTTAACGCCCGTGTTCTCCGAGACCGTTAGGACCGCTTTCCACGTCTTGCCGCCGTCGGTCGTCTTGTAGAGCCCGCGGTCTCCGCCGGGTCCCCAGAGCGGCCCCTCGGCCGCGACATACACAACTTTCGAATCGCGGGGATCGATGGTCACCCGCCCGATGTGTTCCGATTTCTTCAGTCCCAGATTTTTCCAACTCTTTCCGCCATCCTCCGAGCGATAGACTCCATCTCCGTACGACACACTGCGCTGGGAATTCGATTCCCCAGCCCCGACCCACACCACCGAAGCGTCGTTCGGATCGAGTTCTACCCAGCCAATAGAATACGAACCTTCACGATCGAATAGAGGACTCCACGTCGTGCCATCGTTGACGGTTTTCCAAACGCCGCCCGACGCCACGCCCACGTAGAACTCATGTTTCTTTCTGGGATTCACCGCAATCGACATGACACGTCCCGACTCGACTCCCGGCCCGATGGAGCGGAACTTGAGTCCGGAAAACGTGTCGGCATTCATGCCCGGCTTCTTCGGTTCGTCTTTCTTCGCCTCGTCTTTCTTGGATTCGTCCTTCTTTTCCTCTTTCGTGTCCTTCTTCACGTCCTTCTTAGTCCCGGCTGCGGTCTTCTTGTCTGAATCTTTGTCGGACTTCTGCGGTGAAGTCTGCGCAGGAAGGTTGAACGGCGCGACGGCAGTGACGAGGACGAAAATGGCGAACAATCTCATACAGAGCTCCAATTCAAATCAGAATTGTCATCCTGAGGCGCCCCTTATGCGCCGAAGGACCTATGCAACGTGCTTGCGGTGCACCGACTGCAAGCAGGAGCAGCAAGGCGGCAAACCGATATGTATACAGTATTTCCGCCCGAGGAAAAAGAAGTCTGCGTGCGGTATTGGCGAAGTTGAAGTCTTGTCGGCAAAACGCGGTCATCCCGAAGGCGCGCGTTTTCACCGGCGGGCCGAGCGATCTCCTCACAAGACGTATTCAAGGGGATTCCTCACTCCGCCTGAAAAACGGCTACGTTCGGGATGACGCCCCGATAATTGCGGGGAAATCTAAACTGAGTCGCTCCACCTTCGACGGGTTGTGATCTAATCTCCCCCATGTCCGGCAAGATCCACGGCCACGAAACCCGCGACGTCAAGCTGCCCCGGAATTATTGTTTTGCCTGCGGGCCTGACAATCCCGATGGCATGCACCTGCAATTCACGCTTGACGAGGAACACCGCAAATTTGTCTGCGACTTCTCTCTCTCGAAGCGCTACACAGGACCTCCCGGACACTGCCACGGAGGCATTATCGCCACCATCCTCGACGACGCCATGGGCAAGGCAAACAAGCTGCGCGATGTAGTCGCCGTCACGAAGGAAATGACCGTGGAATACCTCAAGCCTGTCCCTTTAGAGAAGCCGCTGCGGGTCGAGGGCAGGGAAGTCAGCGTTCACGGCCGCCAACACATCAACGCCGCCGAAATCATGGACGAGAATGGCGAAGTCCTGGCCCGCAGCCGGGGCATCTTCATCGCAATTGATCCAGAGAAGATGTTCGGAAAGTTCGTGGAGCGGTAATCACCACGGAGGCACGCAGCCATGGATGATACAAAAAAGTCGATTTCTCCGTGACTCTGTAACTCCGTGGGCAATAGACGCACCCGGGGTTCCGCAACCGTCCACAACGCGCTAAAATGAACTAGCGGCGAAACCCCTCCAGGACCATCTAAATAAGGGTTAGCTGATGGCTGAGAGCTGACAGCTAAAAGCTGCAGTCGCCAGCCCATCCTTCGCGATCGCGAGAAGGTATTCACAGGTTCCCCATATGTCCCAAAATAACGGCAACAACACGACCACTTCTCTCCGTCTCAAGACCGGCCTCGCTGAAATGCTGAAAGGCGGCGTCATCATGGACGTCACCGATGCCCGCCAGGCCGAAATCGCCGAAAAAGCCGGAGCCGTCTCCGTCATGGCTCTCGAGCGCGTACCGGCGCAGATCCGCGCCGAAGGGGGCGTTGCCCGCATGGCGAGCCCGAAGAAGATTCGCGAGATCATGGCGGCCGTATCCATTCCTGTGATGGCCAAATGCCGCATCGGACATTTTGCCGAGGGCCAGATCCTTCAAGAGTTGGGTGTCGACTACATCGACGAGTCGGAAGTCCTCACGCCTGCCGACGAAGCGCACCACGTTGACAAGCACGCCTTCAACGTACCGTTCGTCTGCGGAGCCCGCAATCTTGGAGAGGCCCTACGCCGCATCGCAGAAGGTGCCGCGATGATCCGCACCAAGGGTGAAGCCGGCACCGGAGACGTTGTCCACGCGGTAAAGCACATCCGCCAGATTGTTCAGGAGATGAAGATCCTCACGGTCCTCGGCGAGGAAGAACTCTACGCAAAAGCCAAAGAGCATCAGGCTCCGTACGAACTAATCAAGATGGTCGCGAAAGCAGGAAAGCTGCCCGTCCCGAATTTCAGCGCAGGAGGAATCGCCACCCCCGCCGACGCGAGCCTGGTTATGCAACTCGGAGCAGAAGCGGTGTTCGTAGGCAGCGGCATCTTCATGGGTAAACGGACTTCCTGTGCTTGCGCAGAAGGCAAGCACTCCTATGACGACAACTGCGCCTTCGCACCGCCTGAACAGGCCGCGAAACGTGCCCGCGCCATCGTGCAGGCCGCGACGCACTATCAAGACCCTAAAGTTTTACTTGAAGTCAGCGAAGACCTACAGGGAGCGATGAAGGGCCTTGCAGTGAGCGCGCTCGATCAAGCGCACATGCTGCAAACCAGAGGCTGGTAACCGGGGTTTCCACGTTGCCTTTTCAACATGCTCCCAAGACAATAACGCCGTAGGGCCGAACAAGAGAGAGAGTTGATTCGTATCGAGTTCCAAACCTTCCGGCGTCGCTTTCTTTCGTCCGGGACAACCCCATTGTCATCGGCTACGTTTTTCGGACTACCAATTGATCGTGATTGGCGGAAACAATCGGCAGTACCTCTTGATGCCCGTCGGAAAAGCTCAGCACAACTTCGGGGTGTTCGTCTCCGCGCAATTCCCATCGGCATGTTGATTTTGCTGAACCATCCCGCGGAGAAATACCAATGTAAGTGCATGAGTGATCCGGGTGAAATTCGTATCCGCTTCGTCCGCGCGCTGGTGGAAAACTGAAAGTTGACGGCCTATAAACGGACCGAGCTGTTGTGTCTTCCTCGTGAGAGTGCATCCAGGTTCCGATGAGGTGTTCTGCGACGGTCGATGCCATTGCCTTTACACTTCTTTCTGCCCCCGCAGTTGATTCTTACAGTTGTACCAGACATCAGCACGGACTTCTATGTTGGGACCAATTGCGGTCGTGACGCTCAAGAGATGCCGCGATTGCTGCGGGAATCGCCTGTCCCGTCCGCTGGCTGATGAACAGATATTCGCCGACTGGGTTCACTTCAAGAAAGACGTGATCTCCGTCGGGTGTAACCCGGAGATCGATGGCGCCGTACTTCAAACCGAAAACTCTCATTAACTCAAGCAATTTCTGCTGAACATCAACCGGTAGGTCATAAGGCACTACCTTCGCCGATCCAAGTCCTGGACGGTAGTCTGCAGCATATCGAGCCTCGGAAGAAATCGCCGCCGCAAAGATCTCGTCCTCCACGACGGTGACCCGAAGATCCAGGTCAGCCGGAACATATCGTTGAAAAATGACTGGTGTATGCCTCACGGTATCCAGAAGACCGAGATCCTCTTCTCGCAAAAGATGGGTTTCTCGGGGCGCCTGAGGAATATTCCGAAATGCCTTCCGGATGACCTGCCCGATACCATGGGTGCCCACAAATTCTTTCGCCGCATCAGGCTGATTTGTGACCAGTGTGTCGGGTATGGATAGTCCGACTCGCCGTGCAACCTGTAACTGCCGGATTTTACGTTGTGCGACTTCATCTGCGGTGGGCGGATTCATCCAGAAACACTCGAGCGAATACCACACGCCAAGAAGAGCTTCATTGGCCTCGGACCACGCGAATAACCTTGCCGTGTTGTCTCGGAGATCGTCGTGAAACTCGTACGGTCTGATTCGGCGGTACCAAACCGCGCCGACTTTGCATAGGCAAACGCCCGGCGTGCCTGGTAGGGCGAAATGCAGGCACTCTCGCTCTCGCGAAACTGCCGCCGACAAACCTAGGGAAACAGGAAAAGACGCGGTGTTCACAACGACTGACTCGACCGTTAGGTGCCTTTGCACCTGCTCCACATGTTCATTGTTTGGAAAACTGACAATTAGAATCATGGTTCTCTCAAATATGTGCCCGACGCGGATGCGTCGGGCACTTAGCTGTCGGCGGTTGGAACCCGCAGTTGGTTAACTTCCACCTATGATGCGTTGATACGCGGATGCCGCCTCTTGCCACGCTGCGATCCCACTCGCGTCGAGTTGTCCCGCAGCGTATAGCCGAGCGTAGTGACCCAGGAGCTGCAGGTACGCATTGGCAACCGCCGAAGTTTGTTGGCGGCCAGAAGCGGCACCTGCCCCAGCGCCAGCGCCGGTGGCTAAGACGAATGGAAACGATCCTCCACCGAAGGGAAGATCGGGTGGTTCCATAAAGGATTTGGGCGGATCGAACACGCTCTTCGGCGGCAGATCCGAGATAAGCGATTTGGGATCGAACGCCGGATCCTTTGCCAAGTCCTTGTGGAGTTCCTTGGGATGTTCTTTGATGATTTCCTTCAGGAGATCCTTCGGGTGGTCTTTGGCCAACTCCTTCGGATGTTCCTTGACAGTCTCTTTCGGCGGATCCTTGGGCAGATCCTTAGCGATCTCCTTCGGCGGATCCTTGGGCGGATCCTTGGCGAATTCTTTCGGTGGATCTTTCGGTAGCTCTTTGGCGACTTCCTTTGGTGGATCCTTCGGGTGTTCCTTGACGATCTCTTTCGGTGGATCCTTCGGATGTTCCTTGACGATCTCTTTCGGCGGATCCTTCGGCTGTTCCTTGACCGTCTCCTTCGGTATCGGCTTCGCCCCACAAGGGATCGCGCTGCCAATAGCACTCCTTAAACCATCGAGCGTCGCTTGCATGCGCGTAACCTGGCCCGCGGAGAACATCATCATCGCGGCATCATCAACGTAGTCCATGTAGTTCATGAACATGTCGCCATTCGGACCGTTGCCGCAGGTGACGTGCGGAAACGCCGGCGTTCCGAAATTAGGTCCGCCTTGATTGGGAGTGTCCGCCACGAAATCGCTGCCCGAACAACCCGTGCCATCGTCGCCCCAGATGTGGCGCAGGTTCAACCAGTGTCCGACCTCGTGCGTCGCCGAGCGACCGAGGTTGAAGGGAGCAGCCGCGGTCCCTGTGTTGCCGAAAGCGGATTGGAGAATCACCACGCCATCGGTAGCCGCAGGGCCCCCGGGAAACTGAGCGTAGCCAAGTAGACCACCACCGAGTTGACAGACCCAGATGTTCAGATATTTGTCGCTCGGCCACGGATCGGCACCACCCGTTGCGGCCGACTTCACAGCGTCATCATCACTGAAGGAGGTTGCCGTAGTCGCCGTGCGAGTGATTCCGGAAGTTGGGTTGCCGGAAGGATCCACTTTTGCCAGCTCAAATTCGACACGTACATCCGTTGCCAGTGATGCAAAGGCTGTGGGCACAGCACCGATGTCTGCATTCTTCTTCCTGTAGTCGGCTGTTAATATGTCGATCTGACTTTTGATCTGTGCGTCAGAGATGTTTTGCTCCGCTGTCTTGTACACGACGTGTACGACGACGGGAATCTTCGTGCAGCCAGTCCTGCCTGCAAACGGGAGGGCGGCGGCTCGGAGAGCATGGTTCTCGCTCGTATCGCGGGCCTCTCGGTAGCCAGGCACGGTGCGGAGCAACCGTTCATGTACCTGCATGGTTCCGCACTTACGTACTGTAGGCGGGGGTTGTTGGCTCTCCTCTTTAGCACTCTTGGTCGGCATTTTTGTTCTTCCTTCCTCTCTGACATCTAAGTCGAAATTGTTAGCTGTCCTGCTCGCGCCCCCTTCACAGTGGGAATAATTCACCCACTTCTTCACTTCATGCGAGGGGAACTAGCCAGTTGAGTGAGACGGGTATTTACGATTGCTGCATCTTCGGGGAGGAAGAGGGGAACTTCGAAGCACGCGGCCTTTGAAGTCTCGGCTATTGCAGTCTACGAAGCAAGACTTTTGAATTAGCCGAAATGGCTATTTATTAGCCTTAGCGGCTCTTCGATGATTACCGATCATAACCGTTTGACGCGCTTGGGATGGAGTCAGTCCGTAATATGCCTTGTAGTCTCGGACAAAGTGACTTACATCATTTACTCCAACCAATGCGGCGATCTCCTTGATCCTTAGGAAGGATCCCTCTACCAGGATCTTGGCCTGCTTGAAGCGAGATGTCTTGAGATAGCGGTTAGGAGAAACATTAAGTTCTTTCTTGAAGAGATGGCGAAAGCGGGACGACGAGAGATTCACATCAACTGCAACATCCGACAAAGTCTGCCTGTTTGTTGTAAGTAACTCGACCGCTCGGACAATTCGCTTGTCAGTGGGCACAAACCCATGCATCTCAGCAGAGCTAGTGCCTGTCGGACCGTTTTCACCAGGCCAGGGCAATGAGGTCAGCTTAGTCTTTCGCATAGAGCTCCAGAACACTCGGACGACGCCGATGTGTTTGGCAAATAAAAAAGCTGTCGGGGGGGGAAACGCAATATCGGGGAACCTTAAGATCGTAGCATTGCTTTTGTAACGGTCAATAGCAAAAATACTCCTTGGGGCAGGTGATCCGCTTTTTGACTCTCATCCGGCCTCGACTCAGTTAGCCATTTCTTTGACTAGCTTTCCCGGGTTCTATACCTGGCTTGGGGAAAATACATTTGGCAATGGGTGAGTCTGGCCATTCGCGAACCCCGATACCAGGATCGACTACCTTCTCGATTAAATTCGAAGCGGCCACTAACTCAACGAACTCAGCCGCTGTTATGACTCCCGATCTGAGTCCCGCGGACTTCCATTTTCACGGGTCGATAGACGGCGCTCTTAGCATTTCAATTACAATTGGCGATCCAGTCCCGTTTGGTAAACCCTAGACTTTGTGTCTCTACCCAATCGAAGGCTACAATGTCTGCCAATTGTTCTTCTGGAGACGCGAGTATGAAGCTCGGATTCGCCCTGCCCAACATCGGCCCCGTCGCCACACCAGACGCAGTCACAAAAGTTGCCCAGCGCGCCGAGGCTCTCGGCTATCACAGCCTGTGGACTGTCGAACGACTGTTATGGCCGGTCAACCCGCAGAGTCCTTATCCCGCTTCGCCCGACGGATCGTTGCCCGAGCCTTACAAACATTCTCTCGATCCTCTCGACGCCCTCACCTTTGCAGCCGCCACAACGAAGAAGATCACTCTCGGACCCAGCGTTCTCGACATTCCTTACTACAATCCAGTGATGTTGGCGCGGCGCCTCACCACGATCGACGTTCTTTCTAATGGCAGACTGCGCGTAGGTCTGGGACTGGGGTGGTCCAAGGACGAGAGCGACGCCACAGGTGGCGACATGAAGAAGCGCGGCGCCGTGGCCGACGAGTTCATCGAAGTCTTGAAAGCAGTCTGGACCACGAATCCTGTCGAATTTCAGGGTAAGTTTTACCGCGTCCCGAAGTCTTACATCAATACGAAGCCTCTGCAGAAGCCACATCCACCCATATACTTCGCTGCCTTCGCGCCGGCTGCTCTAAAGCGGTTGGCAACCGTTGCCGACGGCTGGAATCCAGTTCTGATTCCGCCGGCAGGAATGGCCCAGATGTTCGAGCAGGTGAAGCAGATGGCTAAGCAGGCTGGTCGCGATCCTTCAGCGTTGAAGTTAATCGTCCGCGCTATTCTCGAAATCACGGAAAAGCCCCTGGGGAAAGACCGCGCCATTTTTAACGGTTCGCTCGAGCAGATTGCCGAAGACACCAAAGCTTGCGCCGACATCGGAGCGCATGAAGTCTTCTTTGATCCTGCGTTCTCTACAGGAGGTCAGTCGCTTGACCGCTGGATGTTTCTTCTCGACCAGCTCAAGGGGCTGGCCTGAGCGGCCTTCACAGCCTTCCCCAGCTCGTAATTCGCTCAGGAGTGATGCGCAGAACAGGGGCATCGGCGTCCAGCATTCCAGCAGAATACTGAGGATACTTCGCCTTCAGCCGCGTCACCGCGAGGTCATGTTCCACTTCTGCCGTCACCAGCCCCGCTTTTCCACGGACCAGCACGTACCAGAGCCGCTCCCAGTCATCGTTGTATTCATCGACGAGAAGTGCCACCTCCGGGGTCGTTTCAATATTCGTGAGCCTCGCCAATTGGCGCGGAGGAATGCGCTTCGGCTTGCGATCAATCGCGCTATAAATCACCGATGCGTTGAACACAAAGCAGACAGGAATTACGTGTGGCGCTCCTTGCGGATTCACAGTCGCCAGCCGCGCCACTCGCGCCGCGTCCAACTTAGAGCGAACATTTTCCGCAATCACCATGGCGGTGTCTTCAGGGGATCCGCGGCACCCGGATCGAATTCGCCCGGCAATCCCGCAGGTTTTGGCACGCGATCGGCTTGAGATCTTTGTTCACGCAAAACGAAACGGCCGTCAGATAGTTGTTTCCACAACTAACGGTCATCTCATCGGCGCTGAAATCCGGATTAGCGCGAACGAAGTCCTTCTTCACATCTTCCGGAGTAATTGAAAAGTTCTCTCGCGCAGCCACGAAACGCTCAGGCATTTTGATCGAGGTAAATGCTCGCCGGATGAACTTGAAGTAGCTTTCCGCGTCCAGCCCGCTGCACGTACCGTGCGTGCTCCATTCATGGGCCACAAGTCCCGTATCTGGCATGATGTCTGCCATTTCGCCGGGATTGCGCAGTCCCGGCGCATTCGAACAGTGCTCCGGATAACCATTCGAATACTGCGGCCAGAGTCCGTGCACTACGAATCCATGATGCCCCGATTGGCACTCCGGTTTGTCGGCATGGGAATGGCAAAATTCTGGCGACCACGAAAGCGTCAGCAAGTAGTAGTCGAAAACTCCCGGCTGGCCGTGGCTGGCTTGCTGCGAATGTCGCCGCTGCGCGAACCCAGCCATTACAATCAAGAGAACTGCGATAAGAACCAGAAACTGACTCGCCGACTTCTTCATCGATGTCTACTCACTCCTGCAGCCCCACTCTATAACACAAGAAGTTTCAAGTGAGGGTAAAATGCTGGCCGGAGAGTAGACTGAATGCCTCGCGCACTCTTGCAAGCCACATTCCTATTGGTCGTTCTTCTCGCCCTAATTTTCAATTGCGTATCGCCTTCCTCGGCAGACGACAAACCGGCTGACAAATACAGCGACACTGGGACCGTGCTCTCGACCGTCTCCAAGCACGGACACTTTTATCAAGTCGGGACTGATAGCAAGGTCTATCTGCTTCTTTGCACGAAAGTGAAGAGCATCCAATTCGGCGAACCCGAGTGCAAACTCGAAGGCAAGCCCATCGTAACTGGCGACACAATTCACTTTCGGGTGGAAGGCGACTTCGCCTACATGCCTCCGGTTTCCGGAGAGTCGCTGGAAGAGAAGCTGCGCATTCTCACAACCGAGCTGAAAGTTGTTCCGGCATTGCCCCCATCTGCGAGTGTTACGACTCCCGCGACCGGCAAGCTCACGAACCCCAGTAACGAGAGCGGTGTGGTAGTCGGCACGGGCACGCACATCAAGGGACAGAAGAGCGGTTCCTGGTCGACTACTCCGTCTCCGATTGCTCCAGGTATTACAGCCGCAAGCCCCAGCACGCCTGTGATGGCAACCGCGCCGGTGACCGCAATACCAGTCACCGGGGGCCCTCCCGTGACCGTGGTGCCGGTCGCCCCTACTACCGGCGGTGTTGTCACCGGCGTTCCGGTCACCGGCGGTGCACCGATCACGGCAGTCCCAACCGCGCCCGTCACGGGAGTTCCCGTGGGTGGCGCGCCTGCTGGCCCCGCCGTCGCTATAGGTTCCGCGGCTCCTCAGTGGGTTCACATTCTTCGAATCCAGACTGCCAACAAGATTTATCAGCTGGAGTGTTCCAACAGACCCTGCGCACTGGTGAACAAAGAAATCGCGCTCGGAGACGCACTAACGATCCGTATAGATAAGAAGCACGCGTACGTATCCTTCAATGGGCAAGAATCGACGGGAGAACAAGAGTTCAAAGTTTTGGAAGTCACTGAGCTAAGATCAACGCTGGATTCCAAGCCACATTGACGTCCAAGAATCTGTTTTGAGAACGTTGACGAGGTTCAAAGGCGCCCCGGTGTTATCCTCCCGCCATGAAACTTGGCGGCCTTATCCTTGTTCTCTGCGCCAGCTTTGCCTGCGCGCAATCTCCGCAACCTAGGCGCAAGCAACTTCTCGCGATCGGCGAACAGAAGGGATATCGCCACGAGGCCGTGACGCACGCTCTCGCCACCATCGAGCGCCTCGGGCACAACTCAGGTCTCTGGGACACGACCATCCGCACCGACACCGAAGCACTGACGAAGAAAAAGTTGGAGTACAACGCGAAAAACCTGAACGACTTTGACGCTGTCCTCTTTTTTACAGGCGGCGAACTCGAAATGGATGCCCAGCAAAAGGCCGACTTCCTGTCGTTTATCCACGACGATGGAAAGGGATTTGTCGGCGTTCACAGCGCGACCATAACTTTCACCGAATGGCCCGAGTTCGGAGAAATGATCGCCGGCTACTTCGACGAGCATCCGTGGGGAACTTTCGAGGCGCCAATTCTAGTCGAGGATCCATCATTCCCGGGTATGCAGCAGTGGCCCAGCACATTCGTGCTGCGCGACGAGGTTTATCAGATTAAGAATTACTCCCGCGACAAAGTTCACGTCCTGATGCGGCTCGATCCCGCCAAACTCGACCTGAAGAACAAGAAGGTGCATCGCACTGACCGAGACTTCGCCGTCACCTGGGCCAAGTCCTACGGTAGGGGACGCGTGTTCTATTCCTGTCTCGGCCACGTCCCTGAAAACTGGGACGATTCGAGATTGCAGAAAATGTATGCGGAAGCGATCAAGTGGACTCTGGGCCTGACGAACGGGGACGCAACGCCGAGGCCGCTGCCCTAATCGAGATCTGGATGTTGCGGACGACTGATTGCGCGGAGACCCCTGCCCCGCTGGTGAAAACGCGGGGCTACGGGATGACGCCGGGATTGGGAGCTGGTGTCATCCCGAGCAGAGCCGCTGTTCAGGCGTAGCGAGGGATCTCCAAATTCCCGCAGCCTTCATTTCCCTCGCCGACAACCCTAGGCAAGCGCGGTACGAACATTGAATACGCGACCCTGCGCGATAGAATCAATGCCCTATGTCGATCTGGTCGCGATGGCTCGGACTCACGCGTACCTCTCTTCCCACCTCGGCTCGGACTGCGGTCGCGTCCGTCGTATCTCTCATCATCGCGCGTAGTTTGCGAATGTCAGAGTTCTACTGGGCGCCAATTTCCACCATCGTCATCCTGCTGTCCACAATCAATCCTCTCACGCTGGCATGGCAACGCTTTGCCGGAACGGCACTCGGAGCCGCACTGGGAGCGCTGATCGCAACGTATGCGCATCCGAGCTGGCTGGTCTACGGCGTCGGACTTTTTGTCTGTGGGATGCTCAGTTCACTGCTTCGCATCGGAACGGCATACCGCTTCGCCGCAATCGCTATGAGCATCGTTCTACTCATTCCTCACGATCGCCCACCATGGGTAGTGGCTGCGCACAGATTCATTGAAGTCTCAGTTGGAATCGCGGTCGCTTTGCTCGCGACCGTCGTTTGGCCCTTGCCTTCAAGGCAAAGTTAGCCCGCAACCCCGCGCAGAAGGTCGCTCATCGAATCGCCCGTGACGCGTCGCATTCGTAAGCTCCCACTACTTCTGTTAACCGCCATCATTCTCTCTTGCACTTCCACTGCACAGTCGAGAATGGAGGTCGGCATCTTCCTGGACGCATTAAGCATTTCGCAAACGGGGACTACCAACCTAGGACTGGGCGCACGCTTTGGATACCGTGTCCACCATGCCGTCATGCTTGAGGGCGAACTCGCCTACGATTACGGGTTGAACTTTCATGAAGCCTATCTTGATCTCACAACGGGCAACATAGTAGCGATCGAGAACACATCCGTCGGCCTAACCCACGGTTTGATTGGTCCCATTGTGCAGCCCGCCCATGGCCATCTGCGCCCGTTCGCGACATTCAAAGCAGGATTCATCGACTTTCGCCTCAGCGGCAGTTTGCTCCCATACAGCGACGTTGTGAGCTCGGTTCTTGGATTGCGTACTTCCAGCGTGAACGCTGCTGTATATCCCGGCGGGGGTATCGAGGCGAGCCTGGGACCGTTAGGGCTTCGCTTGGAAGCTGGCGATGAGATTTACTTTAACCGCGGAGCGCACAACAACCTGCGCATCACGTTCGGTCCGATTTTGAGATTCTGAATCGTTGGCAGATGTGACTTGCGAGGGAACATCGCGTGCCGCTAAGACGGCACCAGGTCGACGTAGTAGAACCTGCAATCCGCTAAAATAGAGGCTCACCATCGTGCGCATATCTGGCGCGCGACTCTTGTCATGAAGATCGGAGTTCTTGCCCTGCAGGGCGATTTCGATGCGCACCGCCGCCGGCTCGAAGAGCTGGGCGCAGAAGTCGTGCTCGTCAAAAAGCCGGAGCAACTGGACGAAATAGACGGGCTAGTGATCCCCGGCGGTGAATCCGGTACATTTCTCAAGCTGCTCGGTGTCGACGGGTTCGAAAAGCTCAAGCAATTCGTGAAGGCGAAACCAACTTTCGGCACCTGCGCCGGAGCGATCTTGCTCGCCACAGAAGTTGAAAATCCCGCTCAGGCTGGGCTTGGCGCCCTGAACATTCGCATTCGCCGCAACGCATACGGCCGCCAGATCGATAGCTCGATCCGGGAAGGGAAGTTCCTGTCCGACCTCAACCATCACTTGAAGTCCGGCGATTCGTCTGGTGCAGACGCGTCTCCGTTGGAAATGGTCTTCATCCGTGCCCCCAAGATTGTCAACGTAGGCGACGGCGTAGAAGTTCTTGCCACAGAAGGCAATGATCCCGTCGCGGTCCGACAGGGAACAGCCATGGCGGCAACCTTTCATCCCGAACTCAGCGAAGATACCCGTGTCCACCAAGCGTTTCTGTCCCTCATCACAGACGGCAAGCGCTAGCGGGAATAATCCCCAGATTTCAAGAATTCTAAAAAAGGCCTTGACAAGCAATTTATGTAACGATATGGTTACGCATTATGCGTGACCGTTCGGTTACATATTCGACAGCCAGGAAGAACGAAGTCACCTTCCAGGCTCTGGCGGATCCCACCCGACGCGCCGTGCTCGATCTGCTGCGCCGTGGCGCACAGCCCGCGGGAAACATTGCCAGCGCCTTTCCGGTCTCGCGCCCAGCCATTTCGAAGCACCTGCGCCTACTACGCCGTGCTCATTTGGTCCGCGAGCACAGGGAAGGTCGCAATCGCATCTACCAGCTGAACCCCGAGCCACTCCGTGCCGTCGATTCCTGGATCGAGCAATATCGCGTCTTCTGGGCCGCGAACCTGAACAACTTGAAGTCGTTCGTAGAGGCAGAGTATGCGCGGGAACTCGAAGAAAATTCCCGCAAACCCAAATGAATTCAAGGCGGAACTTTCCGTCCCAAAGAAAGGAAGAAAGGGGAAACTCCTATGACGAAACGTGCTGCAACCCGCATCCTGATCACTGCTCTAGCGCTGGCCACGGCCGCCGTTGCCGCTCAAACCGACGCGCAGAAGGCCTTCACAACCATCAAGTCACTCCCGGGAACATGGGAAGGGAACTCCGCGATGGGCCCAGTAAAAGTGACTTTCAAGACGACTTCGGGAGGCTCCGCTGTCATGAGCGAGATTCTCGGTAAGGAAGACATGATCACCATGTTCAACCTCGACGGTCCTGGCCGGCTTCTGATGACACACTATTGCGCTGTCGGAAATGAACCCCGCATGGAAGCATCCGCCTCGCCAGACGGCAAAGTAATCACCTTCAACTATGTCGACGCCACCAATCTGGCATCGCCCGACGCGGCCCACATGCACAGAATGGTGCTCACCTTGATCGACGAGAATCACCACACCGAAGAATGGATGTTCGTCGATCACGGCAAGGAACATAAAGAATTATTCGACCTGCACCGCAAGTCCTAAACACGAATGAACGTGGGGGTACCCCGGTCTCGCGCCATTGGCGACACCCGGGAACCAAAAGTCGAAATTCCAAGAGGAGAAAGCAAGTATGGCGACCGCCACCATCACGCCCGACCAGAACGCTGTTATCGCAGAGGTCTTCATCGCCGCGCCTCCTGCACGAGTCTTTCAAGCGATCAGTGATCCTACCCAACTCCCGCGCTGGTGGGGACAAGACGGCCTCTACCATGTCACCAAGTCAACCATGGATGTCCGTCCTGGGGGAAAGTGGCGCAGTGACGGCGTCGGCGCCGATGGCAAGGAGTTCTACGTCGAAGGTGAGTACCTTGAGGTGGATCCGCCGCGAACCCTCGTCCATACCTGGATTGGCAGTTACACTGGCCCGCAGAAAACAGTCGTCCGCTGGGAACTCACTCCGCAAACCGTGAGCGCCCTACATCCGAGTGGTCCGAAGAAAGCTGGCACCGGAACTCTGGTGCGCGTCAAGCAAGAAGGATTTAAGGGCAATCTCGAACAAGCCAAAGCCCACGGCGATGGCTGGAAGCGCGTACTCGGTTGGCTGGAAGCTTTCGTCACCAAACCGGAATAGCCGGATCTCATGACAAAATGGGTGAACTCCTAAGCACCGAGTGGCCGCGCTCACCTTTCCAGCCTCACTCTGTCTGAGTAAAATAGCCACCGCCGTTCACTGCCTGGAGAAAATCTATGATGAAACTTCCGTTTCTCGCTCTTGCCTTGTTCGCCGCGACATTTGCAATTTCAGCACACTCCCAGGAGGCTGCAAAAAAAGATGGGCCTCCCAAGGCCGCCGATCCTGAACTGAAAGTTGTGCTTGATTCCTGGAACGATGTCGGCCGCAAGCTGATCGCCATGGCCGAAGACTTTCCCGAGGACAAATACGATTTCAAGCCCAAGCCCGAGCAGCGCAGCTTCGCCGAGCAACTGTTGCACGCGGCCGGTGCAAACTACTACTTCATCAATCCCGTGATAGGCAAGAAGCCTCCCGCCGAAGAAGATCTCAAGCGCGACAAATACAAGACTAAGGCCGACGTTGTCGCCATGGTCAAGAAGGCTTTCGCGGACGGCGCGGCAGCGATTCAATCAAAAGGTGACAAGGGTCTGAACGATACGATCGTCGATCCATTCGCCAACCAGCAGGTGCGGATCATCGACTATGCGTACGGTTTCATTGAGCACTGCGGAGAACACTACGGACAATTAGTGGTCTACTACCGCCTGGCAGGCCTGGTCCCGCCAGAGTCCCGCCCCAAGAAGTAACAAGCCAGCGAAGTGTGTGCCCCACTTCTGGCCGGTTCTGCCAGAGGTGGGGCTTTTGACTTGAAGTTCATAAGAATTCCGAATCACCGGTAAGCGTAGGGCGACCGGCGAGCCCGCTCCGGAAAAATCTTAATCATGATCACGCCAGAAACGAATCCCCCCACGTGTGCCCAGAAGGCGACGCCTCCCACGTCTCGGCCCCCTGCCATCGATAAAACTGCTGCGCCGTTGAAGAACTGGATCACGATCCACTCTCCGAGCACAATCCATGCGGGTAGATAGAGCACAAACACGAAGAACCACGTCAACACTCGCGCCCGCGGGTACAACACGAAATAGGCTCCCAGCACGCCCGCAATGGCGCCACTAGCCCCCACCATTCCGATCTGCGACGTAGGATTGATCGCGATCTGGGCCGCATCGGCCAGTAGTCCAGCCAATAGATAAAACAGCAGGTACTTAAAGTGTCCCAGGTAGTCCTCGACGTTGTCGCCGAAAATGTAGAGGAACCACATGTTCCCGAGCACGTGTTGCCAGCCGCTATGCAGAAACATCGCCGTGAAAAACGGTACGATTATCTGTGGCAGGCTGTAGTGAGAACTCCACACATGCGCAGGCACCAATGAGAACTGATCGAAGAGCTGCTTTAAGTCCGCCCGATTCAGCTGCACCTCGAACAAGAAAATAAGGATGTTCAGCCCAATCAGGAACCAGTTCACAAACGGAGTGCTGTAGCTAGGTTGGTCGTCTTTAAGGGGGAGCATATCGGGGGTTTCGTAATTTGGTAATTTTGTAATTGGGAAATTGAAAGGCTACTCGAATGAGGCCGTAGGAAAAAGCCGCATTCCCGGATCAATTACCAAATTACTCAATTACAAAATTACCAAATCCTCTTGAACGGCGTACTCATAATCGACAAGCCAGCCGGATTAACCTCGCACGACGTGGTCAGCCGCGCTCGCCGAATTCTGGACCAGCGTTCCATCGGACATCTTGGGACACTCGATCCCATGGCGACAGGAGTGCTGCCTCTTGTGGTCGGCAGCTTCACACGGCTTGCGCAGTTCTATCTCATGTCTGAGAAGACCTACGAAGGCACGATTCGTTTCGGATTCTCCACCACCACGTACGACGCCGAGGGCGAACTCACCGGCTCGCCAGCGCAACCCAATTTCAGCAGGGAAGAGCTCGATGCGGCCGCAGCCCGCTTCCGGGGAGTCATCGCGCAGACTCCGCCACCATTCTCGGCGAAGAAGATTAAAGGGGTTCCGGCATACAAGCTCGCTCGGAAACAGCAGGAAGTCCGGCTTGAGCCCGTGGAGGTCGAGATCAAAGAGTTGGATATCCTCACGTTCGAAGACGATCGTGCCCGCTTTCGCGCTCGCGTGGGATCAGGCACTTACATGCGTTCCGTGGCCCATGATATCGGGCAGGTATTGGGCTGCGGAGCCCATCTCGAGTCGCTACGCCGCACCAATGTCGCCGAATTCGCTATCGAGGACGCCCACACTCTCGACGACCTTGAAAGCTTTCGGGCCAAACCTGAACTCGAAGGCCTATGCGTTCATCCGCGGAAACTACTGCCCGCCCTACCGGCAATCACGGCCGATGAGATGGCCACAGCCCACATCCGTAGCGGACGCACCGTGAACCTCCCCGAACTCTCCCGCGCCCGGCAGATCAAGGTTTTCTCCGGTCAACGCGACCTGATCGCGATAGCAACGCGCGTAGCAGGCACACTCTTCCATCCCAAAATCGTCCTCTGTGGTTCGTAGGCACGCGATTGAGGGTGCCCCACGTCTCGCCGATTTTGCAAGACGTGGAAACGTCGATTATCGCCGTGGACACGAATCGGTGATACCCTCCCATGTTTCAACTTACAACCCAGGAGCCTCTGCATGTTCTCCCGTCTTCCGGCATTCCTGCTGTCGGGCCTGCTCGTCGCATCCGCGATTTCGTTTGCACAAAACGCGGATGTCTCCAAACTTCCGCCCGTTCTAGACGTGCACGTGCACGCCATGGATCTTAATTTTCCCGGGCTCCCGCCGATGTGTCCGAACACTTCGAAGTTCACCGCGTCTGATCCCAAGACCAAAGAAGAGCAATTCGGATGGGTCAAGGAACCCTGCACCCCCGCGCTCTATCCCTCGGCACCAGGCGAGTACATGAAAGACGTGCTCGCTGAAATGGAGCGCCTCAACGTCACCGCGGTCGTATTCGGTGATCCGAAGAGTGTTCAGAAGTGGAAGGACGCTGCCCCGAAGCGAGTTATCCCCGGAACCGCCTTCTCGAATGGCATGACACCCGGCCAGCGCGTGCCGATCGAAGAGTTGCGTAAAAGCTTCTCGACCGACGGCTTCAAAGTCATGGGGGAAATCGGCTTGCAATATGAAGGCCTCTCGCCCAGCGATGTGTCAGTGGATCAATACTTCGCCCTCGCCGAGGAACTCGACATTCCTGTCGCCATTCACATGGGAACCGGCGGCTCCGGACGCGCCAACATCACCACCCCAAAGTTCCGCGGCTCAATGGGAAATCCCCTGCTGCTAGAAGAGCTGCTGGCACGGCACCCTAAGCTACGAGTGCAAGTCATGCATGCCGGATATCCCATGATCGAAGAGATGTTGACGTTGCTGCAAGCCAACTCGCACGTCTACGTCGATGTGGCCGGATTGATCTGGAGCTATCCCATCAAGGAAGTAAACCGCTACATCGAGCGCTTAGTCGAAGCCGGATTCGAAGACCGCGTCATGTTCGGCACAGATCAGCTGCTTTGGCCGAAACTGATGTCATACTCGATCAGCATCATCCAAAACGCCGACTACCTGACGACGGAGCAGAAGCGCGACATCCTGTACAACAACGCAGCTAGGTTCTTGCGCCTGGATTCAGCTCAGGGTAAGTAGACTCGGCGACGCGCACTGCGATAATTGCAAGTTGCATCTTCTCTTGAATCTTGGAATCCATCTAGATCCATGATAGGCTTTGCGCGCTCGCTTGCCCATTCTCCGAGAGCATTGACCGTTTGGAGGACTGATCGCGGGGCGGTCTAGCCCTGACAATTCCACGCCAGCCAACTAGGCCCACATCGGTTTTGAGGAGTTCTTCGCTATGTCCTGCTCTTACCCACCGCTCTGTCGTGTCTTGCTATTTATCTTAACGTTCGCCCCCATTGCTTTTTCCCAAGTCAGTTTCTTGCCTGTGGTCACGTATCAATCCGAAGCAAACGGCGGATGGGCGGTAGTCTCGGTTGATCTCAACTCCGATGGTGTGCTGGATTTGGCTGTGACGGAGGGATCCGCACTGATCGGTGTTCTGCTGGGAAACGGGGACGGCACCTTCAAATCGCCGGTCTCGTACAGCACCAATGGAATTATTCCCACAGACATCGTCGCCGCGGATGTGAACTCCGATGGCAAACCAGATGTCATCGTCTCAGGCATAGTGTTCGGCAGCAGCACTAATGCTGGTGCGGTCGCGGTATTTCTGGGGAAAGGTGATGGCTCCTTCCAATCGCCGGTGATTTACGACTCGGGAGGACCCTATACATATTCGCTGGCAACCGCCGATTTCAATTCGGACGGCAAATTGGACATCGTTGTCGCGGATTGTTCTCCTGTAACAGGCTCTTCCTGTGGGCTCTTTGGCATTCTCCTGGGAAATGGCGATGGTACTTTCCAACCGGTCGTAACACATGATTCCGGCGGTGTCGGCGCCTGGGCTCTGACGGTCGCCGACCTCAATGCCGATCACAAGCCGGACCTTGTGATTGCTGACCTCTGCACAAGCTCATTCTGTCCCGACAGCAGCGATGGTGTTGTTGCGGTCTTGTTGGGCAACGGTGATGGCACGTTCAAATCGCCCGTCACGTACGATTCACTTGGCCGGCCCCTCGTCCCAGCCGTTGCTGACGTTAATGGCGATGGTAAACCTGACATTCTGGTGGCGAATGGACAAGGCGGTCGGGGCTTGGCGGTTTTGTTGGGCAACGGTGACGGAACTTTCCAAGCAGCTGTAACTTACAACGTGGGAAAAAAGTTCGCTTCGAGTTTGGCAATTGCAGACTTCAACAATGACGGCAAACCCGATGTGGCCGTCTCGGATTGTGGATCTGGCCAATTCACTTGCGAAACAATTGGATCAGTGAGTGTCCTCCTGGGAAAGGGCGACGGCACGTTCAAACGGCCGGCAATCTTCAATTCGGGTGGGCAAACTTCGGTAGGCGTGGCGGTGGGTGACTTCAACCGCGACGGATGGGTCGACATCGCGGTGGCCAACTGCGGGATTAGTGCGTGCAATGGAACCCAAGTTGGTGTTACCGGAGTCCTGCTCAACAATACAGGTGTCGCCACCAAAACTTCACTGACCTCGTCCCTTAACCCATCTGTCGAGGGTCAAGCGGTCGTCTTTACCGCTGCCGTGACATCGAACTCGGGCCCTCCTCCGAATGGGGAAGTGGTTACTTTCTATAATGGCTCGTCGAAACTCGGCACTGGAATGCTGAATGCTGGCTTCGCAACACTTTTAATTTCCACCCTTCCTCCAGGTACGAGTTCCATTACAGCTACTTATCCCGGCGATTCCAGCCTCGTAGCCAGTACCTCAACTGTCCTTAGACAAGTCGTCAACCCGACGAGCAAATTGCCGACTGTCACGACCCTCGCCTCAAGCCTGACTCCTTCTGTCTATGGTCAGGCGGTATCGCTAATCGCAAATGTCACGAATCGGGGTGGACCAACTCCAACTGGAAAAATAAATTTCTCATGGTCGGGAGGCTCAATCGGCACCGCCATGCTGAACGCGAACGGCGCTGCGACGTTAACTCGTTCCAATCTGAATGCGGGAACATTCCCCATCGTTGCGACTTACTTAGGCGATGGGAGCAACCTCAATAGTCAATCCGCGATCCTGAGCCAGGTGGTAAGTCCGGCAACAAGCAAGGCGACAATCACGTCAGCGCCGAATCCATCGTCCGCGGGTCAGGCTGTCACGTTCACAGCGAAGATCACGTCGCCCACAGTGACACCCACCGGCCCAGTCACTTTCACAGCAGGGAATACCATTCTTGGAACTGTCCAACTCAACAAAGGCACAGCCACTCTGACGACTTCGTCGTTACCGATTGGGTCCACAGTTGTAAAAGTGAAATACAGCGGAAATTCCAACATCAAAGGAAGTTCGGCTTCGATAACCGAAGTAGTGCAATGAATAGTTGAGTACAAGGCAAGGACGATTCGACTACTTGCGCACAAAGACCGCCGTGTACGCTGACCCGCGGCCTTCCGCCATCTGTTGACGGTGAGTCAACTTCGACAGCAGACGCCCGGTTGTCGCGCCGGCAAGTCGATTGAGGTAGGGAACTGGCACTAGCGAACGTCCCAGGTTGTACCAGGCTTGCCTGCTCTGGATCTGGCTGAAGCGGTCCGCGGTAGTGATCTCTATTGATTCCAGACCGTTACGCCGGCATACATCAACTAAAGTCTTCACTGGAAACAGGTGCAAATGCCGGGGAGTGTCCAAGTGATACCAGCGCCCCTTGAGCCTCGCGAACTCATAGCTGTCGGGATTCGGCATTGCCAGCAGCAGAATTCCTCCCGGCGCCAGCAACTTCGACGCCTCCTCAATGACCATCCACGGATGCGGCAGATGCTCCATCGAATGCCATGAAATGATCACATCGAATCCAGGCCGCAGCTGCCGCATAGACTCCGCCGGATCAACTGACTCGATCGCCTCAATCCCTAGCTTGTCGCGCAGGAAACTGACGCATGCCGCATCCATCTCGATCGCCGTGACTTCAAACCCGGCGTCTTTCATATTCGAGCAAATGACGCCGCGCCATGGACCGATTTCCAGGCAGCGACCGGACGACTTATATTTCAAAACCGGCTCCGTGCGGTACTTCTCGGCTTGAGCAATATGCCGCAAGTCCGCAGCGCTTGCCGGAATAGGATCATATCCGCCGCGGTAGTAAGGGCTCATGTCTTGGGGCGGCGATTGCATGAAGATCAACCCACACCCGCCGCAGCGGAAATACTCGAAGACTTCGTCGGTCGTTCGGCGATTCCGGTCCGTAGCCGAGAGCAAATGCCGGCCCGCAGATTGACAGTACGGGCAGGCAATGGCTGCATGTCCGTTTCCTGAGCTCAAGGTGGCTTCACCTCAAAGTTCCGCAATTCTGAACGCAGTTAAGGGCTATTTAGATGATTGGTCGGCTAACAAGGGATGGTTCAAGGCCAGATGTAATGTCCGATAACAGGTATTATGTAAAGCGTCCGATGCGCCGGTCTGGGCAGGGAGTAGGGTTTTATTCAAAAGAATGAACATTGCAGGCTGGCTCACCGCAGAACTTATTCAAGCCCTACATCTTGTACTTTCCCAGATCTTCGTCGTTGAGTCCCTCGAGCAATTTCCGCAACTCATCGGCCGTGAACCGGTCGGATACATTGGCAGCCAATTTCGAAGTCTTCAATACCGCCTCTTCTACGAAGATTGGGCAATCTACTCGGAGCGCCAGCGCGATCGCATCCGACGGTCGGGAATCGATGCTGATGACTTCCCCGCCGCGCTCCAGCCAGATCACTGCATAGAACGTGTCTTCCTTCAATTCCGTCACAACAATCTTGTGAACCTGCGTCTCCAACCCGGTCAGGACATTCTTGATCAAATCGTGAGTCATAGGACGCGGCGTCGTCACCTTTTCCATCTCGAGCGCAATCGCATTCGCCTCGTACACGCCAACCCAGATTGGCAGCACGGTCTCCCCGCCAACGTCCTTCAAGATCACGATGGGCATATTGCTGACCGGATCCATCATCAAACCGCGAATTGTCATCTCCACTTCCATCGTGACCTCCAAGGCCTACACTACCATCTCGCCGAGCAGGCTATTGGGAAAACTGCTGGTAACGCGGACTGGAACGTAACTCCCGGGCTTCAGATCGACCGATGCGCTCGCCGTGAAGTTCAGCGTCTTGTTCTGCGACGTACGCCCAATCCACTGCCCTCGCGCCGTATTTTGCCCTTCAACCATCACTTCACATTCCGTTCCGACATATTTCTTGTAGCGAGCGATCTGAATTTCCTTCTGCCGGGTCATCAGCACATCCAGTCGCCGCGACTTCTCCTGTTCCGGAATTGCGTCTTCGAGGCTCGTCGCCGGAGTATTCGGCCGCGCTGAGTACTTGAACGAAAACACGCCATCAAAGCCCACCTCGTCGAGCAGGCTCAGCGTCTCCGCGAAATCCGCTTCCGTTTCACCGGGAAATCCGACAATCACATCCGTTGTGATGCTGATTTCGCGCTTTGCGGCCTTCATCCAACGCATCCGTTCCAGATATTGTTCGCGTGTATATAGCCGCTGCATGGCATCAAGTACGCGCGTTGACCCGCTCTGGACGGGCAAATGCACGTGATCGCATAGCGTTGGCACCGCGTCGATGGCTTCCACGATGTCGCGTCTAAAGTCCCGAGGATGAGATGTTGTAAATCGCACTCTCCTGATGCCGGAGACTTCCCCGACTGCGGCAAGCAGTTCCGCAAACGACTTCTTTTCATCAGGATCGCGGTAAGAATTCACGTTTTGTCCGAGGAGTTGAATCTCGCTGTAGCCTAGATCCGCGATCTGTCGTGCCTCAGCCAGCACCGAAGCCGATGTCCGGCTGCGCTCCTTGCCCCTCGTAAATGGAACCACGCAATAAGCGCAGAACTTGTCGCAGCCCTCAATGATCGTGATGTAACCGCGATGCGGATTGGTGCGCGCGGTGAATTCCGTCTCGAAGCACTTGTCAGTCTGCCGATCGTCAAGCCCGGTAATTCGCACAAGAGGGTTGTTCGCCGATGTGGGGTGCCCCATGTCTCGCCGATTTTGCGAGACGTGGGAATCGACGTCCAATGAAGATGAGTCCGATGCAGGCGCCTCCAACTTCTCCAGCATCTGCGGCAAGTTCTGATACGACGCTGATCCGCACACCAACGACACGTGCGGCGCGCGTTCAAAAATCTTCTCGCCTTCCTGCTGCGCAACGCACCCCAGAACCCCGAATTTCTTACCCTGCGCCTGCAGCTTCTTGTAGTCCGCCAGGCGATGAAACACCTTCTGCTCAGCCTTGTCCCGTATGGAGCAGGTGTTGTACAGAATCAGATCGGCTTGTTCGACGGACTCCACCTGGCGATAACCTTCGCGCATCAGCGTTCCCACGACTTTCTCGGAGTCGTGGACGTTCATCTGACACCCAAAGGTCTCCAGATAGAAGGTCTTCTGCGAATCCCCAGACATAACGTCAGTATATCGCGTGTGGGAAGGCCGTAGTCCGCGCCGAAGCTCGCGCCGAAACTAAACTCCATCCATAGGCCGCCCTGTAGAATCCATTACCCAAAGAACTTTCATTCGAGGTGCTCGCATGCAACTCAAGCCCTTCCTGCTCGATACCTGGCTCGACCAGTACGAGCACGGCATCGAATTCAACCTCGGCGCCAGTACCGGGCCGGTATGGAGCGTAAATGAGGTTCTGGCCCTCGCAGATGATGCCACCCGCGACCACTATCTGAATCACGATCTCGTCTATGGTCGCGTCGCGGGAGCGGACGGCCTTCGTGAGGCCATTGCCGAGATGCAGGGTGTGCCCACAGAAACTGTCCAGGTCGTAACCGGAGCCGCCGAAGCGCTTTTAGTCGTCATGTGGCTGGCCGCTGAGCCAGGAGCAAACGTTATTCTTCCCTTACCTGGATTCGCCACTTTTTCCGCGATTCCGGAATCCCTCGGTCTCGAAACGCGCTTCTACCACGTGAGTCGAGAGAACGGCTTCCGCATTGATCCCGATGAGATCAAGCGCCTGGCCGACTCGAATACCAAGCTCATCCTGATCAACAGCCCACATCATCCTACAGGCGCAACCATTTCCGATAACGAGATGGAAGCCCTGCACGACTTCACCAGTGAGCGTGGAATCCAGTTAGTGTGCGATGAGGTCTACCATCCCATTTATCATGGGCGGCAATCGGAATCCGCCGCGCGCCTGCCGCATGCCACAGTCATCGGCGACTTCTCGAAGGCACTCTCATTACCTGGCGTCAGGACCGGATGGATCATCGAGCACGACGCTCAACGCCGCCAGCAATACTGGACAGCACGCGCCTACTTCACCATCACCAATTCCACCACGGGCGAAATTCTCTCGGAAATCGCCATCCGCAAGCGTGACATTGTGCTTGGCAAGACGCAGCAGGTCGCCACACGAAATCTCAAACTGCTCGATCGTTTCATGGCTGACCACGCCGAAGTACTCGGCTGGATCCCTCCGCAGGGCGGCATGACCGCTTTTCCGTGGATGATCAGCGGAGAGAACGCAAGGCCCTTCTGTCAGGCGGCGGCTCAGCGCGGAATCCTGCTGGCCCCCGGCGATTGTTTCGATTCTCCTCCGCATTTTCGCCTTGGCTTTGGCGCCACCGGCGACAACTTTCGCAAAGCTCTGGATCGTTTCGGAGAGTTCGTGAAGAACTGGTCGCCGAAAATGGTCACAGCCTGAGGGAATATACTTGGGGTCGGAATTTCGAGAAAGCGTGGGCAGAACTATAGCGTCCCAACAGTGGGCATCAGTTCCAAGGTCTCAACCGTAGCGTTCGTCGGCAAGGAGATCACGTCCGCAACAATCCTCGCCACTGTTTCACTCGACATCATTTTCTTCCTCGGTGCTCCTGGCCACAGCGTCTTCCAGATGTCGGTATTGGTTGCGCCGGGAAGAAGTCCAACCACTCGGATACCTTTCGGGCGCAATTCCTCCCGCAGAGTGTTCGTGAGGCCAAGAGCAGCATGTTTCGATGCGTTATAAGCCGCGGAACCGGCAAAGACTCGCGCAGCCGCAATCGAAAGATTGTTGACGATGATCCCTCCGCGCGGAATCATGCCTAGCGCTGCTTGCGTAATCAAAAACGTTCCATCCAGATTGGTCGCCAAAACTTCTTTCCAAACGGGGTAAGGCAGTTTGTCGACGGTCAGGTTCGCGTGCGCGATCCCGGCGTTATTGATCACGATGTCGATTCGCTGGAACTCCTGCCGAATCGTCCGGAACAGGTCATCCACAGAATGCGGATCGCGGACATCGCAAGGATGCGTTAGCAAACGGATTTTCTTACGCGCCAATTCCCTGCTGAGCTTTCCTAATGCTCTGGCATCGCGGGCGGTCAGAATCAAGTTGCAAGCTTCATGCGCCAACACGCGAGCAATCGCGAGCCCGATCCCGCGACTGGCCCCTGTGATGAGCGCAGTCTGTCCGCGCAACCCTTGATTTGCTTTGCCAGCAGTCATCGCGACGCGCAGCCATCATAGCGTATGTGAAGGTAAGCTCAAGTGAAGGTGAGCCCATGTGCGAACTAGCTCATGTGGGAACGGCCGCCTTCGGCCGTTCAGCGAAGCAGAGCGAGCGAAAGCCAGAGGACTCAGCGGCGACTACACTCCGTTCGGCCGCTGCCGAATTAATGACAAAAACTCTCCCCGGGTCTCTTCTTCATTCCGGAAACATCCCAACATGGAACTGGTGACTGCCGCTGAATGCTGCTTCTCCACCCCGCGCATCATCATGCACAAATGGCGTGCTTCGATGACCACCCCCACTCCTTGCGGTTCAATCACTTTCTGGATGGTCTCGGCAATCTGTGTGGTCAAACGTTCCTGGATTTGTAATCGCCGCGAGAACAACTCCACCAAGCGCGGAATCTTGCTCAACCCAATCACGCGCCCGTTCGGAATGTATGCCACATGCACCTTCCCGAAAAACGGCAGCATGTGATGCTCACACAGGCTGAACATTTCGATGTCCTTCACGATCACCATCTCGTCATAGCTGACCGTAAACAAGGCTCCCTTCAGCAGAGCCTCCGGATCTTCCTGGTAGCCCTTGGTCAGGAATTTCATGGCCTTGTGCACGCGTTCAGGCGTGGAGGCCAGTCCTTCCCGTCGAGGATCTTCGCCCAAGCGCACAAGGATCTCGCGCATCAGTTCTTCATAGCTTGCACTGGTTAAAGTAGGGACCTCTTTAGACTTCTCGGCTGGAATGGTTTTCATTGAAACATGCCTTCCGCATGCTAGTCCGATACGTTCCGTCGGGATTTGGCCTTTACGAATTCATTCAACAATCACAAATCGATAATCTACAATCTCACAAGCCCGTGTATTCAAACGAATTCATCATCGTCTCTTCGAGCCTTACTCGCTCCAGATGAGCGTGGGGGAAGCCGCGCTGCAATATTTCGAAGATCTCAATACATAGATTTTCCGTAGTCGGAACGGTTACAGCAAATTCTTTCATGACATTCAAATTTTCCAAGTGATACCGGGAGAGCACTTCCCTTTCCACGCACTGATCCAAATCCACCAGATCGCAGACCATGCCTGTCGTCTCGTTCACCGGCCCGCTGACGGTTACCTCGAGCGCATAATTGTGCCCGTGCCCATGCGGGTTGTTGCACTTCCCGTAGGTCGCACGATTCTCTTCCGCCGTCATACCCGGGCTGTGCAGCCGATGCGACGCGGAGAATAGGTAACGCCGTGTGAGGTGAGCCTTCATCGGAATGTTTGAATTTTGATTGTTGACTGTTGAATGAGACCAGGTCCAATCGGATCCCAGTTTTCATTCAACAATCAAAATTCAACAATCAACAATTTCTTTCATTTCTCGCCGTAAAAATCCACAAACAAATCCGGCGTCTCGTACACCCGCACGCGATGCAACTGCGCCTGATCGAGCTTCGGCTGCAGCCGCTGCCAGACTGCGATCGCGATGTTCTCCGTGGTGGGAACTTTCGTCAGAAACTCCGGAACTTCCTTGTTCAGAAAACGATGATCCATCGCATCGAGCACTTCGCGATGCATGATCTCTTTCAGTTGCTTCAAATCCACCACGAAACCTGAGCGCGGATCCACCTCGCCCTTTACCGTGACTTCGAGCGTGTAGTTGTGTCCATGCCCGTGCGGGTTGTTGCACTTTCCAAAAATGCGCCGGTTTTCCTCGGCGCTGAATTCCGGGCTGTGATAGTAGTGTGAAGCAGAAAATTCTGCTTTACGAGTCAAATAGACCATAAGTCAACACCGTTCGGCGCCCGATTGGCAGGAGCCTTCAGCTCATTGAGTAAATATCGATCAGACTGCGCACTCAGAGCCTTCCTCAAAGATAAACCAAGCTACGATCAGCAACGCGCTAACGGAGCTCCGGACTCAATTCCTTTGGCGGCTCCTCGGCATAAGCACTGATCGACTGCCATTTCAGCGAGTTCACCGTTTCCTGCTCCGGGCAAAAAGTCTTGTTCGGTTCGAACACAATTACCTTGTAGACATACCGCTTGTGACGCTGTGCGTCATACGCCAGTTCAAAAGCAATGCCCTTCTTCTTGTCGATCCAGAACACTGGCGGGCGCGACCCCAACGCCGGCGACGGAGTCGTCAGCAGCACCCACGCTCTCAGATCTTTGTAGGCGTTGCGCACCTTCTCCGGAGACTCAAACGTAGTGATGTCCTCGGCCGTATGAAAGCGCGTAGTCGAAGACTCGATCTGGAAGACCTTTCCCTTCTTCAGACGGATGAAAACCTCGCCATGACCGACAGGGTTGTTTGAATCCGTCCAATCAATCGTTGTTCCACACTCGTCGTCCCACGACTGATCGATCGCTTTCCTCGGAAACAACTCCAGAGCGCGTTCGGCCGAATCCCCGAGCTTGAGCGGGCCCATGCTATGTCCCGGTTCGATCATGGTGTTGGTGAACTTAGGGTCTTCCGTGACCTGGGCATGCCCAGAAACGGAGGCGGCAGCAAGAAGGATGAGGATCAGAGATAACGAAGTTTTCATCGTTGCTTTCGTGTCAGGTCTAGATCTATCGGTGTCCAATTCCGGACCCCCGTAACTGCGCCCCTTCCAGGTGATGCTTCCTTGTCGGTACATCCGCTTTGAACGGATTAGCAAATATGCGAAGACGGGCATGCCAAAGAACGCTCCCAAAACTTCCATAGTGAAATCGAAATTGGCGCGCTGAATCCTGATCGTATTTCGCGATATGCCGCTCGCAGCCAGCGGCATCCACCACCACTGACGAACAACGTTATTGAAGGGACTACTGGACACGAACGGCGCAAATGGCGCAAGTAAGAGCCCAATTGGGATTCCCCACCAAAGCAGAGTCTTGATGGCGAGCCAAGTGGGCTCGGGAAACAGCAGCGTCAAGTTCTTCGTCCACCCTTCACGCAGCTGCGCAAAATTCCGATACATCCTCGTCCGCACCGCATCAGCCCCGTAACGAAAACGGATCTTTCGCCCGGCGGCCTTTGCCAGCTTGGCCAATGCCACGTCTTCCAGGATCTCCCCGGCCACTGCCCTATGCCCGCCAATGGACTCGTAAGTGTCGCGTCGGATCAAAATGTACTGCCCATTCGCCGCGGCAATTGGCGACGCAGGATCGCTCACCTTCGACGGCGGATACTGCCGCGCCAACTCAGCAAATACCACGGGCAGGATCGCCATCTCCCAAAATGTCACCGCAATCTGCTCCGGCGAATACGAAAGCATCTCCGCTTTGTGCGCTTTAGCCTCGGCTAGCGCGCGCCCCAGTGATCCCGGTAGATGTACCGTGTCCGCGTCGGCGAATAGCAGCCACTCGCCTCGGGCCTCGCGCGCTCCGCAAGAGACCGCGTTGTTCTTCCCGGTCCAACCCGGCGTCAGTTCCCCTGCTTCAATAAGCCGCACGCTGGGGAACGATCTCGCGATTTCTGCCGTGCGATCTTTCGAGTGATCGTTGACGACGATGATCTCGAACTCAACTCCCGACTGCCCCACCAGCGACTCAAGGCACGTGCCCAGCGACGCCTCTTCGTTCCGGGCAGGCACTATCACCGAGACTTCGGGCTTTCCGGAGTTTTCCATCACCGACATAGTCGATCGCGACACACTGGTGGCCACACTCAAACCGTCATGGATCTACAGATGCGTGGACCGGGCGGAATAGCTTCTGCCCGCGCAAGAATTCACTATTATATCCGGAAGCATTGGCTGGCCGATTTCTGCCAGATGTTCGCAATGACATTGCTTGTGGCCGTAAAGAATGCGATGCGCCATCCGCGAACCGGCGATAGAATGCAGGCCACAGCGCAAGCTGTGGGTCAACGATCAATCCTAACCAAGCCCCGAGAGGTCGGAAGAAACGCCGCTTGATCTTGGTGCCCTACTCAAGCACGATTTTGCTTGAGTGAGGATTTAGCTAAACAGCGAGGAATTCATGTCCCTGCCAGTTACATCCACAAAATTGCGCACTCTCCTCCTCATCATCCTTCTGACCGCCGCTACCTCCGCGAAAGATTCCTCCAATCCATCCGCGCGCCTGCAACGTATCGAACAAATTGCTGTCGAACTCCCTGCGGAGCCTGGACAATCTCCCACGCGCCTAAGCCTTCCAGAACTGATGAAGGCCTTCAACGTCGCCGGTCTTAGCATCGCTGTCATCGAAAACTACAAAATCGTAGACGTGAAAGCCTACGGGGTCATCGCGCCGGGATCGACCGCACCTGTGACTCCCAGGACGCTCTTCCAGGCCGGATCCATCAGCAAGCCAGTCGCGGCCGCCGGCGCCCTCGCTCTCGTCCAGCAGGGCAAGCTCTCCCTCGACGAGGATGTGAACAAGAAACTGACTACATGGAAAGTCCCCGACAACGAGTTCACCCAGACGGAAAAAGTTACTCTTCGCCGCATCATGTCGCATACCGCCGGCCTGACGGTCCACGGTTTTCCCGGCTACGACATTAACGACCAGGTTCCCACGCTGGTCCAAATCTTCAACGGGGAGAAGCCTGCCAACACGGCTCCGATTCGCGTCGACACTGTGCCCGGCACAAAGTGGCGTTACTCAGGCGGCGGAGTCACTATCGAGCAGCAACTCATGATCGACGTAACGGGCAAGCCCTTCCCTGCCCTCATGCGCGATCTAGTGCTCGACAAGATCGGAATGACCGATAGTAGCTATGAGCAGCCGCTGCCTCCGGCTCGCGCCGCCATGACTGCCGGCGGAGGCTACCCCGACGGCAAGCCGGTCCATGGCAAGTGGCACGTCTATCCCGAGATGGCCGCCGCCGGATTATGGACCACTCCCACCGACCTCGCCAAGTTCGCCATCGAGATTGCGCTATCGAAACAAGGAAAATCCAACCGCGTCCTCACCCAGAAAACCACGCAAGAGATGCTCACTCCGGTAATGGACCCGAGCGGCCTCGGGTTTTTCATCGACAAGGAAAATCCGGGTGTATTCGGTCATAACGGTGCCGACGAAGGTTTTCAGGCTCTGCTCACCATGAATGACGCAACTGGCAATGGCGTCGCTATGATGGCCGATTCCGACAACGGTATCTGGACCATGAACTACATCCTCCGCCGCGTCGCCAAGGAATATGGCTGGAAATTCAAGCTGGAACCTGACACCTTCCCGAACCTGATGCTGATTGCCAAGCTTCAAGGAACATCGAAGGCCCTCGCCCTGTACGACGAATGGAAAAAGAACCCTCAGTCCAGTCCTAAGGTTGAGGAACAGACCCTCAACCAGCTTGGATATCAAACCCTGTACGGTGGCACTGGGAAAGAACAGGACGCCATTGAAATCTTCAAGAAAAATGTCCAAGAGTATCCGCAATCTTCCAATGTTTATGACAGCCTGGCTGAGGCCTACGCGAAAGTCGGGCAGAAGGATCTAGCCATCCAGAACTACGAGAAGTCTCTCCAACTCGAACCCAAAAATAACAATGCCGTCGAGCAATTGAAGAAATTGAAAGGCGAATCGATGAGCCCTAAAGTCGTCGACCACGATGCTTTCACCGTAGTTGGCATCTCCGTCCGCACCAGTAACGCCAAGGAGATGACTCCCGATGGCGTCATCGGCAAGCAGTGGGGACGCCTGTTCCAGGAGGGCCTGCTGTCAAAGATTCCCAATAAAGCCGACCAGAATATTGTCGCCGTTTACACCGACTACGCCGGCGATCACAACGGAGAGTACACCTTCATTCTCGGAGCCCGTGTCACTTCCGATGCTGAAATCCCCGCCGGCATGATCGCAACCAGGATCCCCGCAGGTAAATTCGCGGTCTTCACTTCCGAAAAGGGTCCCGCCCCGAAGGTTGTTCCCGATCTTTGGATAAAAATCAATTCCCTGCCGCAGGATGCCGTCGGCGCAAATCGCCAGTACAAAGCCGACTTCGAAATCTACGACGAGCGAGCCATGGACCCGCAGAACTTACAAATGGACGTCTACGTGGGCATCAAATAGTCAGAACTGATTCTCCAGCCCGCGCATTGGCGTCATCCCGAAGCCCCGCGTTTTCACCAGCGGGGCGAGGGATCTCCCAGGAGCACAACGATATCAGGCAACTGAAATCTCTCTCTCCGCCCCTGAAAAATGCCTCCGCTCGGAATGACGTCTCGGTTGGGTATTACGAGTCAAACGATCCACAGGTAAATCCCTTATAATAGAAAGATTCATTACACCCTCCGGCGCCCTCTGAGCGCCTGTGCCCATGCTCCGGAGTGGTTTCGGCCCAGATAGATGTCCTCGAATTCAACGCAGACAGACAGTATCGTGGTACGCGGCGCCCGCGTTCACAACCTCAAGAACATCGATTTTGAGGTTCCACACAACACCCTGACCGTCGTCACGGGTGTCTCCGGCTCGGGCAAGTCGTCTCTTGCCTTCGACACGATTTACGCCGAAGGTCAGCGCCGCTATGTAGAATCCCTCTCCGCTTACGCTCGCCAATTCCTGGAACGCATTGAGAAGCCCGACGTCGACATGATCGATGGCATCGCTCCCGCCGTGGCGATCCGCCAGAAGAACACTACGCGCAACCCGCGCTCAACCGTCGCTACGGCAACTGAAATCTACGACTACCTGCGCTTACTGTTTGCCCGTGTTGGACGCACTTATTGCGTCAACTGCGGACGCGAAGTGAAGAAAGACACGGTCGACGAAGTTGCGGACGCCATCCTTGCCCTCGCCCCCGAGACTCGCTTGCAGGTCCTGTTCCCGCTGCAGCGCCCTGGCGTCGCATCGCTGCAGACCGAGGAGAAACCAACTCGAGCCAAAGCGAAGAAGTCGTCAGCCAAGTCCGTCACAGGCTCCGCACCTGCTCTGAGCGAAGCACTGAAAACACGCTTATTCGACCTGCGCAAAGCCGGATTCAATCGTCTCTACCAAGGCGGACAGATTTTCGAATTTTCCACGCCCGAGTCTCTACTCGATGTCAACTTCGCCGAACCCGTGTTCATACTGGTAGACCGCCTCACCGTCACGTCCGAGTCGCGTTCGCGAATCGTCGACGCCATCGAAACTGCCTACCGCGAATCCGGAGAAGTCATCTTCGAAATACCGGCTGCCGACGACGCCGAGCCTAGGCGTCTCCGCTTCGCGCAGCGCTTCGAATGCAAGCATTGCAGCATTCGCTACGAAGAACCCGAGCCGCGCCTTTTTTCTTTCAACAATCCTTACGGTGCGTGCCCCAAGTGCCAGGGGTTCGGCAATACCATTGACTTCGATCTCGACCTCGTCATCCCCGACAAACTGAAAACTCTGGCCGAGGGTGCAATCGAGCCCTGGACAAAGCCCAAATATCGTCCTCTCTTTGTCGACCTGAAGCGTTATGCCAAAGCTGCAGGGATTCCGCTCGACATGGCCTGGATCGATCTCAACGAGGAGCACCGCAATCTCGTCTTGAACGGTGACGGCAAGTTCCTCGGAGTGCGAGGGTTCTTTGCCCATCTCGAGCGCAAGAAATACAAGTTGCACGTCCGGGTCTTCCTCAGCCGCTACCGCGGATACTCGACCTGCTCAGATTGCAACGGAAGCCGTCTCCGCATGGAGGCCCGGCAGGTCAAGATTCAGGGACGCAATCTCTGCGAGGTGTGTTCGCTGACGGTGGAAGACGCGCTCAAGTTCTTCGAACAAGTTGAACTCAGCCCGCAGGAAGCAGAAATCGCCGAGAAGGTGCTGGAAGAAATCCGCGAGCGCCTGCATTTCCTCAACGATGTTGGCCTCGACTATCTGACACTCGATCGCCTTTCCTCGACGCTCTCCGGCGGAGAAGCGCAGCGCATTCAGCTCGCAACCTCACTCGGATCGCGACTGGTCGGCACGCTCTATGTTCTCGACGAACCTTCCATCGGATTGCACGCGCGCGACACTCACCGCCTGGTCAAGATCCTTCACGACCTGCGCAATCTTGGAAACACGATCCTGGTGGTGGAACACGACCCCGACATCATGAAAGCCGCAGACCGAATTCTCGATCTTGGACCGGGCGCCGGTGAGAATGGCGGCAAGCTCATCGCGGGCGGGACGTATAACGAAATCCTGCACAATCCCGCTTCGCTAACCGGACGCTATCTCTCAGAAGATCTCCGTATCCAGCCTCCGCCCAATCGCCGTAAGCCGGGCTCGCAGCAGATCCGGATGAAGGGCATCCGCGCGAACAACCTCAAGAATGTCGATATCAGCATCCCGCTCGGCATGCTGGTGGCGATCACCGGCGTCTCTGGTTCCGGTAAATCCACGCTTCTGCATCAGGTGCTCTACCGCGCGCTGGCGCAGGCCAAGCAACAGTCCACGAATAGCAACGGGAACGCTGCAACAGCATTTAACTGGGAGAGTCTCGAAGGCGACCAGTACATTGAAGAAGTCGTACTCGTCGATCAATCGCCGATCGGCCGCACCCCGCGCTCGAATCCTGTCACCTACATCAAGGCCTTCGATTCCATCCGCGATCTCTTCGCTTCCCTTCCGGAAGCGAAAAAGCGCGGCTTCTCCTCCGGGCACTTCTCGTTCAACATCCCCGGAGGCCGCTGCGAAACGTGCCAGGGTGACGGCACCGTCACGGTTGAGATGCAATTCCTTGCCGACGTCGAACTCATCTGCGAGGAGTGCAAAGGCACGCGCTACAAGCCCCAAGTGTTAGAGGTCCGCTACCGAGGCAAGAATATCCACGAGGTCCTGAACCTCACCGTAAAGGAAGCGCTGAAGTTCTTTGCGGAGGCGCCTAAGGTAGTTGACAAGCTGCGCTCTCTCGAAGAGGTCGGCTTGGGATATCTCCGTCTCGGCCAGTCGGCGACTACTCTCTCCGGCGGCGAAGCGCAGCGCATGAAACTGGCGGCGCACCTGCAACCTGCCACCCGCGACAATGCCCGAGCCACCGGCGAGAAGCTCAAGCGGCGCCTGCTCTATATCTTCGACGAGCCCACGACCGGCTTGCATTTCGACGACGTCAGCAAACTCCTGGCGGCTTTTCGCCGTCTGATTGAAGCAGGGGGCTCGATTGTCGTCATCGAGCACAATCTGGAAGTGATCAAGACGGCCGACTGGGTGATCGACCTTGGTCCCGAAGGCGGAAGCCGTGGCGGAAAGATCATCGGCGTCGGACCACCAGAGGCAATCGCGAAGCTACCCGGGTCGTACACGGGAAAGTATCTGTCGCAGGTCCTGAACGGACATGGAACACCAAGCTCCAATGGCCGGAAATAGGCGCTTCGCGCGGTGCTGCGTTTTCAGCATCGCATTGATTGCCGCCGTATCAGTCTCCGCATGTGGGGTGACGGTAACTGGGGTACTAGTAAGTAGGGTGCCACATGTCTCGCCGGTGCTGCGAGACACGGGAACACCTGACCCCGCCTTCGCATGTCAGTCCCAATCCGCCGAAGATTCCTCCTCCAGCCAGAAGACCCGCCGCAAGACCACCCGCCACACGACGGTCTCTGAGGAAGAATCCGCCTCACCGGAACTCACCAAGGCTGAGGAATTGATTCAAAGCAAGCATTACTCTGACGCCGAAACGCTCCTCCGCAAGATCACCGACACCGATTCGACCAATTATGTCGCCTGGTTCGATCTCGGATTCGTCCAGAACGCCCTCGGCAAAGCTGATGACTCCATCGCGGCGTACCGCAAGTCGGTCGCGGCTAAACCCGACGTGTTCGAATCGAATCTGAACCTAGGCTTGCAACTGGCCAAAAACAAATCCCCCGACGCGGAACAATTCCTTCGCGCAGCGACCCAGCTCAAGCCCACCAGTCATCCCTCAGAGGGACTTGCCCGCGCATGGCTTTCCCTCGCCCATGTCATCGAAACCTCCAAGCCCGACGACGCCCTCGCCGCCTACCGTCAGGCTGCCACTCTTCAGCCCAATGATCCCGAACCGCATCTCTCTGCCGGACTGATCCTGGAAAAACAGAATCAGTTCTCCGATGCCGAAAAGGAATACAAGCAGGCCCTCGCCCTCGATCCCGGATCATCGGACGCAGTCGTTGGCCTCGCCAACATTTACATGCGCGGACATCGCTTTCCAGAGGCCGAGGCGGAGTTGAAGAAAATCACGGCCGCGCACCCGGATCTCCCGGCGGCCCATCTCCAACTGGGACGTGTTCTGAAGGAAGAAAACAAGAATGAAGAGGCGGTGAGCGAACTCGAGTTAGCGACCAAACTGGCGCCCGCTGACGCGACCGCGCAGCGCGAACTTGCCGACCTTTACAGCACCACCGGAAAGCACGACAAGGCGGCGGCGGCTTTGCAGGCGCTGTTAGCGGCACATCCCAATGATCCGGAACTACATCACGAACTGGGCATAAGCCTCCTCCGCCAAAAGAAATACCCTGAGGCCCAGCAGGAATTCCTGACTGCTGTGAAACTAAAGCCAGACTTCGGCCCTGCCTATGGCGATCTCGCTTTTGCCGCGAATGAGAACAAGAATTACGCTCTCACCGTGAAGTCGCTTGACGCTCGCGCTAAGTTTCTGCCCGAAATTCCAATCACTTACTTCCTTCGCGCGACCGCTTTCGATCATTTGCAAGATAAGAACCAAGCTGTGGCAAACTATCACCTCTTCCTGCAGGGGGCGAATGGGAAGTATCCTGATCAGGAGTGGCAGGCGAAACATCGGCTGATCGCTTTGGAGCCGAAGAAGTAAGCTGGATCAGACCATGCTTGGGGCAATTGGATTGACCGGGAACGTGCGGACAACGCGGCAGGCCAAAGCACGCCTTCAATTTCTGCATTCCTGGCGCGGCGCCGCGCTTCTCCTGCTACTAACGACGGCATTCGCCAGGGCGCACACCGACCTGAGTGTGGATGAGTTGAAAGCCCGCGTTTCCGCTGCAAACGTGGCCGACAAAGCCAAGATCTGCGTGGAAATCGCCGAGAAGCAACTGGCTGCCGCCGACAAGCTCTACGCCGCTGAAAATCTCGACCAGGCCCAGCAGCATCTTGTCGATGTCGTCGCCTACTCCGAGCTTGCCCGAGACTACTCAATCCAGTCCCACAAGCATCAAAAACAAACAGAAATTGCCATGCGGTCTATGACTCGCAAGTTGAACGATCTGTTGCACGTGGTGTCCCGCGAAGAGCAAGGCCCCCTAAAGGACGCAATTAGCAAACTGGAACGCGTCCGCGACGATTTGCTGTCGGCAATGTTTCCCAAAGGTGCGAAATGAGAGCTCCTCGTTTGTTGCTCGTACTCTTCTCTCTTTGCTGTGCGCCCGTGGCGCTGTTTGCCCAACGCCATCGGGATCCCTTGACCCAGGCGGAGATTAACCAGGTCCGCGACACCAGTTGGGAACCCAAACTCCGCTTGCCTCTTTACGTCGAATTCGCGCGCGCCCGCCTGCTGAAAATGGAGGAAGTTCGGAACGATTCCAAGGCGAAGGATCGCGCCAGGCAGACGCACGACCTCCTCGACGACTTTCAGCTTCTCTATGACGAATTGAACGACAACATCGACACCTACGTCGACCGCCGCGATGATATCCGCAAGCCGCTAAAAGCGATCATCGACGCCGACACCGAGTTCCAGTCGAAACTCCGCGCCTTAAAAGATGCCGCCGGAGTCCCCGCGGCCGAATCGCAGCAATACGAGTTCGTCCTGACCAACGCGATCGAAACCGTAGACAGCTCCGCAGAAGACCACCGCAAACTCCTGAGTGACCAGGAAGAACTAGCCAAGCACAAAAAACTGGTCAAAGACGCCTCCAAAGGAACCGGCGTCAGCCCGGAGTAAAAACCGGACCTCGGACCTCGAACCTCGGCCTTTCGGCTCGGCTCTCATCGAACCAGATGGATTTTGAGGTCATCGCTGCCAGCAAACGTTGCGACCAGAACCGGCTGACATTCTTTACAGTTCCCGTACCCACGGAAAACCATCACACTACGCGAGTTCCCGGACAGGCTCCTATTACATGCATGCGCTAATACGCAGACACGATGGGATAGCACCCTGAACATCGTTCCGGACAATTGTCCTGGGTGAACTCAACAATCGATCTCACTTTGTTGCTTATCAAGGTCCCGTCACAAGGAGGGGGTATGCCCAAGCTTCAAAATCCGAGAATTCCAGTGGTCCTTTTGTGTGTTTTGATGGTTCTGTCCACCGCATGCTCGCGCCATCCAAACGACAATGCGATGGCAAAGGAAATACAGGACAAGATCGACGCCGATCCAGACACCAAAGGGTCTCAAGTCACCGTGGCCTGCAAGGACGCGAAAGTCACGCTTCAGGGGAGCGCTGCCACACCGGCAGCGCAGAAAAAAGTAGAACAAATTGCAAAGAGTGAACCGGGAGTGTCCGATGTGGACGACGAGACAACTGTCCCGTCAGAAGCGACCGCGGCGGCGCCTATCGAACAACCAAAACCTCAGCCCATTGTGATTCCCACAGGGACCGTGCTCACTGTTCGAACCGGCCAGGCTCTGAGCTCCAAGAACAGCCAGTCCGGGCAGCCCTTTCTCGCAACCTTGGCACAATCAGTTAGCGTAGAAGGCAGGCCAGCACTGTCCGCAGGATCCACCGTTAGTGGCACCGTGGTGACGGCCAAGGCCAAGGGCAAGATAAAGGGTGAAGGGCAACTCGACCTGGCCCTGACGAGCGTATCGGTGGGTGGACATAAGTACCAAATCCAGACGAGCGTGCTCAGCAGTACTTCAAAGGGAAAGGGCAAGAGGACTGCTGCCACTACGGGTGGAGGAGCTGCAGGTGGGGCGTTGATCGGAGGTATAGCAGGCGGAGGTAAGGGAGCCGCAATCGGTGCTGGGGTGGGAGCAGCAGCAGGATTCGTGGGCGGTGCTTTCACTGGGAATAAGCAGATTGAAATTCCGGCCGAGGCGGCTCTTAGCTTCACCTTGACTCAACCACTCACACTCCCGCCTCCCGGCGAATAGTTGCTCTCTGGTCGGGGTCTAGGGCGATTGGTCCGCGACTCGGGTGGATTCGTTTGCTTCGCATTTGCAGTCTATCGACTTTGTTGTGTCTGGCGCTGATCCGCGTCATGACTCGGGTTCACTAAAGACAATGCATGACACTTCGAAAAGTGCCATTTTTCTGTACCTACGGTTGACGTTTGCCTTTAGTGCGGTGGTCTGGATTCTCATCATCTGGTCCGGCCATGTGTACATGGCGTTCGGTCTGGCAATTCCCATACTCATGTGGTGTCCCGCGCTGGCTACACTGGTAAGTTGCCGGCTCCTCCATCGACCGCTCCGATCTCTAGCATGGAGTTGGCCAGATAACAAATTCATTGCCGCAGCTTATCTTGTGCCACTGGCCTACAGTTCAGTTGCCTATGGTGCGGTTTGGGCGTGGCGGCTCGGAGGTTGGAACTCCGAATTCGTCAGTTTGGTTGCGCAGGTGTTCGGGTTACGCGGATTGCCGGAATGGGGCTCACTCGCGCTCTGGGTGATGTTTATGGCTACTGGGGGTCTGATACTGAACGTAGCAACCGCACTGGGCGAAGAAATCGGGTGGCGAGGTTTTCTGGTTCCAGAACTGGCGAAACAAATGTCCTTTACCAAAGTGAGTCTGCTCAGTGGGATCATCTGGACCGCTTGGCATATGCCGCTGCTGTTCTTCGCAGACTACAACGCTGGGACCAACCGATGGTACGACGTCGGTTGTTTTACGATCTCCGTCGTTTCCCTCAGCGTCATATTGACATGGCTTAGGCTAAAGTCGAACAGCCTGTGGACCGCGTCGCTCCTTCACGCAAGTCACAATCTCTTCGTTCCAGGTGTTTTCGACAACGTCGTCCGCAATACCGGGTCAACCCTTTGGTACACAACTGTGTTCGGCGCAGCTCTGGCGGTTACGAGCGCCCTGTTTGCAATTTACTTCTGGATGCGACGCAGTGAGGTCCAGCTGCCTAACTACGATCCGTATCGTTCCCATCCTGCCAATATTGATTCGCCGGTCCTGTGCAACGGAGACCCATCGTCCGTTAGAGTGCTCTGAGATTGGCGCAACATCCCCATTACGCTCATCGAGCATCGCGACACCATTTACTTGCCGCTTCCGTCACAAAGCCGTTTTCGGACCATACATGTTGTATCTCTTCTTCGTGGCCTTCCATTTTGACGATAACCATAGAAATTGGTGGTTGTACTACGGGTGGCTGGCGATTGCAGGCGTGGTCGTGTCAGCTATGGCCGTAATTGAGAAGGTTGAGGGAAGGATGGGAAAGAGGCCAGAGCGAGAAAAGCAGCCATGTTGGAGCAGGTACAACGCTGGCCTGTTGCCGAGGGTCTTGTTCTTCACACCGACCAAGGCCCCGATGCCGACGGAGCCCAAAAGGTGACTCTTCGCTATATGTACAAGGTGGATGACAAGAGTTTTTTGGTTGCAAGTCGGCTACGTCCGCGAGCAGAAACGATGCGGAGCGGTTTGAGTCCAGATGCAAAGAACCAAAGCTCAAGGTTCGCTATCAGTAGGATAAGCCGGAGATTTGCATGCTAGACCAAGATGCGTTGCGGTGACTGACGATATATCGGCATTTACTCATCTACTGGGTCAGAACGAATTTAGCAGCGCAGCCGGGGCACATTCCATGCGAGAAACGTTTCCCCGTGATTTTGCTAACGTAATCGTCTAAGGTCATCCAATCGTCTTCTATGTCTGATTTTCTTGCACCACGCGCACAGCAGAAGGAACTCTTGGTCGTGGTGTCGTTCAGGTCTGTTCTCGACTCCACTCGTACCGCCAGAAACCTCATCCAGATAGGCTTTGACTCCGTGCCACTTGTAGTCGCATTCTGACGGACCAAATTTTCCTCTCTCTTTCGCCCGAATTCTGAGAACTTCGTTGATGAATGTCTGAAAAGAAAGGCCTGGATGTTTCCGTTGCAGAACCACGTATGCTGGGGCGAGATAGCTTTGCATTCGGTAGTTCGAGATTTTGTACTCCAACCCGTATCCCAAAGCGATTTTCTGTATTTCGGTCTGAAGCCCTGATTCCATCAGGAGTCTCCCCTTTCTGGACAAGGGAACTTTGATCCCGAAATGTCGCCAAGTCTAGAGAAAGACGAAATATCCCGTTACTCGGGTAACAAGGACGTTTGGTAGTTGTTGCAAACTCTCGTGGCTGTTGAAAAACTCTTTTTCAAGAAATTCGCGAAAACAACTTTGCGTCACGCTTCGATTTAAGCGATGTTTTCGAATTCCAAGACATTTTGCAT
>Ga0207693_10000199_pt1 | contig 54571 bp, 53 predicted proteins | sample LARL81metaG_FD_184347 | JGI IMG/M metagenome (GOLD analysis project Ga0207693, IMG submission 184347) | Corn, switchgrass and miscanthus rhizosphere microbial communities from Kellogg Biological Station, Michigan, USA - LAR L8-1 metaG... | ecosystem: Host-associated > Plants > Roots >... | reverse complement strand
TGGCGGAGCCGGGGGGCGGCTGCCCTGGCGGCGGCGAGCCTGCTGGCCGGTCTCGGCGTGCAGGGCGCGCAAGCGACCGGCCGGATCGTGACGAAGAAGACCCTCGCTCCCGGCGTGGTGTACGAGCAGATCTCGGACAGCTCCTATCCGATCCATGAGTACGTCTTGCTCTACGACGGAAGCGTCGCGAACGCGGCCATCGATCAAGTGTTGTCCGCGCCACAGATCGGCACCCCCCAGCGGACGAGCGTGATCGCCGCCAACGCCGGCGCGATCGCGGCGGTGAACGGCGACCTGACCGTGTGGCCCGCGCGCCCGACCCACCAGTACGTGAGCAACGGGATGCCCGTCCAGACGTCGACGCCTCCGGGCATCTCCCTCGGGTTCCGGCAGGACAAGCACGGTGCAACGATCCACCGGAGCGCGCTCAAGATCTCCGCGACCAACGTCGCCGCGAAGACGACGGTCGCCGTCTCGAGCTGGAACCGAGGCCTTCCGACGACGGACCAGGTGGTTGGGTACAGCTGGTACGGCGGCAAGTACCAGAAGCCGACGACGAATCAGTGCAGCGCGCGCCTCACCCGCCCCCGCCGGCTCCGCTGGAACACTGGCAAGGACGGGACAGGCCGCACCTACACCGTCGCCGCGGTGAAGTGCAGTACTTCGACGGCGATGACCGTGAAGTCGACCAGCACCGTGGTGCTGAGCTCGAAGCTCGTCGGCGCGGGCGCCACGTGGATGAAGTCGCTCACGGTGGGCTCGCGGGTACGCGTCGGCTGGTCCGACGGGATGCCGGACGCGGTGGATATGGTGAGCGGCAGCGCCGACGTGCTGGTGAACGGCGTGATCCAGTATTCCCCGACCTGCCACGAGAACCTCTGCCTCAAGAACCCGCGTACCGCCGTCGGCATCACGGCGACGGGAGGGATCATCCTCCTGGTCGTGGACGGCCGCTCCTCCGTCTCGGTTGGGCTGACGCTCTATGAGCTCGGCAAGGAGATGAAGGCGCTCGGCGCGGTCAACGCGGTGAACCTGGACGGCGGGGGCTCGGCGACGATGTGGCTCAAGGGGCAGGGCGTCGTGAACCACCCGACCGACTACACGGGCGAGCGCCCGGTCTCCAACGCGATCGTGATCTTGCCGAAGCCGAACCCGAGCGAGCCGATCCCGGCCGCGCCGCGCGTCTAGCCCGATCTCGTCAGCGCCCGGTCGAGCAGCTCGACCGGGTGGACAACCTCGATCCGTGCCTTGCCCAGGTGGTGCGCGAGCTGGACCGAGCACCCCGGGTTGGCCGACGCCACGACGGTCGCGCCCGTCGCGATGATCGCGGCCGCCTTCTGGGCCCCCAGCGGTTCGGCGAACCCCGGCTGCGTCGCGGCGTAGATCCCGGCGGCGCCGCAGCACCGGTCCCCGTCGGCGATCTCGGCGACCATCAGGTCGGGGATCCGCTCCAGCAGCGCTCTGGGCGCATCGTGGATGTGCTGCGCGCGCAGCGCATGACACGCGTCGTGGTACGCGACCGTGATCGGCAAGGGCTGCAGCTCGAGGTCGCCGAGGCCCTGCTCGCCGAGGAACGCCATCAGGTCGACGACGGGGAGGCCCGTCCCGGGGCGGAGCTCCTCGAACGTCTGCATGTGTGCGCCGCAGCCCGCGGCGTTGACCACAACGACGTCGGCCGACCGGAACGCGTGGTGCGCGCGCCCGGCGAGGCGGCGCGCGACGCCGAGCCGGCCGTTGTGAGCGGCGAGGGCGCCGCAGCAGGCCTGCCCGCGCGGCACCGTGACACGCCAGCCCGCGCGGGTGAGGACCCGGATCGTTGCCTCGTTGACCTGGTGGAACCATCGATCCTGGACGCAGCCCGACAGCAAAGCGACCGTTCCGCGCACGGCGACGCCGTCCGGCGGGTCACTCGCCGCAGGCAGTGTCGCAAGCGGCCGGCCGCGGGCCGGGACCATCGCACGGACGCGACGCGGCAGTAGCGGCCGCAGCCCCGGCTGCACGAGCGTCGCGGCGCGGATCAACGATGGGTGCGGCAGCAGCCAATGGAACCCGAGCCAATGGAGCAGGCGCGTCCGGAGGGGTCGTGTCGGCTCGACCTGCTCGCGCGCCGCCTCCATCATCCGGCCGAACGGCACGTGGGACGGACAGACGTCCTCGCACGCTCGGCACACCAGACACCGGTCCATGAAGGCGGCAAAGGACGTGTCGACCTCGCTGCCGTCGGTCACGGCGCGCATCGCGGCGATCCGGCCGCGCGGCGAGGCGGATTCGTCGCCCGTCAGCCGGTAGGTCGGGCAATGGGGCAGGCACAGGCCGCAGGCGACGCACGCGGATAGGTCATCCACCGCGGGGGCATCGCGGTCGTCGCGCCATCCGGTCTCAACGGATCCGGTGGCGCGCACGAACCGCGCTCCCTCGGGCAGGTCGGTTCCGATCGGGAGCCGGTCGGTCGCCATACCGCGGATGCTACGGCGCCTCGTCGCGCAACCGGTTTTCTCGTGGTAGAACCTCGTGGCCCGAAGGGGGAGAGGGACCCGATGGACGAATTGCCGCCGCCACCGAGCGAGCCGCAGGATCTGCCGGCGTCGCCCGGCGTCGTCCCGTCTCCGGCGACCACTCCCGGACCTCCGTCGTCGCGTCGCCGGTTGCCGATCATCTTGATCGTCGTCGGCGCGCTGATCCTGCTGATCGGCGGGACCGGGGCTGTGATCGCGGCGAGCGGCGGTTCGTCGGCGTCCCCCTCGAGCCCGTCCGCCGCCGCGCCGAGCCCGACGACGGCGCCGCCGAGCACACCGACGAACCTGCACGCCGCCGCGGGTGCCTTCCAGGTGAGGCTGACCTGGCATCCGGGGACCGAAGGCGCGCCGGTGACCCGGTACGACATCCGGCGCAACGGCAACTATGTCGGCCAGGCGAAAGCCTCAGCCTCGTCCTACACCGATACCGACGCCGTGCCGGGCGAGCACTACAAGTACACGGTGACTGCTGTAGGCGCCGACGAGCAGCGAGCGGTCGCGAACGTCGACGTCACGACGAAGAAGGCACCCCCGGGGACCGCCGCGCTCGTCGGCACGTTCGATGTGCATCTCCACAACACATCGAACTCGGGATTCTCGTCGTTCGGCAAGACGGACTTCAGCAACGGGTGGCGGTTCCTGCCGCGATGCAAGGAACCGCCCTGCAACACGCAATTGCGCAACATCAACACCAAGAAGATGACCATGGTGTTGAAGCAGGACGGCGGTTCCTACTCGGGATCGACGTCCGTGGCGGGGCTCGTAACGTGCCAGGGCCACGACGTGACGACGTCGCTCACCGTGACGATCCACGCGACGCAGGCGAGCGCGGTCCACGACACGTGGCAGATCACGAAGTTCGCCGGGACGATGTCGCAGTCCGCGAGCGCGCAGCTCGGCTGCACGTCGTCGAGCGCGAGCTTCACCGTCACCGGCACGTCGCTGAAGCACTGAGCGGGACTACGCTTCGGGGCATGGATCTCGCCTCGCGCCTGCGGGCCTCGCGCGCCGCCTCGTCGTTCACCGAGTCGGTGATCCGCGAGATGACGCGCCTCGCCCAGGTCCACGACGCGATCAATCTCGGGCAGGGGTTCCCCGATTTCCCGGCGCCAGCCGAGGTGAAGGAAGCCGCGGCGCGCGCGATCGCAGAGGACCACAACCAGTACCCGATCACCTGGGGCGTGCCGGCGTTCCGCCAGGCGATCGCGTCGGTCTACGCGCGCGACTACGCGATGCGGGTCGATCCGGAAACGGAGATCTGCGTGACGTGCGGCGCGACCGAGGCGATGTCGTCGGCGTTCCTGGGCCTGCTCGACCCGGGCGACGAGGTGGTGGTCTTCGAGCCGTTCTACGAGAGCTACGGGCCCGATGCGATCCTGTCCGGCGCGCGGTTGCGCTACGTGACGCTCCGGTCGCCGGACTGGTCGTTCGATCCGGATGAGTTAGCCGCTGCGTTCGGATCGGGCACCCGCGCGATCGTCGTGGGCTCGCCCCACAACCCGACGGGGAAGGTGTTCTCGCGCGAGGAGCTCGGGCAGATCGCCGAGTTGTGCGTTCGGTACGACGCGATCGCGATCACCGACGAGATCTACGAACACATCACGTACGACGGCGCGCGCCACATCCCGATCGCGACGATGCCCGGGATGGCCGAGCGCACCGTCACGATCAGCGCGCTGTCGAAGACGTACGCGGTGACCGGATGGCGCGTGGGCTGGGCGATCGCGGCGGCGCCACTGATGGCGGGCATCCGTGCGACGCACGACTTCCTGACGGTCGCGGCCGCGACGCCGTTGCAGCTTGCGGGCGTGGCGGCGTTGGCGTTGCCACGCTCGTACTACGCGCGCACCCGCAGCGAATATCAACAACGGCGTGACGTGATGCTCCGCGTGTTGCGCGACGCGGGGTTCGCGGCCGACCCACCGGCGGGCGCCTACTACGTGATGGCCGACGTCTCCTCGCTCGGGTTCGACGACGACACGGCCGCAGCGCGGTACCTGGTCGAGGAGGTCAAAGTGGCGGCGGTTCCGGGCTCGTCGTTCTTCTCGGAGGCGGCGCTCGGCGCGCACCTGTTGCGGTTCGCGTTCCCGAAGAAGATCGAGACGCTCGAGGAAGCCGGCCGGCGGCTGTCGTCCGCTACCGGTCGGGGTTCTGCGGTCGGACGCTAGGCCGACCCGGCGCGACCCGGCGCGAGGACGCCGGCAGGGTCGAACGCAGCCTTGAGGCGATCGCCGAGCGCGACCGTCACCGGGTCGGCCGGTCCGAGGCCACCGGGACCTCGGACGACCGGCGCGATCCCGTCGAGCGACGTGACGCGCTCGCGGAGCTGGGCCAGCTTCTCCCCGTCATCGCAAGGGATCCAGGCATAGCCGACGCCGAGCAGCGCTCGATATCGGTCCTCGCCATCGACACAGTCCGGCAGTTTCGAGGGCACGACGGCGGCTCGCGTCACGATCTCCGCATCGGGGAACGCCGGTTCGACCCACGCCGTTGGGTCGGCGTCCGCGAGGACCGCGACGTCGTTCGCGAGCCGGGCTTGTTCGGCGACCTCTTCGGGCCAACCTTCGAGTCGGAGCAGGACGCGGTCGTGCTCCGCGAGGACCGCCGTGGGCAGCGGCACCGCATCGAGTAGGCGAGCGGCCAGCTCGATCCCACCTTCACGCGTCACGAGCGTTCGGGCGGCCTTGGGCAGTGGGCGGACCTTGAGGGCGACCTGCGTGATGACGCCGAGCGTGCCGTGCGACCCCGTGAGCAACCGGTGCAGGTCGTATCCGGTGACGTTCTTGACGGTGCGGGCGCCGCTGCGGATCCGACGTCCGTCGCCGGTGACGAACGCCATCTCGACGACGGTGTCTCGAAGACAGCCGACGCGGAGCTGGCGGGGGAGCGCGACATCGGCCGCGATCACGCCGCCGACGGTGGCGTCGTCGGGTTCGTCGACGGGCCACTCCTGTCCGCCCTGGGCGAGGAGCCGTCGGAGATCCCCGAGCCGCATGCCGGACTCGACGACGCAGAGCATCTCCGCCGGGTCGTAAGCGATCACGCGATCCAGTCCCGTGGTCCAGAGCTCGGCGTCGGCCTCAGCACCATCTCCCGTGTGTTGGCGACCGCCGACGACGAGCACGCGCGAGCCCGCGCTGGTCGCGGCTCGCATGGCCTCGACGACGCCGGGCTCATCCGACGGATGGATCAGATCCACGTGCCCTCCGGGAGTGCGCCGGCGCGCGCCAACGCTGCGGCCGCGAAATCGCCGCACCGCGCGCCCGCCGGCAGCACCTTCTGCGGGTTCATCCGGCCGTCCGGATCGAACGCCGCCCGCACACACGCCTGCGCGTTGAGGTCCTCAGCGGTGAAGACGAGCGGCATGAAGTCGCGCTTCTCCAATCCGATGCCGTGCTCGCCGGAAAGCGCGCCGCCCGCGTCGACGCACAAGCGCACGACCTCGTCCGCGGCGGCGAGCACCCGGTCGAGCGTGCCGGGCACCGAAAGATCGAACGAGAACAACGGGTGGAGGTTCCCGTCGCCGGCGTGGAACACGTTGGTCACGATGAGGTCGTGGCGCTTCGCGATCGCGTAGACACCGACGAGCACATCGGTCAGCTTCGTCCGCGGCACCACGCAGTCGTGCAAGTGGTAGTGGGGCGCGATGCGCGCGATCGCACCGAACGCCGACTTCCGCCCCTTCCACAAGAGCGCGCGCTCGGCGTCGTCGGCGGCCACGCGCACCGTCCCGACCGCGTGCTCGCGTGCAGCGGCCTCGACCTCGCGCGCCTGCGCGTCGACCGCCGCGTCGAGCCCGTCCACCTCGACCAACAACACGGCGGCCGCGTCGGTCGGGTAGCCCGCGTGCGCGAACGCCTCGACCGCTCGCACGATCCCGCGATCCATCATCTCGAGCGCCGCCGGGACGACCCCGCGGGCGACGATCGACGACACCGTCGCGGCGCAGTCCTGGACGCGCGCGAAGTCGAGCAGCATCGTGCGGACCGCGGGCGCGATGGGCGTGAGCCGGACGCACGCTGCGGTCACGACCCCGAGCGTGCCCTCCGATCCGACGACCAGACCGCGCAGGTCGTAGCCGGGCGCGGCGGGGCCCTCCGAGCCGATCCGCGCGCGGGTGCCGTCGGGCAGCACGACATCGAGCGCGAGGACGTGCGCCGACGTGACGCCGTACGCGAGGCAGTGCGGGCCGCCCGCGTTCGTGTTCACGTTGCCGCCGATCGAGCTCACCTGCTGCGACGAGGGGTCGGGCGCGTAGGTGAACCCGGTCGGCGCGAGATGGTTCGCGAGGTCCAGGTTGAAGACGCCGGGCTCGACCCACGCGAGCCGATCCTCGGGACGAACCTCGAGGATGCGGCGCATCTTCGTCGTCACGATCACCAGCGCGTCGTCGAGTGGCGTCGCGCCGCCTGCGAGGCCGGTGCCGCTGCCGCGCGGGACGACCGGCAAGGCAGTATCGCGTGCGATCCGCATGCACGTTGCGACCTCATCCGCGCTCGTCGGGAACACGAGCAGTCCGGCCGACCCCTCGACGAGCGACGCGTCGCGCGCGTAGAGGCGCCGCTCGAGCGCATCGTCGACGACCGCGCCCGGACCGAGCGCGGCCTCGAGGTCCCGCCGGGCGCTGTCGAGGTCCGTCACGCGGGACAGGCTACGCCGCGTCAGCGCCTGACCATCGCCACGATGGTCGTCGCGCCATCCCGCTCCGACGCCCGTGCGCTGTACCGGTAGCGCGCGGGGTGCTTCCAGCCGGCGAGGTCCGCCGGCCGCGCGGTCGGGTGCGCCACGAGGTATCGAACGAGCGCGCCCTTCAGCGACTTGTTGTCGTGCGACACGGCGACCAGGGAGCCGTCCGCCTGCCGGTCGAGGAACCGCACGACGAACTGTTCGCGATCATCCGGCGGCGCCCATGCGGCGTCGTGTTCCTTGGGCAGGAGGTTCCAGATCGGGCGGCCGTACGCGAGCTCGACCACGGCATCGGTCAGCGGCTCGCGCCACCAGGTCGAGAGCTTGCCGAGCCGCGGGAGCACGGCGCTCATCTTCAGCCGGTACGCCGGCACCGGGTCGGCCGGCATCACGGCGCCCCAGAGTCCAGAGATGATCACGACGCTCGCTGCGAGGCGCTTGCGTTGTGTGGGTGTCAGCGACCCGTGGTCGAGCGCGTCGTACAGGACGCCGGTGTACCGCTCGATCGCCGGCAGCGTTGGGGTCTTCAAGACCTGGCGGTCGGCGGCGCTCGCATCGGCGAGCGTCCGGCCCGAGACCCCGAGGAGCTTCGCCCGCTCCGCCTGGGTCCCTCGCATGGTGGCGAGCGCAGCGATCACCTTCCGTCGCCGGTCGTCGAGGTCGATCGCCATGGCACCCAGCTTCCACGGGACGCCGGAACCGCCCAGGGCCTTGCCTTCGGACGGAGGGAGAAGGATCAGAGGCGGCGCCGCCATCGACGCCGTGCGTTCAGGCGACGCGGCCGGGGGAGCCGTCGGCAGCTTCGAAGGGCAGGCCCGCCGCTTCCCAGGCCTCCATGCCGCCCTCGACGTTGTGCGCGTCGAACCCGCGCGCCTGCAACATCATCGTCGCGAGCTCGCTGCGGTTGCCCGTCCGGCAGATCACCGCGACCGGCTTGTCCTTGTCGAGGTCGCCGCCGGCGCCCGACATGATGGCGTTGACCGGGATGTGGACCGCGCCGTCGACCCGTCCCGCCTCCCATTCGTAGGGCTCGCGGACATCCACCAGTTGGATCTCGGACAGCCGGTCGTGCACGTCTCGGACGTTGGAGAGGTCGCTCATCGCTCAGGATGCTAGCAGCGGTCCCGGTTCAGCCCGATGCCGCCACGGCGGCCTCGAACGCGGCGATGGACCGCGCGTTGAACAGGACGAAGCGCACCTCGCGCACCGTCGTCTCAGCCGACCGGACCGCGTCGACGGCGACCGATGCCGCTTCCTCGACGGGATAGCCGAAGGCGCCGGTCGAGATCGCGGGGAATGCGATGGTCTCGGCCTCCAACGCATCGGCGACGCGAAGGCTCGACGTGTGGCAGGCCGCGAGCAGCTGCGCGTCGCTGTCCCGGCCCGAGTAGATCGGCCCCACGGTATGGATCACCCAGCGCGCGGGGAGCGCGCCGGCCGTCGTCGCGACGGCATCACCGACGGCGAGGCCATCGGGAAGCGTGGTCGCACGCAGGTGGCGGCACGCCTCGATGATCGCGTCGCCACCGCGCCGGTGGATCGCACCGTCGACCCCGCCGCCGCCGAGCAGCGAGCGGTTCGCCGCGTTCACCACCGCGTCGACCTCCTGCGCGGTGATGTCGCCCTGGACGAGCGTCACGGTGGGCATGCGGGCATCGTAGCCCCAGGTCCATGACGTAAGGTGCTCGGGTGGCGGGGGACCTCGACCTCCTGGTGCTCGGCGACACGAACCCGGACCTCGTGTTGCACGGCGGCGACGTCGTGCCTGCGTTCGGTCAAGCGGAGCATCTCGTCGACGACGCGATCCTCACGATCGGTGGCTCCGGAGCGATCCTCGCGTGCGGCGCCGCCAGGCTCGGGCTCCGCGTGGCGATCGCGGCCGTTGTCGGCGACGATCTCTTCGGCCGGTTCGTGCGCGACGGGCTCGCCGAGCACGGCGTCGACGTCTCGGGTATCCGCGTGGATCCGAAGACGCCGACCGGCGTCACCGTAGTGCTCTCCGGACCCGACGACCGGGCGATCTTGACGATGCCCGGCACTATCGCGGGGCTGTCGATCGACCGGATCGATCCCGCGCTGCTCGAGCGCGCGCGCCACGTTCACGTGAGCTCGTACTTCCTGCAGTCGGCGTTGACGCCGTCGTTGGTCGACGTGTTCCTCGGTGTCCGCGGGCGCGGTGGAACGACGTCGGTCGATCCGAACTGGGATCCGAGCGAGCGGTGGGACGGCGGCCTGCTGGATCTGCTGGCGGTGAGCGACGTCTTCCTGCCGAACGCGATGGAGGCGACGAGGGTCGCGCACACGTCCGACCTCGATGCGGCGACGCGCTCGCTCGGGGAGCGCGCCGGCGTGGTTGCGATCAAGAACGGAGACCGCGGGGCGATCGCGCGGAGCGAGGGCGTGACGCATCGGGTCGAACCCGTCCGCGTGGCGCTCGTCGACTCGACGGGTGCGGGCGACTCGTTCGACGCGGGGTTCCTCGCGGCGTGGCTCGACGGCGCGCCGGTCGAGCGCGCGCTGGCGCTCGCCAACGTCTGCGGTGCGCTGTCGACACGCGCGATGGGCGGCACGAGCACGCAAGCGACGATGGAGGAAGCCGTCGCGTTGCTCGAAGGGAGCCCGGCGTGATCGTCTGCCTGGCCGCGAACCCGTCGATCGACAAGCTCTTCGAGATCGATCGGCTGGTGAAGGGCGACATCCACCGGCCCCAAGGATTCGTGCAGGTCGCAGGTGGCAAGGGACTCAACGTCGCCCGGGCCGCCGAGGCGCTCGGCGCGGATGTGACGGCTGCGGCCCTCCTCCGCGGCCACGCCGGCCGGTGGCTCGAGGAGCAGCTCGCTGCAGAGGGGGTCCGCGGCGCCTACGTCTGGACCCACGGCGAGAACCGCTCGTCGCTGTCGGTCGCCGACCGCGAGACGGGGAGCCTGACCGAGTTCTACGAACACGGCGCCCACGCGCCCGAGGCCGCGTGGACCGAGCTGGTCCAGATGGCCTCCGAAGCATGGAGCTCGGGAGGCTGGCTCACGATCAGCGGGTCGCTGCCGCGGGGTGCGCCCGACGACGGCTACCGCGACCTCGTGGCGGAGGCACGGGCGGCAGGCGTGCACGTCGCCGTCGACGCCGAAGGAGAGCGGCTCCGGCTCGCGCTCGAGGCGCACCCGAACGTCGTCAAGGTCAATCAGGCTGAGGCGCGCGAGCTGCTCGGCGTCCCAACGGCGCGGCGCGAAGAGGCGCTCACCGCCGCGTCCAAGCTGCGCGACCTCGCCGGCGGCGACGGCCACGCCGGCCTGGTGACGCGCGGCGCCGAAGGCGTCGTGCTCGCGGCGCCGGACGGCACGCTGTACGAGGGCATGCTGTACGTTCGCGGCCGCTATCCCGTCGGCAGCGGCGACGCGTTCCTCGCGGGACTCGTCACCGGTCTGGACCGCGGCGATGGATGGGATCAGGCGCTTTGCCTCGCGCTCGGTGCCGCAACCGCCAACGCCGAGATCGCCGGGGCCGGCAAGCTCGACCCCGCGCGCGCCGTGGCGCTCGCGGAACAAGCCGAAGTCCGGATCGTCTGAACGAAGGAGAAGCCGTGCCCGTCGGTGAACAAGCGCTCAGTAACGACCAGCTCCTGGAGATCATGGGGCTCCTCAAGGGCTCGGACACGGTCGAGCTCAAGGTGACGATCCCGGCCCCGGGTGTTCGCGCCGCCGTCGCGTCCCTCGGCATGGACCCCCTCGATGCGCAGCTGCGGGCGGTGGTGTTCTTCGACACGCCCGAGCTCACCCTCAACGACGCCGGTGTGATCGTTCGCGCGCGCAGGATCCAGGGCAAGCGCGACGACACCGTGATCAAGCTGCGGCCCGTCGTGCCGGAAGATCTGCCCGAGGAGATGCGGCAGTCGCCGGCGCTTGGCGTCGAGGTTGACGCGACGCCCGAGGGCTTCGTGTGCTCGGCCTCGATGAAGGGCATGCTCGGCACGACAGAGGTGCGCGAGGCGATGCTCGGCGACCGTCCCATCCGCAAGCTCTTCACCAAGGAGCAGCGGGACTTCTACGACGCCCACGCGCCGGCCGGGATCGGCATCGACGACCTGTCGATCCTCGGGCCGGTGTTCGTGCTGAAGCTGAAGCAGCAGCCCGAGGGCTTCCCGCGCAAGATCGTCGGCGAGATGTGGCTCTATCCCGACGGGACGCGGATCGTCGAGCTCTCGATGAAGTGCATGCCCCAGGAAGCCTTCCAGGTCGCGGCCGAGGCGAGAGCGTTCTTCCACGAGCGGGGGATCGACACGACGGCCCCGCAGCAGATGAAGACCAAGACCGCGCTCGAGTTCTTCTCGAAGGAGCTCGCGAACCAGGCGTGAGGCGCAGGGCGGAGCTCGGATCGAGCTCCGCCCTGGTGCGACCGATCAGTGCTCGTGTGCCGCCATCGCCTCGAGGTTCTTCCCGATCACCGACATCGTTTCGGCCAGCCCGTCGGTGGGGCTGAACTCGATCGTCTCGGTGCCCGCGGTGAACAGCGGCAGATGGCCCGGACGCGCGTAGTACGACTCGCCCGCCTTCGCGGTCTCCGAGGTGCCGTCGCTGTAGCGGTAGGTGAGCTCGCCGCTGACCACCGTGCCCCAGTGCGGGCACTGGCAGTGATCGCCGGGGAGCCCGACGAACAGCGGGGCTGGGTCCTGATCGCTCGTGAACGTTTCATACGCGACCGTGTAGCCACCGAGATCCTCGGAGCGGCCTTCGTACCCCTCGACCGCCATGACCTCGCTGGCCGTCTCCTTCGAGACCGTTGCCATCTCGCACCTCCTGTGCGCTCGGGAACGATGCGACGGTAGGTCCGGGAGGGGTCGCGGCACATCGGTGCCGGCACGCAACCTGCGCACGTAGGCCTAGACGAGCGCGTGCTCGTGGGCGTACGCGGTCGCGACGGCGCGGGCGTTCCGGCCGGCGGCGCCGAGCTTCGCGTAGATGTTCGAGACGTGCCGCTCCACCGTGCGGATCGACAGGACGAGCCGCGCGGCGATGTCCTCGTTCGATAGGCCGGCCGCCATCAGGCGGAGGATCTCCCGCTCGCGTGCGCTCAGCCCTGCGGGGTCATCCACAGGGGGCTCGCCGTCGATCGCCGGGATCCACGACGGCCTTGCCGCGCCGAGGGCGGCGAGGCTCGCCGTCGCGGCCCGATCCTGCTCGCGCGCGCGGTCGATGCGGCCCGAGGCGTGCAGAGCTGCCGCCAGCAGGGCCTGCGCGACGGCGGTGTCGTAGGGCGCGCCGGCGCTGCCGAAGCGATCGACGGCGTCCTCCAGCGCGGTCCGCGCCCGTTCGAGCTCGCCCGACGCCACGCTCGCCGCGCCGTCGGCGAGCGCGGCAGACCCATGGACGGCCGCCGTGCCGAGATGGTCGGCGATCTCGGTGAGCGCGGTCGCCGCGGCGCGGGCCGCCGCCGGCGCGCCGGCCGCAGCGTGCGCGCGAGCCAGCAGCTCGAGGCCAGCCGCCCGGCGCGCTCGCTCGTCGGGCTCGAGCATCCGCAGATATCGCTCGGCATCGTCGACCGCATCCACGGCGTCGCCGCGGGCCAGGGCGAGCTCCCCGCGCCCGAGGGTTGCGAGCGGCTCGGCCTGTGCACGGAACGGGTCGCCTTCGAGCTCGATGTAGATCGCGGCCGCCTCGTCGAGGCGACCTTGCCGGCGCCGGAGGTCGGCGAGCCGGACGAGCCCGTCGGCTGCGATCGCGGGTCGCGTCTGCCGAAGGCGTCCGGTCGCCTCTTGGAGCGACGTCTCCGCTTCCGGCCACGCGCCGCGTGACAACAGGACGCCCGCATAGAGCGTGCGGCATTGCTGACCCATCGCATCGTCGCCGACACGCGCGCAATACGCCGCCATCGCGTCGCACCACTGCCCGGCGCGGTCGACGTCGCGGACGCGCTCGCACGCGTTGATCACGAAGCAGTAGATCGTGGAGGCGAAGATCGGTTCGATCACGTCGCCGGCCGTCACGGCGGCGCTCGCCTCGTCGAGCATCCGCATGCCGATCACCACCTCGCCGAGCGTGACGTGGGCCAGTCCCTCGAGGGCGAGCATGGTCATCTCCGGTCCGGTCTGGCCGCCGTCGTGCATCACCCGCCGCGCCTCCCGGATCGACGGGAGTGCCGCCGCCGGCTGCGAGTCGCGCAGCAGCGTCATGTAGCCCTCGAGCCCGACCGCTAGCGCGTGGGTCTCGATGGCGTTCGGGTTGCCCTCGGTCAGGCTCTTGGCGCGCGCGAGCCAGCCGCGCACGACCGCGAGCTGTCCGCGGAAGTCGTGCACCGCCATCGCGGTGAAGGCCGCGACCCGGGCCGCCGCGACGTCGTCCCCCGCCTCGCGGTAGAGGGCGTACGCGCGCTCGTAGGCGTCGATCGCACGATCGTCGTCGAGCCACGCCGTCGCCTCGGCGAGACCCTCGTATGCGTCCGCGCGATCGCCGTCGGCGAGCGCGTCCGAGAATGCGTGCGTTGCCTCGGTCCACGATCGTCGGGAGAGTGCATCTCGCCCGCGGGCGACGGCTCTGTCCGCGGCGTCCATCGCCGGACCGTATCGAACCCTGCGGGCGTGGGCTAGCTAGATCGCGGCGCCGCTCGCCGCGTCGAACAGGTGCACCGTCGCTGGGTCGACGCGCAGATGCAGGCCGGTACCTTCCTTCGGGCGCAGATCGGGCTCGAGCCGGACGGTGATCGCCGCGCGGTCGCTCATCTCCGCCAGCAGCGTCGCCTCTTCGGGCTCGATCCGCACGCCGGCGTCGCGCGCCGCGACCGTCCCGTGGACCAGCACCTCGTCGCCCAGTGGCTCGACCACTCCCACGTGGACCTCGAATCCCGGGCCGGGATCGTCGGGGCCGACGGGTCGCAGGCCTTCGGGCCGGATGCCGACGATCACGTCGCCGTCGCCGACGCCGTCGCGTGGGAAGGTCAGATCGCCAGCCTCGACGAGTCCGCCCGACGCCGACCCGCGAAGGAGGTTCATCGGCGGCGACCCGATGAACCCCGCGACGAAGACGTTGGCCGGATGGTCGTACACGTCCTGCGGGGGACCGAGCTGCTGGAGCCGTCCGGCCGACAGCACCGCGATCCGGTCGCCCAGCGTCATCGCCTCGACCTGGTCGTGCGTGACGTAGATCGTCGTGATCCCCAGACGCTGGTGCAGCTTCTTGAGCTCGGCTCGCATCTGCACGCGGAGCTTCGCATCGAGGTTCGACAGCGGCTCGTCCAGCAGGAACACCCGAGGCTCACGGACCAGCGCGCGGCCCATCGCGACCCGTTGCCGCTGGCCGCCGGACAGCTGCCCGGGCCGGCGCTTCATCAGCTCCTCCAGCCCGAGCAGCTCCGACATCGAGTGCACCTTCTGTTCGAGCTCGTCCTTCGGCGTCTTGCGCTGCCGCAGCGCGAACCCGAGGTTCTTCTCGACGGTCATGTGCGGATACAGCGCGTAGTTCTGGAACACCATCGCGATGTCGCGGTCCTTCGGCGGGATGTCGTTGATGACCTCGCCGCCGACCACGATCTTGCCGGAGCTGATCTTCTCCAGGCCCGCGACCATGCGCAGCGCCGTCGACTTCCCACACCCCGACGGGCCGACCAGTATCAGGAACTCGCCGTCGCCGACCTCGAGCGACAGGTCGTCCACCGCGACCATCGGTCCGGGGAAGACCTTGGTGACGTTCTCGAAGACGACGTCGGTCACGCGCTCACCCCTTCAGCCCCTGCGTGGCGATGCCGCGCACGAAGTAGCGCTGCGCGGCGATGAACAGGATCAGCATCGGCATCATGCTCATGACGTTGCCGGCCATCAGCAGGTTCGTGTCGTTGACGTGCGAGCCTTGGAAGCTCTGGAGCCCGAGCTGCAACGTGAACGCCGACTCCTTGTAGATCGTCACGAGCGGCCACAGGAAGTCGTTCCACGTCCAGAGGAACTGGATCACCGCGAGCGTGGCCAGGGCCGGGAGGGACAACGGCAGCACGATCCGGAACAGCACCTTCAGCCGCGACGCTCCATCGATCCTGGCCGCCTCTTCGAGTTCGATCGGCAGCGTGCGGAAGAATTGGGTCAGCAGGAAGATCCCGAACACGTTCGCCAGGTTCGGGACGATCAGCGCGCCGAGCGTGTTGATCAGGTGCATCTGCTTCACGATCAGGAACGTCGGGATGATCACGACCTGGATCGGGATCAGCAGCGTTGCCAGCAGGAAGAAGTACGCGACGTTCTTGCCGAAGAACCGGATCCGCGCGAACCCGTAGGCAGCCAGCGCACAGAACACCAGGTTGGACGCGACGACGACCGACGTCACGATCGTCGTGTTCACGAACCACCTTCCGAACGGCACGGACGACCAGGCCCGAGGATAGTTGTTCCATTGGAACGAGCCTGGCCACAGGATCGGCGGGAAGTGCTGCGTCTGCGCGAGCGTCTCGAGCGAGGTCACCACGACCCACACGAGCGGCACCAACATGATGATCGCGACCGGCATCAGCAGGAAGTGCCAAGGGCTGAACGGTAGCCACCGGGCGCGAGGCCGCTCGACCATGCCCGTCTCGCCCTTGAGCTGCGAGGCATCGGTCGTCGCGAGGATCGTGTCCTTCGCTCGCACGTCGGGGACAACGCCGCTCATGATGAGTAATGCACCACCCGATTGCCCAGCCAGAACTGCACCAGCGTGAGGATCAGGATCACGACGAACAACACGTAGGCGAGGGCGGCAGCGTAGCCTGCAGCGCCGAACCCGTACGAGCTCGTGAAGGCCAGCTTGTAGATGTAGTAGACGGGAACGCTTGTGCGGCCGAGCGGCCCGCCATGCGTGATGAGGAACACCTCGTCGAAAAGCTGCACGGCACTGATCGTGGACCATACGACGAGCAACAACGTCGCCGGGCCGAGCAGAGGCAGGGTCACGCGTCGGAAGGTCGACCAGCGCGACGCGCCGTCGACCGAAGCCGCCTCGACCAGTTCATGTGGCACGCCTTGCAACGCCGCGAGGTAGATGATGGCATCGAACCCTAGCCACCCCCAGACCGTCATGATCACGAGGGACGGCATCGCGCCCTGTGGCGAGTCGAACCATCCGAACGGCCCGATCCCGACCGTGCCGAGGGCCCAGTTCGCGAGCCCGAAGGTCGAGTCGAACACCCACATGAACATCACGCCGGTCGCGATCGTCGACACGGCGACCGGGATGAACACCGCCAGACGGTAGAACCGGATGAGCCGGATCTTCTGGTTCATCGCGATCGATAGGAACAACGCCAGGATGATCGACGTCGGCACGAACAAGCACGTGTAGATCACCGCGTTGACCGCGGCCTGCCTCGCCAGTGGGTCGCTCGCGATATGCGTGTAGTTGTCGAACCCCACGAACGGCCGGTTGGGTGAGATGAGGCTTGCTTTCTGCAGCGACAGGATGAACCCCCAGATGATGGGGAAGATGCTGAACAACGCGATGAGGAAGACCGCGGGGAGCACGAATAGCCATCCGGCCACGTGGTCAGAGGTCAGGACGCGCCGGGCGAAGCCCGGCGCGCCCGTCTGCTGCCTCGTGGCGACCGCCATCGTCAGCCGCCCGCCAACACCTGGTTCACCTGGTTCGCCGCGTCGTCGAGCGACGTCTTCGGGTCGCCTTGCCCCAGCATCACCTTGACGATCGCTTGGCCCATGATGGTGCTGATCTGGTCATAGCTCGTGATGACCGGGCGCGCCTTCGTCACGTTGGCCAGGTTCTGAGCGAACAGGCCTTCACCCGGGAACTTCTTGTCGAACGCGTTGAGGAAGCCCGGCTCCTTGACGACGGAGTTGCGGGTCGGCAGGTGCCCGCTTTCGAGCGAATCCGCCTTGATCTGCTGGGCGGCGGTGAACCACTGCATGAACTGCCAGGCCGCCTCTCCGTGACCGTTATTGTCGAACAGCACCCACATGTCGGGGCCCGCGATCGAGGCGTGCGTTCCCCCGGGATACGTGGGCATGATCTGTACGCCGTAGTTGATGTCGGGGAGGCTCGAGAGATCCCAGGGGCCGGTGACGAGCATGCCGATGTTCCCCGCGTTGAAGAGCTGCTGGATCTTGCCCGTGTTCTGCTGGTCCAGGAAGACCGACTTGTCGGTCACGGCCATCTGCTGCAGCGTAGTGAGGGCTTGCACCCCCGCGTCCGAGTTGAACGCGGCCTTCGTGTTGTCCGAGTTCAAGATGTCGCCGCCAGCCTCCCAGAGCATCGCGTCGTAGTGCCACACGGTGTCCTCGGTCCCGTCGACGGGGAACGCGAACCCGTATTGCTTCTTGGAGGGGTCGGTGAGCGCTGCGGCCGCGGCCCGGAAGTCGTCCCAGGTCCAGTCCGCGGTGGGTGGGCTGATCCCGGCCTGCTTGAAGAGGTCCTTGTTGTAAACGATCGCGAGGTTGTCGATCAGGGCCGGGATACCGAGCACATGCCCGTCGACGGTTGCGGCGTCCCGCGCGCCCGCCACGAAGTCGTTCCACTTGAAGGTTGGATCCTGCACCTTGTCTGTGAGGTCCATGATGCCGGGCGCGCCCGCGAGCTGCGGCATCGAGGTGCCGTACTGATAGGTGATGTCCGGCTGTTCGCCCGCGTTCAACGCAACGGTGAGCTTCTCCAAGGCGTGGTCGTTCGTTCCGATGTAGTCGAGGTTCACACAGACGCCGGTGTTCATCGCGTTGTACTGGTCCACGAGGTCGGTGAGCGACTTGGCCTCGTAATTGGTCTGGCCTTGGTTGTCGATGACCTTGCCGTAGCCGTGCCACATCGTGAGCTGCGTCGGCTGGCCGCAGTCGGCCCCCGAGGCGGATGATGATCCTGAAGATCCCGATGTGCACGCGACCGCGATGAGGACGACCGACGCGATGGCCGGCACTATCAGCTTGCCTTTCCTCTGGCTCCTCATGATGTCCCCTCCTGTTGGAGCACCACCGACCGGGTCAGGTGGCGCGGATGATCGGGGTCGAGCCCGCGTGCCTCCGCGAGCGCGACCGCCGTCCTGTGGATGAGTACGAGTTCTGCCATGGGGTCGAGTTCACCGATCCGCACGGTTGCTCCGGTCGCGGCCACGTCGTCGGCCACGCTCGGATCGGGGGAGCCGAGGATCCAGACCAGGCTGGAGGGCCCGGCGACGCTGACCGGGCCGTGCCGGTACTCCATCGCGGGGTAGCTCTCGGTGTGGGCTTGGGCCGATTCGCGCAGCTTCAGCGCCGCCTCGTGGGCGATCCCGACGCTCCAGCCGGCGCCGAGGAAGACGAAGTGATCGAACCCTGCCGGGTCGTGGGGGAGCGGCATCGTGACCGCACGCTCGGCGTCGGCGATGGCCGGAGCGAGGTCTTCCCCGAGATGGGCGCGTAAGAGTGCCAGCGTGCTGGTGGCGAAGCGGGTCTGGACGACCGACCGCTCGTCGGCGAACTCCAGCGTGATCAGGTGGCCGGCGAGGGCGGCCGCGGGCGAATCGGGCACCGCGGTGATCACCGTGGTGAAGGTCGCCTCCGCCTGCATCCGCTCGATCGCGCGCAAGGCTTCTGTCGTGGTGCCGCTGCGCGTGATCACGACCGTGCGGTCGATGGGGCGCTCGATCGGGAGCTCGGTCGGTGTGTACGCGTCGGTCACGCCAAGGGCCCAATGAAGCTCGGCCCGGCGCGCCGCATACGCTTGCGCGATGAACCAGCTGGTGCCACAGCCGAGCGCGACCACCCGTTCGCCGGCGTAGGGGAGCGCAAGCACCGACTCGGTCGCCAGCGCCGCCGCCTCTCGCCAGCAGGCCGGCTGGGAGGCGATCTCCTCCGAGGTGAGGCTCATCTCTGCCGAGGCTATTGCTCGATTATGCTCGGAGTCAAGCCGAAACGTGCATGAACGCGCAGGCCGGGTGTATCGTCCGCGACGTGCAACAGGCCGAACGACTCTCGGCGATCCTCGCGGACCTGTCGGCAGACGGCAGCGTCGAAGTGGCCGACCTCGCGTCGCGACTCGACGTGTCGGCGGCGACGATCCGGCGCGACCTCGAGCTCCTCGAGGAGCAGCGCCTGCTCGCACGCACCCACGGCGGCGCGGTGACGATGGGCGTCCTGTACGAGCTGCCGCTCCGCTACAAGGGGGCGCGGCATCACGACGAGAAACGGAAGATCGCGCAGGCGGCGGCGAGGCTCGTGACCGACGGCATGTCGCTCGGACTGACCGGCGGCACGACGTGCACCGAGGTGGCGCGCGAGCTCGTCGACCGCGAGCGGCTGACGGTCGTGACCAACGCGCTCAACATCGCGAGCGAGCTCGCGGTCCGTCCCAACCTGAAGCTGGTGGTCACTGGCGGCACAGCGCGGCCCGAGTCCTACGAGCTCGTCGGTCCGCTCGCCGAGGCGTCGCTCGCGGGGCTGCATCTGGACCTGGTCGTGATCGGCGTCGACGGGATCGACGCGGAGGCGGGGTGCACGACACACCACGAGGTCGAGGCGCACACCGACCTCGCGCTGATCGAGCGAGCCCAGCGCGTCGTGGTGGTCGCGGATTCTTCGAAGATCGGCGGCGTCGCGTTCGCGCGGATCTGCCCGGTCTCGCGGATCGACACCCTGATCACCGACCGGTCCGCCAACGTTCGGTCGCTCCGCGCGCTCCGCGAGGCCGGCGTCACCGTCGAGACGGTCTGATGCGCGATCTGCCGCTGCGGGAGTACCGGCCGCGGCCGATGGTTCGTCGCTCGCTCACCGCGTTCGATGCGCGGCCGCCGCATCCGCTGATCGACGCGCACAACCACCTCGGCCGCTGGCTCACTGGGACGTGGTCGGTCCCCGACGCCGGCGCACTCCTGGCGATGATGGACGAACTCGGCATCGAGACGATCGTGAACCTCGACGGGATGTGGGCCGAGGAGCTCGAGGCGAACCTCGACCGCTACGACCGCGCCTATCCGGGACGGTTCGCGACCTTCGCGCAATGGGACCGTGCCTTGTTCGCGAGCGACGGCTGGGCGGAGCTCGGCGCCCTGGTCGCCGACGCGTTCGATCGAGGCGCGCGCGGCCTCAAGGTCTGGAAGGATCTCGGACTGCACCTGCGCGACGGGAGCGGCGCGCTCGTCATGCCCGACGACGTGCGCCTCGACGAGGTCTGGGACGCGGTCGCTGCCGGCGGGCGGCCGGTGACGATCCACGTCGGAGATCCCGCGGCCTTCTTCGAGCCCTTGGACGAACGCAACGAACGTCTGGAGGAGCTGCTCGAGAACCCCGACTGGTGGTTCGGCGACCGTGATCGCTTCCCGACGTTCGACCGGATCCTCGAGTCGCTCGAGTCGCTGATCGCGCGCCGCACCGACGTCACGTGGATCGGGGCGCACGTGTTGTGCGCAGCGGAAGACCTTCGGTGGGTCGACCGGATGCTCACGACGTACCCGAACGCGTACGCCGACATCGCCGCACGGATCGCGGAGCTCGGTCGCGTTCCGCACGCGACCCGTGACCTGCTGGAACGTCATCCCAACCGGTTCGTGTTCGGGACCGACGCGTTCCCACCGGACCCGGCGACCTACGCGGTGCACCGGCGGTTCTTCGAGACCGCCGACGAGGCCTTCCCCTATGACGCCGAGCCGGAGGAACCGCCGAGCCAGGGCCGGTGGACGATCAGCGGGCTGTCGCTCTCCGATGATGCGCTGGCCGGTCTCTACCGCGCGAACGCGCGGAGGCTCCTCGGGAGCGACACGTGATCGTCGTCCGCCCGCTCGATCGTTCCGATATGGAGGCCGTGATCGAAGGTCTCGCGCCGAACGAGCCCGCGCAGTTCCAACGTCGCCTCGAGGAACAGGAGCAGGGCGGCGCCGTGTGGTTCATCGCATGGCTGGATGGAGCCGCGATCGGATCCGTCGGCGTGAGCACGAACAACGATCACGATGTCGACGCGATGCTCGAGGCGCGCGGCTACGCGCTGGTCGAGTACCTCTTCGTGGTGGAGCGATACCGGCGGCGGGGTGCCGCGCGCGCGCTGATGGAAGCGCTCGAGCGCCTGGCGCGCGCGAACGGCATGCCGGGCGTGATCCTCGATACGGGTGTCAACGAGGACTTCGCGGCCGCTCGAGGCCTATATACCTCGCTCGGCTACGTCGACCAAGGCGGGGTCTACCTGGGTGGGTGGAGCGATCCCGATCATCCAGGGGTCAACCTGGTGGACCCACTCACGATCTGGATCAAGACGTTCTGATCCCTGGCTGATCCCGGGCTGATCACCCGGCTGCGGTTGGCTCCTCTTCGCCCGGCTCTTCGTCGGACGGGCGCTCGCGCGGCCGCAGGCGACGCGGCGTGAGGTCCGTCGCGGGAGGCATCGTCCAGCCCCGCCAGATCGCCATCGATCGCACGAGGAACACCAGCGCGATCGCCGCGATCTCGGCCGTGAGTTTCTGGACGTGTGCGCCTTGCACCAGCACGACGTAAACGACCGACGCGAGGGCCGCAGCGGATGCGAATGGCGCCCCACGTTGGAACGCCTCCGGCGGCACCTCGCCCGTGAACAGATCCCGCAACAGGCTGCCTCCGATCCCGGTGATGACGCCGAGCAGCAGCGCCGCGGCGATCGGGAGTCCTGCGGACAGCGTCTTCTGCGTGCCGATCACCGCGAACAGGCCGAGCGAGAGCGACTCGAGCCCTGAGAGCGGCCAGCGGAGCCGCTGCACGGCCGAGGCGAAGAACGCGCCGACCGCTGCCGCAGCGATCACCGCGACGAGGTACGCGGGGTCCTCGAGCGCCGCGGGCACGGTCGACAGCAGGATGTCGCGGATCATGCCTCCCCCGAGCCCGGCGACGATCGCGATGGCGACGATCCCGACGAGGTCGAGGCCGCGCCGCGCCGCGAACAACGCTCCCGTGAGCGCGCCTGCCACGACAGCCGACAGCTCGATCCACAGCGGCGGGTTGACGATGAGATCGGCGAGCACCGGTCGGTCCTCCTTAGTGGCTGAGCGCCGCCTTCGTTTCGATCACGGCTACGCCGATCGCGAACACGATCACTGCCTCGACGAACGCGCGCGTCCACCCGGCGCCGGCGGTTCGCGCAAGCACGAGCGCGATCACGGACGTGCCGAGGACCACACTCCAGCGCGAGAAGACGAGGGCCGTGGGCGTCTCGAACACGAGGAACGGCAAGCTGAGGACGAACGCAACGCCGACGGCCGTGCCGATCTCTCGAAGGCCTTCGGCCGCATCGGTCTTGTCGAACGCACCGCGCGCGATCGCGGCCGTGATCGTCTGCGCGTACCAGTGGGCGAGCGCGAGGCCGACCGCGGTTCCCCAAAGCGCCCCGACCACGATCGCCTTCGAGTCATCGGAGGACGCGGCGGCGAGCTCCGCGGCGAGCGTCACCGAGACGTAGAACGCGACGACCGTCACCTCTCGTGCGCGGTAGCGCACGGACCGGTCGGGTACGGCCGCCGTCATCGGCCAAGAGCCTAGCCCTTCGGGTCGTCCGCACCGCGGTGGTACACGCGTTCATCACGCGGCGTGCCGCGCCAGGCCTCGACCTCGTCGAACACCCCTGCGCCCGGGTCGATCCGATCGAACGTGGATCCGGCACGCTCTGCCGTGCGGGCGGACGCGACGTTGTCGATGTCGCAACGAAGTTCGATCCGGGCGAAGCCGAACTGGTCGAGACCAGCATCCGCGAGCAACCGGGCGGCCCTGCTCGCGTATCCCCTTCGCCTATGCGACGGCACGATCGCGTAGGAGATGTCGCCGACGCCGTCCGGTTCCAGTCGCAACTCCGCCATCCCCATCGCCTCGCCATCGGGAGAGAGTCGCACCGCGAAGGCGAGTTCGTCGCCCGTGATCCATGCGCGGCGCCACCGCTCCGCGACCTCCTCACCGTGGCGCAGCCGTGCGTCGGGTTCGGGATCGACCGGCGGTTGGTCGAACCAGCGGCGATGCTCCTCATCGAGGTTGAAGTCACCGATCGCCGCCCCGTCTTGGTGCGTGAACGGCGTGAGCCACACGACCCCATCGGTCAGCGTCGGCTGCTCGATCATCGCCGGGCGTCAGCCGCGGCGGATCGCCTCGGGGATGAGCTCCCCGTGCGCCTCGATCAGTTCGTCAACCAGATCGACTATCTGCTCTGTCGAGAGCGTCGCGGCGGTGTTCGGGTCGAGCAGCGCCGCGTGATACACGTGCTCGCGCGACTCCTCGACCACCGCCCGGACCGTCAGCTCCACCGTGTTAAGGAACGTGCGGTTCAGCGCGAGGCACTGCGGCGGGATCGGGCCGACGCGATGCGGCTGCACCGCGCCGTCGGCGACCGTCACCGGAACCTCCACGCATGCGTCGGTCGGCAGACCGTCGATCAACGCGTCGTTGCGCACGTTGCCGTAGAGCGTGGCGGGCGTCCCGGTCTCCAGCGCGAATATGTACTGCGACGCCAGCTCGTCGTTCCGCTCGAGCTCGATCTCGTCCCCGGCGTCGAGCTGCGCCTTCAACGCCGCCCATTCCTCGAGGTTCTCGTCGCTTCGACGGATGTACTCGTCGATCTCGCTGCGGAAATGCTCGACCTGGTCGGGCAGGTGCAGCACCCACGGCACGTATTCGCTCGAGTGCTCCGAGCTTTCGGTGGGGAAGTAGCCGAACCGCCGGAAGATCTCGACGCGGACGCGCCGGCCGAGCCCTTCCGGATCGGCGTCGACGGCCGCCCGGATGCGCGGGTACAGGTCGTCGCCGGTGTTCTTGTCGCGGAGTACGTAGACGAAGCACTGATGGTTGAACCCGGCGGTGAGGAACTCGACCTGTTCTTCCGGGACGCCGGCGAGCTCGGCGAGGAAGCTGTGTGTGTCGCGCACGCTGTGGCACACGCCGATCGTGTTGGCGGCGGGCCACGCCGAGCCGGCCCAGATGCCCCACGGCACCATCGCCATCGGATTCGTGTAGTTGAGCAGGAGGCCGTCGGGGCAGAGCTCGGCCATCTCGTTGCCCATCTCGATCATCACGGGGATGGTGCGGAGCCCGCGCATGATGCCGCCGATGCCGATCGTGTCGGCGATCGTCTGGCGGAGTCCGTATCGCGCCGGGATCTGGAAGTCTCGAAGCGTCGCGTCGTAGCCGCCGACCTGGATCTCGTTGACCAGGTAGTCGGCACCGTCGAACGCCTCGCGGCGGTCGGCGTGGGCGCGCACCTTGTAGCCGGCGCCGAGCCGGTCGACCACTTGGTTCGCCGCGCGCTCGGCGTACGCGAGCCGCTCCTCGTCGATGTCGTGGAGCGCGAGCTCCAGGGTGCCGTGCAGCTCGGGCGCGCTGCACAGATCGGTCAGGATGTTGCGGGTGAATTCGACGCTGCCCGCGCCGATGATCACGACCTTCGCCATGGTGGGGAGTCTGGCAGCGAGCCGGACCCGGCGTCGAACCGGAACGCGCATCCCGCTGTGCGTTCGCGTCCGGCGGCGGTTCGCGCACGCCGATAGCATCCGGAGCGATGGCGACCTTCCTGCTCGCGTTCGACCACCGGCGATCGCTCATGACGAGCTTCTTCGAAGCCGGCGACGAACCGGAGCGCGGCGAGGTCTCAACGGCTCGCGAGATCAAGACCGTGATCGCCGACGGGCTTCTGGCTGCGATCCGCCGGTCGCGGGTCGACCGTCGGGACGCGGGCGGGCTGGTCGACGCGTTGTACGGCGGCATCGCGATCGATCGTTTGCGAACGTCGGGCGTACGTTTCGCGGTGCCGGTCGAGGCCAGCGGCATGCGAGAACTCGAGTTCGAGCATCCGGACTGGCGACAGCGGCTCGAGGCGATCAAGCCGACCTGGGCGAAGGTGCTGGTCCGCTACAACCCGTCGGGCGACGCGGCGATGAACGGGCGCCAACGCGATCTGCTGCTCGCGTTGCAGACCGCAGCGCGTGAGATCCGGGTCGGGTTCCTGTTCGAGCTGTTGGTCCCGCCGGAGCCGGCGCAGCGCGCGGACGACTTCGACACGGCGACCCGCCCCGGGCTCGTGGTTGCGGCGATCGACGAGTTGCGAGGCGCCGGCATCCAACCCGACCTGTGGAAGATCGAGGGGTTCGAGCGGCGCGAGGATTGCGCGACGGTCGCAGAGCACGCGGGCGCGCCGTGTGTCGTGCTCGGCCGCGGCGCCGACACCGAGGCGGTCGAGCGGTGGCTCCGCGCCGGCGCCGGAGTCTTCGACGGGTTCGCGATCGGGCGCTCGATCTGGTGGGACGCGGCCCGGGCGTACGTCGCGGGGTCGGCCGACCGCGAGGCCACCGTGACCGAGATCGCGGAGCGCTACGGGCACTTCGTCGACGTGTTCCACGCCGGCGCCTGACGTTCGACCCGCTGTTAGCGTGGTCGGATGCGCAAACCGCGGGTGTCCGATGCCGCCCAGATCCAGGGTCTGTTCCTGTGCTTCGGGCTCGCCATCGCAGCGTTCTTCCCGTTCCTCGCGTTGTATCTCGAGCGGTACCACGGCCTCGATGCGTCGCGGATCGGTGTCGTGATCGCATGCTGCGCGGCGGCGCGGATGGTCGCGAACCCGTTCTGGGGGCACACGGCAGACACGCGGTGGGGACGGCTCAACGTCCTGCAGATCTGCCTCGCGGGCTCGGCCGTCGCGGCGCTGTTGTTGAACGTCCATTGGGCGTTCGCGGGGATCGTGCTGACCGCGGCGATCCACTCCGCCTTCTTCGTCGGGCCCGGCCCGAACATCGACGCGCTGGCGCTCGCGCATCTCGGTCAGGAGCGCATGTCGGAGTACGGCAGGATCCGCGGGTGGGAGAGCCTGACGTATGCGGGCGCGTGCCTGGTCTTCGGCCTCATCCTCGAGAGGTACGGGATGGGGTGGGCGATGCCGCTGTTCGCGATCTCGGCGCTGCTCGTCCTCGTGTGGTCGACGACCCTGGAGCGCGACCGCCCGACGAAGCTCGAGGATCATGGGCGCCTCGGCTCGGTCGGCGCGGTGTTCCGCGAGGCGCCGCGGTTCTGGGGCTACCTCGCGGCGGCGCTGCTCGTGTGGATCGGCTTCAACGCGGCATGGAACTTCCTGGCGCTTCGGATCGCGGACAACGGCGGTGGCGCGCTGCTGATCGGGCTCGGCACCGCACTCGGCGGCGTGATCGAGGTTCCGACGATGCGGAGCTCGTCGCGGCTGCAGCGGCGGCTCGGCCTGCGACGCGTCTACATGCTGGGCTGCGTGGTGTACGCGCTCGGCTTCCTGTTATGGGGGTCGGTGTCGAACCCGACGGTGCTGTCGGTGCTGACGATGCTCGAGGGCGTCGGGTTCAGCCTGTTGTTCACGACCGGCGTCGTGATCATCGGTCGACTGTTGCCGTCGAACCTGTACTCGACCGGGAACGCCGTGTCGGCGATGGTCGGGTTCGGCATCGCGCCGATCATCGGCGCCGGGATCGGCGGGTTCATCTATCAGCAGCTCGGCGCGCCGGTGCTGTACGGCTCGGCGTCGGCACTTGCGCTGAGCGCCGCGGTCGTCGCGTGGTTCGCGCTGAACACGCCGGCCTTGCGCGAGTCGGGCGCTCCGAGTGTCGACGACGAGGTGCCGGTCACGCTCCCGGACACCGGGCCGACCGTATGACCGACGCCGATCCTCGCGTCCGCATCGCGACGGTCTTCCCCGAGCTCGACGCGCGCGACGTCCGTCCGATCGGCACCGGGTGGACCGTCGACACCTACGAGGTCGACGGTGGCTGGATCGTCCAGTTCCCGCGGGACGATCGCGCGGCCGAGCGCCTGCGCGCGCAGATCGCGACGCTGCCCGAGCTCGCCGCGGAGCTGCCGGCGCTCGTGCCGGAACCGACGCATGTCGACGCCGATGCGCCGGCGATCGCGTATCGCAAGATCGACGGCGTCGCGCTCGACGAGGCGCCCGACGGCCTGTGGCCCGAGCGGCTTGGTCGGTTCCTGTACGACCTGCACCTGATGCCCCCGGAGTACGTCGGGTTGCGCGGGGCAACGGCTTCGGAGGTCCGCACCGCGATGCGCGCGGAGCTCGACGGCTTCCGTGACCGAGTGCTGCCGTTGCTCGAGGCGGAGGAGTCGGCGGAGGTCGACTCCCGCTTCGCGGCGTTCGTCGACGATGACGATCTGTGGCGGTTCGCGCCGTGCCTCACGCATCGCGACCTCGGCCCGGAACATGTCCTCGTGTCGTCGACCGGCGACCTCGCGGGCGTGCTCGATTGGGAAGAGCTCGGCGTCGACGACCCGGTCGCGGACTTCGCGTGGCTGCTGCACGAGATGCCCGAGGAGGGCGAACGCGCGCTGTCGGCCTACGGCGGCGCACCCGATCCGGCGTTCCGCGCACGCGGTGCCGTTCGGTACGCCCTGATGCCCTTCCATGAGGTTCTCTACGGTTTGGACACCGATCAGGAGGGATACGTGGCCAGCGGAGTCGAGGGCGTTCGGCGGCGAGCCCGCTGGCTGGAAACTTGAGGTTGGCGACCTGCAGGTTTGCGGTGGGCGGCAACCGACCGGACCATGTGGATATCAGCGCACGAGGAGGCCCCGCATGGTCACTGCGTACATCCTGATCCAGACCGAGGTCGGCAAGGCGTCGCAGGTCACCGATCAGATCCGTGAGCTTGAAGGCGTGATGGTGGTCGACCCGGTGACGGGGCCTTACGACATCGTGGCGCGCGCCGAGGCGGCCGACCTGGATCTGCTCGCCAAGGGCACCGTGATGCCGATGCAGGACCTCGACGGGATCACGCGGACCCTGACGTGTCCCGTTCTGCAGCTCTGATCTCGTCGTCCGGATCGTCGACGCGAACCGGGAACGGCAACGCCACCGGGTCGACGAACGGGGGGTTGCCGTCCTCGTCGAACCGATCCATCCGGAAGTCCTCAACGCGCTCCACCACACGCGTGCGCTTCCCGAGCGCGAGATCTGTCGCGATGCGCGACACCGCCGGGCCCCACATCATCCCGTGACCGCAGGCACTCGCGATCGTCGCGCCGTCGATGATCGTGCCGTCCCGCTGCACCAGCGGACCCGTGATCGGCAGATGGTCGGGCGTGTACTCGATCGTCGCGGACCACGCCTTCTTGATGCCCAGGTCCGTGACCGCCGGGACGAGGGTCTCGAGCCGGCGCTGCATCTTCCGCAGATGATCCCAGTCGATCGCGCGGCCCGGGCCGGGCTCTTCGTCGGGGTTCGACATGCCCCACAGGAACCCGCCCTCCTCGGGGCGCCAGTAGATCCCGGCGCCCATGTCGAAGGCCATCGCGGTGGTGTCGGCGTGCAGCGCCGATGACGGCTCGGTGACGACGACCATGTGTCGCGCGTAGCCGACCCACGCGCGCGCGCCTGCTGCGCTCGCGACCGACTGCATCGCCGGTCCGCCGGTGAGGATCACGGTGCCGGTCGAGATGATGCCGTCGGATGTCTCGACACCCGTGACGACACGATGGCCACGGCGTCCGGCTTTCGTGCGCACACCCAGATAGGTGACGCCCTCACGGAGCTCGACCTTGCGCTTCTGCATCGCGAGCCCGTATGCGCGCACGTTGCGAGGCGGATCGACCCAACCGTCGGTCGCCACGTAGGAGCCGCCCCTGAACCGTCCGCCGGTCATCGCGGGGATGAGCCGGCGCACCTCGTCAGCGTCGGCCCAGCGCACATCGAGACCGACCGCTCGTTGCATCGCGATCCGTGCATGTGCGGCGCGTTCTTCGGCCGCCGTCGTTGCCATGATCACGTAGCCGCGGCCGACGAACCCCGAGTCGGTGCCGTAGCGCGCGCGCTGTCCTTCGTAGAAGTCGATCGACCACTGCCCGAGTCGCACCGTGTCGGGTGTACCGCCTTGCGCGCGGACCATCCCCGCTGCGCGGCTCGAGGCACCTGAGCCGGCGATCTCGCGTTCGAGCACGACGACCCGCTTCGCGCCGGCTTCACGCATGAACACGGAGGCCCAGCCGCCGATCGTTCCGGCGCCCACCACAACAACATCCGCACGCTCGCTCGCCATCGGCTGCGAACCCTACCGCGCACCTGGGCGAACCGATACCCGATGACGGCTACGCTTCGAACGATGGCACAGGCGCCCACGCGGCCGGACGCGCGCACGATCCGCGGCGAGATCCTCGTGGTGCTGTCGCTGTCGCTCCTCGCGAGCGCTGCGTACGCCATCGTCTCGCTGTTCCAAGCGCCGCTGAAGGGCGTCACGGTTTCGGCGGCCGATCAGAACCCCTTGTTCGCCAACCAGCTGTTGGGGTTCGTGTTCGGGCTCGCGCCGGTCGCCCTGGTGATCCACCTGTTGCACCGCGACGGCGAGGGCGTCGGCTCGATCGGGCTGTCGTGGGACGACGGCCCGCGCGACATCGCCCGCGGGATCGCGCTGTTCGCGGTGGTCGGGACCGTCGGGCTCGGGATCTACTACGCCGCGGTCAAACTCGGCGTGAACCGGTTCGTGGTGCCCGCGCCACCGGCGCACCACTGGTGGACCTGGCTCGCGGTCGTGATGACCGCCGCGGGGGCCGCGCTGCTCGAGGAGATCGTGGTGCTCGCGTACCTGATCACGCGCCTGAAGCAGCTCGCGTGGTCGCCGCTCGCGATCATCGCGACGTCGGCGCTGTTGCGCGGGTCCTACCACCTGTATCAGGGGTGGGGCGGGTTCTTCGGGAACCTGTTGATGGGGGCGCTGTTCGCGGTGCTCTTCTTGAAGTGGCGTCGCGCGTGGCCGTTCGTCGTGTGCCACTTCCTGCTGGACGCGAGCGCGGCCGCCGGATGGTTGTTGTTCCACGGGCATCCGCCCGGACTGTGACCTACTGCGCGTCGCGAGGGATCACGCGGTCCCAGCGTTTCGTGAATCGCTCCGCGCCGTCTTCGAACGCAGAGAGTTCGATCGCGACCGTGTACGCCTCGGGGGTGGAGTCGACGCGCACGCGCGAGTGGGTGCGCACGGTTGCTTCGGGGAACCCGAGCTCGAACTCGCACTCGCCGTCGGAGAACGCGATCCCTGGGTCGGTCGTCGACGCGCCGACGGTGCCCTCGTACCGGTCGCGGTAGGTCCGCGCGTCGCCCTGGTCGGTGTCCGTGTTGCCGTAGCCGGTGCGCGCGACGTGCATCCCGTCATGTGGCTCGTCGACCTCCCAGAGCCACCACCCGTCTTCGGTGCTCTCGGCGCTGTGCTGGCGGCCGGTGATCACCCGAACGGCGGGCGGGTCGGCGACCGGGGGCCCGTCCAGGACGGGCAGCTCGAGCGCGGCCGACCCCCGGTCGATCGTGAGCGTCGCCGCGTACGGCGGCGGCCACGCGTTGGGCCAGTCCGCGCCGGCGAGGTCTAGGCGGATCCGATGGCCCGCCTCGAACGTCCACGCGATCGCTTCGAGCTCGAGGTCGATCTCGAGCGGCTCGCCGGGCTCGACCGGCGCGTCACGATGCGCGATGTTGGTCATCCCGCGCACGACGAGCGAGGACTCGCCGCTCGGGAACACGTCGGTGATCTTCGCCGACAGGTACGCGATCGGACGGTCCGACGTGAGCGTCAGTCGCAGCCGTGGGTGCCCGAACACCTCGAGCTCGTCGGCGAGCGGCGCCCATGTGTAGGTCAACGAGCGCTCCTCGTCGGGGCGCTGATCCGCCGACTGCCCCCACGGCAGCCCGCCGGCGCACGAGATCCATGCCGTTGCCCCGACGTCGCCGGCGACCGTCAGCGCGTCGGACGGGCCGTCGCCCGCCAGGCCGCCCGGTTCCGTATCGCGGAGGGCGAGGTCGTGCGACGCGAGCCGCTTCGGCGGCCAGGTCGGCTCGGCGCGCCATTCGCCGCGGACCTCGCTCCGGAGCGGATCCGGCAGCGTCGAGCGCTGCTGATACACGACGACGGGCGGCTCGCGGTCGATCCCGTTGTCCTCGCCCTTCAGCCATCGATCGAACCACCGCAGGATCTCGGCGGTGCCGTCGATGTTGGGGCCGGGCCGGCATGTCTCGGGCGACCCGTGCGACCACGGGCCGATCAGCAGCCGCACCGGGGCCTGCATCCGTTCGAACGAGCGGAGCGCGATGTTCGTGTACCCGTCGGCCCAGCCGCCGATGATCATCGTCGCGGCGGTGATGGTGGCGATGTCCTCGCGCGCCGACCCGTACTTCCAGTAGTCGTCGCGGCGCTGGTGCGCGAGCCACGTGAGGAGCCACGGCTCGGTGCGCTCCAGGCGGCGTTGCCACTCGTCGCGCCAGTCCTCGCCCCATAGGCGCGGGACCGGCGGAAGTGCGTTCATCGCGACCATGTACGTCGGGTAGTCGACGAGGTCGACATGCTTCAGGGCGCCGCCGTAGTAGTGGACGTCGTCGTTGTACCGGTCGTCGGAGGCGAAGATCGGCACGATCGCCCTCAGCGCCGGCGGGTTCTCCAAGGCCGCCTGGAGCGAGTTGAAGCCGCCGTAGCTCGTCCCGAACATCCCGACGCTGCCCGAGGACCACTCTTGTGTCGCGAGCCAGTCGATCACCTCGACGAGGTCGCGGCGTTCGTCGGCGGAGTACTCGTCGGTCGTGATCCCGCCCGAGGACCCCGTGCCCCGGATGTCGAGCCGCACCGACACGTATCCGTGATCGGCGAGATCGGCGTAGTGTCCGTCGTAGCCGGCGATCGCGTCGTCCTTGCGGTAGGGCAACGCTTCCATGATCGCCGGCCACGGGCCGTCGTCGGTCTCGGGGAAGAACAGCGTCGCCGACAGCGAGATGCCGTCGGTCATCGGGATGCGGACGCGTTCGCTCCGGGCCATGTTGTCGGCGAAGCCTAGCGGCTCAGATCCACCGTCGGAACCACACGATCGTGCGCAGATGCAGATCGGTGATGCGACCGGCGGTCAGGATCGGCCAGAAGAGCCAGAACACGACGACGACCGCGATCATGTACGCGACGACGAACGGCCGGTAGACATGCGCGGTCGAGATCGCCGCCTCGCCGGTCTCGGGGTTGACGGCGACGGCACCGGTGTCGTGCTCGCGCACCACGATCTTCGCGTCGGACAGATCGCGACACGCCCACGTCACGGCGAGCACCATGAACGGCACCAGCGGCAGGACGTAGAAGAAGAACGTCGGCCGCGTCTGCACGAACCAGGGTAGGTACTGGCCGAGGAACGCCACGATGAGGAAGCCGCCGCGCCAATCCCGCGTCCGGCGCCACGCGAAGAGCACGTACGGCAGCGCGACCACGCTCGCCCAGAAGATGAACGGGTTCCCGATCGCGAGGATCTGCTCGGTGCTCGTCCCGATGTTCTTCACGTAGAAGCTGATCGGGCGAAGGAGCAAGATCCAGCCACCCGGGTGTGCGTAGTAGGGGTGCGTCGGCGTCTGCAGGCCGGTCTTCGGATCGATCGCCGTCCACTGGATCCCGTTGTGATGGAAGTCCCAGGTGGCGCCCATGTTCGCGACCCAGTCGTGCCAGCTCCACGCGAAGTGGTGGAACCAGGGGAGCCACGTGATCATGTAGATCGCGATCGGCGTGAGCAGCAGCGCCAGGACGATGCCGAACGACTCGCGTGACACCGCACGACCGAACGCGCGGAGCCACGAGCGGGCGCGATGCCGCCGGGTCGTCTCCCACATGTAGGCGAGGACGACGACCGCGAACAACGCGAACACGCCCGACCACTTGACCGCGCTCGCGGCGCCGAGGGCAGCGCCGGCCGCGAACCGCCACGGGCGCCAGATCGGTGAGGGGGCAGGGGCCGGGCCCGGCGGCGGGACCGGGAGCGCCCCCGCGTCATCGACCTGGTCGGGGTTCGCCGTCTCGAGCGCGACGGCGGTGTCCGGTGGCGGATCTGGATCCTCCGGTTCGGCGGGCAGCGCGGTCTCGTCGGCCGCGGCCTGGCGCGCGTCGATCCATCTTCGGTCGAGCAGGAAGAGCACGAACGCCAGCACGACCCAGAACTCGACGTGGATGTCGAGCAAGCCGACGCGCGACATCACCACGTTCAGGTTCTCGACGGCCATCAGCAGCCCCGCGACCGCGGTCCACAGGGCCGATCCGAACAGGAGCTGCGCCATCACGGCGGTGAGCGTCACGACGAGCGTCCCGGCGACGACGGAGGAGATCCGCCAGCCGAACGAACGCATCCCGAAGAGCTTGACGCCCATCGCGATCTCCCACTTCCCGAGTGGGGGATGGACCCACGAGCCGACATCCCACTTCGTCGTGCGCCAGTACTGCTCGTCGCTCGAGTCGATCGTGCAGGTCTGGTTGGACCAGCCGACCAGGATGCAGGCGGCCTTCGGGTAATAGACCTCGTCGAAGACATAGTCCGACGGGTTGCTGACGTGCACGATGCGGAGCCAGCCCGCGAGGATGGTGACGGCAACGATGGCCACGACCGGACGGTTGAGTCGCGACAACGCACGCACGCGACCAGGGTACCCGTGGCCGTCGGCCATCCCGGCCGTGTCGGCGCTCAGGCGAGCGTCCGACGGATCAGCTCCGCGGCGTCGCGGAGCTCGTCTTCGGGAAGCGGCGGATAGTCGGCGCTCGAGACCAAGACCGCGCCGTTGGGCAGCTGCGTCTCGACCGCCTCGCCCTTCAGCATCCGGTCGCTGAGGGCGTCACCCTGCCGATGGGGCGCCAGCATGAAGTGGAGGTGCGGGATGCCCGACCCGAACACGTAGACGTAGATCTGCTCGGCGCCCGTCGCGTCGCGGATCGCCGCGGAGCACCGGCCGAGGACGTCGCCGAGGGTCGCCGCTTCCTCACCGTCCAGCGCCGTGATCGCCGTGATGTGTCGCCGGGGCTCCAGGTAGGAGAACCCGAGCACCTCGGAGGAGAGGCTGGTGGTGAGCCGCCACCGAGGGTCGCTCCAGACCTCGGCGCGGTGCAGCTCCGGGTCGCCGTCGGTGCCGCGGCACGCGGGGCAGTCGGGGTAGCGGATCATCGTGGGCGGTCGGCCTTCCGCCGGACGAACTGCAGTCCTTGGAACACGTCGGTGATCGACCCCGACTTGTTGTCGACGAGCCCCGTCGCCAGGCCGGTGCGATGGACGAGGTCGAAGTCGACGTCGGTGTCGGTCTGCGCCGCGCGCTTGGGCCACGCGATCCACAGACGACCCGCTGGCGCGATCGCGCGCGCGAGCGGTTCGATGCGTCGGCGCAGCGTGCTTGCGCGCATGAAGAAGGCGAGGATCACGTCGAGGTCTCGGCCGGTGCGCGTGAGGAACGAGACGCCGTCGGGCAGCGGCGCGAGCGCCGTGAGCTCGCGGTCCAATCCGTCGGGGGCATCGAGGACACGCACGCGTGCCCCTTCCGCGATGCCGAGCTTCTTCCACAGGGGCGTGGAGGAATAGTCCTTGTGATCCGCGCGGGCCATGCGGCCTCACGATAGCGGGGCCTTTCGGGACGTGCGACCATCGACGCATGCCCGGTGTGCTGCATGTGGTCGCGACCCCGATCGGGAACCTCGGCGATCTCAGTCAGCGCGCACGCGAGACGCTCGCGACCGTCGATCTCGTGGTCGCCGAGGACACACGTCGCACGGGCAAGCTCCTCGCATCCCTCGGCATCGACGCGCGCATGCGCTCGATGTTCGAGGGGAACGAACGTCAGCGAACCGACGAGGTGCTCGGGGTACTGCGGGACGGCAGGACCGTCGCGCTCGTGTCCGACGGAGGCACGCCGCTCGTCTCGGACCCCGGTTATCGGTTGGTCCGGGCCTGCATCGATGAGGGCATCGACGTGCGGGCGGTCCCGGGGCCGTCCGCCGCCATCGCCGCGCTCGTCGTGAGCGGGCTCCCGACCGACCGCTTCGTCTTCGAGGGGTTCCTGCCGCGGACCGCGGGGGACCGGCGGGCGCGGCTCGCCGCGATCGCCGACGAGCCGCGCACCGTCGTCGTGTACGAGTCGCCGCGGCGGCTCGCGACGTTGCTCGACGAGCTCGCTGCGATCGATCCGGAGCGGAGCGTCGCCGTCTGCCGCGAGCTGACGAAGCTCCATGAAGAGGTGCGCCGCGGGTCGGTCGCCGAGGTGCGTGCGGCGCTCGGCGACGCGGCGATCAAGGGCGAGCTCGTCGTCGTGCTCGCCGGACGGCAGGCCGGCGAGCCGGTGGACGTCGAGGCCGCGGTGGCCGAAGCTCGCGACCTCGTTGCCGACGGTGCCCGGAAGCGCGACGCGGCGCACACGGTCGCCGAGCGGACCGGGGTGTCGGCGAACGCGATCTACCGGGCCCTCGTCCCGGAGGCGACCGCGTGAGCGTCGGCGCGGTGCAACCGCCCCGCCCAGACGGCGTTCCGCTTCGACCGGATGTCGCGCGCCCCGCGCTGCCGCCGCGGACCGATCACCTGCATCGCCGCCGGCGCTCCGATCCAACCCTCGTCGGTGTCCTCGCGATCTTCCTCGCGGGAGCGATCGTGGTGGCCTCGATCGCGATCGCCGCCCCGGGCCCCGCGCCCGTCCCGGGTGGCGCGTCGAGCGCAACGGGGGGCGCCGGGCAGCCCGGCATCGCCGACACCGTGCCGATGGGTCCCGACGGCCCCTACGCCTTCCTCGCCGCGACGTATGTCGACGGCCAGCGCGAGCCGGTCCGATGGAACCCGTGCCAACCGATCGAGTACCAGGTCAACGTGGTGCACGGGTCGCCCGAGACCGAGGACGCGATCTCCGGGGCGCTGGACCTCGCGAGCCAAGCGTCGGGGATCACCTTCCAGGACGACGGGACGACGACCCACGGGATCGCCGCGATGCGTCACGGGCGGTACTTCACCGACGCGCTCCACTCGGTGTACCGGCCGGTCCTGATCACCGTCGTGCCCCACGCGCAGTTCCTGCGCTTCCACGTCCCGCGCCGGGTGCTGGCGTTCACCCATCCGGAGCAAGGCACGCAGGCCGCCGACGACGAGTGGGTCTCCGGGTACATCGTGGTCGACGGCGGGGTCCACTATGCGAACAGCGGGCGGTGGTCGATGGAGCTGGTGATCGCCCATGAGGTCGGGCACCTGCTCGGCCTCGGCCACGTGAACGACCCGACCGAGCTGATGTTCAGCACCCAGGTCGCGAGGGGCGTGATCCCCGCCCCGATCGACGGGTATGGGCCCGGCGACCTCGCGGGCTTCGAGCTGCTCGGCGCCGACCAGGGGTGCCTACCGCACATCCGCGTCGCGCCGTAGATCCGGCCGTTCGAGGCCTGCCGGTACGATGTGCGCCACCATGGGCCGCGACGTCTTCTACATCACGACGCCGATCTTCTACGCGAACGACGTGCCCCACATCGGGCACGCGTACAACGCCGTGGGGACCGACTTCATCGCGCGCTACCACCGGCTGCGCGGGGAGGAGGTCTTCCATCTCACCGGCACCGACGAGCACGGGCTCAAGGTGCTGCGGGCGGCCGAGGCCAACGGCGTGAGCGCGCGGGCGTGGGCCGACCAGCTCGAGCCGAAGTGGCGCGAGGTATGGGCCCGGCTGGACATCGCCTACGACGACTACATCCGCACCACCGAGCCGCGGCATCACGAGGCGGTGGTGAAGATCCTCCAGGCAGTCAAAGACAACGGGCGCGATGACATCTACCTCGGCCACTACGAGGGTCTGTACTGCGTTCACTGCGAGGCCTACTACAACCAGTCCGACCTCCTCGAGGGGAACCTCTGCCCGATCCACGAGCGCCCGGTCGAGCTCGTCCGCGAGGACAACTACTTCTTCCGGCTGTCGGCGTACGCGGACCGGTTGCTGGGGCACTACGAGGCGCACCCCGAGGCGGTCGAGCCGGCGACGCGCCGCAACGAAGTGCTGTCGTTGATCCGCGGCGGGCTTCAGGACTTCTCGATCAGTCGAACGACCTTCGACTGGGGCGTGCCGTTGCCCTGGGACGAAACCCATGTGACGTATGTCTGGTTCGACGCATTGACGAACTACATCACCGTTGCCGGGTACGCGAACGATCCCGAGCGCTTCGCGCGGATGTGGCCCGCGAACATCCACTCGATCGGCAAGGACATCCTTCGCTTCCACGCGGTGTATTGGCCCGCGATGTTGCTGGCCGCCGGCGTCGAGCCCGCGGAGCAGGTGTGGGCCCACGGCTATCTCACCGTCGGCGGCAAGAAGATGTCGAAGACCAACCTCACGGGGATCCACCCGTTCGAGTTGATCGACCACTTCGGTGTCGACTCCTATCGGTACTTCTTCATGCGGCAGATCGCGTGGGGGGCCGACGGCGACTTCTCGTGGGAGGCGATGGTCGAGCGTCACAACGCCGACCTCGCCAACGGACTGGGGAACCTCGCCAGCCGGGTGCTCGCGATGCTCGCGAGCAACTACGACGGCGCCGTTCCGGAGCCGAGCCTGCCCGGAACCGAGTCCGACCTGCCCGATGTGATCACCGAAGCCGCCAAGCGCTACGACGACCACATGATCCAGGTCGAGCTCCAGAAGGCGGTGGGAGCGGTGTGGTCCATCGTCGACCGCGCGAACGGCTACCTCGTCGAGAAGGAGCCGTGGAAGCTCGCCAAGGACCCTGCGAACGCCGGCGAACTCGCCGGCGTGCTCTATGCGAGCGCCGAAACGCTCCGGATCATCGCCGTGTTGATCCAGCCGTTGATGCCGGCCGCCGCCCAGCGGCTGTGGGAACAGCTCGGTCTGCCGGGGGCGGTCGCCGATCAACGACTTCCGCACGCGGCGGTGTGGGGCGGACTGCCAGTGGGTACCGTCACGCACAAGGGCGACGCGCTCTTCCCCCGCCTGGACGCGGAGGAGTAGCGATCGGCGGGGAACCCGCCCCGTCGACCGCCGGATGAGGCTTCCCAACTTCGTGTTTCACGTGAAGCTCACCCTGTTCACCCGAACTTGAGACCGGGTAAGGTCCGCGCCAGATGGGCGCCTCGAACCCTGAACTCCCGGTGCAGTCCACGGCCGTCGACACCCACTGCCACCTGTTCCTGATGGACCAGGAACCTGCAGTGGCGGTCGAGGCCGCGAAAGCCGCGCGGGTCGAGCGCATGGTCTGTGTGGGCGTGGACGTTCCGACGAGCGAGCGCTCGATCCAGATCGCCACGGAACTCGAGGGTGTGCGTGCGACGGCGGGGGTTCACCCCCACGATGCCGACGGGTTCGACGACGAGGCCGCCGCCAGGATCGAAACCCTCCTGAAGGACCCCGCCGTGGTGGGGGTCGGGGAGTGCGGACTCGACTGGTTCCGGATGCAGAGCGAGCGCGAGGCACAGCTGCGGACCCTCGCGGCACACGTCGACCTCGCGCGCGACTGTGGAAAACCGATGATCGTCCATGTGCGTGACGCATGGGACGACGCGCTTCGAGTGTTGCATGAGGGTTCCGCCGAGCGCGTGGTGATCCACTGCTTCACCGGTGACGCGGACATCGCACGCGAGTGCCAACGACGCGGCTATTGGCTCTCGTTCGCCGGCAACGTGACGTATCCGAAGAACACGCACATGCGCGAAGCGGCCGCCGTGGTGTCGCTCGATCGCGTGTTGGTCGAGACCGACAGTCCGTTCCTCTCGCCGCAGAAGCTTCGCGGTACCGACAACGCACCGCAGAACGTCGTGATCACGCTCGCGGAGCTTGCCACCGTGCGTGGTGAATCGCTCGAACTGCTCGCGGATGCGACGGTTTCGAACGCGGAGACGGTCTTCTCCGGCCTCTGAGAGCCCGGAACGGGCCTCTGCCCTCAAGGTTGCAGTAAGGGTTGAGGGTTCGATAGGGTGGCCCTCCATGCGACCGGAGGCCACGTCCGGCCGGGCTCCTTCCCACCCAGCCGCTTCCCCCGAAGGCCCTCCCCGTTCCATACGGAGGCAGGGTGGTACGACCGACACGAGTCAGGCGGCTTCGACGCCGTCGCGCGCTCAAGGCTGCGATCGTCGCGGCCGGTGTCGCGATGTCGGTGATGGTCGTGTCCGGCGCATGGGCGAAAGACGTGACCCTCGTGATCGACGGGCGCTCGCACAACGTGCGCACGCGATCGACGAGCGTCGAGGACCTGCTGTCCGATCAAGGTGTGCCGCTTTCGATCGGGTTGCAGGTCGAACCGCCGCCGGCGACCTCGCTCGCCGACGGCATGACCGTCACCGTGAGTCCGCCGCCGGGTGTGCCGGCGAACGGGTTCTCGGCGTCGGTCACCTCCACAGGTGTGGGGGTCTGGGTGGTGGAGCGACCGGGGACGGGTTCGTTCGGGAAGGCGAACTCCGGCTCCGGAGAGGCTTCCACCTCTGCGGCCGGTGTCGGGCCTTCGGGCGTGACCGTGCGGGCCGTCGTGACGGGGAAGGTGCACGACGTCTCGACCAACGCGGAAACGACCGGGGCGCTCCTTACGGCCATGGGGATCCAACCCGACGCTGACGACCGCGTCGTCCCGCCACCCAGTACCCCCCTCCACGACGGCATGACGATCCGGTACGACCAGGTGTCGACCACCACGCACGTGATGACGCTGCCGATCCAGATGCCGGTCGACACGCAGTACACGTCGACCCTCATGCCGGGGCACGTGCTGGTGCTGACCCACGGCGCGACCGGGGTCGAGCGCGCGGCCGTGGCGGTGAAGACCGTCAACGGGCGCGTCGTCTCGCGGCGGGTCGTGTCGCGGAGCGTGCTGGACCCGCCGGTGCCCGAGGTCCGGCTGTCGGCGCCGTACTCGATGACCGACGGGACCCTCCAGGAACCGGGCACCGGCGCCACCGCCGAGACCGGCGAGGCGTCCTGGTATGACCCGCCGTGGAGCGGCATGACCGCGGCGCACCCCTGGCTGCCGTTCGGCACCCACGTCACCGTGACGGACCTCGACACCGGGCGCTCCGTTACGGTGGTGATCGATGATCGAGGACCGTTCGGACCGGGGCGGATCATCGACCTCTCGCCCGAGGCCTTCTCCGCGCTCCAGCCGCTCGGCCACGGCGTCCTCCACGTCTCGCTCTCCTGGTAGCCCGTCGCCGCGGGCGTTGCTCGAGGCCTACGGGATCGAGCCCTCGAAGGCGCTCGGACAGCACTTCCTGATCGACCCGAACCTCGCTGCGGCGGTCGCCGCCGACGTGGGCGTTGGCCCCGGGGACGCGGTCGTCGAGATCGGGGCCGGGCTCGGCGCGCTGACGACGGCGCTGGCCGAGCGAGACGTCGACCGAGTGCTTGCGATCGAGTTCGACCGCCAGCTCCTGCCGGCGTTGCGCTCGGTCGCCGAGGCGTTTCCGGCGGTCGAGGTGCTCGACGCGGACGCCACGAAGATCGACTGGTCCGCGACGCTCGGGGACGGTGCGTGGGTCGCGTGCGGGAACCTTCCGTACAACGTCGGCACCGCGATCGTGCTGTCGCTGTTGGAGCACGCGCCGACGGTGCGAACGCTCGTCGTCATGGTGCAGCGCGAAGTCGCCGACCGGTTGATCGCGACACCGTCGTCGCGCGAGGGGTACGGACCGACGAGCGTGCGTGTCGCGTTCCACGCCGAGGCGGCGATCGTGCGGTCGGTGCCCGCGTCGGTGTTCTGGCCGCGCCCGTCGGTGGCGTCGGCGATCGTCCGGATGGACCGGCGACCGCAGCCCGCCGTCGACGTCGACGAGGCGACGCTGTGGCGGGTGGTGGACGAGGCGTTCGGCCAACGGCGCAAGACGATCCGCGCCGCGGTCCGGCGTCTCGGTGCGGATGAGCCCGACGCGGCGCTCGCCGGGGCCGGCGTGGACCCGTCGGCCCGGCCCGAGGAGCTCGACCTGGCCGCCTTCGCGCGGATCGCGGAGGCTCTGCCCGCGTGAGCGTCAACCGTCGGGCCCACGCCAAGCTCAACGTCTTCCTGCGCGTGGTCGGCGTCCGCGACGACGGGTACCACGACATCGAGACGGTGATCCTGCCGCTCGAGCTGCACGACGTGGTGATCGCCGAGCACTCGGACGGCTTCGCTGTGGCGGTGGATGGCCCCCGTGCCCGGGAGCTCGCCCGCGCCGGCGGCGAGGCGCTGGTGGAACGGGCGGCGCGGGCGTGGGCGCACGAGACCGGGCGCGAGGCGCCCGGCGCGATGATCACCGTCGACAAGCGGATCCCGGTCGCCGCCGGGCTCGGGGGCGGCAGCGCCGACGCGGCGGCGACGATCCTCGCCCTCGACGAGCTCCACGGGACAGGCCTTCCCACCGAGACCCTGCTGGCCATCGCCGCGGCCGTCGGCTCGGACGTTCCTGCGCTCCTGCTCGGTGGTCCGGTCTACGCCGACGGCCGCGGCGACCGCGTCACGCCGGTGCACGCGCAGACCACGCATTGGGTCGTCGTGCCTGCGTCGTTCGCGGTCCGCACACCCGACGCATATGTATGGTGGGACGCGCGCTCCGAGACCGGTCCCGACGCAGGCGCCGTGATCGCCGCGCTCGAAGCCGGTAACGACGAGATCCTCGGCCCGGCGATCTTCAACGATCTGCAGTTCGCCGTCGCGGCCCGGCATCCGGAGGTGTCCGACACGATCGCTGCGTTGATGGATGCGGGCGCGCTCGGGGCCGTGATGTCCGGCAGTGGCCCGACGGTGGTCGCACTCGCACGCCACATGGCGCACGCCGATCAGATCGCCGACGCGGTGCCGGGTGCGTTCGTGACCTCGGGACCTCCACGTACGATGGGGCCGCCCTCCGGGGTCGTCTAATGGCAAGACACGGGCCTTTGGAGCCTGGAATGGAGGTTCGATCCCTCCCCCCGGAACCGATTCCCCGTCAGGTCGCTGCGATCGTGCGGCGCTGCGAACGGACCGACTCGCAACCGTCCGTCCCCGCGTATGTGACCCGAACCACGGTCTCGCGCTTGATCCGCACGGTGAAGCGGTACCGGCCTGTCGCGGAAGTCGTATCGGAGCGGTTGGGAACACCGGTCGGCCGAAGCACGCGAAGCGTGACGCGCTGCGACGCGATGCACGCCGGATCGATCGACAGAAGATGGCCGGCGACATCGGCGCGCGACCCCGCGCGCACGGCGCTCGGCGCCGAGATGGTCACCCGCCGGCCGAGCTGGCCGTACCCATTCGCACCCCAGCAGTCGGTGTCGCCCGCGGCCGTGATCGCGCACGTGTGGAAGCTGCCCGCCGACACCGCGACGTACGGCCCGGGCTGATCCGTGGCCTGACCGAAGTCGTTCCATCCCCAACAGTCGACTGACCCGTCGGGTCGCAACCCGCAATTGTGGTGATCGCCCGCTGACAGCTGCGTGAACGGTCCGGCTTGGTCCTTCGCTTGTCCTCGGTCGTGGATGCCCCAGCAGTCGGCGGCGCCGCTTGTGGTCAGCCCGCAGTTGTGTCCATCGCCCGCCGACACGGAATCGTAGGGACCGGTGTGGTCCTCCGCGAGGCCCGCGTTGTTCCGGCCCCAACAATCCGCGACACCGGCCGGCGTCAGCCCGCAGTTGTGCGAGCCGCTGATCGTCAGCTCGGTGAACGGCCCCGGTTGATCCTGCGACTGTCCGGAGTCGTTCCGGCCCCAGCAGTCGGCGGCGCCGGCCGCGGTCAGGGCGCACGTGTGCTTCCACCCCGCGACCACCTCCGTATATGGACCCGCGTGATCGACGGCCTCGCCGTCCGCGTTCGCACCCCAGCAGTCGGCAGCGCCGTCCGGCGTGAGCGCGCAGGTATGCACGCCGCCGGCTGACACCTGCGTGTACGGCCCGGGCTGGTCTTCGGACTGATCCGCGTCGTTGCGTCCCCAGCAGTCGGCCGCACCCGCGGGTGTCAGGGCGCACGTGTGGTCGACCCCCGCCGAGATCGAATGGAAGTCGGTCGCCGCGAGGGTCGAGGTCGCGGGGAGCCCGCACGCGAGCAGCGCGGCGAGCACCGACACGCCGAACCATCGGCGAAGGGAGGAGTGCCGCATCGGGTGAGAGTAGCCAGGTTGCGGACGCCGCATCGACAGACGAGAGTGCAGGTCCGGGCACGCAGGGGGGCGAGGGGCATGAAGCTCGAGGAGTTGACACCAGAGGATCGCGAACGCTGGGAGCGATACATCGTGACCGGCTTGCACGCGTTCCTGTTCGTCGATCACGTCGCGGGTGACGGCACGGTGCGAGATGCCGTCGACGCGTTGATCGGGATGATCCCCGGCGACGATCCGGATTCGCCCGACTATCTGCCGCCGAGCGATCACACCGTCGTCCTGTCGGCCACCGAGACGGTGGGGCCGTACAAGGCATGGGTGCATCTCTGGGCGCCGCCGCGTCGCCTCGACCTCTTGCAGGACTTCATCGCGGGAACCCTGTGGGAGCTCGGGCTCCGGTGCGACTACGCCGTCCAGGGAACCGCGTACACCGGGCCAACCGGTCAGGTCTACGCGCTCAAGATCAAGCGGTGCGATGTGGTGGGCTTCGTCCGCATCTGGTTGAGCGCCGACGCCGACCGAGGAGCCTTCGATGTCATGGCGAGCCTGTCCGAGCTCGACGGGTTCCAAGGAGCGGCGACCGTGTTCGGCAGCTTCGATGTGTTGCTCGTGATCGAGGGCAAGGAGATCGACGACGTCGCCAAGGTCATCATGGGCGGTCTCCAGCAGGTCCCGGGGATCGCGCGGACCGAGACGGCGTTCGCCGACTACCGCCGCTACGACGATGCGTCGTCGTAGCTACCTGCTCGCGTTCGCGCGCTCCCGCACCGACCGAGCCCGTCGAGCGCCGACGATGCTGCCCTTCCGTTCGTAGTGCTCGATCGCCGCATCCGCGGCCGTGATCGCATCACCAGGACGGTCGGGCAGCAGCAGATCCGCCAGATCGACGAGCGTGTCGCCTTGCAAGGCGAGGAAGTCCGTCGACGACGCGAGGCGCACGGCTTCACGCGCGAACGCCTCGGCACGCGGGCGATCCCCATGGACCGCGACGCTCTTGGCCGTCGCGCGGTTCCACCCGATCTGCTGCTCGAGGGCGAAGGACGGCGCGTCCTTGATGATGCTCGGGATCAACGCGGACGCCTCGGCGTCGCGACCGAGGTCGAACAAGATCAGGGCCAGGTCGCCGGCAAGGAGTGCGGCATCGGACTCTCCACGCTGCTCGAACGATCGGTACGCAGTCCGCATCGACCGCTCCGCAGCGGTGATGTCGCCATCCCACCAGTCGATCAGCCCGGTCACGTTGGCTGCCTCCGCCGACCATCGCGGTTGCGACAACTCTTCGAACACATCCGAGGAGGCGGCCGCTCGTTCGCGAGCTTCCGCGGATCGGTCGAGCATCGCGAGCACGAGGGCCGCGCGGAGCTCGATGGCGGCGCGCACCATCGGTTCGTTCGCGAAGTCCTCGAGCAATGTGTCGAGCCTGTCGAGCGCAACGGCACACGGCGTGGATCCGACGAAGAGCGCCTGCGCGACGATGTCCGCGCTGCTCGCGGCGGCGGGCGACGCCGGATCGCCGAGCTTGAGCCCTCGCTCGCCGGCGTCCAGCATCGCGATGCTGTCTCCGGTCACGAGACGGTGCATGATGCCCAATGCCTCGAGCCCCGCCGCGAGATGGTCGGCGTTGTCCGTGCGCTCGAACGCGTTGAGCGCGTCTTCGACGACGCGTTGGAGGCCGACCCCCGACGTAGACCCAGGGTCGGTGACGAGCTGCCATGTGTACCGGTCCATCCGAGCGCGCGCTTCGAGGGCCGGATCGTCGGTTCGATGCGCGCCCTCGAGCATCTCGTCGTACACGGCCCCGGCGCGGTCCTGTTCGCCGGCTTGGAACAGGCTGTCGGCCAGGTGCGGCAGTACCGCGAGGCGATCAGGGTCGTCGGTCGGCAGCAGCGCCGCTGCCTTCCCGAGCAGCTTGACGCTGGCAGAGATGTCGCCGCGAGCGACCGCTCGGCGCCCGGCCGCGGCGGCGTGGATGCCGGCGCGAACGGCCAGGCGCTCCACGGCCTCGTCGACGGGGCCGAGCTCGGCCCGGTATCGGAAGGCCTGCTCGAGGTGGTAGGCCACGATCTCCTCGTACGGTTCCATGCGCAGACCCGCACGGTCCTCGAGCCATGACGCGTAGCGTTCGTGGAGCTCTGCGCGCGTCGACTTGCGGATCCCGTCGTAGGCGACGTCGCGGAGGAGCATGTGCGGGAAGCTGTAGCCGTCGTCTCCCGCCGCGTTCCTCCTGCGGAGTAGGTCCTTGTTCACCGCGGACGCGAGCAGGCGCGGGACGTCGGTGGTCCCCGCCGGCGAGATCGCGTCCACTTCGGCTCCGAAGAAGTCCCTGCCGATGACCGACGCGCGCTCGACGACGGCGCGCTCGGCGGGTTCCAGCCTGTCGAGCCTCGCCGACAGGAGTGCGGTGATCGATGGGGGTGTGGCAAGGTCGGAAAGGTCGCTCGCGGCGACCCACCGGTCTCCGTCGCGAACGAGGGCCCCGGTTTCGGTGAGGTGCCGCACGATCTCCTCGACGAACAACGGATAGGCGGCGGCGACCTCCGCGATCCGTTCCCGTACCGCCGGGTCGAGTTCGGCGGGTGCGAGCAAGTTGCCGATCATGGTGTCGGAATCGGCGGCGGCGAGCGGTTCGAGCAGGATCGTGGTTGCGTTGGGAGCGCCCGCACCCCAGGTTGCCCTGACGTCGAGCAGCTCGCGTCGCGCCATGCAGATCAGCATCATGGCTGCATCGCTGGATCGATCTGCGACGTGCTCGATGAGATCGAGCAAGGTGGGCTCCGCCCAGTGCACGTCGTCGAACACGAGCACGAGGGGGCGCGACCGTGCCAGCGCCTCGAAGAACCGACGGATCGCCCAGAAGATCTCGTCGGACGACGGCGTTCCCCGCGCGAGGCCCAGGGCCTGTCCGACCCGTCTCGCGACCACGTCGTCGCGTTCGATCCCGGTGACGAGGGTGTGGATCTTCGCGAGGGCGGTGTCGGGATCGTCCTCGTCTGCCATCTCGGCCGCTCGACGCACCATCTCCGAGATCGGGTAGAACGTGATGCCGTCCCCGTACGGTAGGCATCTGCCGGCCAGGACCAGGGCGCCCGTGCCTCGTCCGCGGACGAACTCTTCGACCACCCGCGACTTGCCGATCCCCGGCGCTCCCAAGATGGTGAAGAGTTGACATCGGTGTCCCGTGACGACGCGGTTGAGCGCCTGGACCAACAACTCACGCTCGGCGTCGCGATCGACGATCGGCGGATCGAACCGGCGGGCGTGTCCGAGCGCCCCGGGCACCACGCCCAGCAACCGGAAGGCGTCAACCGGCTCCGCGAATCCCTTGAGCGCGACCGGGATCATCTCCTCGGCGGCGACCGCGTCTTGTACCAGCCGGTACGTGTCGGCTCCGATCACGATCTCGCCCGGCTCCGCCACCTGCTCGAGTCGCGCCGCGAGGTTGACCGGACCACCGGTGATCGAGATCGCCTCCGCCTCGGGATCACCCGTCACGACCTCGCCCGTGTGCACGCCGATCCGCGTGTGCAGCGAGACCCCGCTCTCGCGTTCCAGTTCCTTGCTGAGCTCGCTCATGGCATCGCGGATCGCGACGGCGGCGCGGGCGGCCCGCAGGGGGTCGTCCTCATGTACGCGCGGCAACCCGAACACGGCGAGCACGGCATCGCCGATGAACTTCTCGACCCGTCCGCCGTGGGCGGCGATGATCGTCGAGAGCATCTCGAAGTAGCGGTCGAGGATCGACCGCATCGACTCGGGATCGAGCGTGGTGACCATCGCTGTCGAGCCGACGAGGTCACAGAACAACACCGTCACGACGCGGCGCGCGCCGGACGACGGGTGGGCGGGGAGCGGCGACCCACAGGCGAGACAGAACCGAGCATGCTCCGGGTTGCGCTCGCCACAGTTCGTACAGACCACCATCTGTGCGTGAGCCTATGACCCTGGCCGCACCCGAGCGAACGGCCATCCGCCTTCCCGGCCTCGGCGATATCCTCGGGGTTCAGACCGAAGGGGGAGGGACCATGGCGCCCGTCTCGTTGGATCCGTACCTGAACTTCCGCGACAACACGCGCGAGGCGATGGAGTTCTATCACCAGGTGTTCGGCGGCAAGCTCGACATGAATACGTTCAAGGACTTCGGCGCGTCGCAGGATCCGGCCGAGGACGATCTGATCATGCACTCGCAGCTCGAGGCCGACGAGATCACCTTCATGGCCGCCGACACGCCGAGCCACATGGAGTACGCGGCGGGCTCGAACTTCAGCATGTCGCTCAGCGGCGAGGACGAGGCGCGGCTGCGCGGCTACTTCGACAAGCTCGCCGACGGCGGCACGGTGCTGCAGCCGCTCGAGAAGGCGCAGTGGGGCGACACGTTCGGCATGCTGATCGACCGCTTCGGCATCCGCTGGCTCGTGAACGTCTCGGCGCCGCACGAGCACGAGTAGGCGGCGATGATCGAGCCGCTGCCCGATCTGCCCGACGGCGTCCTCGGGTTCCGGTTCTCCGGACACGTCACCAAGGAGGACTACGACCAGATCCTCGCGCCCGCGCTCATGCAGCGCATCACGGACGGCGCGAAGATCCGGCTCGCGATCGTGATCGGCGATGACTTCGACACGTTCGAAGCGAGCGCGATGTGGGAGGACATGAAGTTCGGCTTCGGGTCGGGCGTCACGCACCCGTCGTTGTGGGAACGAACCGCGTTGATCTCCGACCACGATTGGGTCGAGCACGCGATGAGCCTGTTCGGCTGGTTGATGCCGGGCGACGCCCGCGAATACCCGATGGCGAAGCTCGACGACGCCATCGCCTGGCTCGGAGCCTGACGACGACCCCGATCGACACCGCGCGGCTGCGACTCGACCCCATCACCGTCGACGACGCGGCCGACCTGTTCGCGGTGCTCGATGACCCCGGGCTGCACACGTTCACCGGCGGTACGCCGATGACCCTGGCCGCGCTCGAGAAATGGATCGAGTACGTCGTGCCTGGACACTCGCCCGACGGCGGCGAGATCTGGAAGAACTGGGTGGTGCGGCTCCGCGACGAGGGGCGAGCGATCGGCACGGTGCAAGCGACGATCGTCGGGGACGAGGCGACGCTCGCCTGGACCATCGGCAGCGCCTGGCAGGGGCACGGCTACGCGAAGGAGGCGGCCACCGCCGTCCGCCTGTGGGTGGCGACCTCCGAGGTCGTGTGGTTCCGCGCCGAGATCCATCCCGAGCACGAGGCGTCCGCGGCCGTCGCGCGATCGATCGGCCTGGCGCCGACCACCGAGTTCGTCGACGGCGAAGTCGTCTGGCGGGGCCTCCCGCCGACCGCCTGACCTCGCACGTCCGGCGACGTTGCCGCCCTCCCGGCTGGCTGCGAGCATGGTGCCCCCGACCGGGAAACGAGCGCGTTGGCCACGACGAAGACCACACGCACGCAGACGTTGACCGCGGTGATCCTCGCCGCCGGCAAGGGCAAGCGGCTGAAGTCCGCCCGCCCCAAGGTGCTGCACCCGATCTGCGGGAAGCCCGCCCTGTGGCACGTGGTCCAGGCCGCGCTCGGCGCCAAACCGTCGAAGATCGTGATCGTCGTCGGCCACGGTGCCGACGACGTCCGTGAGGCCGTCTCCTCGTGGGGTATCACTCCCAAGCCCGTGTTCGTCGAACAGGAGACCCAGCTCGGCACCGGCCACGCGGTCGCCGCCGCGGAGAAGGCGGTCGGGCGCAGCGCCGACGTGCTCGTGCTCGGCGGCGACTACGACCCCATCACCGCAGATGACGTCGAGGAGCTCGTCCGAACGCACCGGCGCACCAAGAGCGCGGCGACGATGGCGACCGCCGAGGTCGACGATCCGGGCGGCTACGGGCGGGTGATCCGCGACGGCGACCGGCTCGTCGAGATCGTCGAACACGTCGACGCGACGCCGGCGCAACGCGCGATCCGCGAGGTGTGGCTGGTCGCGACGGTCTTCCGCCGGGAGGACCTCTTCCGGACGCTCCCGGCCGTCGGCAACGACAACCGCCAACAGGAGTACTACCTGAACAGCGTCTTCCCCATCTTGTTGGACAAGGGCGAGTCGGTCGCGGCGGTGACGGTCGATACGGGCGGCGTCATGGGCCTCAACTCCCGCAACGGCCTCGCGGCGGTCACGCGCGTCGTGCGCGAGCGGATCAACGCGATGCACATGGCCAACGGCGTCACGCTGCTCGACCCCGACACCACGTACATCGACGTGGGCGTCACGATCGGCGCCGAGACGACGATCTTGCCGAACACGACGATCCAAGGCGAGACGCGCATCGGCAAGGACTGCCGGATCGGCCCCAACGTTCAGATCGGCGACACGACGGTCGGCAAGGGCGCGACGATCCGGTTCGCCGTGGTCGAGGGCGCGACGCTCAAGCGGAACGTGACCGTCGGGCCGTTCGCGCGGATCCGTCCCGGCACAACGCTCGCCGACAACGTGATCATCGGCTCCTACGTGGAGGTGAAGAACAGCGACATCGCCACCGACGCGAAGGTGCCGCACCTGTCGTATGTCGGCGACGCCACCGTCGGCAAGCGAACGAACATCGGCGCGGCGAACGTCACCGCAAACTGGGATGGATACGACAAGCATCACACCGAGATCGGCGCCGATGTGCGCACCGGCTCCGATACCATCATGGTGGCGCCCGTCAAGATCGGTGACGGGGCGATGACGGGGGCGGGGTCGGTGATCAGCAAGGACGTGCCGGCGGGCTCGCTCGCCGTCGAACGCACCGAGCAGCGCAACATCACGGGGTACCGCAAGCGCAAGGACGCGGAACACCGCGCCAAGGACCGACGCAAGGGGGGGTAGCCGTGGAGATCATCACCAAGAAGCGGATGATGCTGTACTCCGGCACCATCCACCCGACGCTCGCCCACGAGATCGCCGACAACCTCGGCATCCCGGTGAGCCAGGGCGAGCTCCGCCGGTTCGCATCCGGCGAGATCTACTTCCGGGCCGACGAATCCGTTCGCGGCGCCGACGTGTTCGTGGTGCAGTCGCACTACGAACCGATCAACGAAGCGTTGATGGAGCAGGTCATCATCATCGACGCGATGAAGCGCGCGAGCGCCAAGCGCATCACCGCGGTCGTGCCGTACTACGGCTACTCGCGGCAGGACAAGAAGACCCTGTCCCGGGAGCCGATCAGCGCGAAGCTGATCGCCGACATGCTGCGGGTCGCAGGTGCCGACCGGATCGTCTCGGTCGATCTGCACTCCGGTCAGATCCAGGGGTACTTCGATGGACCCTTCGATCACCTGACCGCGCTCCCGCTGCTCTCGACCTATCTGAAGGACGAGCTCGGGCTCTCCGGCAACGACCTCGTGGTGGTCGCCCCCGACGCCGGGCGGATCAAGACGTCGGAGAAGCTCCGCGAATACCTGCACGCCGACCTCGCGTACATCTACAAGCGGCGCTCACGCCACGAGGCGCACAAGATCTCCGAGATGCGGCTCGTGTACGAGGAGGACATCGCCGGACGGCCGTGCGTGATGGTCGACGACATGATCGACACCGCCGGCACGCTCGTACAGGGCGTGAACGTGCTCGCCAGCATGGGCGCGGGACCGATCTTCGCCGGCGCGACGCACGCGATCTTCTCGGGCAAGGCGCGCCAGACGCTTGAGGAAGCCCCGATCGAGCAAGTGATCGTGACGAACACGGTGCCGATCCCCGAGGAGAAGCAGTTCTCCAAACTGCGTGTGCTCTCGATCGCGCCTCTCGTCGCGTCGGCGTTGCGGGCCGTGTTCGAGGACTCGAGCGTCAGCGAGATCTTCGGCGGCGCCAACCAGGTCTAGGGCGAAGACGCGGCGGTCGCCGACCCCGACGAACTCGACATCCCTAGATTCGCATCCCCTTGGATCAGGTTGAGCTGTCCGGGCTCGGCCTGGACCGTGATCGGATGGTTCAGCCGGCCCCCGGGCTGCGACATGTCGATCGTCACCGACTGCCCGACCTCGACGGGGAAGACGCAGATCGTGGTGCCCGCGAAGTTCGACTCGAAGTCGAAATCGTCGCATTGGAGTTCCCCATCGTGCAGGTCGGGAGACGTGACCGTCGTCTGCGGCCGGTGCGTGAGCACGATCGCAGCCGTCGCGCGACTCGATCCGTAGACGCCGCCGACGAGCGGCGTGTTCGACAGGTCTATCCACGGCGGCAGACAGCCGCTCGTTCCCGAGTTGCCTGGGTCGGCGCCGAGGGTCTGCAGCACGACGCACTGGTCGTTCCGGTAGGTCAGGGCCCACGAGACGACGCCATCGCTTGCGCCGGACAGCAGGGTTCCATCGCGCATCGGGCTCGACGGCCACGATACGAACGTCGGAAGGTCGTTGTTGGCCTGTTCGGTTCCTGTGCCCGAACCCGGAAGTGGGATGACCCAGAGCAAGCCACGGTCACCAAGGGTGTCTTGGATGGGCAGCCATCTCCCGACGATCGTCGTGGACGGCTGCTGGTCCTTCGCGTCAGTGGTCACGGCGAGACGGCTCACGGTCGGGTCGCGCATGCTGACGATGAACGTGCCGCCGGGGACGTCGACCTGCGTCTCGTTGCCGACCATGAAGTTGATGCTGGACATGGGCTGCTGCGCGCCGTCCAGGTAGAAGTCGACGTGTTGGCCCTCGTTCAGCTGGATCTGCCAGTCGTGCCCGAGGTCGTGCCCCGAGACGACGAACCCGTTGCCGAGTCGGATCCGCGCGTCGAGCTTGTCGGAAGCGGGCGGCAAGGTGGCCTCGGCCGTGGGTGCGCCGGTGGGTGTCGACGGGAACGTCGCGTGCACGCTGCCGCGCTCGGACGCGCTCGCGAACCAGAGAGAGCCGTCCAGGTTCGGGACGCCGACCGCGGACCCGATCTGCGTCGGCCACGCAAGCATGGTCGCGGGAACGGTTCCTCCTGACGGAAGCGTGATGCCGACACCGGTCACGTCCGCGGCAGCGGTTCCGAACTGCACGATGCCGGTACCTCCAAGATCGATGTAGTCATCGGCGATGTATTGCTCCGAGGAGAGGTCGACGGTACGAGCGCCGGTTCCGTCGTGGGTCGTCGTCACCATGATGGCCCCGAGTCCCGGGACGCCGCCGTCCGCTGGGTACGAGGTGATGCCGGCCTCGAGCCGCCACGCGGTGCTGTCGCTTTCGCCGGCCGCCATGACGTAGCCGGGCCCGGGGCCGGCCGGCGGCACGGTCGGGTCGATGTGGATCCCGCCGAGGCTGTCCAGATAGCTGCGCGCCCGCTCGATGTCGGCCTCCGGGGCGTTCGGACCGGCGATGGCCAGGGCCACGTAGTACGTGTGTTGGGCGGCGTCGAGGAAGCTCTGGGGCTCACCGATCGGCAACCCACCGCTTCCGGAGCATCCTTCGAGCAGGGCAGGGATGTCGGCCTGTGCCTGATCGTCCGCCACATACACCGCCACGCCGTCGTCTGGCAACGTTGCCTGCTTCTCATAGTTCCCCTGCCCGCAGACCGACTGCCCGAGAGGGACCTCGAAGTTCGCCAGCTGGAAGATGGGGATCCCGGCGGCGAAGTCCTTGGTCGAACCGGTGCAGGTCTGTGACTGCGTTCCGCTGCCGTCGCCTCCCGGACCTGCGGCCGGCGTGCCGTTGTTCTCGACCGGCGAGCCGTTGCTGTCGACGGCGGAACCTGTGCCGGTGAACGTGCAGGTCTCACTCGTGGTCGCGTAGACGGCCGCCAGTGGATAGTCGTCGACGAGCGTCCATTCGGCGGGCGCGGTCACCGGTACGCCGCCGATCGACGTCGTTCGCGCGGGAAGCCCGTTCCCACCGCCGGGGATGATCGCCGGGTGGCGAGCTTGTCCGACGGCCGCGGCGGCGACGCCGAGCGCAACGAGGCACGCGAGCACGCCCGTCACGACGGTGCCGACCTGCCGGCGCCGGCCGCGCTTCAAGACCGTCGCGGGCGCCAAGCCGGGCACATCGACGTCGGAGGCGCGCTGATCGAAGAGCTCTCGCAGATCGTGCTCAAGGTCGTTCATCGGTCATCACCTTCAGGTGCATAGGTCGTGAGGGAGGCGCGGAGCGCGTCGGATCCGCGGGCGACGAGGGATTTCAATGCCGGGAGGCTGCATCCGAGCGCTTCTGCCGCGTCGCGTTCGGACAGGTCTTCGTAGTAGCGGAGGACGAGCGCCGCCCGCTGCCGTGCCGGCAACAAGGCCAACTCCCGCCACAGATCCTGTCGTTCGCCGACATCGCGCTGTGTGCTGACCATCGCAGCCGCTCGTGGTCCTTCACGACGGAGCCACTCACGCTCGGTCTTGCGGCGTCGCAGTCCCGACGTGTGCAGGTTCACGATGGCTCGCCGCATGTAGGCGTCGAACGCCGTGTGCGCTCGAAGGTGTTGGAACCGGCCGACGCAGCGAACGAACGCTTCGTGCGCGAGGTCCTCGGCCTGCGTGCGGTCGTCCGTCAGTAGGTACGCCAAGCGGATCCCGGCAGGCACGTAGCGGGTGTACAGCTCCGCCATCGTGCCGCCGTCGGGTTCCACCAAGGTCCTCTCGTCCACTGCCGGGCTATCCGCGACCATGCAACACCCAAGACGCATGACGCCGGCGGAAGGTAGCGCGCCCTCTGACCTGGGCGTCCGTGGGCGGCCGAGGCAGGGTTCCGGTACCATCGGCGGGTTCCCCCACCGAGGCGAGGTTCAACGACCATGGAAACCGTCCTGAAGGCCACCGCGCGCGACGGCCGCGGCAAAGGCGCCGCTCGCCGGCTCCGCGCGGAAGGGCTCGTGCCCGGCGTGCTCTACGGCCACGGCCTGGAGCCGATCTCGATCTCGATGTCGAGCCAGGACCTGCTCCACTTCTTCCATGCGACGCACGGCGCCGCGACCGTCGTTGACCTCGAGGTGGACGGCAAGAAGCATCTCGCGATCCCGCGTGAGATCCAGCGCGATCACCTGCGCGGGCGGTACGTGCACATCGACTTCCTCGAGGTGCGGCGCGACGAGAAGGTCAAGATGTCCGTCGACATCCACGAGACGGGCGAAGCGCCCGGCGTGAAGACCGGCGGGGTGATCGAGCACCACCTGCGCGAGGTCGAGATCGAATGTCTGCCGGGCGACGTGCCCGAGCAGATCACAGCCGACGTGAGCTCGCTGGAGCTCGGCGACATGCTCCGGCTCGGCGACATCGCCCCGCCCAACGGTGTGACGTTCCTCACCGACCCGAACACACCCGTGATCTCCGTGGTCACGCCCGCGGCGCTCCGCACCGAGGCCGACCTGCTGCTTCCCGGCGAGGAAGCCGCCCCCGAGGCCGCCGAGGCCGCGGAAGTCCCTCCGGAGGAGGGCGCCGCCGAGGGTGGCGAGACGCCCTCCGAGGCCGCGCCCGAACCCGAGGGCTAACCGCCCTCGATGGCCTGGCTCATCGCGGGCCTGGGCAACCCAGGCGACGAGTACGCTCGAACGCGGCACAACGCCGGCCGACTCGCGCTCGACGACCTCGCCGAACGCCACGGCGCTCGCCTCCGGAAGGTCCGCTTCCAGGCCGCGGAGGCCGACGACGTCCGGATCGGCGACGAAACCGTGTGGCTGGTGGCCTCGACCCGCTTCATGAACGAGTCGGGTCCCACGTACGCGAGCCTTGCGCGCAAGCACGGGATCGCGCCCGACCACCTGGTCGCCGTG
>Ga0207693_10000198_pt1 | contig 54576 bp, 54 predicted proteins | sample LARL81metaG_FD_184347 | JGI IMG/M metagenome (GOLD analysis project Ga0207693, IMG submission 184347) | Corn, switchgrass and miscanthus rhizosphere microbial communities from Kellogg Biological Station, Michigan, USA - LAR L8-1 metaG... | ecosystem: Host-associated > Plants > Roots >... | reverse complement strand
TCTTCGAGGCCGTGCTCCTCGGGCGCGTGCTCCTCGCCCTGCTCTTCGCCACCGCGCGTCTCTTCGGTCATCACAGCTCCTGTCCGCAGATTCCGCCGTATCTAACCACCTGCGCGAACAGCATCGAGCTGGGCGAGGCTTGCGACGGCGCCCTTGGCGTCGGCGGCCTGCCGCGCCGCAGCGAGCAGGTGCTCGGCCTCCGCACGGTCGCCGGCTGCTGCAGAGGCCTCGGCCGCCACGGTGAGCGCAGTGATCGTGAGCTGCGGGAACTCGGCGTCGACCAGGAGTTCCCGAGCCCCGGTTGCGAGCTCGACTGCCTCCTGCGCCGAGCCTTCGCCCACGCGGACGCGGGCGAGCGCGCAACGCCACAGGACCTGTGCGATGAGGTCATGGGAGAGGGCCTCTTCAGCGACCTGCCTGGCCAGGCCCTCGGCCTCCGCACCTCCGCGCCGTGCCACGACCTCGGCAAGGAGCGCCCGGTGGGTCGTCGCGGACGTGGCGGCCCCGATCTCGTCGAATGCGGCCGACGAGGCTCGCAACTGCCACTCGGCCGCTTCGACGTCGCCGGCGAGAAGCTCGATCTGCGCCCCGACGAACGACTGTGTTGCCCGGCGGAAGCGGAGGCCGAACTCCTCGTAGGTCGCGGCGGCGTCCCTGAACATGCGACGCGCCTGGTCGAGGTCGCCGCGCAGCGCGAGCAGACCGGACAGGCTCGTGTACAGCGAGCCGCGCAGCGTGGGGTCCAGGTCGAGCTCGTCGGGAAGTCCTTCGAGCCGCGCGATGGCCTCGTCGACCGGAGTCGGCCCGTAGAGGAGGGCCTGGGCCAGCAGCCCGGCGAGCGTCCCGACCATCTCGACACCCGCCCGTGCGCGCCGGGCATGCTCGAGCGCGTGCTCGATCGCCTCGCCGCGCGCCCGGAAGCGGCACGCTGCGAGGTCGCCGCTGCTCCGGAGCCACCACGCCCGCGCGAGCGCGAGCTCGTCGCCGAGTGGTTCGAGCTCGACGATCGCCTGCTCGGCGAGCGCCACGCTCTCCTCCACCGGCGTGCTGCCGGCGAAGGCCCGGACGAACTGGAGCTCGATGCGCGCGTGCAGCTCGGCCGCGCGTTGACCGGTCGCGACGGCCACGTCGATCGCCTCGACGAGCGCGGCCTCGGCCCCGGGCAGGTCTCCGCCGTTGAGCCGCGCGACACCGAGGCCGGTCAGAACGGCCGACAGCTCGCCGTCGTCCTCGGGAAGGAGCGCGCGAGCCCGTTCGAGCAGCGAGATCGTGGCCGGCGCGTCGGTGCGGCTGAGCGTCTGCTCGGCCGCGACGCGCAGGAGGCGGCCGGCACGCTTCGCGAGCTCGGCGTCCCGAAGGCCGAGCTCCTTTCGCAGCAGGCAGGTGTGCTCGAGGTGGAAGCCCACGACCGCCGGTGCGGCGTCGCCCGCGTCGTCGAGCTGCGCCGCCACCGTCTCGTGCAGGTCGGCCCGGAGCGCCTTCGGCATCCCCTCGTACACGGCCTCGCGGATGAGCGCGTGCTGGAAGCGGAACCCGTCCTCCTGGCTCATGACGTCGGGCCGGACGAGCCCGCGCCGGGCGAGCTCGAACATCCGCGCGTGCGCCTGCTCCCGATCCTCGGGCGGGATCAGCCCGAGGACCGCCTCGAGCGAGAAGCTGCGGCCGATCACCGCCGCGCGCTCGAGCACTGCGCGCTCGGCCGGGTCGAGCCGGTCGAGCCGGGCATGGAGGACGTTGCGGATCGAGCCGCTGAGCGCGACATCGGCACCCTCCTCGCCGGCGAAGGCGGCGAGCTGCTCGAGGAAGAGCGGATTTCCCTCGGCCAGCTCCGCGATGCGCTCGCGCACTGCGGCGGGCGCGGCGAGCGCATCGAGCAGGCCTCGCGCGTCGTGGTCGGACAGGGCCTCGAGCCTCAGCGTCATCTCTGGGCGCGAGACCCACTGCGGGCGCCGCTCCGCGAGCTCGGGGCGCGCGAGGCAGAGGAGCAGCACGTGCGAGCCGCCCAGGCGCATGGAGAGATGCTCGATCAGGTCGAGCAGTGTCTCCTCGGCCCAGTGGATGTCGTCGAAGACCGCGACGAGCGGGCGCTCGCGGGCGAGCTCCTCGAACAGGCTCCGCGTCGCGGCGAACACCTCGTAGCTCGAGCCCTCGAGCACGCTCTCGTCGCGGCCCGCCTGCTGGAACGCCTCGCGGATCGGCGAGAACGTCGTGCCCTCGCCGTACGGCGGGCAGCTCGCGACGACGACGCTCGCCTCGCCGTCGAGCGAGCGGAGCAGCTCCTGGGCCAGTCGCGACTTGCCGATGCCGGAGTCGCCGACGACCGTCACCAGCCGGGTGCCGGAACCGGCGGCCTCGGCGTACGCCGCGCGGAGCCGTTCCAGCTCCTGCTGCTGGCCGACGTGGGGCGTGTCGTCGCGGCGTGGAATCGCCGTGGCACCGGGATCGACGGACTCCAGCCGGAACGCGGTCGCGTCCTCATCCTTCCCCTTCAGCGTCAGCGGGTCGAGCTGCGTTGCGTGCACGGCATGCGCCACGAGGCGGTGCGTCGCCTCGCCGAGGACGATCTCCCCGGGGGCGGCAGCCTGCTCGAGCCGCTTGCCGACGGCGACGGCGTCGCCGCTGACGAATCCGTGGCCGGCGGACGGATCCCCGGTCACGACCTCGCCGGTGTTGACGCCGATCCGCACCTCGAGGTGCACGTCGCTCTCGCAGTCGAGCTCGGCGACGCACTCGCGCACGGCGACGGCCGCGCGCACCGCCCGCAGCGCGTCGTCCTCGTGCACGACCGGCACGCCGAAAACGGCCATGACCTCGTCCCCGACGAACTTCTCCACCGTCCCGCCGTGCGCGCCGATCGCCGCGGCGGCGCGCTCGAAGAAGACGAGCATCAAATGCCGCAGCGCCTCGGGGTCGAGCCGCCCCGCCAGCTCGGTGTATGCGACGAGGTCGCAGAAGAGGACAGTGACCGTCTTGCGGCCTTCGATCGTGCGACTGGGGAGCACGTCCATGTCTCGAAGGTACACCTGCGGCCGTAGGATTTCGAGGTGGTTCCCACGGAATCCGAAGGCCTCGCGGTCGAGGTTCTCGACCTCGTCAAGCGGTATCCGAAGTCGCCCGTGAACGCGGTCGACGGTGTGTCATTCGCCGCATACGCCGGCGAGGTGTTCGGGCTGCTCGGCCCCAACGGGGCCGGCAAGACGACGACCATCGGGATGCTGACGACGCGCGTCAGGCCGAACGCCGGGGTCGCGCGGATCGGTGGAGTGGACGTGATCCGCGACCCGGTGCGAGCGCGTGCGCAGCTCGCCGTGGTTCCGCAGCACAGCAATCTTGACCGCTCGATCTCGATCCGGGACAACCTGATCTTCCACGCGGCGTATCACGGGGTCCCGGCGCGCGTGCGCGAGGAGCGGGCCGACGAGCTGCTCGATCAGTTCGGCTTGCTCGACCGTGCCAAGGACAAGCCCGACTTCTTCTCGGGCGGTCAGAGCCAGCGCGTGATGATCGCGCGTGCGCTCATGCACGAGCCGCGCGTCCTGTTCCTCGACGAGCCCTCCACCGGTCTCGATCCTGCGGCGCGCCTCTTCGTCTGGGATCGCCTGCGCGAGCTGCGCGATTCCGACGTGACGCTCATCCTCACGACGCACGACATGGACGAGGCAGCGCTCCTTGCCGACAGGGTCGGGATCATGGATCACGGCCACCTGCTCGCACTCGATACGCCCGAGGCGCTGATCAGCTCCCTCGAAGGCGAGGGGACGCTCGAGCTCACCGCGGATCGGCCGGCCGACGGCTCCGTCGTCGACGCGCTCGCTGCCGTCGCGGGAGTCGAGCGCGTCGAGACGGTTCACGCCGCCATCGAGAACGGTGGGCCGGAGCCGTCGCCGGATTCGCAGCCGCTCCGCGTGCGCCTCTACCTGACAGGCGACGCGGCGCTCCACGTTGCGCCCGCGGCAGCCGTGCTTCACGAGCACGGCCTCGCGCTCCAGGACGTCAAGCTCGGGACGCCCACCTTGGAGGACGTCTTCATCCACCTCACCGGGCGGTCGCTGCGGTGAACGCGGTCGCGGCACGGGCACCTGAACTCGAGCCGGGGACGCAGTGGCGTGCCTTCTCGGCCGTCCTGTATCGCGACCTCTACGTCACCGGGCGCGAGTTCCACGTCTTCCTCGCCCAGGTGATCTTGCAGCCGCTGTTCCTGCTCTTCGTGTTCGGGAAGGTGCTCGGCACCCTTAACCTGACGCAGGCCGGCTACACCGACATCCTCTTTCCCGGCCTGCTCGCACTCACCGCGGTGATTACCGCGCTGCAGGCGCTCGCGTTCCCGCTTGTGGCCGAGTTCGGCTGGACGAAGGAGATCGAGGACCGGCTACTCGCCCCGATGCCGACCTCGTTCGTCGTTGCCGAGAAAGTGCTCTTCGCCGTCGTCCGCTCGCTGATCGCGACGGCGATCATGATCCCGATCGGGATCCTCATCCTCGGCTCGATTCCGTGGCGCTGGGCGGGGCTCCCGCTCCTTCTTGTGGGTCTGCTCCTGGGGGCACTCGTCGGAGCCGGCTTCGGACTGCTGATGGGAACGCTCGTACGGCCGGAGCGGATCACCCTGCTCTTCTCGCTCGTCTTCACCCCGCTGCTCTTCACGGGCTGCAGTCAGTACCCGTGGCCCTTGCTCGACCAGATCCGCTGGTTCCAGATCCTCACGGCCTTCAACCCGATGACCTACGTGAGCGAGCTGATGCGAGGTGCGATGGTGCCGCAGGTCCCGCACATCACGCCCTGGAAATGCATCGTCGTGCTGATCTTCTCCGTCAGCATCCTGCTCGCGGTCGGGATGAAGGGCTTCTACCGCCGCGCGATCAACTGAGCAGGGGAAGAGGGCGGCCGGGCCGCCCTCTCGATTCCCGTGCGGGTGGTCAGCGGACGGTGAGCTTCAGGTAGTTGTCGTCGGCTGCCTGTCCGACCATCGTGATCACGTAGCTCCCGCGGCCTACGACGATCGACTTGCCGAGCGCGATGTGCTTCACGCCGTGGCGGGAGGCGACCTTCAGCGCGGCCTCGTCCTGATCGACGAGCCGGACGCGATTCGCCTTGACGGTGTTGGTCTTCACGTACTTCCCGTGCACCACGAACCAGTGGCAGCCGGGATCGTGCATGACGATCTTCACTGTCTTGGTGGGGTGAGTAGTGGTCGTCGCGAGTGCCCGTCCGGCGCCGAGGGCGCCGGCGCAGATCGCGGCGGCCACGGCGAGTGCGAGTAGCGAGATTCTCATGATTGCTCCTTCGGTGTCCGTGGCATTGCGCGGATGATCGGCTCACCGGCAGCCGGCGGAATCGGGGCGAACCGCGACCAGCGGTCGGTACTTCTCCGCAGTTCGGGCCGCGCGCTACCCGCCCCGGACGCGCTCCGGGGGCTCTCCTGGCGCAGGAACGGACCCGCTAGGTGCCGGCGACGGCGCCCATCGTGATCGCCGACAGGACGATCAGAGCGGCGATCGTGAAGCCGACGAACAGGGCTGCGATCGTGAACTTCGTCTGGAGCATGGCTTGCTTTTCGTCGCCCGGGCCGTCAGCCCTTTGCAGGTGTCCGCCGCTTCGCCGCGAATCGTCGTCAGGCTAAGGCTCACTCCGAGGAGGTACACGGTGGACAGCTCGTTGCGGTATTTCGGATGCGTGGTGGGGTTCGGCTTCGGTGTCCTGTGGATGACGGAAGGGCTCGGCGCGGCGATCCTCTGTCTGCTGCTCGCAGGCGTCGGCTACAGCGCGGTTCTCGTCCTCGAGCACTCGCGGGCCAATCCGGACGCGTTCCGCCTACAGCTCCCGACCCGGACGCCGCCGACGACGACCGACCTGCCGAGCCAGGCCGAGGAGCTCAGCCACGATCTCGGGCACGTCTACGAGCCGTCCGACGACGCCGAGAGCCCTCTCACCGCCGAGGTCGACTACGGCTGGCCCGTCGAGGAGCCGGAGCTCGCCCACACGAACGGCCGCTGACGCCGGAAGCTTGGCCTTGGCATCCGGGTGCCGAGCGCCCCGGGGTAGTCGTAAGATCGGCCAAACCACGACAGGGAGGCTTGATGGCAGTCGTCTATATCCAGGAGTTCCCGATTGGCGATCGCTCGACGACGAACTACGACTGGGTAGCGGACAAGATCGGCGACGGCCCGTTCGACGGGTTGATCGCGCACACGGCGGGCTTCGACGACGAGGCCGGCGTGTTCCGGATCCTCGACGTGTGGGAGTCCCGCGAGGACGCCGAGCGGTTCCTCGCCGAGCAGGTGCAGCCGCTGGTGGAGGGAGGCCCGCAGGCGTTCCCGAATCCGGACAACTTCACCGAACCGACGCGCGACGGCTTCTACGACCTCCACCACGTCGTGCGCTGACGCGCGAGCACTCAGTCGCCGAACGGCTCGACGACGAGCACATTCCCGGGAGATGCCGTTCGGTTCGTCAACTTCCAGTCGACGACCCGCCAGGGACCCGACCCGTCGGGTAAGCGCAAGACCTCCCCGAGGGATGGCTCGCGGACCGGGTGCGGGGAGCGGTAGTCGCTCTGGAGCAACTGTCCGTGGAACTCGTTCTCCTTGCCTTCTCTCACTGTCCAGACGACGGAACCCACTGCCGCGAATGGTGGCACGCGGCGACTAGCCCGCCGTGGGGGATTTCGCATCGCTCTCCGAACCGGTGCCTCCACTCGACCGGGACCGACTTCTCGCGTGAGACGCGGAGGGTCGGCCCCGACGCAGCAATCGCGTCGGAGCCGACCAGCAGGCCCTTCTCAGCGCGGAATGCCTCTCGAGAAGTTGCTTCCACCGCCGCAGCTCGGGTGGCCCGGCGTGCCCGAGCCGGCAGCATCGGCGCCGGCTTCTCCGGGAACCCCCTGGTTATGCGGGGTCTGAGTCCGCTCGATCGTCGGGCCCTGGTTGAAGTCATTCAGCCCGTTGAAGGAGCAGATCGAGTTGGAGTGTTCGGGTGCCCCGGTTGCGTTGGTCGGCGGATTCGCCGCACTGCCCGGAGGCCCGGTCACCTCGCCGGCAAGCGCGCCGGACGCTACGGTGCCCGCAAATGCCATCGCGCAGACGGCGGCCGCAAGTGCTCGCCTCATACTTCCTCCCCTGTCGGTTCGGCGTTTGCCGAAGACGCAACAGTAATCCGCCCTGAGCGGTACGGATCCAAAAAAAGCGCTGGGCCTTCCAAGCGGCATTGCCGGACCGGCGACGACTCGCGCGCAACTTGAAGGCAGTAGGGACCCCGCTCAGGTAGGGCTTGTTCTCTAGCTGCGGGGCAGGGATTCGAACCCCAACTTCCTGATCCAGAGTCAGGCGTCCTACCATTAGACGACCCCGCAACGGGTCGCGGGCCAGTGTAGCCGGGCGTTTGCGGGCAAGCCTCAGATCTCGAGCCGGTACATCGGCACGAGTCGCTGCTCGGTCTCGGTGTCGATGTGCGCCACGACTTCGACGTACGGCTCGAGGCTGCTCCCGCGGAGCTTCGCCTTCAGAAGCCCGTCGACCTGGAAGATCCCGGAGCTGTTGTTCATCAGGATCTCGATCTTGACCGGCCGGTCGTCGCCGTCCGTGATCGTGACGTCCTCGATCGCGGCCGCCGACAGCGAGTGCATCGAGATGCTCCCCTTCTCGAAGGGGATGCGCGAGCGGCCCTTCGCCATGTCGAGCGCATCGGCGACGCGGACGATGCCGGCGTCGACGGTGAGCGGTTCTCCGTCGGCGCGATGGCTGATGATCGCCTGCAAGGCCTCCGAGACGATCACCGTCTTGTCGGGCTCCTCGTAGAGGCCCTCGAGCAGCTGCCGCATCTTCGGCTCGGCGAGGAAGAGCGAGAAGTCCTCGTGGCCGTGCCGGTGGATCGACATGCCGACGCAGTGGAAGAGGGCGGCGAGGACGATGACGATCTCCGCGTCGTCCTGCTCCAGCCCGAAGTCGCGCACGAGGCCCGGCTCGACGCCGTGCTTCGTCAGCTGGCGGAGGAGCTTGAGCGCGATGTTCGTGACGATCTGGACGTGCACCCAGGAGTGGTCGTTGATCGCCATCCGCGAGACCGCGTTGACGTTCGAGACGTGCCACCAGCCCTTGACCTGGTCGTCGGCGTTGACGCGCTCGATCAGCGTCCGGAGCTTGCGGTTGCCGCGCACCGGGACGTTGATCTTCATCCGTGCGACCGCTTCGGCAGGCGTCAGACGGGCCTCGTGCTCGGCTTCGGGGTCGACCGGCTGCTCGATCCGCTCGGCTGTCTCCTTGTCGATGGCCACCGCGGCCAGCATAGTGCGCTCGATGTCCACACAAGGAGCCGCGCCTCAGCTCCGGCCGCTCGGGATCGGCGAGATCCTCGACGTCGGGATCAAGATCTACACGCGCAACGCGCTGACGCTGTTCAAGATCGTCGTCTTCGTCGTTCTGCCGGCGCAGATCCTCGTCAACATCGCCGAGGTCTCGGCCCTCCCGAGCGACGCCACGATCTCGAACGGCGGCGTCGGCGGCGTCGGCCCGTTCGGGGGGCCGATCACCACCGAAGGGACGCTCACGGGCCATCAGGTGACCGTCCTCCTCGTCGGCTTCATCAGCGCGTTCCTGATCCAGTTCATTGCCGCCCGGTTTGCTCAGGCCGGCTGCTTCCGCGCTGTCGCGGACGCCTATCTCGGGGAGGAGGTGAGCTGGCGCTCGTCGCTCCGCTTCGCGCTCCGTCGGCTGCCGGCCATCGTCTGGCTCAGCATCCTCTCGGGCATCCTCGTCTTCCTCGGGACTCTCCTCTTCGTCATTCCCGGCATCTACCTCTACGTCGCGTTCACCGTGGCCGTCCCCGTGCTGCTCGTCGAGGGAGCGGGGTCCTTGCACGCGCTCGGGCGCTCGCGCCGGCTTGTGAAAGGCAGGTGGTGGGCGACGTGCGGCGTCGCCGTCGTCGGCTATCTGCTCGTCTCGATCGTGAGCCTCGCACTGACCGGCCTCGTCGTCGGAGTCGCCTTCGCCAACCCGGCGCGCAATACGGCCACGGGCTTCGTCCTCAACACGCTCGCCGCGACCGTCGGGAGCATGATCGCCACACCCGCCGCCGCGGCCTTCATCACCGTGCTGTACATCGACCTGCGCGTGCGCAAGGAGGGATTCGACCTCCTGCTGCTCGCCCGCCGCCTCGGCGTCGAGCGTGCGCCGGGCGAGGCGCCGCCCTCCTTCCTGCCCGAGCTGCCGCCGCCGGGGAGCCAACCGCCGTTCTGGCCCCCGCCGCCCGGCTGGGTGCCGGGGCCTGCACCGCCCGTCGCGCCGGCGCCGCCTCATCCGAGCGAGCAGCCTCCGTTCTGGCCGCCGCCTCCGGGGTGGAAGCCGGGCGACCGGTGAATCGTGAGCAGGCCCGGGAGGAGGCGCGGCGCATCCTCGCGGAGCGGAGGTTCCACGGCACGTCGCTCCCGCGCCCGTTTCACGGCTTCTTCGACTGGCTCTCCCGTCATCTCCATTTCCTGGCGCGCGGCTTCGACTGGCTGGCCGCGAGGATCGGCGGGCAGCGCGTCTTGTGGACGGTCGTCGCCCTGTTCGTTCTCGTCGTCGCGGCGCTCGTGACGCGGCAGCTGGCCCGCCGCCGCGTCGAGGTCGAGGCCCGCGGCGCCGGCCGCCGCGCTCGTGGGCGGAGCGAGGATCCGGCCGAGCTCGAGCGACTTGCAGACGAGGCCGAGCGGCGCGGCGATCTCGAGGTCGCCCTTCGCCTCCGCTTCCGCGCCGGACTGCTGCGGCTCGGTCGCGCACGCGCGCTGCCGCTGCGTCCGTCGCTTCGCACCCGCGAGGCGCGGCGCGCGCTCCGGAGCGCGCGCTTCGACCGCCTCGCGCGCGACTTCGACGAGGTCGTCTACGGCGGCCGATCGCCGAGCACGGCGGACGTCGAGGTCGCCCGCACGGAATGGCCGCAGGTGGTGGCGGAGGCACGCCGGTGAGCCGTCCGTGGCGGATCGCACTGGCGGTCGTGGCGGTGCTCGTCGCCGTCAATCTCGCGCTCCGCTTCCTCGGCACGCTCACGGGGGGGACGCCCGGCGGCCCGCGCTCCTCCTCCTACGCGACGTCGCGGCAGGGGAACGCCGCCTATGCGGAGCTGCTCGGTCGCGAGGGTCACCCGGTCGAGCAGGTACGCGGACTGCCGCACTCCTCGCCGCCCAGCGCGGGGGCGACGGTGTTCCTCCTGGACCCGCCGGGAGTCAGGTCGCAGGATCTCCAGGCGCTCCGGACCTTCGTCCACGGCGGCGGGCGTCTCGTCGCCGCCGGCCTGCCGCCCGAGGCCATGCGGGAGCTCGCCACGCATGTGCCGAGGCGCGTCCGCGGCTCGGGCCGCGTACACCAGGACGGCCTCGAGATCCAAACGAGCGGCGCGACCAGGTGGCGCGACGAAGGCCTAGTGGCCGTGAGGCACGTCGGTGACGGCACGGTCGAGTTCCTCGCCGACTCGTCGCCGCTCCACAACCGACTCCTCGGGTCGGCCGACAACGCCGGCTTCGGCCTGCTGCTCGCCGCTCCTCGCGGCCGGCCGGTCGAGTTCCTCGAGAGCTACCACGGGTACGGGACGGGAAGCGGCCTCTCGGCGCTGCCGCTCTCCTGGACGCTGCTGCTCGCGGGCCTCGGCCTCTCGGCGCTCGTCTACATGGTCGCCCGTGGCAGGCGCTTCGGCCCGCCCGAGGAGGAGGGCCGGACTCTCGCCCCGCCGCGCCGCCAGTACGTCGACTCGCTCGCCGCGGTCGTTGCCCGGAGCAAGCGTCGCGACGCAGCCGTCGGCCCCGTGCGCCGCGAGGCCCGCGACGCGGTTCTCCGCCGGGCGTCGCTTCCGCCGGACGTCGGCGACGACGCCTTCCGGGTCGCGGCCCACCGGCTCGGCCTCGCGGACGAGGACACGGAGGCGCTGCTGCGGCGAGCCGAGACGGACGCCGACGTGCTCGCCGTCGGCCGCACCGCCGCGCGAATCAGGCAGGATCACCGCTGATGGAGGGCCTGCGCGACCGCGTCGTGAGGGAGGTGGCGAAGGTCGCCGTCGGTCAGGAGGGGACGGTCGAGCGGATCCTGTGCGCGCTGCTCGCGGGCGGCCATGTCCTGCTCGAGGGTGTGCCGGGCGTCGCCAAGACGCTGGTGGCCAACTCGGTCGCACGCGCTCTCGGGCTCGAGTTCCGCCGTGCCCAGTTCACCCCGGACATGCTCCCTTCGGACTTGCTCGGGACGCTGACGCTGCACGGCGGCGAGCTCGCGTTCCGGCCCGGGCCGGTCTTCACGAGCGTGCTGCTCGCGGACGAGATCAACCGCACGCCGCCGAAGACGCAGGCAGCGCTGCTCGAGGCGATGGAGGAGAGGCAGGTGACGATCGAGGGGACGCCGCGGGAGCTGCCGGAGCCCTTCCTCGTCCTCGCCACGCAGAATCCGATCGAGTACGAGGGGACGTACCCGCTGCCCGAGGCCCAGCTCGACCGCTTCCTCTTCAAGCTCGCGCTCGGGTATCCGGACGAGGAGGCAGAGCGGCAGATCCTCGGGCTCCGCCACCGCGGCGTGCGTCCGGCGACGCTCGAAGACGTCCAGCCGGTGGTCGACCCCGCGGAGCTCGCCCAGGCCGGCCGGGAGCTCGACGCGACCGGTGTGTCCGACGAGGTCGCCGGCTACGTGACGGCGATCGTGCGCGCCACCCGGACGCTGCCGAGCGTCGAGCTCGGCGCGAGCCCGCGCGCCGGCGTCCACCTCCTCGCCGCCGCGAAGGCCGTGGCCCGGCTCGACGACCGCGGCTACGTGACCCCCGACGACGTTGCGGAGGTTGCGCCGGACGTGCTCCGGCACCGGCTCCTGCTGCGGCCCGAGGCGGAGCTGGAGCGGTACACCCCCGACGACGCGGTTCGGGCCGCCCTCGAAGCGGTGCCCGTTCCCCGGTGACGCCGACGCCGCGCGCCGCGTTCGCGCTGGCGCTGATCTCCGTGTCGCTGCTCGTCCTGCCGGTTCCGGTGGCGATTCTCCTCGCGGTGGCGCTCCTCGCTGCGACCGCGGTCGATGCCTGGTCGGTGCGGCGGCCGCCGGAGGTGGAGCGGAGAGTGCCGACGCACCTCGCGCGCGGCGTGCCCTCGGCGTTTCTCCTCGAGCCGGCGGAGCCCGTGCGCATCCGTGTCCGCCAGCCCCTGCCGCCCGATCTGGAGCTCGAGCCGGCGCAGGCCGAGGGCGTGCTGAGCGGGCAGCTCGTAGCCCGCCGGCGCGGCCGCCACACGCTGCCGGCGCCGGTCGCCCGGCGCACCGGGCCGCTCGGGCTCGCCGCCTGGACGCATCAGGTCGGTCAGCCCGCGGACGTGCTCGTCTACCCCGACCTGCCGGCCGCGCGCCGGCTCGCGAGCGCGGTGCGTGCGGGGAAGTTCCGGGACGAGGGCCTTCGCCGCCGCGGGCCGCTCGGCCTCGGCACCGAGTTCGAATCGGTTCGCGAGTACTCCCCCGACGACGACATCCGCCAGGTGAACTGGCGCGCGACGGCGCGGCTCGAGCGGCCGATGAGCAACCAGTACCGCATCGAGCGCGACCGGGACGTGGTGTGCGTCGTCGACTGCGGTCGTCTCATGGCTGCGCCCTTCGCCGATCGCACGCGCCTCGACGCGGCACTCGACGCTGCCGTGGCGGTCGCGGCCGTGGCGGACGTGCTCGGCGACCGGTGCGGCACGATCGCGTTCGCCGGGGAGGTGCTGCGCTCCCTGCCGCCACGGCGGGCCGGCGCGCGGGACGTCGTCTCGGCACTCTTCGATCTCGAGCCGATACCGGTCGAGAGCGACTACGAGCTCGCGTTCGCGCAGGTCCGCGGCGTCAAGCGTGCGTTCGTCCTCGTGCTCACCGATCTGCTGGAGGAGTCGGCTGCGCAGCCCCTGGTCGAGGCGCTCCCCGTGCTGGCGCGCAGGCACGCCGTCACGGTGGCCGGGTCCGCCGATCCCGACCTCGACGCGGCCGTGAGCACCGAGCCGCACGTGGCCGGCGACGTCTACCGGGCCGCCGTCGCCCTCGATGTCCTGGCCGCTCGAGCCCGTGCCGCGGCGCGGCTGCAGCACGCGGGCGCGACGGTGGTCGAGGCGGCGCCGGCGACGCTGGCCGCCGCCTGCGTCAGGACGTATCTCCGAGCCAAGTGGCTGGCTCGTCTGTAAGGCGTCTGACCCGGCCGCGCCAGAGGACGAGCCCCCAGAAGACGATGCCGAGGCCGACGCCGGTGCCGATCACGGCACCGAGACCGCTCTCCGCCAGGTTGGCGCGATTCCCCTCCACGATCCCGGCGATCACGAGCCACGGCGCGGTGCCGACCACGAGCAGCAACGCCTGGACCGCCTCCCGCTGGAGCGACGCGCGGCGGGTGCGCAGGCCGGGGGAGATGATCGACCAGCCCAGGCTGAGCCCGGCTGCGCCTGCCACCAGGATGCACGAGAGCTCGAGGACCCCGTGCGCGGTCACGAGGTCGACGAAGCCGACGCCGTTCCCGGCCTGTCCCATCAGCCCGCCGATCACGCCGAGCTGCATGCCGTTGTAGAGGAGGGCGAGAGCGGTCGCGATCCCGCCGGTGATCCCGCCGGCGAACGCCACGAGCGTGACCTGGATGTTGTTCGTGAAGATCTCGGTCGTGAAGGCGGTCTGCTGCGCCGGCGACATGTCCTGCCACGGGTGACCCGGCTGGAGCGCCGGCCGGAACTGCCGCGGGACGACGCCGGTCGCGGCCGCGGGGTCGTGGACGCCCCAGAGCGCCGCGAGCGCCGCGGAGCCGAAGAGGAGGACGAACGCGACGAGCAGCGCCTTGCGGCGCGAGGCGATGAGCCGCCAGTAGTCGGTGACGAAGAAGCGGACGATGGAGCCCCGCCGGGTGCGCACGTCGTAGACGGCCTGCCGGCCCTGGCGCACGAGCGCTTCGAGCCGCACCGTCTCCGCCGCCCGCGGAGCATGACGACGCAGTTGCGCGAGATCCGCCGCCGCGGCGCGGTAGAGGCCCCCGAGCCGCAGGAGCCGCTCCGGCCCGAGCCGCTCCGGACGGCGCTTCGCCTCGCGCAGGAGCAGCTCCAGCTCGCGCCAGTCCGAGCTTCGCGCGGTGATGAATGTGTCTAGCCTCATCGAGCGATGGTGTTCGAGGATCGGCTGACGATCGACACGCCGGAGGGCGTGCCGCTCGAGCTTACGCTCGCCGGCGTCGGCTCACGGTTCGCCTCGGCGCTCCTCGACTACATCCTCCAGTTCATCATCCTCGTGGCCCTCGCGCTCGTGCTCCGCTACGGAGCCGGGTTCTCGCCGGGCTCGAGCTCCGTCAGCGCCGCGTTCTGGGTGGTGGGATTCTTCGCCGTCTTCTGGGGCTACGACGTCGCCTTCGAGGTGCTCAACTCGGGACGAACGCCCGGCAAGGCGGCGAACGGTTTGCGGGTGGTGCGAGAGTCCGGGGCGCCGGTCACGTTCGGGCCGAGCGCGGTGCGGAACGTCATTCGGATCATCGACCTCCTTCCGGGCACGTACCTCGTCGGGATCACCTCGATCCTCGTCACCAAGCGGAACCAGCGGGTCGGCGACCTCGCGGCCGGCACGCTCGTCATCCGAGAGACCCGGAGGCTGCCACCGGAGGTGCGCGTAGCGCCCTCGGTGCAGACTCCCACGTGGGACACGAGCGCCATCGGCCGGGAGGATCTCGACACGGTCGCCGCCTTCCTCGCCCGCCGGCACGAGCTCGAGGCGGGAGCCCGGATCCAGATCGCGGCAGAGCTCGCGGGCCGCCTGAGGCCGAAAGTGGGCGGCGCCATCGCCAGAGACGGCGACGAGATGTTCCTCGAGCGCCTGGTGGCCGCGAAACGCGGTCGTCTCTAGCCGCTCGGCCGAGTAGCATCGCGCCGCGTGCGCCGTCCCAGCTCGACCGCCTCTGACTGAGTCCGAAAGGAGCACTACTGTGGCCATGTATCCACCGCCTCCGCAGGCCGAGGGAACGCCACTGCCGACCGGGGGCGCCTCCGGACCGCGCGCCGGGTTCTGGCGCCGGTTCGTCGGCGCACTGATCGACGGGATCCTGCTCGGAATCGTGAGCCGCCTGCTCGACGCCGCCGCCGGCCAGGGCGGCGGAACGGGCCTCGGTCTTCTCGTCTCGCTCGCCTACTTCACGGTCCTGATCGGCTCCGACCGCGGTCAGACCCTCGGCCAGATGGCCATGGGGATCCGGGTGATCGATTTCAACGGCGGCGGCTCGATCGGCTATGGCCGGGCGCTGATCCGCTGGCTCGTGAGCATCGTCTCGGCGCTCGCGCTCTTCATCGGCTACCTCTGGATGCTCTGGGACAAGGAGAAGCAGTGCTGGCACGACAAGGCGGCGAACGACGTCGTCGTGCCGGTGCAGTACTACCCGATCAACTGAGGCGACTTACGCGGCGGCCCAGTCGCCGTACAGGCTCGTGTAGAGCCCTTGGCGGGCGATGAGCTCGTCGTGCGAGCCCTGCTCGATCACCTGGCCGTGCTCGAGCACGACGATCAGGTCGGCGTCGCGGATCGTCGAGAGCCGGTGGGCGATGACGAACGACGTCCGGTCGGCGAGCAGGGTGCGCAGCGCCTGCTCGATCGTCCGTTCCGTCCCGATGTCGACCGAGGACGTCGCCTCGTCGAGAATGAGGATCCGCGGGTCGGCCAGGAGCGCCCGGGCGAAGGCGACGAGCTGGCGCTGGCCCAGCGAGAGCCGCGAGCCGCGCTCGCCGAGCTGCGTCTCGTAGCCGTCCTCGAGCCGCCGGATGAACTCGTGGGCGCCGACGATCTGCGCCGCGCGGACGATGTCCTCGGGCTTCGCGTCGGGCTTGCCGAAGGCGATGTTCTCGGCCACGGTGCCCGCGAAGAGGAAGCCCTCCTGCGGCACGATCCCGAGCTGGCGGCGCAGCGACTCCTGGGAGACGCCGTTCAGGTCCACACCGTCGATCGTGATCCTGCCGCTCGTCGTCTCGTAGAAGCGCGCGAGGAGCTTCGCGATCGTCGACTTGCCGGCGCCGGTGTGGCCGACGAGCGCGACCGTCGTCCCCGCAGGTACGTCGAGATCGACCCCATGTAGCACCTCTGCGCCACGGCCGTACGCGAAGTGGACGTCCTCGAAGCGGACGTGGCCCTCGATGTGCGCGAGCGGCTGGGCGCCGGCGCGGTCGACGACGTCGGGCTCCTCGTCGAGCACGCCGATGATCTTGTCCAGCGCCGCGGCCGCCGAGAGAAACGTGTTGTAGAGCTGCGAGAGCTGCTGGATCGGGTCGAAGAAGTTGTTCACGTAGAGCATGAAGGCGAACAGCGTCGTGAGCGCGATCGCGTCGTTGAGGTAGAGGTGTCCGCCGTAGCCGAGGACGACGGCGAGAGCGAGCGTGGCGAGGAGGCTGACGAACGGGAAGTAGAGGCCGTTGAGGACGACCGTCTGCATGTTGGCCTCGCGGTAGTCGAGCGCGACCGTGCGGAAGTTCTCCGTGGCGCGCTGCTCGCGCACGAACGCCTGCACCATCCGCATGCCGGAGATGTCCTCCGCCAGCGTCGCGGTTACGAGCCCGAGCCGCTCGCGCACCGACGAGTAGGCACGGGCGGAGCGGGAGCGGAAGAGCGCGCTCGCGATGACCATGAACGGGATCACGATCAGCGTCGCGAGTGCGAGCCGCGGGTCCAGCACGATGAGCAGGAACGCCGTGCCGCTGAGCAGGAGCGTGCTCTGCGCGAGCGTCGTGACGCCGTCGGTGACGAGCTGGTCGATCGCCTCCACGTCGTTCGTCATCCGGCTGATCAGGACGCCCGCCCGGTTCCGCTCGTAGAAGCCGAGGGAGAGCCGCTGCAGATGGCCGAAGAGCTGCTTGCGGAGGTCGGCGAGGATCCGCTCGCCCACCCAGCCCGTCATGTACGTCTCGACGTAGGTCATGCCCCAGTTCGCAAGCGCGAGGACGACGAACAGGACGACGACGACGACGAGCTTGGTGCCCGTCGTGTCGTTGATCGCGTCGTCGAGCGCGTACTTCGCGAGGAGCGGAGGGGCCAGGGCGGTCGCGGTGGCGGCCAGGAGGGAGAAGACCGAGAGGAAGGTGCGGAAGCGGTACGGCTTGGTCAGCCGCCAGAGGACGCCGAGCCGCCGTCGCGTCGTGTTCCACGACCAGTCGTCGACGTCCGAGGCCGTCCGCCGCGCGATGATGCTGCCGGGCTGATGGACGCGCACTAGGCCACCTCCTCCACGTCCGCACGCGCCTCGACGGCGTCGGCGAACTGGCGCTCGAGCAGGCCGTGGTCGTAGATCTCGCGGTAGACGTCGCTCGTCTCGAGCAGCTCCTCGTGCGTGCCGCGACAGGCGATCCGGCCTTCGTCGAGCACGACGATCTCGTCGGCGAGCGCGATCGTCGAGAGCCGGTGGGCGATGATCAGCGTCGTCCGGCCGCTCATCACCTCGCGCAGCCCGGCGCGGATGCGGGCTTCGGTCGTCGCGTCGACGGAGGCGGTCGCGTCGTCGAGGATGAGGATGCGCGGGTCGACGGCGAGCGCGCGCGCGATCGCGATCCGCTGGCGCTGTCCGCCCGAGAGCGTGATGCCGCGCTCGCCGATGACCGTGTCGTACCCCTGCGGCAGCCGCTCGACGAACTCGTGCGCCTGCGCGAGCCGCGCCACCCGCTCGATCTGTAGGTCCGTCAGCTCGGGGAGGCCGAACGCGATGTTGTCCCGCACCGTGGTCGAGAAGAGGAACGGATCCTGGGCGATGACGCCGATCGCCCGGCGCAGCGAAGCGAGCTGCACGTCGCGTACGTCGACGCCGTCGACGAGCACGCGCCCCGAATCGACGTCGTAGAAGCGCGGCACGAGCGACGAGAGCGTCGTCTTCCCCGATCCCGTATGGCCGATGAGGGCGACCGTCGCGCCTGCATCGAGTGCGAGGTCGAGGTGCTCGAGCACCGGCCGGTCCGGCAGGTACGAGAACGTGACGTCCTCGAAGTGGATCGCGCCGTCGCCGTCGGGCAGCTCGATCGCGCCCGGAGCGTCGGCCACGTCTTCCGGCTCGTCGAGGATCTGGAAGATCCGCTCACCCGACGCCGTGGCCCGTTGGGACTGCCCGACCCACATCCCGAGGGAGCGGAGCGGCATCACGAGCATGGCGAGGAAGAAGTTGAAGGCGATGAACGAGCCCACGGAGAGCGAGCCCGCGGCGACCATCCGCGCGCCGACGAGCAGAACCGCGGCCTGGGCGAGCAGGGGCAGGAACGAGAGAAGCGGTACGTAGGTTGCGCGCTGCCGGTTGGCGCGGATCGTCTGCGCGAAGAGCGCCTCGTTGCGGACGGCGAACTTCTCCTCCTCGGCCGGCTCTTGCGCGAACGCCTTGACGACGTGGACGCCGACGATGTTCTCCTCCGCGACCGTCGCGACGTCGGCGAGCTTCTGCTGTACCTCGCGGAGTGTCGGATGAGCGACGTGGCTGTAGCGGTATGCGATCGCGATGAGGAACGGCATCACCGCGAGCACGACCAGCGCGAGCTGCCACTCCAGGAAGAAGAGGACGACAGCCACCGAGACCACCGTGAGGGCGTTCTGGAAGAAGAAGATCAGTCCGTACCCGAGGAAGAACCGGACGCCCTGCAGGTCGACCGTCGCACGCGACATCAGCTGCCCGGTCTGGTTGCGGTCGTAGAAGCCGAAGGAGAGGCGCACGAAGTGCGAGTAGAGGCCCTGCCGCAGGTCCATCTCGACGTCGAGCGCCTGCTTGCCGGAAATGAGCCTGCGCCCGCTCATGAGCACCGCCGAGACGAAGCCGAGGACGACGATTGCTCCGACGTAGAGCCAGAGCTGATGCGTGTCGTGGTTCGTCAGCGCCTGGTCGATGACGTTCTTCCCCGTCACGAGGATGAGGGCGATCTGGCACGCCTGCGAGCCGATCGCGAGGAAGATCGAGATGACGAGGCCGCGCTTGTACGGCCGCAGGAACGAAAGAAGCCGCGCGAACGTGCGGCGGTAGGGGACCGCGCTCATCCCTTTGAATGTAGCGACGGAGTCCTATGCTCCTCCCCGTGAGCACGGCTCCGGACGGCAGCCCCGTCGAGCTGTACGAGCGGCTGCCCGAGCTGGGGGAAGACGACGTCGTCGTGTCCGTGCTGCCGGAGGAAGCCTCGGTGCTGGAGCTGGGCTGCGGCACCGGGCGGATCACGCGGCAGCTCGTGCGGCTCGGCTACCGCGTGACGGCGGTGGACGAGTCGGCGGAGATGCTCGCGCTCATGCGAACAGCCCGCGCTCGCGGAGGCAGGTCTCCGGCTCGAGCGAAGGCTCGACGCGCGCTGGTTCGTCGCGGTGACGGGCGACTAGAGGAGGGCGAGCTCCGAACGAACGAGGGTCGTGGCGGCGTCGAGCCGCCTGCGGTTGGCACGGTCGTTGAGCCAGCCGCTGGCGCCGGACGGGTGGGGGAGTGGCACGACCGGCGTTCCCGCCAGCTCGTAGCGATTGCCGACGGAGGGCGTGAGCGAGGGGACGCCGAGCAGCCGCCGCAGCGCGAGCCCGCCGACCGTGACGATCAGGCGGGGTCGTAGCAATTCCAGCTCCCACTCCCGCCAGAACGAGCAGAGCTCCTGCTCGCGCGGCGTCGGCGTGCGGTCGCCGCGGCCCGAGGGGGCGCGACCGGGGTAGCAGCGCGTGACGGAGGCGCAGTAGAAGGTTGCGTAGAAGTCGTCCTCGTCGAGCTCGAGCCAGCGGCGGAGCGTCCGGCCGGCGCGGCCGCGCCACGGCAGCCGCTCCTCTCCTTCGACGACGCCGGGTGCCTGGCCGAAGAGATACGCACGCTGACCGGCCCCGGGTGCTCGCACCGGCAGCGACTCGAGCGGATAGCCCGCTTCGACGCAGGCGCGACAGCGGCCGAGGTCGCGCTCGAGCGAGGCGAGCGAGCGGTAGGACGACTTGCGGGCGGTCATCGGCGTGGAGCGTAGGGTCCGCTTCGATGCTGCCGCTCGAGTCTGCGCCGAACTTCTCCGAAGGCCGTGACCCGGTCCTGATCGGCCTGCTCGGCAGCGAAATCGCCGAGCGGGCGCGGTTGCTCGACATCCACACCGACTCCGACCACAACCGCTCCGTGTTCACCCTCGTCGGCGACGACGCCGAGGTGGTCGACGCGCTGCTCGCAGCGGTCGCCGTCGCACAAGCCCGGATCGACCTGCGGCGCCACGAAGGCGTGCATCCGCGGATCGGCGCCGCCGACGTCGTCCCGCTCGTCGGGGTGCGCCCGGAGGATATGGAGCGGGCGCGAGCGGCAGCGCTGACGCTTGCGGAGCGGATCGGCGGAGAGCTACAGCTGCCGGTCTTCCTCTACGGGGAGCTGGGCGGCGGCCACGGCCCCGCCTTCTTCCGCCGCGGAGGGCCGGCCGAGCTGCAGCGGCGGATGGACGCCGGCGAGGTCAGCCCGAACTTCGGCCCGGCGAAGCTGGACGAGCGGGCCGGTGGCGTCCTCGTCGGAGCGCGGGCGCCGTTGATCGCCTTCAACGTCGACCTCGAGGGCGACGACCTCGAAGCCGCGCGCGATGTGGCGCGTGCGGTGCGGGAGCGCGACGGCGGCTTCCCGGGCGTGCGCGCGCTCGGGCTCCGGCTCCCGCGGGCCGGACACGTCCAGGTGAGCCTGAACGTCGAGGACTGGCGGGCATCGCCGCTACACGAGGTCGTGGCGGCGGTGCAGCGGGAGGCGGCCGCGCGGGGGCTCCGCGTCATGGGGTCCGAGCTCGTCGGGCTGCTACCGGCCGGCGCCGCGGTCGCGGCGGCGGGGTCCCTCCTCGGCGTGGACGGCCTCGACCCCTCGCATGTGCTTGAGCTGCGCCTTCTGGCGGACGAGTAGGTGTGACCTGAGGCGGCACGGCGTGAAGTTGCGACCGACCCGCGACAAGCGCGCGACAGGTCTGCCGATACGGTTTCCGCAGGGGGTTGCAACACCCCCCGGGGGTACGTAGGGCAACGTCCGGAGCTGGCTGCGTCCTAGACTCGCGTCGTGGCGCAGAGGACGGCCATCGGCCTCACCGGCGACGACCTGACCGTGGACGACGTCTGGGCGGTGGCGGTCGACGGGGCGGGCGCCGAGCTGTCCGACAGAGCGCGGCAGAAGATGCACGCTGCCCGCGCGCTCGTGGAGCGCGCCGCGCACGGGAGCCGCGAGCACACGTACGGCGTCAACACCGGTTTCGGCCGCTTCGTGGCCGTCTCGATCCCGGAAGAGCAGACCGCCGAGCTCCAGCTGCGGCTTCTCCGCTCGCACGCGTGTGGTGTCGGCGACCCGTATCCCGCCGAGATCATCCGCGCGGCGATGCTCCTCCGTGCGAACGCCCTCGCGAAGGGAAACTCGGGGGCTCGCGTCGAGACGGTCGAGCTCCTCCTCGCACTTCTCGACCGGGGCGTGCTGCCCGTGGTGCCGAGCCGTGGCTCGGTCGGCGCCTCGGGTGACCTCGCGCCGCTCGCTCACCTCGCGCTGCCGCTCGTCGGCGAGGGGGAGGCGTGGCTCGAGGGCGAGCGACTGGCAGGAGCGGATGCACTCGCGCGCGCGGGTCTGGGGCCGGTGCAGCTGGAGGCGAAGGAGGGCCTCTCGCTCGTCAACGGCACCCAGTTCATGGCGGCGACGCTTGCGCTCGGCCTCGTGCGGGCGCAACGGCTGGCGCGAGTCGCGGACATCGCGTGCGCCGTCTCGGTCGAGGCGCTGCAGGGCTCGCGCACCTCCTTTCTGCCGCAGATTCACGAGCTCCGGCCGTTGCGAGGGCAGAAGGCCGCCGCCGCGAACGTCCTCCGCCTGCTCGAGGGCTCGGCGATCATCGAAGCGCATCGCTGGTGCGACAAGGTGCAGGACGCGTATTCGCTCCGCTGCGCGCCGCAGGTGCACGGCGCCTGCCGCGACCTCCTCGACTACGCCGAGTACACGGCCGCCGTCGAGCTGAACGCCGCCACCGACAACCCGCTCGTCCTCGTCGACGACGAGGTGCTCGTCTCGAACGGCAACTTCCATGGGCAGCCGCTGGCCTTCGCACTCGACGTGCTCGCGATGGCCGCCGCCGAGCTCGCGAGCATCTCGGAGCGACGCCTCGAGCGCCTCGTCAATCCCAACCTCTCCGACGGCCTGCCGGCGTTCCTGACCACGGACGGCGGCCTCAACAGCGGATTCATGATCCCGCAGTACGTGGCCGCTTCGCTCGTGTCCGAGAACAAGGTGCTGTGTCACCCGGCATCGGTCGACTCCATCCCCACGAGCGCCGGGCAGGAGGATCACGTCTCGATGGGGAACGCGGCCGGCCTCAAGGGGTGGCAGGTGCTCGCCAACTCCGAGCGCGCGGTGGCGATCGAGCTGCTCGCGGGTGCGCAGGCGGTCGAGTTCCATGCCCCGCTCGAGCCGGGACCCGGCGGAAGGGCAGCGCGCGCGGCGGTGCGCGAGCTGTCGCCGAGGCTGCGCGACGACCGCCCGCTCGCCGGCGACATCGAGGCCGTGGCGGCCGCGATCCGCGACGGCTCACTCGTCGCGGCGGTCGAGGCCGATGCGGGGAGGCTGGAGTGAGCACGACCGCGAGCCTCGCGGAGCGGGTCGACGCGCTCGTCGGCGACCTCTCGTCCATCCGCGCGCCGCGCGGGACCGAGCTGAACGCGCGGCAGTGGGCGACGGAGGCTCCGCTCCGCATGCTCCTCAACAACCTCGACGCCGAGGTGGCCGAACGTCCCGAGGAACTCGTCGTCTACGGCGGCTCGGGCAAGGCGGCGCGGAACCACGAGGCTCTTCGGGCGATCGTCGCCGCGCTACTCGAGCTCGGTCCCGACGAGACCCTCCTCGTCCAGAGCGGCAAGCCGGTCGGCGTCTTCACGACGCACGAGGGCGCGCCGCGGGTGCTGATCGCGAACTCGCTGCTCGTGCCGAAATGGGCGACCTGGGACGAGTTCAGGCGGCTCGAGGCCGAGGGGCTGACGATGTTCGGCCAGATGACTGCGGGCTCGTGGATCTACATCGGCTCGCAGGGGATCCTGCAGGGGACGTACCAGACGTTCGCGGCGGCGGGGGAGAAGCACTTCGGCTCGCCGGATCTGCGGGGGCGCACGATCCTGACCGCCGGGCTCGGCGGCATGGGCGGCGCGCAGCCGCTCGCGGGGACGATGGCGGGGGCGGCGATCCTCTGCGTGGAAGTCGATCCGCACCGGATCGAGCGGCGGCTCGCGACGCGTTACCTCGACGAGGCGGCGGACTCGCTCGACGACGCGCTCGAGCGCGTGCGGGCGGCGGCGGCCGAGCGGCGGCCGCTCTCCGTGGGCCTGCTCGGTAATGCCGCCGACGTCGTGCCGGAGCTCGTCGCGCGCGGCGAGGCGTTCGACCTCGTCACCGACCAGACTGCCGCCCACGATCCGCTCAACGGCTACGTGCCGCGCGGGTGCTCCGTGGACGAGGCGGCGGCCTTGCGGTCGTCCGATCCGGCCGAGTACCTGCGGCTCGCGCGCGAGTCGATCGTCCGCCACGTGGAGGCGCTCCTCGGGTACGTCCGGCGCGGCGCCTATGTTTTCGATTATGGCAACAATCTGCGGGGTGAGGCGCGTGAAGGTGGTGTAGAGGACGCGTTCGCATACCCGGGCTTCGTCCCGGCCTATATCCGGCCGCTCTTCTGCCGCGGAGTCGGTCCGTTCCGATGGGCAGTGCTTTCGGGCGATCCGGCGGACATTGCGGCGATCGACGACCGGCTGCGGGAGCTGTTCCCGGACGATCCACTCCTGCAGCGGTGGCTCGAGTTGGCGTCCGAGCGGGTGGCGTTCCAGGGGCTGCCTGCGCGGATCTGCTGGCTCGGCTACGGCGACCGCGCGAAGGCGGGCCTGGCGATCAACGAGCTCGTCCGCAGCGGCGAGGTCAAGGCGCCGGTGGTGATCGGGCGGGATCACCTCGATGCCGGCTCGGTCGCCTCGCCGTATCGCGAGACCGAGTCGATGCGCGACGGCTCCGACGCCATCGCGGACTGGCCGATCCTCAACGCGCTCGTCAACGTGGCGGCGGGAGCGACGTGGGTGAGCGTCCACCACGGCGGCGGCGTCGGGATCGGCAACGCGATCCACGCGGGGATGGTCGTCGTCGCCGACGGAACCGACGCGCAGGCGGAACGGCTCGAGCGTGTACTGACGACCGACCCCGGCACGGGCGTGATGCGGCACGTCGATGCGGGCTATCCGGAGGCGGTCGCCGCCGCCGAGGAAGGCGGGCTGCGGATCCCCATGGCCGCCGAAGGCGGACATGTTCCCCGGCCGGGCGCCGGCGGCGCATGACAGAGACCTCTCCGCGTCTCCTCCTCCGCGGCATCGCGCAGCTCGCGACACCCGCCGGGACCGGTGCACCGTTACGCGGCTCCGCGCTCGGCGAGGTCGAGGTACTCGAGGACGCGTACGTCCTCTGCGCGGGCGAGACGATCGAGGCCGTCGGGCGGATGCGTGACTTGCCCGCGCTCGAAGGCGACGTCCGCGAGCTGGACTGCCGCGGGCTGTGCGCGATCCCGGGGCTCGTCGACTGTCACACGCACGCCGCGTTCGGAGGCGACCGCGTGGACGAGTTCTCGCTCCGTGCCGGCGGAGCGGGCTACGAGGAGCTCCATGCCGCCGGCGGCGGCATCCTCTCGACGGTTCGCGCGACGCGCGCCGCCGGGGAGGCCGGCCTGGTCACCGCGGTCGAGCTGCACCGCTCGTGGATGCTCCGGGCGGGCACGACCACGTTCGAGGCGAAGTCCGGCTACGGGCTCGACCGCGAGACCGAGCTGGCGTCGCTGCGTGCGATCCGGGAGGCGGGCGGCATCCCCACCTGGCTCGGCGCCCACGCGGTGCCGCCCGAGTTCGGAGACGCCGACTCCTACCTCGACTTCGCGCTCGCCGACGTCCTGCCCGCAGCTGCCGAGCTCGCGGAAGCCGCGGACGTGTTCCTCGAGCGTGGCGCGTTCGACGCGGCCCAGGCGCGGCGGTACCTCGAGGCGTGCCGCGAGGCAGGCCTCGCGTTGCGGCTCCACGGAGACCAGTTCACGGAGTCCGGTGCGATTCCCCTCGCCGTCGAGCTCGCGGCCCGCTCGGTCGACCATCTCGAGGCGACGGGCGACGAGGGGATCCGCATGCTCGCGGCGAGCGGCGTCGTCGGCGTGCTTCTGCCCGCCAGCGCGCTCTTTCTCGGCCGGCCGATGCCGCCGGCGCGGGCGCTCGTCGACGCCGGCGCCGCGGTCGCCCTCGCCACCGACTTCAATCCGGGCAGCGCCTTCTGCGAGAGCCTGCCACTGGTCTGCTCGCTCGCGGCGACTCAGCTGCATCTGTCCCCGGCGGAGGCGCTCGGCGCCTGCACGGTCAATCCCGCCCATGTACTCGGTCGGGCCGACCGCATCGGCCGCCTCGCAGCCGGCTATCGCGCCGACGTCACCCTGCTCGACGCGCCGGACTGGCGCTATCTCGCCTACCACCTCGGCGGCCGCGTGATCGCCAGGGTGGTCGTCGGCGGCGAGCTACGCTAGCCGTCCATGCCCACGAGGAAGCAGCGGCGCCGGGCGCTGAAGGAACGCCGGCACGACTACGAGACGGTCTGGGTCGACTCGGAGGGGAACGAGCTCGAGGAGCCACCCGAGGAGGCGGCGGCCCCGGCCGAGAAGCGCAACGGCGCCAAGCCCAAGGCGAAGACGACTCAGCAGCGCGGCGGACGTGCGGTCCGCGTTCCTCCGCCGCCCTCGTGGCGGCGCGCGGTCAAGCGTGGGGGGCTCTTCGGAGTCGTGATCTTCTTGGTCTTCGCCGTCCTCGGCTCCAAGAATGGACATCACAACTACGCGACCGCGGTGCTCTTCGGGGCGATCTACACGGTCCTCTTCGTCCCGTTCACCTTCATGCTCGACCGCTTCGCGTACAACCGGTGGCAGCGACGCGCCGAGCAGCAAGGGCAGAAAGGGTCGGCTAAGAAACGCTGACGCCCGACCGCTCGGCCGGATCGCCGCGGTAGTGCCCTTCGCCGGGCCAGGGTGCGAGAAGCAGCAAGAGCCGCGCGCCGCCGTCGCTCGTGACCGAGTGCCGCTCGTCCGGCTCGAAGTGGAACAGCGTTCCGGTGTGCCCTTCGATCGACTCGTCGCCCGCCTCGACGCGCACCGTTCCGGCCAGCACGAGGACGAGCGCCGACTCCTTGACGCCGTGGTCGCCGAGCGCCTCGCCGGCCCGGAGCTCGATGAGCACGGCCCGTGCCGAGCCTTCCTTCGAGTGCAGCACGACGGGCGACCGCGCACCGTGCGGCGTCTCGACCTCGGGAAGTCTCCAGTGGCGCATGGACTGGCCCTTCCCGCACCTGCCTGGTGACTAACCAGAGGTCCACTAGACTCGCCGCGATGCCGCTGACAGTGGACAGATACGAGCTCGGCCCGCTGCAGACGAACTGCTACGTCGTCCGGAGGGAACGTGGCGCCGCCGAGTGCGCCGTGATCGATCCCGGCGGAGACGCGGCGGACCTCCGGCTGGAACTCGCGCGGCTCGGCACCACCTGTGTCGGGATCCTGATCACGCACGGGCACTTCGACCACCTCGGCGGCGTCGCCGACCTCGCCGAGGGAACCGGAGCGGAGGTCTGGATGCCGGAAGGCGAGCGCGAGCGGCTCGAGCGCTACCCGGAGTTCGCCCCCGTCGGCGTCCCGGGACGCCCGCACGCGCCCGAGCACCTCGTGGGCGGCGGCGAGACGATCGACGTCGCGGGGATCTCCTTCGAGTGCCTTGCGGTCCCCGGCCACTCACCGGCGCACGTCGCGTTCCGCGCCGAGGGCGACCTCTTCAGCGGCGACCTGCTCTTCGCCGGCTCGGTCGGCCGTGTCGACCTGCCCGGCGCCGACTGGGACACCCTGCTCGGATCGGTGCGGATGCTCGCCGAGCGGCTCCCGCCCGAGACGGTCGTCCACCCGGGCCACGGCCATGAGACGACGCTCGGGGTCGAGCTCGCGCGCAACCCGTACCTGGCTGAGCTCCGCGCGGAGGCCGGAAGTGCCGGCGGCGAAGCCGCTGAGACCCGGCCGGAAGACCGCGCCGCCTTCGGCGACGCCTAGGCGTGAGCAGCAAGTTCCAGGCGCCGCGCGGGACGCACGACGTCCTGCCCAGCGACCACCTGTGGTGGCGCGTGACCCGCACGATCGAGGAACAGTGCGCGCAGTACGGCTGGTCGCGCGTCTCGACCCCCGGGTTCGAGGAGACGGCCCTCTTCGAGCGCACGGCGGGCGAGGCGTCGGACGTCGTGCACAAGGAGATGTACACGTTCGTCGACCGCGGCGACCGCTCGCTCACGCTGCGGCCCGAGGGAACCGCACCGATCGCGCGCGCCTACGTGGAGCACGGACTCGCGCAGGAGCCGCAGCCCGTGAAGGCCTATGCCATCGCGCCGATGTACCGCTACTCGCGACCGGGCCGTGGCCGCTATCGCGAGCACTGGCAGCTGTCCCTCGAGGCGATCGGCTCGGCCGATCCGGCCGTCGACGCGGAGGTGATCCAGTTCTACTCGGAGCTCCTACGGCGGCTCGGCGTGACCGAGTGGGAGTTGCGGCTCAACTCGATCGGTGACGCGAACTGCCGCCCGCAGTACGTCGCGCGCCTGAACGAGTGGCTCGACGAGCATCCCGAGCTCGTGGACGAGGAGGTCGCGCACAAGCGCGCGACGAGCGTCCTGCAGGTCTTCGACGTCAAGAACGAGACCGTTCTCGCCGCGCTCGCCGACGCCCCGAAGATCGGGGACTCGCTCTGCGCTGCCTGCCGCGAGCACTTCGAGGCGGTCAAGGCGCACCTCGACCACTACGGCGTGCCGTACGTGCTCGACCCGGCGCTCGTGCGCGGTCTCGACTACTACACGCGCACGACCTTCGAGTTCGTCGGGCCGGAGGAGAACGTCAACTCGACGATCTGCGGCGGCGGGCGGTACGACGGGCTCGTCGAGGCGGTGGGGGGACCGGCGACCCCGGGCATCGGGTTCGGCGCCGGCCTCGAGCGGCTTCTGCTCGCCATGGAGCGGGAAGGCGCGACGGCGGAGGCTCCGCGCCTCGATCTCTTCGTCGCCTTCGAGGAGCCCGGGCTCCGCGGACGGCTCCTCCCGCAGATCGCGGCGTGGCGGGCGGAGGGCCGGTCGGTCGACACCGATTACGCTGGCCGTTCGATGAAGGGGCAGCTCACCCAGGCTCAGCGGCTCGGCGCGGAGACCGTCGTCGTCGCGCGCAGCGACGGGACGTACGAGGTACGGCGGCGCGGGGAGGAGGACCGCGTCGTGCACAGCCTCGCGGAGGTCTGATGGCCTGGCGTGACGTGATGTGCGGGGAGCTGCGGGCCCACGAGGCCGGCCGTCGCGTGACCGTCGCCGGCTGGGCCGATACGCGCCGCGACCACGGCGGGCTCGTATTCGTCGACCTCCGCGACCACACCGGCAAGGTCCAGCTCGTCATCAACCCGGAGCACTCGCCCGCGGCGGCCGAGACCGCGCACGAGATCCGCAACGAGTTCGTGCTCCAGGCCAGCGGCGAGGTCGTGGCGCGCGCGCCGGAGCTGGTCAACCCGAACCTCCCGACCGGCCAGATCGAGCTGCAGGTCGACGAGCTGCGGGTCCTCTCGCGCTCGACGCCGCTCCCCTTCCAGCTCGACGAGGAGAACGTCGAGGAGACGCTCCGCCTTCGCTACCGCTGGCTCGACATGCGGACCGAGCGGATGCAGCGGAACCTGCGGCTCAACCACACAGCGATCTCCGCGATCCGCCGGGTGATGGACGAGCGCGGCTTCGTCGACGTCTGGACGCCGAGCATGACCCGCGGCACCCCGGAGGGAGCGCGCGACTTTCTCCTGCCGGTGCGTCTGCAGCCGGGGAAGTTCTTCGCGCTCGCCCAGTCGCCGCAGCTCTTCAAGCAGCTCTGCATGGTCGGCGGGATCGACCGCTACTACCAGATCGCCACCTGCTGGCGCGACGAGGATCTACGTGCCGACCGGCAGTTCGAGTTCCGCCAGCTGGACCTAGAGATGGCCTTCGTCGAGCGAGAGGACGTGCTGGACGTCATGGAGGCCTGCGTCGTCGGCGCGTTCGAGGCCGCCGGCGTCGAGCCGCCGCAGCGCCCCTTCCCACGGCTCGCGTTCGACGACGTGATGCTTCGCTACGGCTCGGACAAGCCGGATCTCCGCTTCGGCCTCGAGATCCAGGACGCGACCGAGGTCACGCGGGGCTCGGAGTTCGGCGTGTTCAAGAACGCGCCGTGCGTGCGCTACATCGTCGTCCCGCGAACGTTCTCGCGCAGCGAGCAGGCGCGGCTCGAGGAGGTCGCCAAGGAGTGGGGCGCGAAGGGGCTCGCGAACCTGACGCAGATCTCGAAGTTCCTCTCCGCGAGCGAGCTCGAGGCCTTCGGGGTCGAGGAGGGATCGACCGCGCTCTTCGTCGCCGACGAGGAGGCCGTAGCCGCGCGGGTGCTCGGACTGCTGCGGTTGCACCTCGCGCACGAGCTCGGCCTGATCGACACGGGCCTCGACGTCTTTCACTGGGTCACCGACTTCCCCCTCTTCGAGCACAGCGAGGAGTTCGGCGGCTGGACGTTCATGCACCACCCGTTCACGGCGGCGGTGCCCGGCGAGGAGGACCGGATCGAGGCCGATCCTGCGCATGTGCGAGGCCAGCACTACGACCTGATCTGGAACGGGTGGGAGCTCGGCTCCGGCTCGATCCGGATCCACCAGGCGGAGGTGCAGCAGGCGGTCTTCCGCGTGATGGGGTTGGGCGAGGAGGAGCAGCGCGACAAGTTCGGCTTCCTGCTCGACGCGCTGCAGATGGGCGCGCCGCCGCACGGCGGCTTCGCGATGGGGATCGACCGCTTCATCGCCCTGCTCGCGCGGGAGCCGGACATCCGGCAGGTGACCGCGTTCCCGAAGATCGCGAGCGGTGCCGACCCGCTGACCGGCGCGCCGACGCCGTATCCCGACTCGGCGCTGAAGGAGCTCGGCATCCGGCTGCTCGAGGATCCTTCCCAGCCCGAGTAGCCCGCGCTACAGTCCCCCTGCTCGGCCCCGTGCGCCGAATCGGGCACACATGTAGATCCAACGCTACGTGAAAGGGAGCCGGCGTCCCGCCAAGGCATTTGCCGAACGTGGGCACGGCACCCACCTGGGAGACCAGGATCACATAGCTCGGTTTGGATGCCGGGGCCGGGCACCTCTGTACCGTGGCCTCGTGCACGAGGTCTTCGGAGACTCGAGTCGCAACGGCCAGTGGGCCGCCGTCCGGCTGCGCGTGGACGGCGACCGGATCGTGGATGCGGACGCGCCGGGGCTCGAGCGCGAGCTCGCGGGCCTGACGCTCCTCGAGGCTTCAGCCGTCGGCGGCGAGACGCTGGCCGTGGACGCGCTGGCGAACGCGCTCGGTCCGGTCTTCCGGGCAGAGCCTTCGCCCGGACGAGTCGCGGTTGCCATGAGCGGCGGCGTCGACAGTGCGGTCGCCCTCCTGCGCTCGCTCCCGAACGCCGTCGGGGTGACGCTGCGTCTCTGGCTCGATCCGGACGGTCCCGACTCCGAGCGTGCCTGCTGCTCGCCCGAGAGCGTGATCGCGGCGCGCGAGACCTGTCACCGGCTCGGCGTCCCTCACGTGACACTGGACCTGCGGGAGGAGTTCCGTCGCGCCGTGGTGACCCCGTTCGTGCGCGGCTACGCACGCGGCGAGACGCCGAACCCGTGCACGCGCTGCAACGGCGGCTTCCGTTTCGCCGAGCTGCTCGCCTTCGCACGGCGCGCCGGCGCCGAGCAGCTCGCGACCGGTCACTACGCCCGTGTCGTCGAGCGGGGCGGAGGGCTGCTGCTCGCCCGCGGCGCCGATCCGGCGAAGGACCAGAGCTACATGCTCGCCGCGCTCGACCCGCAGCAGCTCGCGCACGTCTCCTTCCCCCTCGGCGAGCAGGACAAGGAGGCGACGCGCGCCGAGGCCGAGCGTGCCGGGCTTGCCGCCGCCCGCAAGCCCGAGAGCCAGGAGGCGTGCTTCCTCGCGGGGGACGACTACCGCGCGTTCCTGGGCCGGCAGGGGCTCGAGCCACGGGAAGGCGCGATCGTCGGCGAGGACGGGAACGAGGTCGGCCGCCACGACGGCTTCTGGCGCTTCACGCCCGGCCAGCGGCGCGGCCTCGGTGTCAGCGCTCCAGAGCCGCTCTACGTCCTGGGCACGGAGCCGTCAGCGAACGCTGTCGTCGTAGGACCGCGCGAGTCGCTCGCACGCAGGGAGGTCACGGCACGCGGCCGGCTCTACAGCGAGGCGGAGCGTGTGGAGGCGAAGCTCCGCTACCGCTCACCCGCGGTCGGGGCTCGCGTCGAGCCGACTGCCGGCGGCTTCCGGCTCGAGCTCGACGAGCCGGCGTACGGCGTCGCAGCGGGCCAGGCAGCGGTGCTCTACGACGGTGACGCCGTCGTGGGATACGGCCTGATCAGCGCGTCGCATTAAAATCCTCGGAGGATGCTGGTCGCGGCATTCAGCTGGGGGGACCTGTGGCGGTTGGCGCTCGCCGTGTTCCTGTTCGCGGTCGGAATCTCGCTTGCATTCCTGTTTGTGCGCCTGGCCGGAACCGCCTCGGAGGTTTCGACGTTGATCAGGGGAGCGGGAGAGTCTGCTCTCCCGGTGATCGACAAGGTCGGAGGCAGCGTGGACAGGGTGAACGGGCAGCTCGACAAGGTCGACAAGATCACGGACAGCGCCGTGGACGCCGCCGACAGCGTCGACACCGCGGTGCGGGCCGTCAGCTTCGCCGTCACGCGTCCGGTGCAGAAGGTGTCGGGCTTCGCCGCGGGAGTCAGCTTCGGGGCGGCAGATTTCAGGGTGCGGCGCGACTGGCGCCACGCCGTGCAGGCGGGGAAGGAGGCCGCGGCCCGGCGCGAGAGCGATCTCGTCGACGAGTTGCGGGAAGCGGGCGCGTGACCACCGACGAGATCCGGCTCGTCATCCCGGCCGAGGAGGACTTCAGGCCGATCGCCCATCTCGTGACCGGTGGCCTGGCCATGCGGCTCGACGTGACGTACGACGACCTCGACGACCTGCAGGTCGGAATCGAGGCGCTGCTCGGTCTCCGCGACGATGCCGGCGAGCTCGTGGTCTCCCTCTCAGCCGACGACGGTGTGCTGCATGCCTCGCTCGGGCCCTTCCCGCCGGACAAGGTGCACGAGGTCGCCTCGGCCCGCGATCTCGATCTCCAGCGCGTGCTCGACACCGTCTGCGACACCCACGAGGTCGAGGAGCGCGACGGAGACGCCTGGGTCGAGCTGACGAAGCGGATCGCACCGGCAGGGGCTGCGACATGACGCGGATCGACGACAAGATCCTGCTCCGCCGCTACCACGAGGACGGCGACCTGCAGGCGCGGGAGCAGCTGATCGAGCAGTACATGTCCCTCGTGCGCTCCCTCGCGCGGCGCTACTCGTACCGCGGCGAGCAGCTCGAGGATCTCGTCCAGATCGGCGCGATCGGCCTGATCAAGGCGATCGACCGCTTCGACCTCGACCGCGGGGTCGAGCTGACGACGTACGCGACGCCGAACATCATCGGCGAGATCAAGCGGCACTTCCGCGACAAGGGCTGGTCTGTGCGCGTGCCCCGCGGCCTGCAGGAGCTGAACGTCCAGCTCTCGCGCCTCGTCGAGCAGCTCACCGTGCAGTACAGCCGCTCCCCGACGATCCCGGAGCTGGCGAAGGCCGCCGGCGTCGAGGAGGAGGAAGTGCTCGAGGCGCTCGAATCGGGCCGCGCCTACACGTCGCTGTCGCTGTCGGTCGGCGGTGGGGGAGGCGACGACGACGACCTCGACCCGCTCGAGTCGCTCGGCACCGAGGAGCACCAGTACGAGGTCTCGGAGGACCGCGCGGTGCTCGCGCCCGGCTTCAAGGTATTGGACGAGCGTGAGCGGAAGATCCTCCAGCTCCGCTTCTTCGAGGGGCTGACGCAGTCGCAGATCGCGCAACAGGTCGGGATCTCGCAGATGCACGTCTCCCGCCTGATCCGGCGTTCGCTCGAGAAGATCCGCGAGACGATCGCCGAGGACGAAGAGTCGCTCGCCCGCTAGGCGTCGCCCAGCTCCGCGAAAAACGCGACTACAATCGATCGCGGATATGAAAAAGCTATTGAGCTTCACAGCCGTGCTGATTCTCTCCGGAGCGATTGCCGCTACGGCTGCCGCTTCCCTGAGGACCTATACCGCGGGGACGAAGTACGTCAAGGGAGTCGGCACCGTCGGGTCCTTCGGCGGGACGGTGAAGAAGCCCTACAAGATTCTCCTCTACTGCGAAGGCGTCAAAGCTCGCTGTAGCGCAAACGTCGATTGCGTCAGAGGCGCGAATACGTTCACCTGGAACCGATCCGGCCTTACCCCCGGTACCTGGAATCTGAAGAAGACGACCTGGTACCGAATGGATAGTTGTCGTTTCAAGGCGACGATCAGATCAGGCTTCAGGAACGCGCGAGCGACCGTTCAGGCCACAGTTCGTTCCTGACCGACGACGCGTCAGCAGCCGTGCACGAGGTGCGGCTTCGTGCCGTCGATCGGGACGCGCCACAGGCCGCTCGGACAGGACGTGTGAGGCGGCGGACGCCAAACCACCAGCAGCTGCTGTGAATCCGGCGACCAGGCGACACTGGAGGTCCCATACGGACCGTGCAGCTTCAGCAGCGTCCGCACCTTCCTCGTCGCGACGTTGATGATCGCGAGCCTCCCCTTCGAGTCCGGGAAGGCGATCCAGCGGCCGTTGGGGGACCAGCCGAAGACGGTTCCCGGGCCGTTGCGCAGGAGCGTGGTGCTCGCACCGCCCTGGGGCGCCACGAGCCGCCATGGCGACCGAGTCGTCCCCGGGACGAGGTAGGCGATTCGATTGCCGGCGGGCGACCAGAGCGGGTTCAGGCCGCTCCGCTCGAGCCGCTGCAGGCGGCTGCCGTCGGCCGCGGCCGTCCAGATGGACGGCTTCGCTTCCGGGCTCTTGCCGGAGGTGCGGGTGAAGACGACCTGCGTCCCGTCGGGTGAGAGGCTCGGTTGGTCGTTGTTGTGCTTCGTGCCGCCGACCGTGCCGACGACGGCGCCGGACGGGACGCTGCGGATCGTCACCGGCCCGGAGCAGCCCGAGCAGCCAAAGGCGATATTCGCGGTGGCGACACGATCACCGGCCGCGTCCGTGGCGTACGGCTCTGGCCCGTTGTGGCCGAGGAGCTTCGGCGTTTGACCGCTGGAGATCTGGAAGACCCCGAGGTCGTTTCCGGCGAGGAGCAGGTTCGGCGACACCCAGTCGATCTGGCCCGTCGGGTCGCTAAAGGCGTGGGGGGAGCAGTGTTCGCCGCAGACCGTGCCGGCGAGCGAGTGGAGGTGCTTCCCGTCCGCATCCGAGATGCAGATCGCCCGCAGGGTGTTGTAGCTGCCGACCGCGTGGCCGTGCGGGCGGGGCCATCGGTAGCCGTACCACGCGATTTGCGTCCCGTCCGGAGACCAGGTGGGAGCGGTCGTCGTCCCGCACGGGGACACGGCGGCGTGATTCGCCGCAGCGGATCCGCAGCCGAATGCCACCGCGATCGCCAGCGCGGAACCGAGCACTGCCGCCGAGCTTCTGAGCCTGATCATCGCGCCGAAGGGTAGCCCTCGGCCCCAACGAGGGACCAACGGCCAAGGTCCGGCGTCCTCATACTCTCGCTCGTGAGGAGCACACGGGTCGTGGGGCGCCTGCTCGGCGGTGGCAACCGCGCCATCGCGGCGACCGTCTACGGGACGGTGCTGGCGATGGCTGCCCTGGCGGCGGGTGCGGTGGAGCATCTTTCGCCCGACGCGCTGATCACCGTCGTGGCGACGACGTCGGGGGTGATCTGGGTCGCACACGTCTACGCTCACACTCTCGGGGAGAGCATCGAACGCGGTCACCGGCTCGACTGGGTCGAGCTCAGTGCGATCGGGGGTCGGGAGCTGCCGATCCTGGGGGCCGCCCTGGCGCCGACCGCTGTCCTGCTGCTCGGCGTCTTCGGGGTGATCGAGGAGGCGCCGGACATCTGGCTTGCCTTCGGTCTCGGCTTTGCCGCGCTGGCGGTTCAGGGGGCGCGCTACGCCCGGGTCGAGCGGCTCGGCCCGGGGGGAACGATCGCCGTCATCGCCGCAAACCTCGCCCTCGGGGGGGTCGTCGTGATGCTCAAGGTGCTCATCTCGCACTGAGGACCGAGCGGCCGCCCCGACCGCCGGCTCCCGGCGCTAGGCGCTCTCTCGCCCGCGGAGCGTCTCCTTCAGGGAGTCGATCTGCCGGTGGATCTCGTTGCGCTCGTCCGAGACCTCACGCTCGCGTTCGCGTGTCGTCGAGGTCTCGAGCCCGAAGTCGATCTGGTTGTGCAGATGGCTCCGCGTCTGCGACAGCCGGACCGCCTTGGCCTCGAGGGCTGCCAGCTCTTCGCGGAGGTCGTCGATGCTGCCTTGGTCGGTCTCCATCTACTCCCTATCGGCAGAGCTCTCGGAAGTTATGACCTCCGCTTCGTAGTCCGAAGTACCCGGTCAGCGCCGTCCGCGGCGGGAGCGCTGGCGACGCTGTGAGCGGCGGAGCGCGTCGAGCTCCGAGAGAGCGGCGCCCGCGCCGCGCGCGACTGTCGTGAGCGGCTCGGGATCGCGATTGACGGGAAGCCCGGTCTCGCCGCGGATGAGGTCTGCGAAGCCCGGCAACAACGCGCCGCCGCCGACCAGCGTGACTCCCCGGTCGGCGATGTCCGAGGCGAGCTGGGCGGGCGTCTGCTCGAGGAGCTCCTTCAGCGCTGCGACGATCCGCGACAGCGGCCGCTCGAGCGCCTGGCGGACCTCGTCCTCGCCGAGGGTGATCCGGGCGAGCATCCCGGTGGACATGTACCGACCGGCGACCTCGGTCTCGGCCACCGTCGCGTGCCCCTCGAGCGCGCTTCCGATCTCGAGCTTCACCCGCTCGGCCTGCTCGTGGCCGACGAGCAGCCGGTGCTGATCCTGGACGAAGCGCACGATCGCGTCGTCGAGGTCGTAGCCGCCGACCGGCAGCGACGTCGCGACGACGATGCCGCCGAGGGCGATCACCGCCATCTCGCTCGTCCCGCCGCCGACGTCCACGACGAGGGAGGCGACGGCGTCCTCGACGGGCAGTCCGGCGCCGATCGCGCCGGCCATCGCCTCCTCGATCAGATGCGCCTCGCGCGCGCCCGCCGAGAGCGTCGCCTCGACGACGGCGTCGCGCTCGACCTGCGTCAGCCCGCTCGGGACGCAGACGATCACCGCGCGCCGCGATCGGCTGCCGCCGACGAGCCGGATGAACTGGCCGAGCATCTGCTCCGTCGTCTCGAAGTCCGCGATCACGCCGTGCCGCAGGGGCCGGGTCGCGACGATGGTGGCGGGCGTGCGGCCGAGCATCTGCCGCGCCTTCTCGCCGACCGCGTAGACCTGTCCCGTCTGCTGGTCCATGGCGACGACCGAGGGCTCGAACAGGACGATGCCCTCGCCGCTGCGAAAGACGACGGTGTTCGCCGTGCCGAGATCCACGGCGAGGTCGGTCCCCGCTGAGAGCGACGGCAATCTCACCGCGCCGGACGGTAGCCGTCCTACGGGTGAGCGAAACCGAGGTTCAGGAGCCGCCGGGCGTCGGCGTACATGTTCGGCGAGTCGAGGACGACCGCGATCAGCCTCCTGCCGTGGCGGGTTGCCGACGCGACGAGGCACCAGCCGGACTCGTGCGTGTAGCCCGTCTTGACGCCGTTTGCACCGGTGTACTCGTGCAGGAGGTAGTTGTTGTTGACGTAGATCTTCGAGTTGGTCGGCGCCGCCCACCGCACGTGGATCAGCTTCGTCCTGATGAGCTCGTCGAAGCGCGGGTTCCGGAACGCGAAGCGGGTCAGCGCCGCCAGGTCCCACGGCGTCGAGTAGTTGCCGCGGTCCCGGATCCCGCTCGGGCTCGTGTAGTGCGTGTCGTGGAGCCCGAGCACCCGCGCCTCGTGGTTCATCTGGCGGAGGAACGCGTGGACCGTGCCGGCGCTGGAGATCGCGAGCTGGTTCGCGTCGTCGTTCCCCGAGTAGAGGAGCAGCGCGTAGAAGAGCTTCCAGGCCCTGACGTGCTCGCCGGTGCGTAGCCCCTCGCGCACGAGCGGCACGCGCGTGACCGAACGGGCGACGGTGATCCTGCTTCCCCACGGGATCTCTCGCAACGCGAGAGTCGCGGTCATGATCTTCGTCAGCGACGCGATCTTCCGCCGCTCGTGCGGGCGCTCCGCCCAGAGGACGCGGCCGCTGCCGGCATCGACGAGGATCGCGGCCGGCGCGCGGACGCGGACGTGGGCGCCGGTCAGGAGCGGCGTGCCGTAGAGGAGTCGGCCCGGCGGCTTCGGCTGGGTCTCGTGCGAGACGGTCGGTGTCGGGGTCCGCGGCGTGGGCCGCGGCGTCGTCGCGGAACGTACGGCGGCGGCTGCCGGGTGCTGCGTCGCGTGCCGGCCGAACCAGACGCCGACACCCGCCGCGGCCAGCACGACGAGCAGGACCAGGAAGACCCTCCCGGTGCGGTAGCGGCGTCTGCGGCGCCGAGGTGCGACCGGCGTCAGAACGTCCAACGGCACGAACCGATGTTATCGCCGGGTCCGGCCGGCCCCGTAATGGGCCCTCCTACAATGGCCGCCGTGCGCACGACTGCCGAGCTGCGGGAGGGGTTCCAGGCGTTCTTCGAGGAGAAGGGCCACTTGCGCTGCCCGTCCGCGTCCCTGATCCCGCGCGCCGACGACCGCTCGACGCTCTACACGAGCGCCGGCATGCAGCCGCAGATGCCGTACTTCCTCGGCCGCGAGGCACCGCCGGCGCCGCTCACGACGACCTGCCAGAAGGTCTTCCGCACGCCGGACATCGACGAGGTCGGCCTCGACACGTTCCACCTCACGTTCTTCGAGATGCTCGGCAACTTCTCGTTCGGCCGGTACTTCAAGGAGGGCGCGATCGAGTACGCGACCGAATTCATCCAGCAGCGCCTGAAGCTGGACTGGGACCGGGTCTGGGTGAGCGTGCACGCCGGCGACCCGGAGCTGAAGCTCGGCCCCGACGAGGAGGCGATCGGTCACTGGGAGCGGATCGGCATGCCGCCCGAGCGGATCGTGCCGCTTCCCTCGTCCGAGAACTTCTGGTCGGTCGGCGGCCCCGGACCGTGCGGCCCCGACTCGGAGATGTACTGGGACTGGGGAGCGGAGGTCGGCTGCGCCGAAGGCTGTCTGCCGGGATGCACGCGCTGCGAGCGCTTCCTCGAGTTCGGAAACCTCGTCTTCATGTCGTACGAGCTCCACGCCGACGGCACGCTCACCGAGCTGCCGAGCAAGAACATCGACACCGGCTGGGGGCTCGAGCGCGTCGCACGCGTCGTGCAGGACGTGGCATCCGTCTTCGACACCGACGGCTACCAGCTGATCATGGACTGGGTCGCGGGCGAGTCCGGCGCCGCGTACGGCTCGTCCGAGGACGCGACGAAGGCGCACCGCGTGCTCGCCGACCACGGCCGCGGCATGACGTTCATCGCAGCAGAGGGTGTCGCGCCCTCGAACCTCGGACGCGGCTACGTGCTCCGCCGCGTGGTCCGGCGGGCGGTCCAGCACGGGTTGCGGATCGGCCTGCGGTCGCCGTTCTTGCCTGCTCTCGCCGACGTCGTGATCGAGCAGATGGGTCCGGCGTATCCGGAGCTCGTTGAACACGGGGACGAGATCCGCCGAGTGCTCGCCGCCGAGGAGGAGCGCTTCGGCCTGACGCTGGAGCGCGGGATGGCGAAGTTCGAGGAGGTCGCCGCCAAGGGCGAGATCACGGCCGAGGACGTCTTCGAGCTGCAGACGACGGACGGCTTTCCGATCGAGCTGACGGAGGAGCTTGCGCGCGAGCGCGGCCTCGCCTTCAACGACGAGGAGTACACGCGGCTGATGGAGGAGCACCGCGAGAAGTCCCGGGGCGGCACGGGACGCTACGAGCCTCGATTCGCCGCGGCCCCGCGGACGGAGTTCGTCGGTTACGAGCAGACGGACGTGCGCACCGTGATCACCGCGTACGCCGACCTCGGCGACGGCTACTTCCAGGTCAAGCTTGCGGAGTCGCCGTTCTATCCGGCGGGCGGCGGCCAGGTCACGGACGCCGGCTGGATCGAGAAGGACGACGGCTCCCGCGCCGACCTCGAGGACGCACTGCGGCTCGAGGACGACCAGGAGCTCGTGTTTCACGGCGCCGGTTTCGCCGAGGGAGACCGCGTCCGCGCGGTCGTGCCGTGGAACGTCCGCTATCCCACGATGGCGAACCACACGGCGACGCATCTCCTCCACAAGGTGCTGCAGGAGGTGCTCGGCGACCACGTCCGCCAGGCAGGCTCGGCCGTGCGTCCCGACAAGCTCCGCTTCGACTTCACTCATCCGACCGGGCTGACGCCCGAGGAGCAGACCGAGATCGAGCGGCGCGTCAACGAGCACGTCTTCGCGAACCAGCCGGTGCGGATCTTCGAGACGCCGCTGGCCGAGGCGCAAAACCTCGGTGCGATGATGCTGTTCGGGGAGAAGTACGGCGACGTGGTGCGCGTCGTCGACGTCGACGGCTGGTCGCTCGAGCTCTGCGGCGGCACGCACGTGCGCTCGACGGCCGAGATCGGACCGTTCGCGATCGTCTCCGAGCGCTCGGTGGGCGCGGGCTCGCGGCGGATCGAGGCGGTGACAGCCGGTGAGGCGTTTGCGCTGCTCCACGAGCAGGCACGAGAGGCCGATGCGTTGCGCCGCGAGCTCGAACGGACGCGGAAGGAGTCGAAGCAGCCGCAGCGGGCCGAGCAGGCGGAGATCGTCTCCCAGGACAAGGAGGGCGACGTCCTGCTCGTCGAGGTGAAGAGCCTCAAGGGCGGTCCGCTGCGCGACTTCTCGGACCGGATCCGCCAGCAGGAGAAGGCGGAGGGCGCGATCGTGGCCTCACGCGACGACGGCCGGGTGTTCCTCGTCGTCAACTTCGACGAGTCGCTCGTCGCGCGGGGACTCGACGCCGTGCAGGTCGTGCGGGAGCTCGGCAAGCACATCGGAGGCGGCGGGGGCGGCAAGCCGACCCTCGCCGAGGCCGGGGGCAAGAACCCCGACGGCATCGCCGACGCGTTTGCTGCCGCCAAGGACATCGTCGCTCCTTGAAGATGCCCGCGTGAAGGTGCTGGCGCTGGACTACGGCTCCGCGCGGACGGGAGTCGCGGTCTCCGACCCGACCGGGACGCTCGCACGTCCGGTCGGCGTCGTCGAGGCTGCCGCCACCGAGAGCGGGCTCGCCGAGCTGGCTCGGCTCGTCCGCGAGGAGGGAGCCGAGCGCATCGTGGTCGGCCTGCCGCTGACCATGCGCGGGACGCGCGGCGAGCAGGTCGTCGAGACCGAGCGCTTCGTCGAGGCGCTGCGCGGCGCCGTCGACGTCCCCGTGGAGCTCTTCGACGAGCGCTTCACGACCGATCTCGCCCAGCAGACGCCTGGAGCCGCGCCCGAGGACGCGCTCGCCGCCGCCCATCTGCTCTCGACCTATCTCGAGTGGTGCGCGGCGCGCTCGTAGGGATCTGCGGCGTGCTGGTCGCGGCGGCTGCCGCGGGCTGCGGCGGCGGGACGAGCAGCGCTGCCCCGCCGACGACCACGACCCGACAGCTGCGGCAGTTCCGCGTCGTCTTCCCCGAAGGATTCACGCGCGCGCAGATGGTCGCGCGGGTGCAGACAGTGGCAAAGATCGCCGAGCAGGAGTCGCACCGGAAGGTGAAGCTCTCGGGGACCGCCTACGCGGCGGCGACGGCCAAGCGGCGCACGTTCCCGGGCTTCGGGCCCGAGAAGCTGCCGCTCGAGGGATTCCTCTTCCCGGACACGTACGACTTCGACCGCAAGTCGACCTCGGCTCAGCTCGTCGACAATCAGCTCGCCGAGTTCGACTCGGAGTGGAGCACGCTGAATCTCTCGTACGCGCGGAGCAAGAACCTCACGCCGTACGACGTGCTCACGATCGCGTCGATGGTCGAAGGTGAGGCGCAGGTGCCGAGCGAGCGGCCGCTGGTGGCCGCCGTGATCTACAACCGGCTGCATGCGCACATGCCGCTCGGCATCGATGCGACGCTCCGCTACGGGCTGCACGTCCCGCCGACGGAGTCGCTCACGCAGTCGGATCTGCAGAACCCGACGCCGTACAACACGCGGCTGCACGACGGCCTGCCTCCGACGCCGATCAACAACCCCGGGATGGCGGCGCTCGAGGCGGCGGCGCATCCCGCTCACGTGGACTACCTCTACTTCGTGCGCAAGCCGGATCACAGGCACCACTACTTCACGGCGAACTACCAGGACTTCCTCCAGCACGAGGCCCAGTACGGCTACTGAGGTGCTGCTGCTCGGACATCCGGTGGCGCACTCGCTGTCGCCCCGGATGCAGAACGCAGCCTTCGCGGCGGCCGGGCTCGACTGGGAGTACGTGGCCCGCGACGTCCTGCCGGAAGCGCTCGAGGCGGCGGTGGCAGCGGTCGAATACGCGAACGTCACGGCGCCGTACAAGCTCGACGTCGCGCGGATCCTCGGCAGCGATCTGCGGTCGGTGAACACGATCGTGCGCGGGCAGGGCTTCTCGACGGACGCGGCGATCCTCAACGAGGTCGGAGACCTCCGGACGGTGGCGATCGTCGGCGACGGCGGGGCGGCGGCTGCTTTCCGTCACGAGCGGCCGGAGGCGCGCGTCTTCTCCCGGCGCGGCGAGTGGCCGCCGGAGGTCGGAGACGCCGAGCTCGTGATCCAGGCGACGCCCGTGCGCGACGAGGTTCTGTTCGAGCTCGACCCGGCGCAGACGCTGATCGACCTCCCGTATCCGCGCACCGCGACAGCCGAGGCTGCGGCCGCCGCAGGCGCCCGGGTGCTCGACGGGCTCGAGGTGCTCGTCGCGCAGGGCGCCGCGAGCTTCGAGCTCTGGACGGGTCAGCAGGCGCCGGTGGACGTCATGCGTGGCGCGCTCGGCTTGACCTGAGGGCGGGCGGGGCATAGAACGAGCACGATGCGCAACTGCAGGGCATGCGGAGGAACGGTGCAGGACGACTTCCGCTTCTGCCCGCACTGCGGCAAGTCGCAGCGAACGAAGATCGTCGAGTACTTCCAGGGCCATCCCGAGATCGGCGACGGCGGACTCCGTGTGTCCGTCTATCTCACGGAGCCGCAGCACGCGCGGCTCAGCGTCTGGCGTGGAGAAGAGGCTCAGGCCGCGATCTCGCTCGACCCGCACGAGTCGGGCAGGCTCGCGCACTTCCTGCTCTCCGTGGGACGGCACCGGCAGCGGAGCCTCGTCTCGCGGGTCCTCTCGCGGCTCTAGGCTCTCCGCCATGACGCTCGACCTCGCAACGGCCGGCGAGTCGCACGGCCCGGCGCTCCTCGCGATCGTCTCGGGCCTGCCGGCGGGTCTGGTCCTCGACCGGGCGGCGATCGACGCCGACCTCCGGCGCCGCCAGCAGGGCTACGGCCGCTCGCCGCGCCAGCAGATCGAGGCGGACGAGGTAGAGGTGCTCGCCGGTCTTCGCCACGGCCGCACGCTCGGCACGCCGCTCGCGCTTCTCGTCCGCAACCGCGACCACAAGAACTGGACGTGGGGGATGAGCCCCTGGCCGCCCGAGGGCGAGCCCGAGGGAAAGGGAACGAAGCCGGTCACGCTGCCGCGGCCGGGGCATGCGGATCTCGCCGGTGTGCAGAAGCACGGGCTTTCGGACGTCCGCGACGCGCTGGAGCGAGCGTCGGCGCGGCACACGGCCGTCCACGTCGCGGCGGGCGCCGTGGCGAAGGCGCTCCTCCGCGAGATCGGAATCGAGGTGGCAGGAGAGGCGCTGCGCGAGGCGGGAGCGGATCCCACGGCGGTCGACGAGGCGCGGAAGGACCGCGATACGCTCGGCGGTCGCGTCGAGGTGCGGGCGCGCGGCGTCGCGCCGGGGCTCGGGTCCTATGCGCGGCGCGAGGACCGGCTCGACGCGCGGCTCGCGGCGGCGCTGATGGGGATCCAGGCGGTGAAGGGAGTCGAGATCGGCGACGGCTTCGCGCTCGCCGGGCTGCGCGGCTCGGAAGCGCACGACGAGATCGGCCCGGACCGGCGTCGCACGTCGAACCGGGCGGGTGGCATCGAGGCCGGTGTCTCGAACGGCGAGGAGATCGTCGTCCGGGCGGCGATGAAGCCGCTGCCGACGCTCATGCGCCCGCTGCGTTCCGTCGACCTCCAGACCGGCGACCCGGCCGACGCGCTCGTCGAGCGAAGCGACGTCTCGGCCGTCGAGGCGCTCGCGGTCGTCGCCGAGGCGGCCGTCGCGTGGGAGCTGGCCCGCGCGGCGCGGGAGAAGTTCGGCGGCGACGCCCTCGGCGACTTCGTCGCAGCCTGGCGCGCCTACGCGGAGCGGATCGACTGGACGTCACGCAGCAGCTGAGCCGGCACGTCGTCCTCGTCGGCTTCATGGGCGCGGGGAAGTCGACGGTCGGCGAAAGCGTCGCGCACCGGCTCGGACGGCCGTTCGTCGACGTCGACGAGGCCGTCGCCGGCGAGCACGGCCCGATCGCGGAGCTGTTCGCGACGCAGGGCGAGCCCGCGTTCCGCGAGATCGAGGCCCGGTTCGTCCGGGAGGCGCTGGCGCGTCCGGAGCCGGCCGTGATCGCACTCGGCGGAGGAGCGGTCGAGACACCGGGCCTCCTGCCCGACGACCGTGCGACCGTCGTCCATCTCGTCGTCGACATCGAGACGGCGTGGTTCCGGGCGCGTCGCAGCCATCGTCCCCTGGCGCGGGACGAGGCCGAGTTCCGGCGCCGCTTCGAGCTGCGTGCCCCGCTCTACGCCGACGTAGCGGACGTGATCGCACGGGACGGCGACGACGTCGTCCTGGCTGCGGCCGGGGTGTACGTCGATCACGGTGCGCTGCCGCGGCTGGGCGAGCTCGTCGCCGGCGACGGCCCGGTGGCGCTCGTCTCCGATCCTCACGTCGCCGGCATCCACGGCATGGATACGCAGCTCGCGCTCGGCACGCGTCTCGCGGAGACCCACGAGCTGCCACCGGGCGAGGAGGCGAAGACGCTCGCGGCGCTCGATCGCCTCTGGCAGGACCTCCGCCTCGACAGGAGCGGGACGATCGTCGCGCTGGGCGGGGGCTGCACCACCGACGCGGGGGGATTCGCGGCGGCGACCTATCTCCGCGGCATCGCCTGGACGCCGGTGCCGACGAGCCTCGTCGCCCAGGTCGACGCGGCGATCGGCGGCAAGACGGCGATCGACCTGCCGCAGGGCAAGAACCTCGTCGGGGCATTCCACTGGCCGGAGCGCACGGTCGTCGACCCGGCGGTGCTCGAGACGCTCCCCGACACGCAGCGTCTCGAAGGGATGGCCGAGGTCGTGAAGACGGGCCTCCTCGCCGACGAGCCGTTCTGGGAGCTGCCGGACGACCAGCTCGTGCGGCGCTGCGCGGCGTTCAAGGCCGCGGTCTGCCTGCGCGATCCGCACGAGCGCGGAGAGCGGGCGGTGCTGAACCTCGGCCACACCTTCGCGCACGCCCTAGAGGCCGCGGCCGGTTACGAAGGCCTGACGCACGGGCGCGCCGTTGCGCTCGGCCTGCTCGCCGCGCTCCGCCTCTCGGGCCGCGACACGCGAGTCGTGGAGGATGTCCTGAGGCCGCGGCCGGTGCAGGTCGACCGCGAGCGCGCCTGGGAGGCGATGAAGCGCGACAAGAAGGCGCGCGACGGCGAGGTCCGCCTCGTCCTGCTCGGCACGAGTGGGCCGGAGCACGGCGTCGTCTTGCCCGAGGCCGACGTGCGGCGCGAACTCGATAGGTTGATCGCGTGAGGGTTCTCGTCCTCAACGGCGTCAATCTGGACATCCTCGGCCGCCGCGACCCGAAGCTCTACGGAGGGCTCACGATCGCGGAGCTCGAGAGCCGCATCTACGAGTGGGCGCGGGCGCTCGAGCTGACCGTCCAGTGCCGCCAGACGAACGACGAGGGCGAGTTCGTCAAGTGGTGCCACGACGCGTACGACACCGTCGACGCGATCGTCGTCAACCCCGCCGCGTGGACGCACTACGCGTGGGCGATCCACGACGCGCTCGAGTCGCTCACCATCCCGATCGTCGAGGTGCACCTGTCCAATGTGGACGAGCGCGAGGAGTGGCGGCGGAAGTCGGTGGTCGCCGACCTCGTCGCCGCGCGTTTCGTCGGCCACGGCCCCGACGGCTACAAGCTGGCCCTCGAGCATCTCAAGGAGGCAATCAAGTGAGCGACAGGATCGAGCGGCTGCGCGAGCTCCTCGAGGAGCCGCTGCTGGTCACGAATCTCGTCAACGTCCGCTACCTGACCGGCTTCGACAGCTCGAACGCCGCGCTGCTCGTCGAGCCCGACCGGGTGCGGCTCTTCACCGACTTCCGCTACATCGAGGCGGCACGGGGGATCGACAGTGTCGAGACGGTGCAGACGAAGCGCTCGCTGATCGGGTGGCTCGCCGAGAACCTCTCGGGCCGCTTCGGCTTCGAGGCCAACGTCCTCCCGTGGTCGTTCGCCGAGCAGCTGCGCGCGGGGGGCATCGAGCTCGTGCCGCGGCAGGGTCTCGTCGAGCAGTTGCGCGCGGTGAAGGACGACGGCGAGCTCGAGACGTTCCGGCGCGCGTGCGCGATCACCGACCGGATGTTCGAGCGGCTCGTGGACGAGGTGCGGTTCGTCGGCCGGCGCGAGCGCGCCGTGGCCTGGGACATCGCGCGGCTCTACCACGAGGAAGGAGCGGACGAGCCCGCATTCGAGGCCATCGTCGGCTCCGGCCCGACTGGCGCGCGGCCACATGCGCGCGCCGGCGATCGTGTCATCGGCTCCGGCGAGCTCGTGGTGATCGACACCGGCGCTCACGTCGCCGGCTACTGCTCGGACTACACCCGAACCCTCGCCACCGGAGAGCTCGACAGCGAGATGCGCGAGGCGTACGAGGTCGTGCTCGCCGCGCAGCAGGCGGGGCTCGACACGATTCGCGCCGGCGAGAGCGGTGTGGACGTCGACGCGGCTGCGCGAGACGTCATCGAGAGCAGCGACTTCGGGGGGACGTTCGGCCACGGCCTCGGGCACGGCCTCGGCCTCGACGTCCACGAGGCGCCGCGGCTCTCGACCGAGAGCAGCGACACGCTCGCCGCCGGCAACGTCGTCACCGTCGAGCCCGGCGTCTACCTCGAGGGCCGCTTCGGGATCCGGATCGAGGACGACGTCATCGTGACCGCGGACGGCATCGAGAATCCCGTCCGGTTCACGAAGGAGCTGCTCACCGTTTCGTAGGTGGAGGGGCGCTGCGCGGGCGCCCCTCCACCTCGCGGGACTAGCAGAACCTCCCGAGGATCGTCCCCGTTCCCGGGCTGCCCGGGCTCGGGGCGTAGCCCGGGTTGATCCGGACGACGACGATGTGCGTGTACGTGCCGGACAAGGTCGATCCGGACTTGCTCACCTTGCTCGTCACGACGACGCCCATGTACGACGGCACGCCGCTCGTCGGGGGCGGGCTGTTGCCGCCCGTGGTCGTCCACAGGCTGCTGCAGATGTCCGCCGGTGTCATCGTCGGCAGGGTGACCGTGCCGAGGAAGCCCTTGAACGCCGGCGGCGCCGAACCGCCGGTGAGGACGTTCCGCTGCCACCACGCGTCGCCCCACCAGGTCACCGTCGACGACGGATAGGGCGGCGCCGCCGTCACGTCGCCGAGCGCGAACGCGCCCCTGCTCGGGAAGGCGAACACGATCGCCGTCGTGCTGTCGCTCGCGGCCTGGTAGTACGCGTCGCCCGCGAACGAGGCCCCGACGGTCTCCGGGCCGAGCGGCACGGTGACGGACGGGATCGTGCACGACACGTTGCCGGCCGAGTCGGTCGTGCCCGAGCAGTGCTGCGTCCCGATCGAGAGGGTCACGCTCTCGGCGGGATTCGGTCCGGGCGACGTGTCGTCGCCGTCGTTGTCGTTCGGCCCGTCCTCGACCAGGGTCGCGGTGAGCGTCGCGCCGCTCGCCCCGGCCAGGATGAACGTCGGGCCGGTGTAGGTCATCGTCGTCTCCTCCGGCGTGATGGAGAACGACTGCGTGTCGCTGCTCGACAGGTAGTCGATATCACCGGCGAACGAGGCGACCATGCTCTGCGTCCCGGTCTGGGTCGGGGTGATCGAGCACGTCGCCACGCCCGAGACGTCGGTCGTCGCGCTGCACGTGTCGCCGACGCCGAGCGTGAACGTCACCGTCTTCCCGGCGATCGGCGCTCCGCCGTCGGGATCGGTGAGCGTCGCGGTCGCCGTCACCGCGTCGTGGTAGTGCGACGTGAGCGGGCCGGTATACGCGACCGCGCTCTCCTCCTGGTTGACGGTGAACGAGGTCGACGAGGTCGACGAGTTGTACGTCGGGTCGCCGGCGAAGCTCACGTCGACGGAGTACCCGCCTGGATCGTCGAGCGGCGTCACGTCGCAGCTCGCCACCCCGGAGCCGTTCGTCACGGCGGAGCAGCTCTCGGCGCCGAGCGTGAAGTCGAGCGTCTGCCCGGAGAGCGGGTCGCCGCGGCTGGACGAGCCCGGAGCGCTGTCGTCGTTCAGCGTGGCCGAGAGCGTGACCTGGTCGTTGTAGTCGCCGCTCGTCGGTCCGGTGTAGGTGATCTTCGTCGGGATGTGGAGCACCGTGTACGACACCGTGTCCGAGCCCGCCACGTAGGCGGCGTCGCCGGCGAACGCGGCGATCGCGGTGTAGTGGCCGGGCGCCGTATTGACCGTGACCCCGCACGACACGTTGCCGCTCGAGTCGGTGACGGCCGAGCAGGTGTCACCCCCGGCGGTGAGGAAGACCGTTCGCCCGACGACCGGGGTCGAGGCTCCCTGGTCGAGCAGTGTCGCCGACAGGGTGATCGAATCGCCGTTGCTCGCCGTGGTCGGCCCGGTGTACGTGATGTCGACCGGGTTGTTGAACAGCTTGTCGAAGTCGGCCGATCCCCAGCCGGTGTCCTCGTCCCACCCGGTGCCCGCCGCGAAGCCGTTGTTCCCGGTCGTGATGTCGTGGAAGTCTCGGGCGTAGGTCGTGGGATCGTTCGCGAGCCCGTAGATCAGCGGCGCGTCGAAGCCGACGCCGGGCCGTCCGGTGTTCGCGTTGTGCTTGTTGTAGATGACGGTCGCGGCCGCCCAGATGGGCGTGGCGAGGCTCGTGCCGCCGATGCAGCACCGCTCGGCGCCGTCGTACCAGAGGAACGTGCCGATATCCATGTTCGCGGCGACGTCGGGCTCGGCGCGGCCGGTGCAGCTGCTCGACGGGTAGACGAGCTCGCCGCTGATCCCGACCTGCCACGACGGCCGCGTCTCGCCGTTGTCGCAGCCGCCGCCCGAGCCGCTCGAGCCCGTCTCCGACGACCAGTTCCCCGAGCCGTCGATGTTCAGCTGCGTCCCGCCGACTGCGACGACGTACGGGCTGTCTGCGGGGCGGGAGCGTCCGACCGAAGCGCCGTTGTCGCCGGTCGAGAAGTAGAACGTCTGTCCCGTCGCCGCACCGGCCTGGAGGATCGAGTCCATGTTCGAGTCGGTGCCGCAGCCGTCACACCCCCAGCTGTTCGAGATGACCTTGACCCCCGACGACTCGGCCGCCTGGAGCGTGTCCTCGAGCGTCCCGTCGGAGTTGTCGCTTCCGAGCCAGTAGTCCATGTGCAGGCCGTCTGCCATCCCGTGTGAGATCTGCGTGTCGAGAGCGACCTCGGCGTCGCCGCTCGTGTCGCTGCTCGACCCGTCGACGTCGATGAAGTTGAGGTGGTTGTCGCCGGCGTTGTTGTCGACGATGATCTTCGTCGTACCCGTCGCGGTGGCGTAGTTGTCGTAGTCGGCCTGGGGGAGATGCGCGCCCCACAGAGTCAGTCCGAGCGTCTGCCCGCTTCCGTTGCCGACGGCGTCATACGCCTGGGTGAAGGTGCTCCCGTCATAGCCGCACTTGTTCGGCGGGTTCACCTCGCACGTGTCCACGTGGAACGGCTTGTAGACGTTGAAGTTCGACAGGCCGCTGATCCAGTGCACGTCGAGACCGGCGGGAACGGCCGGGTCGTGGTCGTTCGCGTGGAACGACCGGCCGTTCTGGTTGTAGTCGTTGATCTTCACCCCGAACGCGCGCTGGAGTGTCCGTACCGAGCCGGTTGCGTGGACGACCAGGTTCGTCGCCGAGGAGTTGAGGACCGTGAGGCCCTGCCCTCGGAGCCAGGACTCGACCGCCGCAACGTCGGCGTCGGTCGGCGCGTACCGCGCCAGGTACTGCTTCTGCGTCAGGTAGTGCCCGTACTCGGGGCTGCCGGGCGTGCTGGCCGCCCGTATCAGAGCGTCGAGCCCGGCCGAGTCGCGGACGCGGAGACCGACATTCAGGCGCAGGACGGCGTTCGGGTTGTGCCCGCCGTCCAGGTGCGCCTTCCCGCGCGCGACCGCGCGGGGCGTGTCGCCCGCGACGAGCTTCTGCCTCATTCCTGCGTGCCGGACGACGCCGGCGTGCGCGGCTGCCAGCCCGAAGGCGGCTGCTGCCGCGACGACGAGGAGGACGAGCCTCCCGCGCCACTGGTTCCCCTTCATGGTGTGCCTCCTCCCGACGCGGCTCGCAGCCGGCCACTAGCACTAGGCCCGCGTCGCAGTCGAGAGATGTCCGAGTTCTGACCCTAGGACGGTTTCGGGGCGTGTCAAGAGGTGCCGCGGAAGCCGGGCACGACCGCGGCGACGCGGCGCCAGCGGTCGATCTCGCAGCTTCCCCGTACGCGGAGCAGGGCGCGGACTCGCCGGCCGCGAAGGACTCCGGTGACGACGGCCTGCTGCGGGCCGAGCGCGATGTCGGAGCAGATCGTCCCGGGCGGCGTGGGCGCGAACGGGTGTGCGAGAGAGGCGAGCACCCGGCACGCCCGTGCCGGTTCGGGCACCGTCCCGGCGGGAGGGCCACACCTCAGCGTGTAGCGTCGAACACCTCCGCCGAGGCCTTGCGCACGGACGGAAACTCGAAGCCGCGTGGAGCTCCCGGGCGACCGCGAGGCTCCGCAACCGGCCATGAGAACCGCCGACGCAACGAGGATCGCGAGACGCGCCACGGCGCCGCAGAGGCTAGCGGGAGGCCGGCGCGGGTGCCGCCGGCCGGTGTCGCTAGACTCGGCCGCCGTGGCCGAGACGGTCGACACGAACAGCTTCAAGAACGGGATGCACATCGAGCTCGACGGCAAGGTGTGGCGGATCGTCGAGTTCCAGCACGTCAAGCCCGGCAAGGGCGGGGCGTTCGTCCGCACGAAGCTGAAGAGCCTCGACGCAGGGGCGGTCGTCGACCGCACGTTTCGCGCCGGGGAGAAGTTCCCTCGCGTTCACACCGAGACGAAGAACGTCCAGTTCCTCTACGACGACGGCTCCGACGTCCACTTCATGGATGCCGAGACGTACGACCAGTTCGCGCTCCCGCACGCCGACCTGACCGACGCGCTGCCGTATATGCAGCCGAACGCGTCGGTGCAGGTGCTGAGCGTGAACGGCAAGCCGTCGAGCCTGCAGCTCCCGGCGTCGGTCGAGCTGGAGGTCGTGGAGACCGAGCCCGGCGTCAAGGGCGACACCGTCTCGAACGTGACGAAGCCCGCAACGCTCGAAACGGGCGCGGTCGTCAACGTGCCGCTCTTCGTCAACGTCGGGGACCGCCTCAAGGTCGATCCCCGCGAGGGGCGCTACATCTCCCGCGCCTAGGCGTGCATTGCCCTCGCGGTAGGCTCCGCGCGTGCCGTCGCTCGCCGACACGACCATTCGCCTGCTCGGCCAGGAGCCGCTCGCCGGGCGGGTTCCCGCCGCCGAGCAGCTGCGGCTCGCGGAGATCCTCGACAAGGCCGGCTTCGCCTATCTCGAGGTCTCGGGCGGCGGCTGCTTCGACGCGGCGGTCAAGCGCGGCGTCGAGAGCCCGTGGGAGCGGATCCGGGCCCTCAAGGCGCGCGTCAAGACACCGCTCGGGCTCGCGCTGCGCGGCCGGTTCCTCGTCGGCACGCGTCCCGTCGACGCCGACTTCTCCCGCCGCTTCGTCGCCTCGGCCGCCGCGAACGGCATCGACGTATTCCGGCTCCACGACCCGCTCAACGACGTCTCGAACCTGCGCGAGGCCGCGGAGGCGATCGTCGCCGCGGAGCGCGACTTCGAGGCCGGGCTCGTCTACAGCCCGGGGCGCACGGGCGAGATCGAGACGCTGATCGAGCGCGCGCGGATGCTGCCCGAGCTCGGCGCGGTGCGCGTTCTTCTCCACGACCCGACCGGCTCGCTCCAGCCGCACACCGCGGAGGAGCTCGTGCACGCGCTGTCCGAGGCGAGCGGCCTGCCCGTCGGGATCTACGCGCAGGGTGCCGGCGGGAGCGCGCTCGCCGTCTCGCTCGCCGCCTCCCGCGCGGGCGCCCAGCTCATCGCGTGCGCGATCTATCCGCTTGCACTGACGCTCCATCGGGTGTCCGGTGAGGCGCTGGCCGAGGCGCTGAGCGGCGCCGGCTTGAATCCCGGCGTCGACGTGGACGCTCTGTGGGAGGCGACAGACGTCCTCGACGAGCACATCGGCGACGAGCTCGTGACTCCCCTGACGCCGCGCATCGCCGTGCTCGCAGCCCGTCACGACCTGCCGGCGAGCGTCGTCGCTGGCATCGACCAGTCGCTGCAGGCGGAGAGCTCCGCCGACAGGCTCGACGAAGTGCTCGAGGAGCTCGACCGGATCCGGGCCGAGACGGGCTGGCCGCCGCTCGCGTCGCCGATCGGCCAGGTACTCGCGACGCAGGCGATCATCAACGTCCTTGCGGCGAGCCGCTACCTCGTCGTCGTGGACGAGGTGCGCAGCCTCGTCACCGGCGCCTTCGGCTCGCCCCCGGCGCCGATCGACCCCGCTCTCGAGCGCGTCGTCCAGCTCACCGCCGATCCCGAGAGCGAGGAGGACGTCACGCCGCCGCTCGACGAGGTGCGCGAGCGGGCCGGCGACTTCGCAACGAGCGAGGAGGAGCTGCTCCTGCTCGGGCTCTTCGGCGAGGACGCCGAGAAGCTGCTGCGCGGGATCCGCGGCCGCGGACGGCGGGAGGACGAGCTCGCCGGCGTGGGGGAGGACCGCGCGCAGCGGATCCAGGAGATCGTCCGAATCGTGCAGGAATCCGGCATCGGCGAGGTCACGATCGAGGAGGACGGGATGCGGATCTCGGTTCGCTCCACGCCCGACCTCCCGCTCGGCACCGGGCCGGGCGAGGCCCCGCTTGCGGTGCCGGAGCCCGGGCAGCCACCGTCCAGCGCGATCAGCGGCACGCTCATGCGGGTCGAGTCGCCGATGGTCGGCACCTTCTACCGCGCTCCCCAACCGGGATCGCCGCCGTTCGTCGAGGTCGGCGACGTCGTCGCGCCGGGGCAGACCCTCTGCATCCTCGAGGCCATGAAGCTGATGAACGAGGTGAAGGCCGAGGTCGAGGGAGTCGTGCGGGGTGTGCACGCCGAGAACGCGGAGCCCGTCGAGTTCGGGCAGCTCCTGTTCGAGCTCGAGCCGCTCGTCGGCCGGCCCGCGCTCTGACGTGCCGGTCACCGAACTAGCTCCGGGGCTGCACCGCTGGACGGCGTGGCACGAGGAGTGGAAAGAGGACGTCGGCTGCGTCGCGGTCGAGACCGACGACGGGCTCGTCCTGATCGACCCGCTCGACCCGCCACGCGAGCTCGGCCGGCCCGATCACGCGCTGGTGACGGTCTTCTTCCACGCGCGCTCGACGAAGGCGCGGCAGGTCTGGGCACACGAGCGGCTGGTGCGACGGCTCGCCTCGCGCGGCGTCGAGGTGAACCGTCCGTTCACCACCGGCGATCCGCTGCCCGGCGGGATCCGGGCCCTACAAACGGCGCGCGCAGACGAGGTCGTCTACTGGCTGCCCCGGCAGAAGGCGGTCGTCGTCGGCGACGTCCTGCTCGGAGCAGGCGCGAAGCCACGCGCCACCGACGAGCCCCTGCGCCTCTGCCCGGAGCGCTGGCTGGGAGGAGGAGCGACCCACGACGATCTCCGCGAGTCGCTTGCGCCGCTTCTGGAGCTGCCCGTCGTGCGGGTGCTGGTCTCGCATGGCGAGCCCGTGGTGCGTGGCGGCGGGCGCGCGCTCGCCACCGTGCTGGCGGGCTAGGCTCCGCCCGTGTTCAACCGAGTCCTCGTCGCGAACCGGGGGGAAATCGCCGTCCGGGTGATCCGGGCGCTGCACGAGCTCGGCGTCGAGGCGGTCGCGGTCTACTCGACGGCGGACGAGGACGCGCTCCACGTGCGGCTCGCAGACCGAGCCGTGCGGATCGGCCCGCCGCCCGCGGCCGAGAGCTACCTCAGCATCCCGGCTCTCATCGCCGCGGCCGGTACCACCGGCTGCGAGGCCGTTCATCCCGGCTACGGCTTCCTCTCCGAGAACGCCGGCTTCGTCCGCGCGTGTGAGGACAACGAGCTCGTCTTCATCGGGCCGCCCGCCGACGTGATGGAGCGGATGGGCGACAAGGCCCGCGCGAAAGCCGAGATGCGCGTGGCCGGCGTCCCGCTCGTTCCCGGCACCGAAGGCGTCGCCGGGCTGGACGATGCGCGCGTTGCCGCCGAAGAGCTCGGCTTCCCGGTCCTGCTGAAGGCCGCGGCCGGCGGGGGCGGCAAGGGAATGCGGGTCGTCACGGAGCCCGGTGAGCTCCAGGCCGGCTACGAGCGCGCGTCGGCCGAGGCCCAGGCCGCGTTCGGCGACGGCTCGCTCTACGTCGAGAAGGTGATCACGCCGGCCCGGCACGTCGAGATCCAGGTGCTCTGCGACGACCACGGCCACTTCCTCACCTGCGGCGAGCGCGAGTGCTCGGTGCAGCGCCGTCATCAGAAGCTGATCGAGGAATCGCCGTCGCCGGCGCTCGACGACGAGCGCCGCGAGGAGATGGAGGCGGCCGCCGAGCGCGCCTGCATGCACATCGGCTACCGCAACGCGGGGACGTTCGAGTTCCTCGTCGGACCGGACGGCTCGTTTTCCTTCATCGAGCTGAACGCGCGGCTCCAGGTCGAGCACCCGGTCACGGAGGCGATCGTCGGGATCGACCTCGTTCGCGAGCAGGTGCGGATCGCAGCCGGCGATGCCCTCGCCCACGGCGGCCGAGCCGGCCCTCGCCGCGGTCACGCGATCGAGCTGCGGATCAACGCCGAGGACCCCATGCGCGGGTTCGCCCCGGCGCCCGGCCGGATCGAGCGGTTCCGGCCGCCACTCGGGCCGGGTGTCCGCATCGACACGTTCGTCGAGGACGGCACCGTGATCTCGCCGCATTACGACTCGCTGATCGCGAAGGTGATCGTCGTCGACGGCAACCGGCGTCTGGCGATCGAACGAGCGCTCCGTGCTCTCGGCGAGTTCGAGATCGAGGGCGTCCCGACGACGCGGGACGTGCTGCGGGACATCCTCGACAGCGACGAGTTCCGCAGCGGCGAGTACTCGACGTCCTTTCTCGAGGAAGCCGGAGCGCGACTGCCGGCGCTGGCCGGAACTTGAGCCGGGTGCTCGTCCACGAAGCGGGCGGGTCGGTGCGCGTGAGCGAGGCCGCGCTGAGCGAGATCGTGCGGCGGGCGGTCGCGTCGGTCGACGGCGCGCGGCTGCGCAAGGGGCGGCGGCGGCTCGGCGTCGAGCTCGAGGGCGGACGAGCCCG
>Ga0207693_10000197_pt1 | contig 54675 bp, 57 predicted proteins | sample LARL81metaG_FD_184347 | JGI IMG/M metagenome (GOLD analysis project Ga0207693, IMG submission 184347) | Corn, switchgrass and miscanthus rhizosphere microbial communities from Kellogg Biological Station, Michigan, USA - LAR L8-1 metaG... | ecosystem: Host-associated > Plants > Roots >... | reverse complement strand
CGCGGACAACGGCCGACCTGATCGCGTCGGCACCTGGGGCCGCGTCCGCACGGGCAATCGTGGTCGTTCAGTTCGTCGCCTACGTACTGATCGGCGCATACACCGCCAAGACAATCGCGTCGATCGCGCTCGTAATGATGACCCAGCAGGACGCGATGACTCCCGACTGGTGGGGGCCGGCACTGGCGGTGGCCGCCGCAGCGGTGGGGTCCTTTTTGGTGGCTGCATTGCCGACCAGACTTCTGGCACCGGCGGTGACGGTGCTGGCGGCGTTCGGCGTGCTGGTGTTCTTCTACGTGGCGCTGGCCGTGATCGCTCGGATGCTTTCGGGCACTGCGCCCGTCGAACCCGTCATGGAGATCGGCGCGACCCCGGCGGCGGCCGAGTGGGGACCCGCCGCCCTACTGGTTTCGCTAGCCAGCGCCTTCATTGGATTCGAGATCCCGACAACCGTGAGTGACCGGCTCAAGTCTGTCGGTCGACCACTGGGAGTCGCGATGGCGCTGGCGACCTTGTGTGCCGCGCTGGCCTGGGTGGCGACCAACCTCGCCTCCGCCGGCGAATTCCGTTACGACGCAGCCGACCTCGTTCTGATCGCGGCACAGTTGTTCGGCCATACAGGCAACTTGTGGTTACTCGGGGCCACGATCGCGCAGGCGGTCGCCGCCCTGCTCGTGCTGATCTGGGGCGCGACGCGCGTCGTCCGTCCACCCGTCCCCCACAGCCCGCTGCCGCTGGCGGTCACGGCGGTCGTAACGACCCTGCTGGCGCTGGCGCTGTCGTTCGATTGGGCCGGCGCCGCAGGAAGGCTCTGGGGAGTGGCGGGCATCCTGCTGTTCGTCGTTTATCTTGCTGCTGCACAAGCAAATTCACGGTCGGACGATTCCAACACGACCGCATGGGCAGTGTTCGCCCTGACTGGCGTCGTATTGGTGGTGGTCGTCTTCTTGCACGGCGCCACCGACGGCTGGTGGCCGGTGGCAATCGCGGCCGCCATCGTCGTGGCTGCGGCGGCGGTCGGTCAGATGGGGCCGCTACGTCAGTCTGGAAAGCCGAACAACTTGATGACGCCGTGATCGCGGCCTGCCGTGTAGCCGCCGTCGACTGCGATCGCCTGACCGGTGACAAACGACGCGTCGGCGGACACCAGAAAGGCCGCCATCGCGGCGATCTCGTCCGGCCTGCCGCGGCGCCCAAGTGCGTGCTCCTCCGTGATCGACTGCAGCGGCGCTGCCATGCCCTCGAAGCCCATCACGCTGTCCAACATCGGTGTGTCGATGAATCCGGGGCAGATGGCGTTCGCCCGGATACCGCTCGGGCCGTAGTCGAGCGCAATGTTCTTGGTGAGGAGCACAACTCCGCCCTTGGACGCGTTGTATGCGCTACCGCCCGCTGTGCCTTCGAGACCCTCGATACTCGCGAGCGTCACGATCGAGCCGCGCTCGCCGTCGACACGGCTCTGCTCGATCATCTTGGCGATGGCCGCCTTGGCCACCAGGAAGGTGCCGGTGAGGTTGACAGCGATGACGCGCTCCCACTCGGTCTGCGGGAGTAAGTGAACCGGCCCGCCGCCCGCCACCCCGGCGGAATGAACCACCCCGTCGAGTCGGCCCGGGACCGCTGCGATCACCGCGGCGACCGCGGCTTCGTCGGTGATATCGGCGGCCACGAACTCAAAGCGCGCGCCGAGGTCATCGGCCGGTACGGCCAGGTCGGTGCCGACCACGGTGCCACCCTCGGCCAGTAGCCGTCGCGCAGTGGCGAGGCCGATGCCCGACGCCGCTCCGGTTACGACGAACGTGCGCGATTCAGCTCGATTGCCGCTCACCATGCCCAGACCCTATGCGCTGCACCACCAGCGCCGCGACGGCGCCGGCCTCGTTGACCGCCAAGTGCACCAGCATCGGCGCGGCGAGGCTGCCCGACCGCCCGTGCAGCCAGCCGAAGAACCAGCCCGCAATGCCGGTGACCAGCACGGTGCCCACGACAGGTTGTCCGGTGACGCGCGCATCCACGATGTGCCACAACCCGAACGCCGCGGCTTGCAGCAGCCGCCCGCGGGTGGGTCCGAATGCCTCTTCGGCGACTGTGCCCAACGTCGCGCGGAAGGCGGCCTCCTCGGGCCAGACCGTTCCGATCGGGATGCTCACGAGCAGCCAGCGGCCCGGATGTTGGGGCAGGTCGCGCTGCGCCATCGCCCTGCGCACCGGCGGCAGCGCCGTGATCGCAGCGATACCGAGCGCCGCCGCTGTGCCCGCGGTCAGGCCGTAGCGCATACCCGACCACAACGCAGGCGGGCGCAATCCGAGCGGTGAGCGGGTGACCGCGACGAGTGCGGTGCCCAGCGAGGCGTTCGGGATCGGACGCCATCGCACCCGCGGCGCGGCGAAGCTCCAGCCCAGCAGCGCCGCGGCCAGTCCGACCGCGCGAAACTTGCTGGCCCGCATCAGTATTCGGGCCCGTCTTCGGACTCGGTCTTCTCCAGCGCGATGCGGACACGCTCTGTGTCGTCGTGTGTCCAGCCATCAGGCGGTGCGACGGCCGCCCAGCCGTCGAGCACGAAGTCGCCGTAGTTGTGGCCGTGCCCGCCGGGGACCGACGAGGCGTTGGTCATGTCGGCGGCGACCTGCCAGAACGTGATGATCGGATACCAGCGCATCGACGCAGTGCGGTCGCGGCCCGGCGGTTCCCTGAGCCAGTCCGGCCGGTTGAACAGCAGATCTTCTGACCACCAGACGATCGGGTCCGACGGATGCTCCAGGAAGAGCACCCGGGTGCCCTCCCACGGCGCCCCGGTGTCGTCGCGGATCTGCTTCGTGTCGTTACTCTGCGAAAACCGTACGGTGCGGCCGTTGTCGTAGCGTGGTTGGACCTCCGGCGTGCCGGGATCGCGTCTCTCGGTGATTGCCCGCCACAGCGGGCTGGCGTTCGGCGGGCCGACCCACAGCACCGACGAGAAACCCATTCGCGAGATATCAGGCAGCCAGCCGAAAGCTCCCTGCCCGGCCATCGAGCCGAGGCTTTCGCCGTACAGCACCAGCTTGGGTCGATGGTCAGGCGGCAGTTTCAGCCACCGGTCGTGGATCGCGTCGATCGTCAGCCTGCCAGAGGCAATCGACTTCTCCCTGTCGCCGAGAAACGAAATCCAGCTCGGCAGAAAAGAATACTGCGATCCGACGATCGCTGTATCGCCGTTGTACATCATCTCCAGCGCTCGCGCGGCCACCGGGTTGATCCAGCCGGTGCCCGTCGTGGGGACGATCACCAAAAGCTTGCGCTCGAAGGCGCCGGTGCGTTCGAGTTCGCTCAGCAGCACCGCCATCCGGCTGTCGTCGTCGTCCGCGGTGTTGAGGCCGACATACACGCGGATCGGTTCTTTGGCGGGCCTGCCGTTCAGGCGCGTGAGGTCGTCGGCGTGCGGGCCGGTGGCGACGAAGTTGCGGCCCTGGAAGCCCAGCGTCTCCCAGGGCGCGTAAGACGTTGGACTACCGGATCTTTCGGGCTGTCGCGGTTGCACGATGCCGGCCCTGGTGGTGGTGTTCTGCGGTTGGAACACGCGGTTCGCGCCTGCCAGGAAGCCACGGATCAGCACGCCGTTGATCAACGTGATGGCCAGCACCACCACGATCGCGGTGCCGATGAACAACGCCATTTCGTCGTGCAGATGCCAGCGCCTGATGAAGAACCGCGCCAGCGTCTTGATCAGGTCGAGCAGCATGCGGGCGGCCGCCACGCACACACCACCCACCAGCGCGGCGATGATCAGTGTGCGTGTGTAGCCCAGTGTGTTCGGGCCCTCCATGCCCATCACCGCCGACACCTGACGCTGCCACGCGGCGGCCGGAATCATCATCAGCACACTGGCCGTGGCGGACACGGCGACCGTGATGGTCTTCATGACGTACAGCACCCGCTTCGACGGCGGCCACCACGTCCGACGCCGTAATACGAAGCGGCGCACCATTCGTCCGGCGAAGACGCCGATGCCGTAGCCGATCGCCGCATTGAGCCCACCGATCAGTCCCTGGAACAGCCAGTCGCGCGGCAGCAGCGACGGTGTCAGCGAAAGGCAGAAGAACAGCGCGCCGAATGCCACCCCGACGAAGTCGAGGCGCACCAGGCTCCACGCCCAGACGAATAGCGGGTGTCGTTCGCGTGGCGCGACGGTCACCCGAACAACCCGGGAAGCACGCCCTCCGACGTGCTGCGCAGGTCCTCCAGGGAAACCGTGAACAAGCCTTGTACTTCGATCGCGTCGCTGCCTTGGTCCACGACGCCGATCCGGGTGGCCGGCAGATCGCGGGCCTCACACATCGCGCGGAATCTGCTCTCCTCAGTGCGCGGCACCGCGACCAGCACCCGGCCTGCAGACTCGGAGAACAGCGTGACAAATGGGTCGGCACCCTCGGGAATAACGATGCGGCAACCGGTTTCGCCCGCAAGCGCAGCCTCCACGATCGCCTGCATCAGCCCACCCTCGGACAGATCGTGCGCAGCCGATATCAGCCCGTCGCGCGACGCGGCGGTGAGCACCTCGGCGAGCAGCTTCTCGCGGGCCAGGTCGACCTTCGGCGGCAGCCCGCCGAGATGGTCGGCGGCGACCTGCGCCCAGATCGAGCCGTCGAACTCATCGCGGGTGTCGCCGATCAGGATCAGCGTCTCCCCCGGTTCGGCGCCCAGTCCCGTCGGGATGCGCCGCTTCACGTCGTCGATCACCCCGAGCACGCCGACGACCGGGGTGGGCAGGATCGGCGTGGTGCCAGTCTGGTTGTAGAAGCTGACGTTGCCGCCGGTGACCGGAATGCCAAGCACCGCGCAGCCGTCGGCCAGGCCACGGACGGCTTGGCTGAACTGCCACATCACCGCCGGGTCCTCGGGCGAGCCGAAGTTGAGACAGTTGGTCACGGCGACCGGTGTCGCGCCGGTGACGGCGACGTTGCGGTACGCCTCGGCCAACGCGAGCTGCGCGCCGGTGTACGGGTCGAGCTGCGTGTAGCGGCCGGATGCGTCGGTGGACACCGCGATGCCACGGCCGCTGGCTTCGTCGACGCGCAGCACGCCGCCGTCGGCGTGTTCGGCGAGCACGGTGTTGCCGCGCACGTAGCGGTCGTACTGTTCGGTGATGAATGCCCGGCTGCACAAGTGCGGACTGCCAAGCAGCGCAATCAAAGTCGTCTTCAGCTCGTCACCGGTCACGGGTCGCCGAAGCTTGGCGGAGGTGTCGGCGTTGAGCGCGTCCTGGGTGTCCGGACGCTGCACCGGGCGCTGGTAGACCGGACCCTCGTGTGCGACCGTGCGCGGTGGCACGTCGACGACCCTATCGCCGTGCCAGGTGATCTGCAGCCGGTCGCCGTCGGTGACCTCACCGATGACGGTGGCCAGCACCTCCCACTTGCGGCACACGGCCATGAACTTCTCGACGTTCTCCGGAGTGACGACCGCGCACATCCGCTCCTGCGATTCGCTGGACAGGATCTCGGCGGGAGTCATGTTGGCGGCCCGCAACGGCACGGAGTCAAGCTCGATGCTCATGCCGCCATCACCGGCAGATGCGAGTTCTGATGTGGCACAGGACAATCCGGCCCCGCCGAGGTCCTGGATGCCGACCACGAGGTCATTGGCGTACAGCTCGAGGCAGCACTCGATGAGCACCTTCTCCATGAAGGGATCGCCGACCTGCACCGACGGCAGCTTCTTTCGGCCTGGTGCACCGCCCTCGTCGCCGCCGAACGTCTCCGACGCCAGCACCGACACTCCACCGATGCCGTCAAGACCGGTACGCGCGCCGAACAGGATGATCTTGTTGCCCGTACCTGACGCGAACGCGAGGTGCAGATCTTCTTTGCGCAGCACCCCGACACACAGCGCGTTCACCAACGGGTTGCCCGCGTAGGAGGAGTCGAAGACGGTCTCGCCGCCGATGTTGGGCAGCCCCAGCGAGTTTCCGTAGCCGCCGATGCCGCGCACCACACCGTCGACCACCCGGCGAGTGTCGGGCGCGTCGGCAGCGCCGAACCGCAACTGGTCCATGACGGCGACCGGACGGGCACCCATCGCCATGATGTCGCGGACGATGCCGCCGACACCGGTGGCCGCGCCCTGGTACGGCTCGATGTACGACGGATGGTTGTGCGACTCCACCTTGAAGGTGGCCGCCCAACCGTCGCCGATGTCGACGACGCCGGCATTCTCGCCGATGCCCGCCAGCATCGCGGCCCGCATCGCCTCCGTGGTGGTCTCGCCGAAGTAGCGCAGGTGCACCTTGGAGGATTTGTAGGAACAGTGCTCACTCCACATCACCGAGTACATGGCCAGCTCGGCGTCGGTGGGCCGACGGCCGAGGATCTCACGTATCCGCTGGTACTCGTCGTCCTTCAGGCCGAGTTCGCGGAACGGCTGGGGATGGTCGGGAGTGGCGGCGGCGTGGTCGACGGTGTCGACCTCATGGGAGAGCCCGGACGTCACGCAGACAGTCTAGTTTGCATCGCCCACGGTCACGCAGAACGCGTTGCCCTCCGGGTCGGCAAGCACCACCCACCCGAAGTCGCCGATGCTGTGCCGCCCCGTTTCGCTGGCGCCCAGGTTTACCAGCCGATTCACCTCGGCGTCGACGTCAGCGGCGGTGAAGTCGAGGTGGACGCGGTTCTTGCCGGGTGTCGGATCGGGTACCTTCTGAAACAACAGTTTCGGCCCCGGCTGACGTTCGACGGCGACGAATTCGCCGGGTACATAAGGGATTACCTGCCCACCCGCGGCCTCTGCCCACCATTGGGCCGCCTTCTCGGGGTCGGTGGTGTCGAACGTGATCGATTCCACATTGAGTGCCATGGCGCTGACCCTAGATCAGCCCGGTGACAAAAACGCCTCGAGCGCCGAGGCGTAGGCGCCGACATCGGCTGCGCCCATCACCTCACGCGCCGAATGCATGGCCAGCTGGGGCGCGCCGACGTCGACGGTCGGGATGCCGGTGCGCGCCGAGGTCATCGGGCCGATCGTCGACCCACACGGCAGGTCCGCCCGGTGCTCGTAGCGCTGCAGCGGCACGCCCGCCTGCGCACATGCCAGCGCGAAGGCCGCTGCGGTGCGCCCGTCGGTGGCATATCGCAGGTTCGGCTGCACCTTGAGCACCGGGCCGCCGTTGACCTCGATGAGGTGGCCGGGCTCGTGCCGCTCGGGATAATTCGGGTGGGTGGCGTGCGCCATGTCGCCGGAGGCGACCATCGACCCGGGCAGCCGGCGCAGGAAGTCCTCGCGACCGCCGCCCGCCGCCAGCGTGATGCGCTCCAGCACGGTGTGCAGCAGCTCCGACTGCGCCCCATGATCCGACTGCGAGCCGACCTCCTCGTGGTCGAAAAGCACGAGCACCGGCATGTGCTCGCCCGGCTCGGCGGCCAGGAACGCCTCGAGCCCGGCGTAGCAGGTGGCCTGGTTGTCCAGCCGGGGCGCGCTCAGCAGGTCGTGGTTGGCTCCGACCAACCGCGACGGGGTCAGGTCATGGGTCATCAGGTCGGCGCCGAGGACGGCGGCTTCGTCCACGCCTGCGTGTTCGGCGACGTAGCCGAGAAACGTCCGGGTGCCGCTGCCGACGCCCCAGACCGCGTTGACGTGCCGCTGCGGATCCAGCGACACCGCCTTGCGGTCCTCGGCCAGGTGGATCGCCAGCTGCGGCACGCGCAGGATCGGTTCGTCGATGCGGACCAGCCGATGGTCGATGGTGTTGCCGACCCGAACCGACAGCCGGCCACTGATGCCGAGGTCGCGGTCCAGCCACGAGTTCAGCCACGCCCCGCCGTAGGGCGCCAGCGCGACCACCTGCCAGCCGGCGACAAACCGGTCGGGGTGCTGCTTGACCCGCAGGTTCGGACTGTCGGTGTGGGCGCCGACGATTCGGAAGGGCCCGGTCCGGTCGGCTTCGTCGACCCGCCATGCCACGAGCGAGCCGGCCCGCACAGTGAAGAACCTGCCCTCAGCAGGCCACTCGTCGCGTTCGGAGAGTTCGGTGAACCCCGCGGCGCTCAGTCGCTGCGCGACAGTCACGCAGACATGGAACGGCGACGGTGACGCGTCGATGAATTCGCACAGACCCTGTGCACTTGCGGACATGGTTCACCATCATTGCCGACGCGAGATTCGCTAGGGTCAAACGGTGCCCGACCCACTACCGCAACCGGTAACGGCGCCGTTGACACCCGCAGCCATCTTCCTAATGGTCACCATCGACGAAGGCGGTGAGGCCGCCGTCCACGATGCGCTGGCCGACATCTCGGGGCTGGTCCGCGCCATCGGCTTCCGTGACAGCGACAAACGCCTCTCGGTGGTCACCTCTATCGGCTCACACGCCTGGGACCGCCTGTTCTCCGGTCCGAAGCCGGCCGAGCTGACGCCGTTCATCGAGCTGGATGGGGGCCGCCACAAAGCGCCGTCGACACCGGGCGATCTGCTGTTCCACATCAAGGCGATGTCGATGGACATGTGCTTCGAGCTGGCGGGCCGGATCGTCAAGGCCTTGGGGGCCGTCACCGTCGTCGACGAGACCCACGGTTTCCGGTTCTTCGACAACCGTGACCTGCTGGGCTTCGTCGACGGCACCGAGAACCCTGAGGGGCCACTTGCGGTGTCCGCCACCGAGATTGGCGACGAGGATCCCGACTTCGCAGGCGGCTGCTACGTCCATGTGCAGAAGTACCTGCACGACATGCGATCGTGGGACGCGCTGTCGGTCACCGAGCAGGAACTGGTGATCGGACGGAGCAAGCTCGAGGACATCGAGATGGACGACGATGCCAAGCCCGCCAACGCGCATATCGCTTTGAACGTGATCGAAGACGAGGACGGCAACGAGCTGAAAATCGTCAGGCACAACATGCCGTTCGGCGAGATCGGTAAGGGCGAGTACGGCACCTACTTCATCGGTTATTCGCGCACGGCCGCAGTCACCGAACGGATGCTCACCAACATGTTCATCGGCGACCCGCCGGGCAACACCGACCACATCCTGGAGTTCTCCACCGCGATCACCGGCGGGAAGTTCTTCACGCCGATCGTGGACTTTCTCAACGACCCACCGCCGCCTCCGGATTCGGAGCCCGAAGAAGACCAACCAGAAGTCACCGTCGCGCCCGTCGCCACCAACGGGTCGCTGGGGATCGGCAGCCTGAAAGGAACCCGCCAATGAACAACCTGTATCGCGAGCTGGCCCCGATCACCGAAGCCGCATGGGCGCAGATCGAGGAAGAGGCCACGCGAACGTTCAAGCGGCACATCGCAGGTCGGCGGGTGGTCGATGTCAGCGAACCGGGCGGGCCGGTGACCGCAGGGATCAGCACGGGTCACCTGCTGGACGTGGCCTCACCCGGCGACGGCGTGATCGCCCACCTGCGCGAGGCGAAGCCGCTGGTGCGGCTGCGGGTGCCGTTCACGGTGACCCGCGAGGCCATCGACGACGTCGAGCGCGGCTCCCAGGACTCCGACTGGGATCCGGTCAAGGACGCGGCGAAGAAGCTGGCCTTTGTCGAGGACCGAGCGATCTTCGAGGGCTATGACGCGGCGTCCATCGACGGCATCCGAGCCTGCAGCTCCAATCCCGCGCTGGCGCTACCTCAGCATCCCGGCGAGATCCCCGACGTCATTGCCCAGGCGCTGTCGGAGCTGCGGCTCGCGGGTGTCGACGGCCCGTACTCGGTGCTGCTGTCGGCCGACGTGTACACCAAGGTCAGCGAGACCACGGAACACGGCTATCCGATCCGCGAGCACCTCAACCGGCTGGTCGACGGCGACATCATCTGGGCGCCCGCGATCGACGGCGCATTCGTGCTCTCCACCCGCGGCGGCGACTTCGATCTGCAGCTCGGCACCGACGTGTCGATCGGGTACCTCTCGCACGACGCCGACACGGTCCAGCTGTACCTGCAGGAGACGATGACGTTCCTGTGCTACACGGCCGAGGCCTCGGTCGCGCTCACCCCCTAGCCTCACTGCCGCGAGCGGGGCAGTGGGCAGCCAGCGGTGGGCTAAGCCGCGAGTACCAGGTCCAAAGCCGAGTAAAACAGGCCGAGCCCGTCGTCGGACGGGCCGGTCAGCGCCTCGGTGGCGTGCTCGGGGTGCGGCATCAGGCCGACGACGCGACCGTTGGCCGAGCTGATCCCCGCGATATTGCGCAGCGAACCGTTGGGGTTGTCGCGGTAGCGGAACACCACCCGGCCCTCGCCCTCCAGCTCGTCGAGCACCTTCTCGCTGGCGACGTAGCGGCCCTCACCGGACTTGAGCGGGACGAGCAGGTCGGCACCGAGTTCGTAGCGCGTCGTCCACGCCGTAGAATTCGACGCGACCTCCAGCCACAGATCGCGGCAGACGAAGTGCAGTCCCGCATTGCGCGTCAACGCACCCGGCAGCAGGCCCGCCTCACACAACACCTGAAAACCGTTGCAAATCCCCAACACTGGCATGCCGCGGTTAGCAGCCGAGACCACCTCGCCCATCACCGGTGCGAACTTGGCGATTGCGCCGCAGCGCAGATAGTCCCCATACGAGAAGCCGCCAGGCACCACCACCGCGTCGACGCCCTTGAGATCGGCGTCGGCGTGCCACAGGCTGACCGCCCCGGCACCGGCCAACCGGACCGCACGCGCCGCATCGACGTCGTCAAGCGTGCCGGGGAAAGTGATGACCCCCACTCGCGCGGTCATGATTGCTCCCTCCTGACCGACCAGTCCTCGATAACCGTGTTCGCCAAGAGAGATTCGGCGATCTCGGCGAGGGTGTCGTCATCGATGCTGTCGTCGACCTCGAGCTCAAAACGCTTGCCCTGCCGCACATCTGACACGCCGTCGAAGCCGAGACGGCCCAGCGCTCCGACAATCGCCTGCCCCTGCGGGTCGAGGATCTCCGCCTTGGGCATCACGTGCACAACCACCCTTGCCACGGCGATCACTCTACCGGCGGCAATGCCGAGGCCGCCTCACCGGCACGACCCGAGGTACGCGTTGCACAGGGGGGCTGCCATCGCGTCGAGGACCTGCGCGTCAGCCACCGCGGGCCACTCGACCTGCGGCGGCAGTGACGACCACATGGCGAGTTCGACGATCGTGCTGCTGTCGGGGTCGGCCAGCAGGTACTCGTGCATGACCTGATGGCCCGCGTCGCTGATCACCGCGACGATGCGCCCCTGGTCATCGGTGGTGACCGAGGGCGAGGTCGCGCCGGCCGTCGATTGGCAGTCGTGCAGCCTCGACCTGGCAGTCTCCAGCGTGTCCAGCGCCGTCGGGCCGCCGGTCGCGGTGTCCCCGCGCCAGTGGATCACCTGCACCAGCAGGTTCCACTGGCCCGCCGGATGCAACACGACCGACCGCGCCGATACGGCATAGGCACGGGGGTCATTAGCAACGGGTGGGCTGCCGCACAGCGCCTCGAAGCCGAACCGAGGGGACGGCGCCGTGACCGACAATCCGGCGAGGCCGGGCCACTGGTAAACCGCATAAAGGGGGATGGAGGTCGGCGCGATCCACGCCGAATCGGGGATGGCGTCGCAAATCGGCGGGCAGACGCCCGGAACCGCACGCGCAGGCCAGTCTGCACCGGGGGCAATGGTCAACCCGAAGGTAGCCATGACCACCGCCAGCAGCAATCGCACGTCTCAACGTCCCCTTGGTACGGCCTTGCGCGCCACAATATAGGCATGGAATTGACGCATTTCGGCCATTCATGCTTACTCGCGAATTTCGAGGGCGATTCCGGTCACGAGACAACGATTCTGTTTGATCCAGGGAACTTCTCACACGGTTTCGAGGGCATCACCGGCCTGTCGGCGATCCTGATCACCCATCAGCACCCCGACCACGCCGACACCGAGCGGCTGCCGGCACTGATGGAGGCCAACCCGCATGCGGCGCTGTACGCCGACCCGCAGACGGCCGAGCAGCTCGGCGGTCCGTGGAAGGCGGTGCACGTCGGCGACGAGTTCAGCATCGGGCACCTGACCGTGCGCGGTGTCGGCGGGCGGCACGCGGTGATCCACCCGGAAATCCCTGTGATCGACAACATTTCGTATCTCATCGGTGACGGCTCGCATGCGGCGCGGTTGATGCACCCGGGTGACGCGCTGTTCACGCCCGGCGAGCCGGTCGATGTGCTGGCCACGCCGGCGGCGGCGCCATGGATGAAGATCTCGGAGGCAGTCGAGTATCTGCGCGCCGTCGCGCCGTCTCGCGCCGTGCCCATCCACCAGGCGATCATCGAGCCGAATGCCCGCGGCATCTACTACGGCAGGCTGACCGAAATGACCGACACCGACTTCCGGGTGCTGGAACCCGAAACCAGCACGGAATTCTAGGCCGTGTCGCGTGCCGCGGCACGTCCCGCCGCCCGACCGGAGAACACGCAGCCGCCGAGGAATGTGCCCTCAAGCGAGCGGTAGCCATGCACACCGCCGCCTCCAAAGCCCGCGGCCTCACCCGCAGCATAGAGTCCGTCGAACACGCTGCCGTCGGACTTGAGTACGCGTGAGTCGAGGTCGGTTTCCAAGCCGCCCAACGACTTACGTGTCAGGATGTGCAACTTGACGGCGATCAGCGGCCCCGCCTTCGGGTCAGTCAGGCGGTGTGGTGCGACGACGCGGCCGAACCGGTCACCGAGGTAGTTGCGCGCCACGCGAATCGACGCGATCTGGGTGTCCTTGGTGAACCGGTTGACCACCTCGCGGTCGCGCGCGGTCACCTCGGCCTCGACAGCGGCATAGTCGAGCGGCAGCACATCCGGCACGGTGTTCATCGCAGATACCAAGTCGCGCAACGTGTTTGCGCTGACGAAGTCGACGCCCTTGTCCACGAACGCCTGCACCGGCTTTGGCGCGCCGGAGCGGGCCCGCGCCAGCACGTCCCTGATGCTCTTGTTGGTGAGATCGGGGTTCTGTTCCTGCCCGGACAGCGCGAACTCCTTGGCGATGATGCGCGCGTTGAGTATGTACCAGGTGTAGTCCTGACCGGTCTGCGAGATGTATTCCAGCGTGCCGAGCGTGTCGAAGCCGGGATACAACGGCGATGGCAGCCGCTTGCCGTTGGCGTCAAGCCACAGGGACGACGGCCCTGGGATGATTCGGATGCCGTGCAGCGGCCAGATCGGGTCGTAGTTGGTGATGCCCTCGGTGTAGTGCCACATCCGGTCGCTGTTGATCACATGGGCGCCGGCGGATTCGGTGATGCCGATCATCAGGCCATCGACGTGCGCGGGCACCCCGCTGAGCAATTGTTCGGGCACCCGGCCCATCCGTTTCGGCCAGTTCTTCCGTACCAGGTCATGGTTGCCACCGATGCCGCCGCTGGCGACGATCACCGCCGGTGCGCGGAACTCGAAGTCGCCGACGGTGTTTCGTGACGACGCCACGCCCCGCGCCGCCGTCGTCGGCTCCAGCACCGCGCCGCGCACCCCGACCGCAGCACCGTTCTCGATGATCAGCTCGTCCACCCGGTGGCGGTGCGCGAACCGCACCTTCGCATTACCCAGCAGCCGGCGCGCGAAGATCTCGACGATCGCCGGACCGGTCCCCCATGTGATGTGGAACCGCGGCACGGAGTTGCCGTGACCGCGCGCGTCGTAGCCGCCGCGCTCGGCCCAGCCCACGAGGGGAAAGGTCTGCAGCCCGCGTTCACGCAGCCAGCTGCGCTTCTCCCCCGCCGCGAAGTCGACGTAAGCATGCGCCCACTGCCGCGGCCAGTGGTCCTCGGGGCGGTCAAAGCCGGCTGTGCCGAGCCAGTCCTGCAGCGCCAGCTCGTGGCTGTCTCGGATGCCCAGCCGCCGCTGTTCAGGGCTGTCGACGAAGAACAGCCCGCCGAACGACCAGAACGCCTGGCCACCGATGTTGTTGGCGTTCTCCTGGTCGATAATCAGCACTCGGCGCTCGCGTTCAACCGCTTCACAGGCGGCGACCAGGCCGGCAAGACCGGCACCCACCACGATCACATCAGCGTCAGCCATGGCCGCCAATCTAGCGGTCCTGGCTGATCAGGCTGCGTCGGTCAGCGCGGGGTACGGGTCCCAGTGGTACACGGACGGCACGCATCGGTGCATCAACGCCAGGTCGATGGCGTCGAGCATGGCCTGCCGGGGTCCGGGCCTGCGCAGGTGACGGGCGGCCACCGCGACGCGGACGATGCCCTCGCGGCGTGAGGTGCGCTCTGCGGACAACACCAGCGTCCGGCACCACCACGGCTCGCTCAGGAAGCCCTCGCCGATGCCGAGCACCCGCGCGCGCACGGTCGTCTGACGAACCAAGTCGGTGATGCCGCTCAGCCCGACGAGCAGCCGAAAGCCGTTGCGGGGCAATGCAGTCACGGTGCCCTGCGAAACCGTCCAGCCAGGCGCGGCGAACAGCCGGGTGCGCAGGCCCAGGTGCTCGAGCACCCGGTCGGCGGCCATCAGCCGCAAATTGGCCTCATGCGCAGGCAACGTCGCGAACTCGCCGCGCCGCTTCTTGGTAGCCGCCTCGTCGAAGCCGTGAAGCACGATGACGTCACCCTGTGCACGCCGGCCGCCAAGCCATTCGACGGTCGGGGTGTCGGAGTCGAGTCGGTAGCCGCCCTTGATCCGAGGGCCGACCAAAAACGAGGCATGCACACCGCGTTCGTCGAGCCGACCGCAGAAATCGTCGACGTCGGCCAGTGTGCGATCGCTGATCCCGGAAACCGAGACGATCAGTTGTCCAGCCACGTGTTCAGTGTGGCAACGTCAGGTGTCCCAACGGTTTCCAACACGTGGTCGGCAGTTGACCATCTGTGACTTCTCTGACGGGTGGGGCCGCCGGCTTCTTTTCACGCTGCGTGAGCGTGGTGGGCCAGTCCAGCCCGCAGGATGTTGCGTGCGGCGTGTTCGTCAGCGTGGGCGCTGTGACCGCACCGCTGGCATGTGAACACCGCCTGGGTGACGCGGTTCTCTCGTGCTGCGTGACCGCAGATCTCGCAGCCGTCGGAGGTGTGCCGGGGGTCGACCTCAATGAGTGTGCGTCCAGCGTCTTCCGCTTTGGCGCGCAGTATTGAGACGAACCGACCCCAGCCCGCGTCACTGATACGTCTATTCAGCCCGGACTTCGCCCGGGCACCGTTGGCCAGGAACTGCCCGGGATTGTCAGGATCGCCGACGGGTTCGGCCCGCCGCACCATGTTGGCGATCGCCAGGTCCTCCACCACCACCACGTCGTACGACTGGACGAGGTGGCGGGCCGTTTTGTGGTGGAAGTCTTTGCGCTGATTCGCGATCTTGCGATGCCGCGCTGCCACCGTCTCGCATTTAGCAACCCGGCCGGTGGCCGGCAGCGGGCTGGCGGGCACCTCATCACAGGAAAGCACCAGCATCCAATATCGCCCTTGGCGTTTGATCTGGATCGTTTTCACCCGGCCCTGCACTGCACGGGGCACGCGGACCTTGACCTGGCCGATGCCCTGTAGATACACCCGCCGGGTGTCGGGTCGCCAGCGGGCGCCGTCGCCGTCTTTGGGCCACTCCACACTGTCGAATCGGGCCGTGCCCTTGAACCGGGGATAGCCGGGCGTCTGGCCCGCTTTGACCCGGCGGAAAACCCGGCAAACGCCTTGTGCAACCGCCGCAGCGTGGCCCGCTGACTGGAAAACGACCACACCGCATGATCCGGACGCACGACCCGGATATCGCTCAGCTGCGCCGACTGATCCCCGTAGGTGATCCGGGTCTTGCTGTGCGACCAGCCATCACGGCGCTCCTGCAATGCCGCGTTGTACAACTCCCGATGTGCATCCACACACGCCGCCAACGCCACATGCTGGCGGGCGGTCGGCCGCAGCCGAAACACATACGCACGCCTCACCAAGCCACCCCGCCAAGTGTGCGACGAAACCGGCGCTCGGACATGCCGCACACCCTACGAAACGGCACCGACAAACCCGCCAAACCACGCTGGTCGCTAGCCCATCGCTAGCCCCGATCCCCCCGACCGCTAAAACCCTAGGACTGCCTTGATGGCGGCGATCACCTCGGGCGCATCGGGAGTCGTGCGCGGCCGGAACCGATTGACAACCTTCCCACCGGGAGCGACCAGGAACTTTTCGAAGTTCCACTGGATGTCGCCGGCCTCGCCCCCCGCGTCAGGCGTCTTGCTCAGCTCGGCGTACAGGGGGTGGCGATCGGTGCCGTTCACGTAGGTCTTGGCCAGCAGCGGGAACGTCACCCCGTAGTTCGTCGAGCAGAACGTCTGGATCTCTTCCGCAGTGCCCGGTTCCTGGCCCATGAACTGGTTGCACGGCACACCGACCACCGTCAAGCCGCGCTCACCGTAGTCCTTCGCCAGCTGCTCCAGCGCGGTGTACTGCGGGGTGAGGCCGCATTTCGACGCCACATTCACCACCAGTGCCGCGCCATCGGCAAGCTCGGCGAGCGTGGTCGGACGCCCGTCCAGCGTCGTCAGGGCGATATCGGTCAGCGGTGTTTCGGTCATGCCCGCACATTAACCGTCGAACAACATCAGCGCGATCCTCTGGACCGCCGCCATCGGGTCGTCGTCGGTGTCGATCGCCTCGTTGAGCCGGAGCATGGCATACCCGTGCACCAACGACCACGCCGCAAGAGCGGCACTTGGTGGATCCGCCTTGGCCCGTGGGTCTTTCAGCGTTCCGACGCCGTGTGCCAGTTCGGCGCCCGCAGCGTCCTGGGCCGCCTTCAGTTCGGGATCCTCGGAGTTGACGAGCGAGCGGTCGAACATCACCGCATAGTGGCCGGGACGGTCGAGCGCGAACCGCACATACGCCAGTGCCGCGTCGACGAAGTCCGGCCGCGCAGCAGCCAGCGCGTCGGCCAGCATCCGCCACCCCTCGGCGGCGAGAGTGGTGAACAGGCCGCGACGGTCGGTGAAGTGATGCGCCGGGGCGGCGTGTGAGACGCCGGCCTCCCGCGCGAGTTCACGCAGCGAGATCCCGTCGGCGCCCCGCTCGGCCACCAGGGTGGCGGCCTTGGCGAGGATGACGGCCTTCAGGTCGCCATGATGGTAGGTGTCCCTGCTCATCAGGCCATCATAGTCGCTAATCTTGACAGTGCCTAGATTATCGATTAGCGTGTCCACTACATCTTGACAGTGTCTAGATAAGGAGCCGCAGATGGCCGTCATCATCGCCTTGGTCCTGGGTACGCTCGGCGCCCGGTTGGTCGGCTGGCTGGGTGTCGACTACGTCGACAGCTGGCCGCAGGCCGTCGCAGTCGGGCTGGCCGCGATGTTCGCGATGACCGGCGTCGCGCACTTCGTCCCGGCGATGCGGCGCGACATGATCGCGATCGTGCCGCCACGGCTGCCCGCACCAGGACTGCTCGTCACGGTCACGGGCGTGCTCGAACTGGTCGGCGCGGCCGGGCTGCTGTATCCGCCCACCCGCGTCGCCGCGGCGGTGTGCCTGTTCGTCTTGATGCTGGTCATGTTCCCGGCCAACATCTACGCGTCGCGGATACCCAATCCGCCGAAGTCGATGACCTCGCGGCTGGACGTGCGCACGGTCGAGGAGGTCGTCTACCTAGCCGCTGCCGTCGTGGTCGGCGTTGGCAGCATCCAGTAGCCAGGCGTACTGGAACGCGGCTTCCTTCCATCGCTCGTAGCGTCCGCTGATCCCACCGTGGCCGGCGTTCATCTCGGTCTTCAGCAGCACCGGGTGATCGTCGGTCTTGGTGCGCCGAAGCGCCGCAACCCATTTGGCGGGTTCGACGTAGAGCACCCTGGTGTCGTTCAACGACGTCATTGCCAGGATCGCAGGATAGTCCCTTGCCGCGATGTTCTCGTACGGCGAGTAGGACTTCATGTAGTAGTAGACATCCTTGTCCTCCAAGGGGTTTCCCCACTCGTCCCACTCGGTCACGGTGAGCGGCAGCGAGGGGTCGAGGATCGTCGTCAGGGCGTCGACGAACGGCACTGCGGCAAGGATTCCTGCGAACAGTTCCGGCGCCATGTTCGCGACCGCCCCCACAAGCAGCCCGCCCGCGCTGCCACCCATAGCGACGAGATTCTCCGGCCGTGACACGTCGGTCTGCACGAGATGCCTTGCCACGGCGATGAAGTCGGTGAAGGTGTTCTTCTTCTCCAACAGCTTGCCGTGCTCATACCACGGCCGACCGAGCTCACCGCCGCCCCGCACGTGCGCGACAGCGAACACCATGCCGCGGTCCAGCAGCGAAAGCCGGGCTATGGAGAAGCGCGGGTCTTCGCACGATTCGTAGGCTCCGTAGCCGTAAAGCAGCGTGGGCGCAGGATAGGGCACGCCGGTCCGGTGGATGATCGAGATCGGCACCCGCGCGCCGTCGGGCGCGATGGCCCAATCACGGCGCTCGACATACTCATCCGAGTGGTAGTCGCCGAGCACCGGCTGTTCACGCAGCAGCGTGCGCTCGCCGCTCGCGAGGTCGATGTCATAGATGCGCACCGGGGTGACGAACGACGTCGCGCCGATCCGCAGCTTGGGTGAGCTCCAGTTGGGGTTGGCGGAAATGCCCGCCGACATCAGTTCGGAGTCGAACGTGATGTCCTCGGGATGGCCGTACTCCCCGGTCGCATAGATCGGCCACAGCTGGATCCGCGGCAGCGCCTCGCTGCGGTAGCTGACCACGAGATGGCCTTCGAACGCGTCGACGGAGTCCAGTCGCACATCGTCGCGGTGCTCGATCAGCGTGCGGAATGTGTTGGGATCGTTGACCGGAGCCTCGACGAGCGTGAAGTTCTCTGCGCCGTCGTTGTGCAGGATGAGAAACCGGTCCTCACCGCCGATGATCGCGTGTTCGACGGAGTACTCGACCAGATCACGGCGCGGCCAGATGGGGATGAACTCGGCCTGGCCGTCGTTGGCATCGCAGTAGCGCATCTCGGTGGTGACGGCGCTGCCCGCCGCGATGATGACGTACTTGCTGCTGCGGGTGCGGCCGACCGCGAGCCAGAACTTCTCGTCAGGCTCGTGGTAGACCCTCTCGGCGGGCAGTCCGGCGCCGAGCCGATGCCGCCACACGGTGTCGGGTCGCCAGGCGTCGTCGACGGTGACGTAGTAGATGGTGTGGTTGTCGGCGGCCCAGGTGGCACCCGCACCGATGCCGACGATCTGGTCTTCGTACAGTCTGCCGGTCCGCAAATCCTTGAACCGCAACGTGTATCGCTCGTCGCCCTTGACGTCCACCGAGTACGCCAAGATGTTTCCGTCGAGGCTGACAGTGGCAGCGCCGAGCGCGAAGAAGTCGTGCCCTTCGGCCTCGACGTTCTCGTCGAGAAGGATCTGCTCGCCGGGGATCTCCGTATCCTCGTCGAACTGCGGAGGGTTCCAGTCCTCGGGATCGGCGACGGGGCAACGGCATTGCACGCTGTACTGCTTGCCTTCGAAGCTCCTGCCGTAGTACCACCAGTCGCCGCGGCGGGTGGGCACGGACAGGTCGGTTTCCTTGGTGCGCGCCTTTATCTCGTCGAAGATCTTCTGCCGCAACGGCGCCAGATCTGCGGTCGCCTGTTCGGTGTACTCGTTCTCCGCGTTGAGGTAGTCGACGACTTCGGGGTTCGACTTGTCGCGCAGCCACTCGTAGGGATCGATGAACACGTCACCGTGGTACTCCCGGCGGTGCTCGACGCGCTTGGCTTCTGGTGGTTTCACGGCTTGATCCAGTCGATGAATTTATGGCCCGAGATGCGTTCGTAGGCTTCGATATAGCGTGCGCGGGTGGCATCGACTATGTCTGGCGGCAGCGATGGGGGCGGCTTGTCGCCGTTGCGGTCCCAGCCGGACTCCGGACCCGTGAGCCAGTTGCGGACGAACTGCTTGTCGAAGCTCTGCTGGACGACGCCCTCCTTGTAGTCGGCGGCACGCCAGTACCGGCTGGAGTCCGGGGTGAAGACCTCGTCGGCCAGTCGCAGGTTGCCGTGCTTGTCAACACCGAACTCGAATTTGGTGTCGGCGACGATGATTCCCTTCGTCAGCGCATGGTCAGCGCCCTGAATGTAGGTCTGCAATGTACGTTCGCTCAGCTGATTCGCCCTGACCGCGCCGACGAGTTCGATCACGTCGTTGAACGTGATGTTCTCATCGTGTTGTCCGAGTTCGGCTTTGGTTGCCGGGGTGAACAGCGGTTGGACGAACTTGCTGGCCTCGGACAGCCCCGGCGGCAGCGCGATGCCGCACAGCTTGCCGGTCTTCTCATAGTCGATCAGGCCGGAGCCGGTCAGGTAGCCGCGGGCCACACACTCCACGGGCACCATCTCCAGCTCCTGGACGACCAGGGCGCGACCGAGCACCTCCTGGGGGATGCGCTCGTCGTCGGGCGGGCCTGCGAGGTGGTTGGGCGCCTCGACGTAATCGAAGAAGAAGACGCTCATCGCGGTCAGGATGCGGCCCTTGTCGGGTATCTCGGAGTCGAGGATGTAGTCGTACGCGGAGATCCGGTCGGTGGCGACGAACAGCAGGGTCTCGTCATCGATGCGGTAAAGCTCGCGAACCTTTCCGCTGGCCACATGTTGGTAGTCGGACAGAGACGGGCGCATCGGGCCAGCCTATCTGCTGGGATCAATCCCATGACGTCCCGTTACGTGCCTTATGCCACCACCCCGACGCGACTGCTCGGGCAGCTGCTCAGCGACGTGGTGATGATCGTCTGGACATTCATCTGGGTGCTGGTCGGGATGGCGGTGCACTCTGCCGTGGCGACCATCGCCGAGTTTGGCAGGCAAGTCGAAGGCGGGGCCAACGGGATCGCGGGCAATCTCGATTCCGCGGGCGACGGTGCGGACAAGGTGCCGTTGATCGGCGACGCATTGAGCAAGCCCTTGGCGGCCGCGGGGGAAGCCGCCCGTGACATCGCGGGCGCCGGCGCCAACCTCAACAGCACGGCCAGCTGGCTGGCATGGCTGCTGGCGCTGGCCGTCGCCGCGCCACCCATCCTGGCGATCGCGATGCCGTGGCTGTTCCTGCGGATCCGGTTCTTCCGGCGCAAGTGGACCGCCGTCACGCTGGCTTCGACAGCCGCGGGCGAACAGCTGCTCGCACTTCGGGCACTGGCCAACCGGCCGCTGGCCAAACTCGCGGCGATCACCCCCGACCCGGTCGGCGCATGGCGGAACCTGGACCCCATCGCGATCCGCGGCATGGCGGCCCTGGAGCTCCGGGCCTCGGGCGTACGCTTCCGCCTCGGCCGCAATTGATCCGCAAAAGCGGACGCGGGGTGGCCACTAGCCACCCTGCTCAGCACCCGCCTTGATGCGCTCGAGAGTCGTACGCATGCCGGCTCGCAGGACGTCCACACGCCGGTCGTACCCGCCTAGAAACAATCGATAGCCCGTCTTCACCCAGCGGAACTCGCCATCGGTGACCCGCTCCTCAACCAGTCGGGTACCGCCGTTTTCGGGTGCCAGCCGATACCGCCAAACGACCCCACTGGCAGCACGGAACGCAAACGCTTTGGCACGCTCGAATTCGGTGACGATCGCAGGCGAGGGCCAGCTGAGCCCGCGATCCCGATTCAGCCCGAGGAATACCGCGCCCTTACCGCGTTTCGGGCTAAGCCAAATCGCCTTATAACATTCTGGACTCCACTCGCCCATGCGGGTGATGTCGCTGACCATCTCCCAAATGGTCGAGGGGTCGGCCGCGACGAATGCGGTGACCCGGTCTTCAGGGCAAACCGCCATGAAAGCATGGGTATCACAATGCCGCTCGTGGTTAGGCGACAACCCGCCGCGACACGGCGTGCAGCGCGGTGAGCACCCAGGCCGCGAAGGCGATCCAGAAGAACCCCAGCGACACCGTCGTCAGCCACCGCCAACCCGTCTCGACAGCCGTGGCATACGTAGCCGACGAATACATCCCCAGCGGAAACACCGCCGCCCACCACAGCCCCGGCGGAAGTTCGCGCCGCATGCGGAAGCGCCGCGCTGTCACCCAGATCAGCAGCGGGATCCACGCCGTGGCAACACACCACGTCACGACCGTCACCGGCCAGACGCTCTGCAAACCTGCCTTGTGAATGTGATCGCCCGCCAATGTCGCGATCGCCGCACCGCCCATCAGGATCCAGATGTCCGGCTGTACCAATTCCGGAGCCGACGAATCGCGCACAGCCCGCCCCACGATCAGCGCCGTAATCGACAGGTAGACCCCGATGGCGATGACCCAGAACAGCACCGCAAGGAACACGATCTTCAGATCCGCCGTGACGATCGCCAACCCGGCCGTCGCGACGCTCGCCAGTTCCCAGCCGCCACGCGCACGGTCGCGCAGGCCGGCCCCGCGGGCGCGCCACATCAGCCGCGCCACCACCGGCGCCAGCGAAAGCCACCCCTGCAACGCCATCCCCGCGAGCACCCACAGCACAATTCGGTGCTGGGCCAGTCGCGCCGCCACCACCGCGCACGCCGCGATGTAGGTACACAACCGCAGCGCCACATCAAGGTCGTTGAGGCTCCAAGACTCTCGTCGCCAGGCAATCGCGGCGGCCACGATCATCGCCGGCAGCGCACCGGCGGCCAGCACGATCAACACCTCGCTGATGACGCCGAACCCGTGATCCACAGCCGCGATCGACACGATGCCGGTCGCCATAACGGCCGCGAACGTATCCGGTTTCACGCCCTGAGCTCGACCACCAGATGCCGGATGCCGGTATGGCGGTTGCTGCGCGTCCACTCCACCGGTTTGACCACCTGCACCGACGAGAACCTGCCGAGCAACTCCTCGAACAATACCCGCAACTCCAGCCGGGCCAGGTTCGCGCCGAGACAGTAGTGCACCCCCTGGCCGAAGCCCAAGTGCGGATTGGGTTTACGTGAAATGTCAAAGCAGTCGGCATCGGCGAAGAGCAACGCGTCGCGGTTGGCCGAGCCCTCCCACACCAGCACCTTGTCACCGGGCGAAATCACATGTCCCCCAAGCGACGTCGCCCTGGTGACGGTGCGCCGCTTCGACGGCGACGGCGACGTCCACCGCACGATCTCCTCGATCGCGGTCGGCAGCAGCTCCAAATCCGAACGCAGCAAGGCTAACTGATCGGGGTGTTCGGCCAACGCCAGCAGCCCGCCCGCGACGGAGTTGCGCGTCGTCTCGGCGCCCGCGCTGAAGAGCAGATTGAAGAACAGGTAGACCTCGGCATCGCTGACGTCAGCGTTGGCGACGACCGAGAGCATGTCCTCGGTCGGCGCAGCCCGTTTCGAGCCGATGAGTTCCCTGCCGTAGTCGTACATCCGCGAGCCGGCCTCCTCGATGGACAGCCGCGTGATGGACGCCTTGCGGGAGCCACCGAAATCGAAGCTCGGCTCGATGGCCTCGAACAGCCAATGTCGTTCGGACTCCGGGATTCCCAGCAGTATGCAGATCATCTGCATCGGCAGCTCGGCGGCCACGTCGACGACGAAGTCGAACGCCTCGCCGTCGACGATCGAGTCCAACAGGCGCCGTGCCCGCGCTCGCAGATCGTCCTCGACCCGGGTGATCATCCGCGGTGTCAGGCCGGAACTCACCAGGCGACGAATCTCGGAGTGACGAGGGTCGTCCATCATGTTGAGCACCTGGCCAGCGATGGCCAGATCCTGCAACAGCGTGCCGCCGTACGCCCGTGAGCCACCGGTAACCGAAGAAAAAGTCACCGGATCCTTCAGCACCGCAAGCGTTTCGGCGTAGGTTGCGACGGACCAGAAACCCTCCGCGTCGGGAGTGTTCTCCGTCGGAGCATGCCAGTACACCGGCGCCTCGCGCCGATGCACATCGAAAAGCGAATGCGGAAAGCCGGATGCGAAGTTGTCCAGATCGGTGAAGTCGATCTCCGACAACGCCGACACTGAAGTCACAGGATCGCGCCCGACGTGTACTTGGCGGCCTCCGGATAACGACTTACCAACTCGTCGACCGCGTCGACGACCCGGTCAACCTGATCGCCTGCGGCGCCGGTGAACGCCTGCTTGTCGGCCAGCGCTGCGTCAAGAGCCGGCCGGTCCAGTGGCAGCCGCGGATCGGCGGCCAGCCGGTCGAGCAGGTCGGGCTCCACACCCTTCTCGCGCATGGCCAAGGCGACCGCGACGGCGTGCTCCTTGATCACCGCGTGCGCCGCCTCCCGGCCCATGCCGGCGCGCACCGCCGCGATCAGGATCCGCGTGGTGGCCAGGAACGGCAGGTAGCGGTCGAGTTCACGCTGGATCACCGCCGGATAGGCGCCGAACTCGTCGAGCACGGTCAGGAACGTCTCGGTCTGCCCGTCGATCGCGAAGAACGCATCGGGCAGCGCGACGCGCCGCACCACCGAGCAGAACACGTCGCCCTCGTTCCACTGCGCGCCCGCCAGTTCCGCGGCCATCGACCCGTAGCCCCGCAGCACGACCTGCAGCCCGTTGACCCGCTCGCACGACCGAGTGTTCATCTTGTGCGGCATGGCCGACGAGCCGACCTGCCCTGGCGCGAACCCCTCGGTCACCAATTCGTGGCCCGCCATCAGTCGGATGGTGTGCGCGAGCGACGACGGGCCCGCCCCGACCTGCACCAGCGCCGAGACGACGTCGTGGTCCAAGGATCGCGGATACACCTGTCCGACGCTGGTGAAAATGTCTGTGAAACCGAGGAATTCGGCCACCCGCCGCTCGAGCTCGGCCAACCGACCAGTGTCGCCGTCGAACAGGTCGAGCATGTCCTGCGCCGTGCCCATCGGACCCTTGATGCCGCGCAACGGATACCGGTCGATCAACGCACGCAGCCGCGTCAGCGCAACGAGCATCTCCTCGGCCGCCGACGCGAATCGCTTGCCCAACGTGGTCGCCTGCGCGGCGACGTTGTGGCTGCGGCCCGCCATCACCAGGTCGCGGTAGCTGATCGCCCGCTCGGCCAGCCGGGCCACCACAGCCACGCCGTGTGTGAAAACCAACTCCAGAGACTGGCGGATCTGCAGCTGCTCAACGTTTTCGGTGAGGTCGCGACTCGTCATGCCCTTGTGCACGTGCTCGTGGCCTGCGAGCGCGTTGAACTCCTCGATGCGGGCCTTGACGTCGTGGCGCAACACGCGTTCGCGCGCGGCGATCGACGATAGGTCGACGTCATCGATCACCCGCTCGTAGTCCTCCACCACGCCCTCGGGCACATCCACGCCCAGTGAGGCCTGCGCCCGAAGCACCGCCAGCCACAGCCGACGTTCGGCGACGACCTTGGCCTCCGGTGACCAGATCACCACCATCTCATCGCTGGCATACCGGCTGGCCAGCACATTGGGGATCGTCACAGACACACAGCTTACGGCCCGGGTAAGGCAGGCTAGGCCTATGTACTTCGTTGGGCTCGATCTTGCGTGGGGTGAAAAGAAGCAGACCGGCGTGGCCGCCGTCGACTCCGACGGCCGCCTGCTCCACGTGGGCATCGCGCAGGACGACGCCAGCATCATCGACGCCGTCGGCCCATTCACCGGCGACGACTGCCTGGTTGCCATCGATGCGCCGCTCATTGTCAACAACGCAGGCGGATACCGGCCCGCCGAGGCCGAGTACAACCGCGACTTTCAGAAATTCGACGCCGGAGCTTATCCGGCGAATACGACCAATCCGCTGTTCAATCCACCGCGCGGCGCGATGCTGGCCACCGCCCTCGGCCTCGACATGGATCCCGCGTCGAACGCGAACCGACGGGCCATCGAGGTTTACCCGCATCCGGCGACCGTCGTCTTGTTCGGGCTCGAGAAGACGCTGAAGTACAAGAAGGGTTCATTCGACGAGCGTCAGCGCGAGTTGCTCAAGCTGATGACGCTGATCGAGGGGCTCGACAACGAAACACCGAGACTGCGCGTGAATCGAAGCGTGGCGTGGCTCGAACTCCGCAGGAGGGTGGAGGCCGCCACCAAACCGAGCCAACTGGACAGGGACGAGGATCCGGTCGACGCCGTCATTGCCGCGTACGTCGCGCTGTATTGGTATCACCGGCCAGAGGACATCACCATCTACGGCGACTTCGACACGGGCTACATCGTCACGCCGTCGCTGTCGGGCCAGGTCGTCCCAGAGCGCCGTGGCAGTCGCTCGTCACTCGAAAATCGGCTGATCCGCGCGATGGAACTCCTCGGCGACGCGCAGCGTGAATTGGCCGCGATCCGTGAGGCGCTTCGCTAATCCGGCGCAGAACCGAGGTGCGTCGGGTCGGTGATGCGCGTACCGCGGATACCGAGCTGACGGTTGATCACCATGGTCAGGAAGAACAACAGAATGCCGATGCCGACGAGAATCAGCGCCAGCACATACTGCTGAGCGGGCCTGCCGGACAACGGCGTCACCAGATACAGCGACGCCAGACAACCGATCACCGGCAACGCCGTCGGAGTTCTGAAATGTCCACCCGCCTCGCGAACATCGCGCCGCAGCACCAGCACCGCGACGTTGACTACCGCGAACACGGCGAGCAGTAACAGCGACGTGGTCCCGCCGAGCACGGCGATCGCGTCGCTGTTGGCGAACGCCGTCACGTAGAAGATCAACCCGAACGCGATCAGCGTGGTGAACATGATCGCCACCCACGGGGTGTGCCGTGTCGGATGCACCGCGCCCAGCACGGGCGGCAACACGTGCTGACGGGCCATGCCGTAGATCAGCCTGCTCGCCATCAGCATGTTGATCAGCGCCGTATTGGACACGGCGAACATGGATATGAACGGCAGGATGTCCTCGATCGGCAGCCCCGGAGCGCCGGCCTTGACCACCTCGACCAGCGGAGTGTCGCTGGCCTCGAGCGTGCCGATCGGCACCAGCGCGACGGCCACGATCGCCACGAGCACATAGACGAAGCCCGCGATCGCCAGCCCCGACAACAAGACCTTCGGAAAGACCCGGACCGGATCCTTGGTCTCCTCGGCCATGTTCACCGAGTCCTCGAAACCGACCATCGCGAAGAACGCCAGCGACGTCGCGGCGGTGACGGCGAGGAACGCGTTCTTGTCGGCCGCGGTTTCGAACGCGACGACGCGGGAGAAGTCGACGTCGGCGCCGCCGGTGAATGCCCACAACCCGACGAGTATCACCATAAGCAGGCCGCTGATCTCGATGATCGTCAGTGCCACATTGAGTTTCACGCTTTCGCCGACGCCGCGCAGGTTGACGGCCGCAAGCATCGCCATGAACAGCAGCGCCACGATGACGATTCCGGCCTTGCCCCAATCGAGGTCGAACGCCGTTTCGAAGTTCGCCGCGAAGAACCGCGATGCGGTGGAGGCGGACGTGATGCCCGAACACATCACCACGAATGCGACCAGGAACGTCACGAACTGGATACCAAAGGCCTTGTGCGCGTACAGCGCAGCACCCGCCGCCTGTGGATACTTGGTGACGAGCTCGAGATAGCTGAACGCGGTGACGGTGGCGATCAAAAAGGCGACCAGGAACGGAACCCATGCTGCCCCACCGACTTCGGCGGCGACGTCACCAGTCAGGGCATACACGCCGGTGCCGAGGATGTCGCCGACGACGAACAACAGCAACAGTCCTGGGCCCATGACCCGCCGCAATTCAGGCTGTTGTTCTACCGTTCCGGTGTCAGTCATGGCGTGAGTCCTGTTGGTCGGCTGTGAAACTCATTGTTCCAGTCTTCGAAGCGACCGCGTCGAGGAATCGCGCAACCGCGGCGGGATCCTGACCGCGCTGCCACCCGAAGGTGGTCGGCCGCTGGGCGCGGTCGTGCCAGAAGTGCTGGGGTGTCGAATCCGGTCGCATCGCGACCAACCAAACCGCCGTGTCCGCGCCCTGTGCCGTGTCCCGCAGCAGTGGCCGGGTCACCGCCCGAAACAGTGGCAGTGCCTCGGCAACGCCGGGTGTCTCGACCCAGCCCGGATGCATGCTTTCCACGCGAATGTCGCTGCCCGCCAATCTTTGTGCCCACGCGTCGGCGAGCACCACCTGCATTCGCTTGGTTCGTGCGTACACCCGAACACCGTCATACCGGCCCGATTCCGCTTCCAGGTCATCGACGGGCAGCGGCGCCGTGTACATGCCACCCGACGACATGAACACCACCGAGGCGCCCGCGGCGTTGCGCAGCAGCGGCAGCAGCCGTTCGGTCATCAGGTGCGGACCCAGGACATGGGTCGCCAGTTGGCTCTCGTGCGATTGCGGAGTCTCGATTCGTTCCTTCGGCATCGCGCCCGCGTTGTGCACCAATCCGTGGAGAGCGTCGACACGCCCGGAGAGGTGATCGCTCCACGACCGCACCGCGTCGAGGTCGGAGACGTCGCAGACCTCTTCGATCACCATCGCGCCGGAAACGGTCCGCCGGATCGTCCCCGCCGACCGCTTGACCTTCTCCTCGTTGCGACCCAGCAGGTGGACGGTCGCGCCGAGTCCGGCCAACGCGGATGCGATCGCCTCGCCGATTCCCGCCGTCGCGCCGGTGACGACCACCCGCTTCCCGGCCATGGCCTTCGGGCCTGGGCCTGAGGGCCACCACAGTCGGCGCACCCGCGAACCAAGTCGGCTATAGCCCAGCAAGACCGACCGGTCGAGCACGCCATCAAGAACCGTCGTGATAGTCATCGTGAGCTAGATATCCAAAGAGCGAACCGCGCAAACTTCGGCTAAACGGGCACCACTCTTTCGTCGATCGGCGCGAGCACGTCGATCACGTCGATCAAAGTCGCGCGGGCCGTCGCCCTGGGACCGTCACCATCGCCCACCAGCGCCGCCACCACCGCGCCGTCGACCGCGCATACGAGCGCGGTCAGCAGTTCGGAGCGTACCGAGCGGCCGGACCGCTCGACGACCTCGACCACCGCCTCGGTGCGCTGCTGCAGAGTGCGTCGCGCGATGTCCCGCAGCCCGGGCTGGCGGGCGCAGGCGATGTACCGCTCATAGCGGGAGATCAGTTGTTCGCTGACCCGTAGCCCGTTGGCCTCACCGACCAACAGGTCCACCAACACATCTGCCGTCGACTCGGCGCCGCGCCTCCGACGCGACAGCGTGGCCACTCGCGAACGCAATTGTTCGGCCTCGCGGGCTCCGGAGTGTTCGACAGCGTTCGCGATCAGGTCGTCGAGGGAAGAAAAGTAGTACGTCGTCGACGCCAGCGGCAGCCCCGCGCGACGGGCGACGGCGCGATGCCGCACGGCGTCGAACCCGCCTTCGCACAAGAGATCGGCAGCCGCGCTGACCAGCGCATACCGCCGACGCTCTCCCTTGGGAGTGACCGCTGCCGTCACCTCTAGCATGTTGCCAGTCGCGAGGTTGCGGCATCGGGCTTTCGGCTAATCATCAGCCTTTACTCAGGGAAGTCGGCGCTTCGACTGACTGCCGCCCACCGCCGCGCCTCCTCGTCGCGTTCGGTGCCACTGGCCAATGCAAGTTCGACCGCGTCGCTACCCAGCAGCAGTCGCCGCGGCGGGTCGGGCGACTCGACGACATCGATGATGATGCGGGCGGCGCGCGCCGGATCGCCCGATTGACTTCCGTTGGAGGTTCGGCGGAATTCGTGCATGAGGGCGAGCGCGTCGCGGTAATCGGGTCCCGGCTCGTGCATCGTCATCGACGACCCCATCCAGTCCGTCCGGAACGCACCAGGTTCGACGATGATCACCCTCACGCCGAACGCGCGCACTTCATTGGCGACTACTTCGGAGAAACCTTCGACGCCGAACTTCGCCGCCTGGTAAGCCGACAGACCGGGTGTGCCGCCGACGCGTCCGCCGATCGACGAAAACTGAACGAACACACCGGATCGCTGCGCGCGCAGCACCGGCAGCGCGGCGCGGGTGACGTTCACGACCCCGAACAGGTTGGCCTCGATCTGGCCTCGGAAGTCCGCGGGGTCCATCTCCTCGAACGCGGCGCTGTTGGCGTAGCCGGCGTTGTTCACGACCACGTCGATGCGACCGAACTCGGCGACCGCGAATTCGACTGCGGCGACGGCCGCATCGGAGTCTGTCACGTCGAGCTCGAAGATGCGGGCGCGGTCCTCGTGGCCCTCGACGAGCGCGCGCAACTGCTCCGGTTGCCGGGCGGTGGCGACGACGCGGTCGCCGTTGGCCAGCACGGCGCGCACCAACTCCGCGCCGAAGCCGCGGGAGCTACCGGTGATGAACCAAACTTTCGATGTGTCCGTCATGTTGTATACAGACGTAGACTTAGCGAGTTCTATTCCCTAGCGTCGAGGCATGACGGCGCCCAAGCACCGGCCGCGCAACGCGGCGGCCACCCGCGAAGCCATCCTCAACTCGGCGATCCGGAACTTCGCCCGAGCCGGCTACGACGGCGTCGGCGTACGCGAGATCGCGAGCGACGCCGGGGTCACCGCGATGATGGTGAACAGGTATTTCGGCTCGAAGGAGCAGCTGTTCGCCGAGGCCGTCGAGGTGTCGTTCACGCCTCCGGCGGTCATTGCGAACGAGTCGGAGTCGATCGCGCACGACACCGCCGTGACCCTGATCGAGCGCACCGATGCGGATGCCGGGCCGCTGGAGCCGTTCCTGATCATGCTGCGGTCGGTATCCAATCCGCGCGCCGTCGAGATCGTGCGCGACGGGATCGAGCGTCATGTCGGACGGCGGCTGGCGCGGCAGCTCCCCGAGTCCGGTCGCCAGATCCGCAATGAAGTCATGTTGTCGGTGATCGCAGGGGTCCTCCTGATGCGACGGGTGATCGTCACCCGGACCCTCAACGAGGCCGACCCCAACCAGCTGGAGCACGTGCTCGAGGCGGTCTTCGCGGCGATCGTCGAAACGCCTTTGGCATGATGGCCGGCATGCCCGAACTGAGTCGCCGCGCGATTCTGCGCCTTGGTGTCGGTGCGGCGGCCGGGGCGGCAGGCGCGTATGCATTGGGTTCCGCGCTACACACGCAGGGGGCGTCGGTCACCGGGCCGCCGGTGTCGATGACGAACGCCGGCGCGCCGTTGGCTCCGCCGCCACTCGAGCCCGCTCCTGCGGCAGTGCAACCGACGTACGTCGACGGCTCGTTCGTCTCGGCGGCGCGCGGCGGCGTGGCGACGAACTGGGCGATCGCCCGTCCGCCAGGACAGACCGCGCCGCTGCGTCCGGTGATCGCGCTGCACGGGAAGGGTCAGGACGCCGCGGGAGTAATGGCAGGCGGAGTGGAGCAGGGCCTCGCGCAGGCGGTCGCGGCGGGCATTCCGCCGTTCGCGGTCGTCGCGGTCGACGGCGGCGGAAGCTACTGGCACACGCGGGCGTCCGGCGAGGACTCCGGCGCGATGGTGCTCAACGAATTGATCCCGATGCTCACCTCGCAGGGACTGGACGCGTCGCGGGTCGGCTTTCTCGGCTGGTCGATGGGCGGCTACGGTGCGCTGCTGCTCGGCGCGAGGCTCGGCCCCGCACGCACCGCAGCGATATGTGCGGTCAGCCCGGCGTTGTGGACCTCGTCCGGCGCCACCGCACCCGGCGCGTTCGACGGCGCCGACGACTACGCCGCCAACAGCGTGTGGGGTCTGCCGCAGCTGGGCCAGATTCCGATCCGGATTGATTGCGGCAACAGCGATCCGTTCTATTCGGCGACGAAGCAGTTCATCGCCCAACTGCCGAGCCCGCCGTCGGGTGGCTTCTCGCCGGGCGGACACGACGGTGCGTTCTGGAGCTCGCAGCTGCCCGCTGAGATCGCGTGGATGGCTCCGCTGCTGGCGGCCTAGACGCTGATGCGGCCCTCGGCGGCCGCGAGGCCGATGTCGCTGCGAAAGTGGCTGCCCGGCAGCCGAATCGACTTGACCAGCGCGTAGGCGGCATCGCGGGCGGCCCCCAGGTCGGTGCCCGTCCCGACGACCGAAAGCACCCGGCCGCCCGAGGACACGATCGCGCCGTCGTCGCGTCGCGCGGTGCCGGCGTGCAGCACGCCGTCGGCCTCCGCGCCGACGATGACGTCGCCCACCCGCGGCCGGCCCGGATAGTTCTCGGCGGCCACCACCACAGTCACGGCGGAGCCGTCGCGCCAGCGCAGCGGCGGCTGGTCGGCCAGCTGACTTGTCGCTGCGGCGCGCAGCAGCGGCCCGAGCGGCGTTTCGAGCAGCGCCAGCACGGACTGCGTCTCCGGATCGCCGAAGCGGCAATTGAATTCGACCACCGCCGGTCCCTTGGACGTGATTGCCAGCCCGGCGTACAACAGGCCCGAGAACGGGCTGCCGCGCCGAACCATTTCCGCTGCAACGGGTTTCACTACTTGATCGACGATCTGAGAGACCACCTCGTCGGGCAGCCATGGCAGCGGCGCGTACGCGCCCATACCGCCGGTGTTCGGCCCGGTGTCGTTGTCGCCGACCCGCTTGAAATCCTGCGCGGGTAAGAGTGGCACCACGATCTCGCCGTCGACGATGCTGAACAACGACACCTCGGGCCCGTCGAGAAACGATTCGAGCAGCACCGGGTGGCCCGCCTCGAGCAGGCTGGCGGCGTGCGCCCGCGCAGTGTCGCGGTCGGCGGTCACCACCACGCCCTTGCCCGCGGCTAGCCCGTCGTCCTTGACCACCCAGGCCTGATCGCCCGCGGACGGCCCGAACCGGTCGAGCGCCGCATCGAGGTGTGCCGGAGTGTCGACGATTTCGCTTGTCGCTGTCCGCACACCGGCCGCGGTCATCACGTCTTTGGCGAACGACTTCGAGCCCTCGATGCGCGCGGCGTCCTTCGTGGGCCCGAAGCAGGCGATGCCTGCGGCACGCACCGCGTCGGCGACTCCGAGGACCAGCGGCACCTCCGGCCCGATCACCACCAGGTGGGCGCCGATGCGTTGCGCCAGCTGCGCGATGGCCTCGCCGGAGGTGACGTCGACGTCGTACTGGTCGGCGATGATCGCCGTCCCGGCGTTGCCAGGAGCGATGGCCAGCTCCTCCACCTCAGGGTCTCGGCGCAGCGCGAGCAGCAACGCATGTTCACGGGCTCCGGATCCGATCACGAGGACACGCACAGGCTCACCCTAACCGCAGCCGATTACACCGGTTGCGCTCCGGGTATTCGGCCCCGATGACTGAAGCCGGTCTCATCCTCGTCGGCAGCGGACCCGCCGGCGTCGGTGCCGCCGAAGCTTTCCGCAGGCACAAGAGCGAGCTGCCGGTGCTCCTCGTGAGCGCGGATCCCGCCGTTCCGCACGAACGTCCGCCGCTCAGCAAGGACTTCCTGACCGTGCCGGTCACTTCGTCGTCATCGGCGGCGACCGCCACCCATTCGCGGCACTCCGAACAGTGAGCTCGGATGAGCGCTCGGCGGTCGTTGTCAGCGCAGGCTTCATCGGGTGCGAGGCTGCGGCATCGCTGGCCCGCCGCGGAGTCGCGGTGACTCTTGTTGCACCGGAAGATGTTCCGTAACAGAGGCGATCGCCGTCACCGGCGTCGTTCCACAAAGTGGGATAGCCGAAGCGGCTGGACTTGATGTCGAGCAGTCGCGGATCATCGTCGGCCCCGAAATGGCAAAGTTCCGCAGCGGACATCTTCGCGGCAGGCGACGTAGCAATGGCCGACAACTGCGCCGCGGGTCGGCGAATAGCCGTCAAACACTGACAGGACGCCGCCGACCAGGGCACGATCGCCAGTGCCTCCGCAGTCGGCGTCGACGCGAAATAGGATGGTGTGCCTGGCTTTTGGATCACCATCGGTGACAGCGATGTGAAGTACCACGCGTGGGGCGACGGCTACGAGGACAGTCGACCGTTGTCTCGGGAGGACGGCTTCGCCGTCTTCTACGAGAGCGACGGCGCCACGGTCGGCGTGCTGACCCTCAACGCCGACGACGACTACGACCTTGGCGAACGCCTCGTTTCCGTGGTCAGTTGTTGAGGGTTTCGATGATGTAGAGGTTGGCGAGGGTGCCGCCGTCGACGACGCGGTCGGTGCCGGTGACGGCGGAGACGGCGTCGCTGGCCAGGTAGGCGACCGCCGATGCCACTTCGTCGGGCGTGATCATCCGCTGTATGGGGACGCGGTCGAATCGGGTTGTCATCGTGGCTAGTTCGTCGGAGGTGAGCGCTCCCACTGCCATTGCGGTCATCGTCCATCCGGGGCTGACGGAGTTGACGCGGATGCCGCTGGGGGCGAGTTCGGTGGCTGCTTGGCGAGTCAGTGCGAGGAGCGCGGCTTTGGAGGCGCTGTAGCTGGCGAAGGTGCCGTCGGTGCCGTAGGCGTCGATGGAAGCGATGTTGACGATGACTCCTTTGCCTTGGTTGGCCATGGCGCGTGCGGCTAGTTGGCTGAGCCTGAACGGGGCCGTGAGGTTGACCTTCGAATTCTGCTGCCATGGTGGTGTGGTCTTTCAGTTCTGCAAGAATGTGATTCAACACCCGTCAGGGCTATGAGCTCCGGTCATCATCGCGGCGAGATCCTCGGGGGCGAGGAAGGACGGCGGGGGCGGTTGACCCCACGAATACAGCGAGTTCGATGCGTCCCACACGCCTGGTTTCCGGAGCGCATCGTCGACGATGCAGTCCATGTCGGAGTAGTACTCGCTGAAATTGCCGGCGGGATCCTTCAGGTACCAGAAGAAGTTCGATCCAATGAAGTGGCGCCCGAGGCCCCAGGTGTGCCGATCCGGGTCGGCTTGAGCATCGCGGTCGCCCCGCGTCCCACATCGTCGACGTCGTCGACCTGCCACGAGGTGTGGTGCAGGAACGACACCGGAGCCTGCTGAACCAGGACGTTGTGGTGGTCGGACGAGCACCGCATGAATGCGGCCAAACCGGGAACGGTGTCACTGACTTTGAAGCCCAGCCCGTCGAGGAAGAATCTCTGCGAAGCGTCCTGGTCGGTGGAGCCGAGCACAACGTGCCCGAGTTTGCGGGGTCGGACCCCCTCCTGGCGCAGGATGCCGTCGGCACGGGTTCCTGGCCGGCCCAGGACTCCTGGCGCGTTGTAGACCGGCTCGGTGGCGGGTTTCTGCACAATCCGGTCATCGATCTCGACCCGGACCGACACCCCGGTGCCGGGATCGACGGCCGTGAGGCTGGTGTCTGCCCGCGTGCACGCAACGCCGAGCCGGTCGAGTGCCGACGAGATACGACCGAGGTCGTCGAGATCGTCCGTCCCCACGCCGAGCTGTACCAGGCGCCGGCTCACGGCAGGCACGATCCGAAGCTGTTCGCCGCCGTCGACCGTGGCGAAGTGGTGCGGCTCACTTGCCGGCGACAAGCCGAATTCCCGGTAGTAGCTAGATACTTCGGCGACATTCGGTACGCCCATCACGATTCGCGTGAGTCTGTGCAATGCCATGTTCGGTTCCTTTTCAGGAAGATTGACCGGCCGTCGATGCCGTGATCATCGGCGTGCTCTCACACCGGCTCGGTGGCCAACACCTGACCGAGCGCCGCCTTCAACACGGCGGTCGGATTGTCCGCCGCGTCGAGCGCGCGGAACGCGATGTATCGATCAGGCCGCACAAGCACCGCCCCGTGTGGCCCGATCTCGCGATGCTTGAGCCAGGCCGCTCGCACGTCGACGTAGTCGCAGCCGAGCACCCCGACCGTCGCGGCATCGAGCGGAATGCCATTTGTCCTGGCGATCTCATCGGCCGCGCGAACCCAAGCATCGCCCTGTTCGCCTGCGAGTAGCAGAAACCGACCCCCATGCACGAGCTGACACAGCGGAACGCGTTGGCCTTCCCGCTCGACCCAGGCGTGCGGCATCGGATGTCCGGGCTTGGTCGACGGTTGGTAAAGCCGCACCGGATCCAGTGGCGCATCCACGACCAAGCCGTCGTCGACGATCGCCGAGGATCGGTAGGAGTACCCGAATTCGACGTTGTGATGCCGGAATTCGATGGTCTGGGAAGCGATCGCCTGGTTGAGGGCGTGCCGTCTGGCCGCCGACTCGGGTGAGTCCTGCCAAAGCGGTGTCAGTTCCGCCCAATTCTCCTCGGGACTGTTGTCCGGTGACAGGTTCAGCGCCTTGTCGATTGTGAAGTGGTTCATGGCATTTGCGAGCGCGTTGTCGATATTGGCCTGATCGACCGGTCGGCGCTCGTGCTCGTAACTGTCGAGCAGTCGGTCCCCGGCACGCCCCGCCAGCACCGCTGCCAGCTTCCAGCAGAGGTTGTGGACGTCGTGCACGGCCGAGTTCAGCCCGAGACCACCGGTCGGCGGGTGGCGATGGGCGGCGTCACCGACAAGTAAAGCACTTGAAGGGGATGTGCTGGCGCGTCACCGGCCTGCGGGCGGCCAGCCTGTGCGCCGTCCATGCCAGAACCCGCCGTCTGATGCTTGACGAACCAGTTGATCAGCGGGCCTGGCGTGGGTGTTCGGCGAGATGCGAGTATCGACTTGATGTCTACGGGCGGGAGACCTGGCCGCACTGCATGCTCGAGCACGCCACCGCTCGGCTGTATGTGCGAATTCGCGCGGATCCAAGCTTCCAGGTCATCTGTGGTGCCTGTCCACGGTGCGCTCACCTCGGTCACCACCCGCGGACTTGCGTCTCGCGTTAGTGAGTCCGACATGAGAATGTCGCGAATCTGTACGAGCAGTGTCGACTTGCCGACGTTGTTGGCACCGACTACCACCGTGACGGAGCCAGGCCCCCCAATGTCGACCATCGAGCCGTCGCCGATGCGAATGCTCTGAATGCCGAACTTGAAGTTCTCGGCGTTGCCCTGTTGGTCGTCGGTGGGTGTGGCCATGCCCATGACCGTAACTCCCGGAATCAACGACTGATTTGGGTCCCTCAGCCGTGGAGATCCGGACAGTGGCCGGCCCGTCGAGCGTTGTGCAGTGGGTGTTGAGCGGCGGCCCATACACCACGGCATCGCAGGTTCGGCAGGTCCAGGTGGCGTGTCCGCCGCCGTGGCCGAGGCAGGCTTGATGCCCGACCAAAACTTCGCCGGGGCCGAGCACATGCCCGTTGGGGCACCGCGACGGTGGGCGGGTGATCCACTTCCCGCTCGTGGCCTGCACCAACTCGCCCAGCACGTCTCAGAGCTTAGGACCGTCGCCCGACGACCGGCTGACAGTCGTTGCAAGAAAGCGAAGAATGCGCTGCGGTTGATCTTGGCGTTCGTCGGGTACGCGAATTGCAGGTCACGGCTGACGCTGCTGCCAAGTTCCCCTGCTCGACAGGTGGAAGCGGTGAGTGGTGTCCACGGGGGGCGAGCTGGTCGAAACTCGCTGCCGGCGTCAGCCGTGACTCTCTATACGTAGTAGGTCAGACGCCTACAACTGCGATTCGGTTCGGAACGGGTCGAGCCGGTCGATCGCCTCGGCCCGCTTCTCGTCGGCCCGCGACAGCGATAGGCTCGGCATGCGCGGCGACAATGAGGAGAACCCATGTCCGAGACCGAGTCAGCAACTGCGGCTGAGGGGACAGGAACCCAGGCCGAGACGACGAGCGAGGCGACGCCGTCGATCGAGTGGATCCGCGATTTCGCAACGCGGTGGCTAGACGCGTGGAACTCCCATGAGGTGGACCGACTGCTGGCGCTCATGTCCGAGGACATCGAGTACCGCGATGACGCCTGGCCCAAGCCGATGCGCGGACACGCCGACGTACGTGAATTCCTCGAAGCGAGCTGGCGGGCATTTCCGGACATGACGTTCGAGCTGCTGGGCGGGCCGTATGTGATTCCGGGTGAGCCTCGCGCCGCCTTCCATTGGCGCGGTTGGGCCACGCACACCGGCCCGCTCGAGCCGCCTGGCTTGACGCCCACCGGCCGCCGCTGGGAGATCGAAGGTGCGGACTTTCATGAGTATCGCGACGGTCGCGTGTGCAAGTTGCGCATCGCGTTCGACATGTTGAGCGTCTCGCGCCAACTCGGCCTCATGCCGGCGGCCGGCGGCCGCGCTGAGAGTGCGCTGGCGATGGCGCAACGCTCGGCTTCCCGCGTGCAGCAGGCAATCCGGGAGCGACGTGGCCGTTGAGGGCAGGTGCTGAAAACCAAGCGATCGACGGACTGCCTCAGTAGCGGGTCGGCCCGCCACCCAAGCAGGATGACGGGGTGGCCTGAGAGCCGTTCTGCCGCTTCGGCCCACCGGTGTACCAACGGCAACGGGTGTTCGTTCGTCTCCGTTGATCTGGGCCGCACAGAACAGAGTCGCCGGGCTGCGGGCCACGATCCCGCGAGGGGCGTTGGTTCTGGTCAGGCTCGATCCGTTTCCGGTGAGCGTTGCTGTCTGGGTCCAACCGGCCCGGCGACTCTGTTCTGTTGTGACACCAATTAATCACGAATTCAGTTGCGGCGCCACATGTTTCGCAGATATTCCTGTCGCGCTGGCGATTCGGCCATCATGTGATCGAGCTTCCGCCGGTAGCCGCCCATCCAAACAGCCGCGAGCACCCTCTGGCCGCGGTACGGGTTCGACGCTCCGACCTCGGCGGCCCGACCCTCGGCGTGCACGCGCTTCAGCTCGGCGCCGCGCGTCACGGGTCGATTGGTGGCCACGGACTACAACGCGGCGTTGGAGATGCGCACCACCGCAGGCCCGTCGAGGATGTGCAGTGCTTGTTGAGCGGCGGTCCCGTACACCACAGCATCACACGTTCTGCAGTGCCAACATGTGTGCCCGCCACCGCCGTGGCCCAGGCAAGCGACATGCCCGACAAGGACCTGATTCGCGCCGAGTGGGTGGCCGTTCGGGCACCGCTCAGGCCCGCGGGTCATCCACTTGCCATCCGTGGTCTGCACTAGCCCAGCATGAACCCAAGCCTACGAGTTCTTTTCAGTGTCAACCGTGAAAGGGCTCGTAACGCCGAACCGCGGGCCGCCGTCCCTCGTAGATGTAAGTATGGGCACCACCGCGGGCCAGTAGGGCGGCGTCGCGGTGGGAGCGGGCCGGCCCTCGCGCCTCAGTGTCCTAAACGCCGCAGTTGCTGCACCCGGCCCGCGCGCCCCACTGCAGCCTGGCGGAACCTCGCTTGCTGGCTGACGCTGGGAGATCATCCTTAGCCATGTCGGCGACAGATGGCCCCATTCAGACGCTGACCCTGCAGAGTTCGGCCCGCCAACGCTGAGGGCATCTCAGATGGCGGGCCGAACACTTGATAAACGGACGCTAGCCCGATTCGGTTCGATCCCAGCGAACGGGCGTCTCGATTACGGCCGTTTGCTGACAGTGCCGCGCGTCTGCCAGCTCCGCAACGGGCGGCGGTTAAAAGCCGCCTGGCCGCAACCGCACTAATCCGCGCGAGGGGTCAGCAGGTCTGAGAAGCGATCAATTGGGCTGTCCTCGCCCCTGCGATACGTCGAATCGATAACCCCGTCAACGAAGTTTTGCACGGGGTGGGACCTGGCGTTAACCCTGTTAACGAAGGTTCGCACGGGGTGGGGATGGGATGTGGCGTTGGCGGTGATGTGTTGCACCGCGTCGTGTACCGGGTTCGCTGCGGCTGTGCCCGCGCCGAAACCAAGACCAATGGCGGCCACCGCCGCGCCCATACCAGCTACACCTGCGACTTTGGTGAACGAACGCATGATTACTCTCCTTCTGTGAGTATCCTTCTTTGAATTCCTCAGATTTCCGGCTTCCCCGCAGCCAGCAAATCCTCGGGCTGGCGTCAGTGGGTTTCCCCTATTCGCCCGCGGGCAAACCGCTCGAACACATAAGTCGCGGTCCGTCGAACCGGGGCGTGCTCCTCTCGGGCGATTGGGTTGATTTGAGCCGGCTCGACCTGGCGGCGAGTCGGCACTGCAGTCTTCAGCAGCTCGGGACGCCTAGACCATGTTTGCTGCACGACCGGTGACGCGTGCATGTGACGAAGCCTTACCCTCTCAACGCAAGGTGTGCGCCAATGCGTTACGCGACAGCCCTGTCGAACGAAAGACTTTGCCCGCCAATGTATTTCGCGTAGAGCTGCGATCAGGATGCCGCAGGATACAAGTCGAGTTGTTGTCGCGTCAGATGCCGCCGCGGCGGGGGTGATAGGCATCCGGTGGTGTCTTCGCACGTGCGAATGGTGATTGGTTCATCGTCGCCGTCGTTGATGCCGACGCACTGGAGGCATTTGGCTGGTCCGCCGCAGAGCGGGCAGCGAATCGCCGATTCATTGATGGAGTTCCCGCGTGGACCGGACGTGGCAGGCCCCGGCCACTGTTGGGTGGACAGTGACCGGGGCCGCGGGGAACTAGTCGGGCGTTGTTGCGTGCACTTTCTGGCGCACAGCGGGGTGGTGGCCCTCGCAGTACCTGTTGGTGCACGCGCGGATGGTCACCAAATGCGTAGCGGCTTCTGACCATCCGTCCTCGATCGAGACCTGCACGACTTCAGCTGCCTCGCCGCAGATCGGACACCACGCCGCCCAATCGTTGGTGCCAGTCATGGCGAAAGATTGCCCAAATCGGACGGTCGTTATGCCTGACCTACGATCTTGTTCGATGCAGATGTACGTAATTCGTTTCTCACCATCGGGCTGATCAGTATGCAGGTGATCCACTTGCCGTCCGTCGTCTGCACCAATTCGCCCAGCACGACTACAAGCCTAAAGCTGCGGCCGACGGTCAGCGGGGCAACGCTAGCGTCTTAACAAAGGGGATGAAACCTCGGAGACCGCCTCGCAGGGGACGCCAGCCCCATCCCTCACCGGTCGCCACCCACTCTCGGGCGAGTGTGCCCGCACGGCTAGCTTTCAAACCGGGGTTGTCGAGGCGAAAGATCGCCGGTTAAATCGGCTCTGCACGGGTACCTGTGGAAGGTCACGGTTGAGGTCGACTGCCAACTTCCCCTCTGCGGTGGCGAGCCGCGCGGGCGCCGATGGGCGGCGAGCGCGAACCGCGCGGCTGGCCTCAGCCGTGACGCCCGCCTGTCATCGCCATGGCTGCAAGAAACGGCCCGCCACCCAAGCAGGATGACGGGGGCTGGACACAAGGCGATCAGCAGGGGCGGACGACGAAGAGGGCTCCGCGCAGTCGGGCTGGCCTGTCTAACGGGTGCTCCGGCGCCCGCACCATCCATGCCCCAAGTTGGTGGAGCGGACGAGATCGCCCGCTGTGGGAATGAACAAAGGCTGGCTAGTTTCCGTTGCAACAAATGGGGAGATGCAAAGGAGCACGACCATGCGAATCAAACTGACTTACATCGGACCGCTGTTGGCGGCGGGTGCTGCTGCGGTGGCGATCGCGGCTGCACCGACGGCTGCGGCGGCAAGTGGGCAGACCTGCTCGGGAAATATCTGCCAGTCGCCCGGCAATGTTCAGGTCAACAACGTGCCTCCCCCCGTTCAGTACCACCCTTACGGAGACGTGCCGTTTCTGCTCGGCGGCCACGGTGGCCTTCACGGCGGCATGGGCTGACACGTAGTAGCCGCAGTAGTCGGCCCGAGCGGGATGACGGGCCATAGCCGTTCATCTTCTCGGGTCTCGTCTTGGCCGGTGAATCTTTTTTCTCGAAAACTATTGTGCTGCAACGTATTCCGTGCGATTCTTCTCTCATAACAGAACAGAGAAATCGGCGGGGCGGGATGGCTAATCACACAACAACGCTTACTCGAAAGGGAAGTGAACCCGACTGGAACCAAGGCCCCAGACAGATCGAGGACTGTCACCCCGCCGACTACAACGCCCACCGCAAAACGGTGGGAGCGGCTCTGTTTCAGCTCAGCTTGGTTGGGTGGAGATGCGCACTACCGCCGGCCCATCCAGCGCGGCGCAGTGCGTGTTGAGCGGCGGCCCATACACCACCGCATCACAGGTGCGGCAATGCCAACTGGTGTGCCCGCCACCGCCGTGGCCGAGGCAGGCGACATGCCCGACGAGGACCGAATTCGGGCCGAGCGGATGACCGTTTGGACACCGGCAGGCGGGCGGGTGATCCACTTCCCATCCGTGGTCTGCACTAGGTCGCCAAGCACACATCCACGCTATCGCTCGCCGGCGGCAGGGGAGTCACCCCACCCGGCGACCATCCACGACCCCGCCCAGGCGCGGTCGGCGTTACACACCCCTAGGAGGTGTGGGTGAGGGGCAGCCTTCGCGGAATCCGGAATCCAAATACCTCGGGACCGGCGCCTTTCGGATATCCAGGCTCATGGTCGCTGTCTGCGACCACTTTCTTCCAAACATCAGGGACGGAGTAATGGGTCTTTCCACTACTGGACACTTTGAGGACGCCACTTTGCAGGACTTCGTAGGTGTCGTCATCGCCGTATTCGTCGGTTGGAAGGTCCGTGTAGGTCACTGTGAATGCCATGTTTGGAGCCTGCCATGAAGGCGGGGCGAACAGTAATAGGACGCTGGGCGAGTTACGTCTAGTCCACTCGACGGCAAAGTACGGCGCTGACGTGTTGAGTAAGCGTCGGCGGGGTTGGCATTCAAGTCTTCCTGCCCGGGGCCTTGTGTCTTTCCTGGCTCAGTCCCTCTCGGGGTGAGCGATGGTGTCCGTTTACCCATCCCGGCCCCGCCAACCCCGTTCTGGTATGGGTTAAAGGCCATGACGAATTGTGTTGGCGTACGATACTTTTCGTGAATACCGCGGCGATCAGCAGCACGCCTGGGTGATGGTCGGTGACCCACGCGGCACATACCGGCACAACCCGCCCGCGACCATCTGACAGATCGCACCATTATCGGCAAGGACAAAGCAATTAACTGCGCCGAGGAGTTCCTTGCCCGGCCCGACCGCTAGCCAATGACAATATTGCCGCTGGTCACGTGCCACACATTCGCCCGCACTTGGGGGTTGTCGAAACGGTCGAGCGGAAAATCCTGCTGCGCGACTGCTTTTTCGGTGCCCTCAGCCTCCGGCCGCCGCTCGACGGCACCGGACCGCGCGATGACGGCGAGATCGCCGTACACCACGACGGTGTCCTCGACGAACACGCTGTCGGGACAGCCGGGCGCGGGCGCTACCTCCGTCACCTGCCAGCCGGCGTCGACAAGGGCGCGGACATAGCCCTCCCACTGCTTCATCGCGACGTCGGCGTCGACGGGCGAGCGCCCGATGTGGGTGAGCAGCCCATCCGCAAGGCGCGGGCTGGGCCGACGTACCAAAGCCGCCTTGGCGTGCACGGTCCGATCGTACGGTCGGGCTCGGCCATACACTTGACATTGCAGTGTATGGTCTCGGTATGACGCAGACCAGATGTCCCTTCGGCAGTGGGTATGACTTCACCGACCCAGACGTCTTGGTGAAGGGCATCCCCGTCACAGAATTCGCCGAGCTGCGCAAGACCGCGCCGGTGTGGTGGAACGAGCAAACCGACTCGATCTTCGAAGACGGCGGCTACTGGGTGATCAGCCGTCACGCCGACATCAAGGAGATCTCCCGCAACGGCGACCTGTGGTCCACCAACCGCAAGGGCGTGGTGATGCGGCTACCCGACGGCACCAATGCCGAACAGCTCGAGCTCACCAAGGCGCTGTTGATCAACCACGACGCGCCGGAGCACACCCGGCTCCGCAAGATCGTGTCGCGGCTCTTCACACCGCGGGCGGTCACCACGCTGGAGGAGAAGCTGGCGGTCGCTGCCCGTGAAATCGTCGCCGCCGCAGCCGAAAAGGAGTCCGGGAACTTCGTCGACGACATCGCGATGAGCCTGCCGCTGCTGGCGATCGCCGATCTGATCGGGGTGCCCGAGGCCGATCGGGCGAAGCTGTTCCACTGGACCAACTCGATCATGAACACCGACGACCCGGACTACGAGACCGACTATGCGGCCGCCAACGCCGAATTGATGGGCTACGCCTACACGATGGCCGAGGAGCGCCGCCGTTGTCCGGCCGACGACATCGTCACCCGGCTCATCGAGGCCGACATCGACGGCGAATCCATGGACGACGTCGAGTTCGCGTTCTTCGTCATCCTGCTCGCCGTCGCCGGCAACGAGACCACCCGCAACGCCATGACACACGGCATGAACGCGTTCTTCGAAAACCCCGACCAGTGGGAGCTGTACAAACGTGACCGGCCGGCAACCTCCGCCGACGAGATCGTCCGCTGGGCCACGCCCGTGCACTGCTTCCAGCGAACGGCGTTGGCCGACACCGAACTTGGTGGCGTCACGATTCGCCAGGGCCAGCGCGCCGGCCTGTTCTACAGCTCGGCCAACTATGATGAAAATGTCTTCGAATACCCCTTCGTATTCAATATCCTGCGCGATCCCAACCCGCATCTGGGCTTCGGCGGCAACGGCGCGCACTACTGCATCGGCGCAAACCTGGCCCGCATGGAGATCAAGCTGATCTTCAACGAGATCGCCAACCAGATCCCCGACATCGCCAAACTCTCCGAGCCTCAACGACTTCGATCCGGGTGGATCAACGGGGTCAAGGAGTTGCAGGTCTCGTATCGCGGATAGCATCCAGGCGTGCGCACCCACGGCTGGTCGGGCTCGGCCCCCGCGACCGACGAGGAGGCCATCGCGCGGATCCTCGACGCCGCGAGCAAGGCCATCGACGCGCGGGGCGCCGACTTCTCCATCGCCGACGTCGCCCGCACGCTCGGCGTCACCCGGCAGACCGTCTACCGGTATTTCCCGAGCACCGACGCCCTACTCGTCGCGGCAGCCGTGCACGCCGCCAGCGGCTTCCTCGACCGGCTGGCCGCTCACCTGCAGGGCATCACCGATCCGGCCGATGCCGTACCCGAAGCCGTCGCCACCGCCCTCGAGTGGCTGCCGGAGGACAAACACCTGGGCCTGCTGATCAAGCCCGGCAAGCCGAACCCCCACACCGAGTCGGTGACATCGGACGTCGCGCTGGACTTCGCCCATTCGATGGTCCGCCGTTTCGATGTCGACTGGGCCGGCCTCGGCTTCTCCGACGCCGATCTCGACGAACTGGCCGAGCACTTGCTGCGGATCATCCAGTCGTTCGTCATCGACCCGGGCCGACCGCCGCGAAAGGGCGACGAACTGCGGGCGTATCTGCGGCGGTGGGTGGGTGCGGCTATACGACCGTCAGAGGAAGGGATTTCCGCGACTCGAACGCGAACGTCGAGCCGCCGCTGAATCTCGTCACGGCGACCTCTCGGAACTCCTTTGCCGGGGTGTCGGTCTCGATGACACGCGCCGTCCAGTCGGTATCGGTTCCGTTGACCTCCACGTCGAGATGCGGGTCGACCGCTGCGACAATCGCCTGCAGCGGCCGGTTCTCTGCTGGGGTGACCAACGAGAGCCAGGCACCGTCCTCGTGGGCGGGCGAGCGATAGACGTGCACCGTATCCGGGCCGAACTCGGCACTCACGTATTCCGCCGGGTTGAGCATCGGATGCAGTTCCAGTACGCGCAGCGCGCCCTCCATTCCGCCGGGAAGGTCGAGCGCGCGATGAATGCGCTCGGCGGCGATGCCGGCGATTCCGATGAGTTGTCTGGTGCAGATCTTGGTCGCAAGTTCGGTGTTGGTGCCCGCGCGCTTGCCGACGGCGATGACGAACGAGAGGTTCAGCAGGTGCATCTGCAGACACACCTCGTCCGCGATGCGCACCAAGGCAGAGTGGGAGAACGCACCGAAGTCGAGGTCCGACAGCAGTTCGCCCGAGTAGTCCGCCTGTCCCTCGTCGTCGGGATCGATCGGGTCGAGATCGGTTCTCGCCGCGCGGGTTCGGCGTACGACATCGAGCACGGGATGGTCCTCGACTTCGGGATATGACTCGTCGATGACGACCGTCCATGCGCAGTGCGGGTGCCGATCGGCGCGTACCCGCGGCGGGCGATGAATCGGCCGGATCTGCGCCCTACGGTTGGTGGCCACGGCGGTGGCGTCGAACGTCGGGTCCTCGATGTCGTGGCACATGCCGCGGACGTAGTCCTCGCCCATCGGCTCGACGTCGAGCAGGGCGCCGCAGTGGTCGAGGTGGAATTCGCCGTGCCACCGGTCGTGCACGGTGTAGCGGAAGTCCATGAACTGCGGCGGGGCACCGATGTCGAGCTGCAGGCCCTTGAAGATCGTGATGACGTCGTCGCCCTCGTAGCGCAACGCCTTCTGCATCCTCTTGGTGTAGATCGGGCTGGACCCCATCCACTCCTCGATCGCGATCTGGAGCATCTCTGGGTGGCCGAATTCCTTGACACACCAGGCCATTCCGGATCGGTCGATCATCTGCCCGATCAGCAGCAGCTCCGGCACCAGCACCGCGAGTTGCTCGCGCGACAGGCCGGCGTACCTACTTGTCATGGACCTTGCCCCCGGAGTGCATTTGTACGGCGGCGTTGACGTTGGCCTTCTTGTCTTCCCCTTCGCCGCGCTCTGCTGCCTTCCGGCGCTTCTTTATCACTGTGCTGATGACCCCGTCGAGCTTCGAACCGAGCGGGAAGCCGAGGTAGTGGGTGAGGAAGATCGCCATCTCCTTCAGCTCGTCCTCGGTGATCTCACCGTTGGCCAGCGCGGCGTTGGCCTGGATCTCGGCCAGGTCGCTGTTGCCCAACGCCGTCACCACGGTCAGCGTCATGATCCGCTTGTCCCGCATCGACAGTCCGGGCCGCGTCCAGATGGTGCCGAACAGGTGGTCCGCGGTCAGCGCAAAATACTCGTTGCCTTCCACGTTCGGCATCTCCCAGCCGTAGACCTCGTTCATCTTCGCGAGGCCTTTTTTGCGCAGCTCATCCATTTGTCAATCCTCCCTATGCGGCACGCCGAGCCCGGCCGCCAAGTTTCTCAGCGCCAACTCGGCCATTGGCAGATCGACACCGAGGCGTTCACCGAGCGCGAGCGCCAAGCCCAGATCCTTCTCGCCCAAATCGCGGGTGTGCTGGAACGGCTTGTAAAGAAAGTGATCCGGGGTGAGAACCTTTGCATCATCACGGAACATCACCATGCCCGCGCCGCCGCTTTGCTTGTCGCTGTGGCGGACGACGTTGCCGAGGTCCTGCAGGCTGACTCCCGCCGCGTCGGCAAGCTTGAGGGCTTCGCACGCCGCAGTGAACGAGATGAAGTGCAACATGTTGCGCGCCAACTTCATCCGCGTACCGGCGCCGGGTTCTCCCGCATGCACGATCAGGGATGCCCATTGCGAAAAGGGCTTCTCTACGAGAGCGAACGCCTCATCGCTGGCACCCACCATCACCGCCAGCTCACCCTTCTTTGCCGCGCGGTCACCGCCGCTTACCGGCGCATCGACGACATGAATACCCCTGTCTTGCAAATGCTCTGCCAATTCGGCCGCCGTGCCGTCGGCGATCGTGGAGTGGATCGCAATGACGGTACCGGGCTTGGCGTGCTCGCCGAGCTGCTCAACGACATCGCGGACCTGCTCGTCGTTGAGTACCGTCACGCTGATGACGTCGGCCTCCGCCACGCCCGCCACGTCGTCGGCCAGGCTCGCACCCAGCTCTGCCAGCGGAGTCATCGCCTCGGTGCGGACGTCGAAGACGACGAGCCCACCCGGCCATTCAACCAACCGCTTCGCCATCGGCGCACCTTGGTTACCGAGGCCGATATAGCCAAGCTTTACGTCGTCACTCATCATCGAATGATCTGTCCTCCGTCGACGTTGAAGATCTGTCCGGTGATCCACTTCGCCTGGTCCGACAGCAGAAACAGACACATGCCGACCAAGTCCTCCGGTTGGCCCATGCGGGACAACGGAAGACCTTTCACGATGTCGGCCACAATCTCCTGCGGCGTAGTGGTCCGGTTCGCCTCGGTGTCGATGGGGCCCGGCGCGATCGCGTTGATCCGGATGTTCTGGCCGCCGAGTTCGGTGGCCAGCTGTTGAGTCAGGCCGTTGACGCCGACCTTGGCCAAACCGTAGAAGTTCGAGTACAGCCAAGCCGCGGTCGAGGACTGGTTGACGATCGCGCCGCCGCCGCGCTTCGCCATCTTCTTGTACACCGCGCGGGTGCACCACAGCGCGCCGTTGAGGTTCACACTCATGAACTTGTTGTAGTACTCGGGATCGACAGTGAGCAGGAAGTCCAGCTTCATGCCGCCGAAGATCGCAGCGTTGTTGACCAGGTAGTCGATGCCACCGAACTCCGAAAGCGTCTGGGCGGCCATCTCCTTCGCGGACTCTGGATCGGATACGTCCACCCGAACCGCAAGCGCGTTGCCGCCCTCGCCCTTGATCCCGTCGGCGACCTTCTGCGCACCCTCGGTGTTGATATCGGCCACCACCACCGCGGCACCCTCGCGGGCCAGTGCCTCGGCGTAGGCCTGGCCGATGCCGCCACCGGCCCCGGTGACGATCGCGACCTTCTCGTCGAACTGCATAGTTTTCCTCTCCGTTCGAGTGTTGGGTTATGACGCGGTTTTCGCGTCTACGCGTGACACAACCCCACACTCGACACGACTAGACCCCTGTGGCAATGGCTTTGGTTTCGAGATATTCCTCGAAACCGGCGAGCCCCATCTCCCGGCCGATGCCGGATTGCTTGTATCCGCCGAACGGCATGTCGGCGGAGTACCAGACGCCGCCGTTGACGTTGACGGTGCCGACCCGCATCCGCGCGGCGATGCCCGCGGCGCGGTCGGGATCCGCGGAAAAGACCGTGCCCGACAGGCCGTACGGCGAGTCGTTGGCGATCCGCACCGCGTCGTCGTCGCCGTCGTGCGCGATCACCGTAAGCACCGGGCCGAAGATCTCCTCACGTGCGACCTTCGCGTTGTTGTCAAGCCCCGCGATGACGGTCGGCTCGATGAAGAAGCCGGTGTCGCGGTCCGCGGGACGACCACCGCCGCAGGCGAACTTGCCTCCCTCGTCGGTTGCCGAATCCAGGTAGCCCTGAACACGATCCCGTTGACGCGCCGAGATCAGCGGACCGCAGATGGTGCGTGCGTCGTTCGGGTCGCCGGGCTTCAGCGAACCCATCGTCGCCGCCGCGGCCTCGACGGCCTCGTCGTAGCGGGCGCGCGGCACCACCAGTCGGGTGGTGATCGCACAGCCCTGGCCCGCGTGCATCGAAGCAGTGAACGCGGACATCGAGCACGCGCCGGCCAGATCCGCATCGTCGAGTACAAGGAACGCCGACTTGCCTCCGAGTTCCAGGAAGACCTTCTTGAGCGTGGCGGCGCCGTCGGCCATCACCGCGCGCCCCGTCGCCGTCGACCCGGTGAACGAAACCATGTCCACGCGTGGGTCTTTCGACAGCAGCGCGCCGACGCTGTGGTCACTGGAGGTGACGATGTTGAGCACACCGGGCGGGATGTCGGTGTGCTCGATGATGAGCTCGCCGAGGATCGCCGCGCACCACGGCGTGTCGGGCGCCGGCTTGAGGACGACGGTGTTGCCTGCCGCCAGCGCAGGGCCGAGCTTGGCGAGGTTGATCTGGTGCGGGAAGTTCCACGGGGTGATCGCGCCGACGACACCGACGGCCTCCCGTGCGACGGTGCGATGAGTCTTGATACCCATCGGCTCGGCGATTCCGAAGTCGGTGGTCCACTTGTACGACTCGGCGGTGTCCGCGCAGAAGCTCAGGTCGGCGACCGGGCCCTCCAGCTGGGCTGCGGACGTCAGCATCCGCGGCGCGCCGACCTCTGCGATCGTCAGGTCGCGGAGTTCCTCGACATGCTTGGTGAGCACGTCCTGCAGCTGACGCAAGCAGCGCACCCGCAACTCGGTGTTCGTCGACCAGTCGGTGGTGTCGAACGCGCGGCGGGCCGCCTCGATCGCCTGGCCCATGTCGTCGACGGTCGCGTCGGCGGCGACGCCCAGCACCTCCTCGGTGGCCGGGTTGACCGTCGGGAACGTGCCGCCGCTGCCCGCCACCAACTTGCCGTCGATGAACAGTTGGCTCTCACGATCGTTCAGCAGACCCATCCAAAATCTCCGCTTCATTGCTGGACAACTGTCCGACTGGATTCCTTCGAACGATAGCCCCCGATGGCTCCGAGTGGCAAGCACAGCTTTTCTACCTGCGTGCTTGCCTAACACGGACCCGGTCGGATAACTTGGACATGTGTCCAGCGATGCCGTGGCTGCCATCCCAGATTCGCCACGTAACCGCCGCCAGGAGGAGACCTTCCGCAAGGTGCTCGCCGCAGGCGTGGAAATGCTGCGCGAGTCGTCGTACGCCGACCTGACCGTGCGGGCGGTGGCCGCCCGCGCCAAGGTCGCGCCGGCCACCGCGTACACCTACTTCTCGTCGAAGAACCATCTGATCGCCGAGGTCTACCTGGACCTGGTTCGCCAGGTGCCGTACTTCACCGACGTCAACGACAGCAGGTCTAGCCGCGTCGAGCAGGCGCTGCGCGCCTTGACGCTGATGATCGCCGACGAGCCGGAGGTCGCAGCCGCCTGCACGACGGCGCTGCTGAGCAACAACGACCAGGCGGTGCGCGCGGTCCGCGATCGCATCGGCGCCGAGATCCACCGCCGAATCCGGTCGGCGGTGGGGCCCGACGCCGACCCGCGCACGGTGTCGGCGCTGGAGATGACCTACTTCGGCGCCCTTGTGCACGCCGGCAGTGGCGCCGTCACGTATCACCAGATCGCCGACCGCCTGTCCTACGTGGTCGGCCTCATCCTCGGAGACGACTCATGACCGTCCAGGCCAGCGACGTGGTTCTCGACCCCTATGACTACGACTTCCACGAAGACCCGTACCCGTACTACAAGCGGCTGCGCGACGAGGCGCCCCTCTACCGCAACGAGGATCTGGGTTTCTGGGCGCTGTCGCGACACCGCGATGTCCTGCAGGGCTTCCGCAACAGCACGACGTTGTCCAACAAATTCGGGGTGTCTCTGGACCCGGCCTCACGGGGTCCGCACGCCTCCAAGACCATGTCCTTCCTGGCCATGGACGATCCGGCACACTTGCGGCTGCGCACCTTGGTTTCCAAGGGTTTCACCCCGCGTCGCATCCGCGAGCTGGAGCCGAGGGTCACCGAGATTGCGCGCCGGCACCTCGACGTGATGCTGGAGAAGGCCCGCTCCGGAACCGTCGATTACGTCGACGAATTCGCGGGCAAGCTCCCGATGGACGTCATCTCCGAATTGATGGGGGTTCCCGAGAAGGACCGCGACCAGGTAAGGGCGTGGGCCGACGGGGTCATGCACCGCGACGAGGGTGTGACCGACGTGCCGCCGACGGCCATCGAAGCGTCGATCAATCTGATCGTCTACTACCAAGAGATGGTGGCCGAGCGACGCAAGAAGCTCACAGACGATCTGACGTCGGCGCTGCTGGAGGCCGAGATCGACGGCGACCGGCTCACCGACGACGAAGTACTGGGCTTCATGTTCCTGATGGTGATCGCCGGCAACGAGACCACCACCAAACTGCTTGCCAATGCCGCGTTCTGGGGCCACAAGAACCCCGACCAGCTGACCCCCATCTACTCAGACCTGGAGCGGGTGATGCTGTGGGTCGAGGAGACGCTGCGCTACGACACATCCAGTCAGATCCTCGCCCGGACGGTCGCCGGCGAGCTGACGCTCTACGACACCACCATTCCCGATGGCGACGTGTTGCTGTTGTTGCCGGGTTCGGCGCACCGGGACGAGCGGGTGTTTCAGGATCCGGACAACTACGTGATCGGCCGTGAAATCGGCTCCAAACTCATGAGTTTCGGTAGCGGCGCCCACTTCTGCCTCGGCGCGCACCTGGCCAGGATGGAAGCCCGGGTGGCCCTGACCGAATTGTTCAAGCGAATCCGCGGATACGAGGTCGACGAGGCCAACGCCGTCCGCGTCCACTCCAGCAACGTCCGCGGATTCGCTCACCTTCCCATGACCGTGGAGGTCGCGTAGATGCCGCGCTTCGAACCCCTGCCCACTCGTAGACCCGCCTTGGTCGCGGGTGCGTCCTCCGGCATCGGCGCCGCAACGGCCATCGAACTTGCCGCCCACGGCTTTCCGGTGGCGCTGGGCGCCCGCCGGGTGGACAAGTGCCAGGAGATCGTCGACCAGATCAGAGCCGACGGCGGCGAGGCGATCGCCGTGGCTCTCGATGTCACCGACCCCGACTCGGTCAAGGATTGTGTCGAGCGGGTGACCGCGGAACTCGGCGACATCGAGGTGCTCGTCGCCGGGGCCGGTGACACCTACTTCGGCAAGCTCGATTCGATCAGCACCAACGAGTTCGAATCCCAGATCCAGATTCACCTGATCGGCGCCAACCGGGTCGCGACGGCGGTGTTGCCCGGCATGATCACCCGCCGGCGCGGCGACCTGATCTTCGTCGGATCCGATGTCGCACTGCGTCAGCGCCCGCACATGGGAGCCTACGGCGCCGCCAAGGCGGCACTGGTCGCCATGGTCACCAACCTGCAGATGGAACTCGAGGGCACCGGAGTCAGGGCGTCGATCGTGCATCCGGGGCCGACGAAGACCAACATGGGTTGGAGCCTACCTGCCGAGCTAATCGGTCCCGCCCTTGAAGATTGGGCCAAATGGGGGCAGGCGCGCCACGACTATTTCCTGCGCGCCGCCGACTTGGGCCGGGCCATCACGTTCGTTGCCGAGACACCGCGCGGCGGGTACATCGCCAATATGGAGTTGCAGCCTGAAGCACCGCTGGCCGACAACAAGGACCGTCAGAAGCTCGCCCTGGGTGAGAAAGGGATGCCGGGAGAGTGACTACCGCAATCGTGCCCCGGGTTTCCGGTGGCGAGGAAGAGCACGGACATCTCGAGGAGTTCCGCACCGATCCGATCGGGCTGATGCAGCGCGTCCGCGATGAGTGCGGGGACGTCGGTTGGTTCCAGCTGGTCGACAAACACGTGATCCTGCTGTCCGGCGCGGAGGCCAATGAATTCTTTTTCCGGTCTGCCGACGAGGATCTCGACCAGGCCGAGGCCTATCCGTTCATGACGCCGATCTTCGGCAAAGGTGTGGTGTTCGACGCAAGCCCAGAGCGGCGCAAGGAGATGCTGCACAACTCCGCGCTGCGCGGTGAGCAGATGAAGGGCCATGCGGCCACCATCGAGGGCGAAGTCAAGAAGATGATCGCCGACTGGGGTGACGAAGGCGAGATCGAACTGCTCGACTTCTTCGCCGAGCTGACGATCTATACCTCCACGGCGTGCTTGATCGGGCTCAAGTTCCGCGAACAGCTCGACCACCGGTTCGCCGAGTACTACCACGACCTGGAGCGCGGCACCGATCCGCTCTGCTACGTCGACCCGTACCTGCCGATCGACAGCTTCAAGCGTCGCGACGAAGCCCGGGTGAAACTGGTTGCGCTGGTTCAGGAGATCATGGATCAGCGATTGGCCAACCCGCCGAAGGACAAGGCCGACCGCGACATGCTCGACGTGCTGGTGTCCATCAAGGACGAGGAGGGCAATCCGCGCTTCTCGGCCGACGAGGTCACCGGGATGTTCATCTCGCTGATGTTCGCGGGGCACCACACCAGCTCCGGCACGTCGGCATGGACACTCATCGAGCTGATTCGCCACCCCGAGGTGTACGCCGAGGTCCGCAAGGAACTCGACGAACTCTATGCCGACGGCCAGGAGGTGAGTTTCCATGCGCTGCGCCAGATCCCGAAGCTCGACAATGTCGTCAAGGAGACGCTGCGCCTGCACCCGCCGCTGATCATCTTGATGCGGGTCGCGCAGGACGAGTTCGAAGTCGAGGGCTTCCCGATCCACAAGGGCGACTTCGTCGCCGCATCGCCTGCGATCAGCAACCGGATCCCCGAGGACTTCCCCGATCCCAACGCGTTCAATCCGGACCGCTACAACAAACCCGAGCAGGCGGATATCGTCAACCGCTGGACGTGGATTCCGTTCGGTGCGGGCCGGCACCGCTGTGTGGGCGCGGCGTTCGCCCAGATGCAGATCAAGGCGATCTTCTCGGTTCTGTTGCGCGAGTATGAGTTCGAGATGGCGCAGCCGGCCGACACGTACCGCAACGACCATTCGAAGATGGTGGTGCAGCTGCAGCGTCCCGCCAAGGCCCGGTACCGCAGGCGCGCCAAGTAGGGAGAACCATGGGCTATCGAGTCGAGGTGGACCTCGACCTGTGCCAAGGCCACGCGATGTGCGAGGTCGAGGCGCCCGACTATTTCAAGGTCCCCAAGCGTGGCAAGGTCGAGATACTCAATGCCGAACCGCCGGAAGAGGATCGGGCCCAGATCGAACAAGCCGTGTGGGCATGTCCCACCCAAGCACTGTCCATCAAAGAAGAGGACTAAGGAAGGCCAGAACTATGCCGTCACTGCCCCGCGGAGAACTCGACAAATGGGTCGAAGAGTGGCTTGAAGCCAACCGCGAATGCGAGCGGAAAGGCGACTGGACGCCGCTCGCCGACTTCTACACCGAAGACGCTACCTACGGCTGGAACATCGGCCCCAAGGAAGACGTGATGTGCGTCGGCCGCGACGAAATCCGCGACGTCGCATTAGGTTTGGAGATGGAAGGCCTGGAGAACTGGGTTTACGAGTACCAGAAGGTGCTTGTCGACGACAAGCAGGGCGAGATCGTCGGCTTCTGGAAGCAGATCGTCAACAAGTCGGACGGCACGCAGGGCGAGATCTACGGCATCGGCGGAAGCTGGTTCCGACTGACCGCCGTCAAGAACGGGGCTCTGAAGATCGAGTGGCAGCGTGACTTCTTCGACTTCGGCCACGTGTCGTTCATGTTCGGCAGGCTCATCGAGTCCGGGGATCTCAGCCCCGGGATGCAGAAGCGGATCGAGCGCTCGCTGGCTGGTGAGAAATTGCCCGGCTACTACCCGCTCGGCGAGGCGCCGGTACCGATCTGGTAAACCACCCAGTACAGGTGTGACTTAGATAACTTAGTCTGACCGGGGGCCGTCCCGAGGAAAGCAGGTTGCGATGAAGACAAAAGGCGCTCTCATCTGGGAGTTCAACCAGCCGTGGTCGATCGAGGAGATCGAGATCGGTGACCCGGTCAAGGACGAGGTCAAGATCCGGATGGAGGCGGCGGGGATGTGTCACTCCGACCACCACCTGGTCACCGGCGGCATCCCGA
>Ga0207693_10000196_pt1 | contig 54692 bp, 49 predicted proteins | sample LARL81metaG_FD_184347 | JGI IMG/M metagenome (GOLD analysis project Ga0207693, IMG submission 184347) | Corn, switchgrass and miscanthus rhizosphere microbial communities from Kellogg Biological Station, Michigan, USA - LAR L8-1 metaG... | ecosystem: Host-associated > Plants > Roots >... | reverse complement strand
CTGTTATTTTCTTTCATAATTCGAATTTAGAAATAATATTTGTAAATCCGAGTACTTTCTGCTGACAGCATAACATTTATTTTGTGCTTAAAATTGCACTATAATTGCGCCGCTGTAGCTCAGCATGGTAGAGCAAATTTGGAGGATTATGAGCCTCTTTAGCTTAGCTGGCTGTTAACCAGTGGGTCATCAGTTCGAGTCTGATCAGCGGCGCTTATAATTTTCTGACAGAAATATATTTTTGTAGCGTTTGAATTCTAGACCAAACTTTATTGGAAATTTTAGTAGGATCTAATCAATTCTGGTAATAGTACGCACAAATTGCTGTGTATTAGTAAATCAGTGAGGAATATGAGAATTGGATTAGATTAATTCAATCAGACTAGAACACAAAAATATCTAATGCAACTGCGTCAGCCAAGAGATCTAGATGGCGACTAGCAACCACGTAGCCATTTTTTATTTCACTTGGCGAAATCCAACGATTTGAGGAAGAAAACAATCTTTCCTTTTTCATTCTGGTTTCAATTCCTTCCACATCCAGTTCACGCTCCTCAATTTCCTCTGTATCCAAGTGTCTGATAGTCAGCAAAATTTTTTTGACTAGAATTCTGCTCCCAAATCTTTGAGAAAAATCCCTTGCGTTCTCATCATAATCTATCATTTTGACTTTAATCTGGATCTTATTGAGAGCATCTCTGCTCGTGAGAAGGCGATCGTCAATAAACCTGTCATAACTCATGGCGTACATTGAATAGTTTATGAAATATAATAATCAAGCTCTCTTAATTCAGATCTTACATCGACTTCAGGTATCTATTCCAAATTTATAAAACGGAATATTATTCTCATCAATGCCGCAGTCATACATGACAACTTTACTCCCGGGAAAAATATTATTTCCCCGGACAGATCCTAATAGGTGTACGCCTTCAAGATCCACAACCCCATAATCCTGAGCGCGTCCGGAGATGAAAGATGTGCTACATTCTAATAAGATCCCCCTACGTGAGATTCTCTTAAGAATTGTTTTTGACAGGCAAGTTGGACAGTGTTCGAACGGAGGCCATATTCTGGCTTGGCAAGTCCTGCAAAATGGAACACGAAAATCTCCTTTCATTAAGAATTGCTTAAATCTGAGCAATCAGTCGACCCCTAAGATGATTATCGTGGCAGAAGTACCTCCTGCCGAGAGGTTGTGAATTAAACCGTTTTTGCAGCCTTTAACCTGTCTTCTGCCTGCCTTTCCACTCAATTGAGCAGCTATTTCAGCGACCTGCGAAACGCCAGTGGCTCCGAGTGGATGACCACAACCTAATATGCCCCCCCGGGTATTTGTCGCAACATTCCCATGTTGAATAAATCTTCCTCCCATTCCTTTGGCTACAAATCCAAGATCTTCATAAGCCATTATCTCCATAATAGAAAATGCATCATGCAGTTCTGCCACATCGATATCTTTGGGGGTTTTCTTAGCCATATGATACGCCTCCCTCGCGGCTATTCTAGAAGCGCCTGTAACGTTCATATCACTTATCACTTTACTTAAACTAGCAGAATTAGTCTGCGAACCAATACCAGTTACGTACACAGGATTTTCGACTCTACGCGACAACATTACCTCTGATAATAACAAAACTGCAGACGCTCCGGTACACAATGACGAGCAATCCAGTAGTTTTAGAGGATAGCTGATTCGTTTAGAAGCCATTACCTCGTCCACTGTAACTTGCTTGCGGTACAAAGCATCAGGATTTTTTGATGCACTTCTACGATTTTTTACAGTGACCATTGCCAATTGTTCCTCGGTCGTGCCATAAGTACGCATATGATTTCTCGCGTACATTGTAGCCCAGTAAATGGGAAGCGTGAAGGAACCTCGGGCAACATCCCAACTGAGAGATCTACCAGGTGAATTTCGTGATTCTGCTCCGATGATTAAAGCAGATTTGCAAAGGCCCGAAGCGATCAAGCCGTATGCTGAAATAACTGCGGCTGTTCCTGAGTTGCATAAATTGTCGATTCTCTGTGCAATCTTGGGCTTTATTCCAAGCATTTCAGCTATTATGCTTGCAGAATATTGATCTGAGGAACAGCTAGAAAATAGAACAGCATCAATTTCAGTCGGGGACACCTTACGATGGCTTAGAAGTATAGAACCCGCTTTGAAAGCTATATCAAAAAGTGATTCTGGCTCTTCCCTTCGAAATGTCGAGGTTGCATAATCGCCAACTATTACCTTATGCATTGAAATGCAGATAGCATCTCCTTAAACGAAAGTACTGAATCATCAACCGGATTAATCTGTATAATCGGTAGAGAAATTCCTGTTGACAGGAATCGTTCAAAAGTTTCAGAACACTGATCAATACTTCCGCATATAGTCAACGAATCCAATAACTTATCTGTGATTGCCTTTGCTGCAGACTCCAGTCCGCCACTCTTGTATCGTTCGGTAATTGAAATCACCTCCGCCTCAAAGCCACTGTCGGTCAAGAATTTACTATAGTATCTTCCAGTTGATATATAATATGCTAGCGTCTTTGAAGCTCTTTCTCTCGCTCTTTCTGGATTTTTCTTTGATATTGCGCATATAACGGAACAAGCGATTTCAAACTCCGGATATCTTTGACTGCTTCTTCTCCTAGAGTTGAGTGTGCCCACAATCTTTTTTAATTCATCAAATGGCCTTAAATAGAAAATAATTCCATCAGCAAGAGCATCTGCAAGCTGAATCATCTTTTGATTGACTGCACCTATATAGATAGGTATGGTCTTTCTGGCTAGAGGCTCTAAGATTTTGAAGTTACTTATCTTAAAATTTCTTCCATTATATCTCGCCCTCGCTCCGCTCAAGATAATCCGAAGACATTCTATACATTCCTTCATCCTCTCAAGTGGTTGTCTAAATTCCATACCATGCCAGCCCGTCACTAGTTCTGGTGTGCTTGTCCCAATCCCTAAGATTGTCCTCTGGTTTGAAAGCTTGTCGAGGGTTACCGCACCCATTGCAATAGTTGCGGGGCTTCTGGAGTATACATTGACAATTGAGCTTCCAAGTTTTAAGTTTCGAGTCACCTGTGATACAGCGCCTAGAGTTGAAAAGGTCTCTCGGCCCCAAGATTCCGGAATCCAGATGGAGTCTACCCCGCCAGCCTCGTCAGCATGTTTAGCAATTGCTAGGACCTCATCCATCGAGAGCAATGGTCCTAGACTGTAGCCAATTTTAAAATTTATCATTAAAGGCTAGCCTTACTTCCTTAGATGCTTCTTCAATATCCTTGTGCGAATCAATTGATCTCCAGAAGGATGTTCTGAAATTTCGTGCCTTAAGTTTTCTTTCCTTTGCCATAAGAGGAAGCGCAGTAGTTTCAATATTTCCGGAATCAGGTAAGTAATCGAAAACATCCTTGGTTAAATAATAAACACCAGCATTTACCCACCTATCGTGTATTTGAGGTTTCTCGACAAAGCCCATAACGTATGAATCAGTGTCAACTTCTACCACTCCATATGGACTCCTGAGTGGAACCAGTGCCAATGATGGTAAGTCTTTAGTCCTTAATTCTACTGGATTCAGATCGGTCAGTATGTCTCCGTTCACCATAAAGAAGCCCTCCCGTAAACCGTCTCCTAACAGGCTCTCGGCGTTTTTTAGGGCCCCCCCAGTTCCAAGTGGTTCTTCTTCTACCGCATAGCCTACCCTTACGCCAAATTTTACGCCACTTCCGATATAGTCTATTATATGCTCTTTAAGATAACCGACACAAATTACGATTTCGTTGATAGAATATTTTCTAAACCATCTGATCTGCCATTCAATAATAGGAACATTCAAAACCTCGATCATAGGTTTTGGCTTATCATCAGTCAGAGGTCGTAGCCTCTTGCCAAGGCCTCCGGCCAATATTACTGCCTTCATTAAGATACAATGGGTTGATTGCAGTATAACATATAAGGAATTTTACGAAATTAATCCTCTGAAATCGCTCCTGTCTATAGAGCAACGTCGATTAATGAATATTTCTGGGCTTACAATGAAACTGTTAACCCTTGTAGAGATGGCAACAGTCGTTACCGAAGATACTCCCTCTTCTGCGTCACATGTCTTTTGTCAGAATATGACTTTACTAGACCCAACGCTATTAGAAGTACACCCATTAGGATTGTCGATCCTATTGTTCTGGCGGAATTTGAAGTGGGAGAAACCTGAGCCATAATGGAAAACATTCCAGCTAAAATTATTCCACCGTTTATGATTAACAGTATTACAACTTTGCGAGAAGGCGTCTTTCTGGTTATTGCAAATGCAACAATAGACATTACAACCGCTGTACCTCCAAAAGCAATTCCCCTCGCTGCATCATTTAGAGGTAGGAAGCCTCTTGGACTCTTTGGCCCCTGTTGTCCGTTCTTAGACATGGCCACAATCACATCAGCCCCATAAATTATCAAGAGCGCCAGCGAGATAAGCAATAAACCAGTACCGATCTTTACCGTGAGCATAATTAAGTAATATACAACAAGATTTTATAAATCTATTATGATGAGTATTGATTGCTTTGTCAATATAGTTGATAGGCTATAACAAGGTCCAGTAGTAAACACTAATCATTAATTGCTAATGGTGACGCAGACCCAATTCACGAATTCAATTGGATGGTGTCTGAAAAGTGTGAAAGTTGAGTCTATGAAACGTCGAATTAATTTTCAGAATCTGTTCCCCTACAAGTTGGAAGTTGGTACAGTTGAAAAAGGAATTCATGGCCGAAGCGAGTCCAAAATATGCCACTTGTCATCGAGTATAGATCCTATCGAAACCGGCTCTGGCTGCTTCCGAAATTCCGGGATAGAAAAAATTCTTCTTACGCCTGTAAGCTGACGTACGGTACTTGCAACTAACCTTTGAGACTTGCTCGGCCTTTTTGGCATTCGATTGATAACTATCGCAACCACATCCAAATGAAGATTAGAACAAGCCTCTAATGTAAGCAATATATGATTTAAACTACCGAGCCTAGCACTAGCCACAACGACTATAGGAAAACCAAGATACCTTGCAAAGTCTGCAATGGTATAGGTCCTAGATATTGGAACCATAATTCCGCCGATGCCTTCAATAACCATATATTTGTATTTTTTGGATTCATCTAACACGAGCCTTACGACATTTTTCAAGGCTGGTATTTTTTGATGCGTTATTCTAGAAGCAACCAGAGGGGATGCTGGTACCTTATAAAAAAATGGATTGATTTGTTTATCAGTAGATTCTGATCCAGCAGCCATTGCTAATCTGTAAGTATCTTCAGATTTGTAACTGCGTGAGAAAGTCTTTTCACCAGCGGCAAACGGCTTCATTACTCCAACATCAATATTTTGATTGCGCAAGGACCAGATTAAACCAGTAGAAATTGTGGTTTTTCCTATTCCTGTATCTGTTCCAGTCACAAATAGTCCATGCATTAGAATAGTAATAATATATGAATGGTTCTTTTTATCTTAGTTGAACTTATCGTTTGCTGATCGGAAGTATGTTTGGCATCCATTCACGCAAATGCAAGAATGGGGCAATTCAATTAAGCCAGTAATTGTACGTGGCGATGGCTTCTACCTGATTGATGAACACGGCAGGAGATTTCTGGACGGGATTGCTAGTATGTGGTGTAATGTCTGGGGGCATGGAAACAATGAGATAACGAGGGCCATGATAAGACAGATTCAAACAATCCAACATTCTACGCTATTCGGTTTGGCTAGCGCTCCCTCATCTGAGCTGGCGGAAATGCTTATCCGTCTAGCGAAAGGAATGAGTCATGTTTTCTATTCAGACAATGGATCGACAGCAATAGAAGTTGCTATGAAGATAGCTGTGCAATACTGGAAAAACAGAGGAAAAGAAGGGAAAACTAAATTCATTTCTATGGAAAATGGATATCATGGCGATACAATAGGAGCAATGAGCTTGGGTTATCTTCCAAAGTATTTTGCCCCCTACTTACCTCTGCTCCGGAGAGCAATCAAAATCCCTTCGCCGGTTTGCAGATCGTCTTATAACGATTGCCAGGATTACGAAAATCTCTGTCTTGAAAAAACCGAAGCCATTTTAGCGAAAAATAGCTCTACTTGCTGCGCTCTCGTCATGGAAAGCGGTGCTCAGATAGCAGGTGGCGTGTCAATCTACCCAAGATGTTATCAAAAAAAGGTAGAAGAATTGTGTAGAAAATATGATGTATTGCTTATCCTTGATGAGATTGCCACAGGGTTCGGAAGATTAGGAAATATGCTAGAATATATGGAACAAAAATCTTATCCAGATATCGTTTGCCTAGGGAAGGCCCTCACTGGTGGATATTCTCCATTGGCTGTTACCCTAACCACCGATTCGGTTTTTAATTCGTTTTTGGGAAAACCCACAGAATCAAAACAACTTTACCATGGGCATACTTTTACTGGTCATCCTATAGGCTGTGCTGCAGCGATAGCTAATATCCGAATGTATGAAAAATATGAATTATTGCAAAAAATAAGACAAAACAGCGCATACATGAGTCGAAGATTACGAGAGATCAAGCATCTTCCAATTGCAGAGAATATAAGATCGAAAGGTTTACTCGGTGGGATAGACCTGGCCAAAACAAAAAGGCCCATTTTAGAATTAGGAAATGGGGTTACGATCAGTTCTTACATCGCCGAGGAATCGCTTAATATGGGAGTATTCCTAAGAAGTTTGGGAAATACAGTAGTAATAATCCCTCCATTAGCGATAAGGAGACGAGACCTAAAATTATTGCTTGATACAATATATAGCCTTATTAATAGAATCGAAAAGTCTCTGTAGGCCTAATTGATCTCCAGTTTTCTAAGTTCCTTGTATAGAGTGGCCTTGCAAACACCCAGATTTCTCGCTATTTCGGTGCGGGGGACTTGCTTTGCCAATAGCCTTATTAGATTATCTTTGTCAAGTTTCTTAGAAGGCCTTCCTATCAGTTTTCCAGAATTCTTGGCTCTGGTCATTCCATCCTTTGTCCTTTGGACCAGCATCTCTCTTTCTCTTTCTGCAACCCAGGTCAATATTCCTATCATTAACTTTCTAATACTTGTCTCAGTACTCTGAAGAAAGGTTTCTCTCGGAGAACATGAAATCAGTGGAGCATATAGTTCAATGGCTTTAATTGCGTCAAGTGTGTCCCAGAATGTCCTACCAACTCTTGATAGTTCATAAACCAGTACGGCGTCAACTCTATCTTGTTTCAATAATTCTAACATGTCTTTAAATGCCTGCCTCAGGATTGCAGGTATTTTTCCGCTAATTGCTGAATCCTCAAAGTAATAGATAACATGATAACCCTGCTCTAATGCCCATCTATCAATGGCTAATCGTTGGTTGAGTACGGTTTGCTCTCCTGTACTGACCCTAACGTATGCTACCGCAAACTTCATTGTAGCAGGTTTACTCTTGATGGATAATAAGGCGGGTGTCAACTGAATATGATTTACAGTCTAAAAAGGGGTCATTCTGATAAAATTATACCCAGCTGTATTAGGTATGAAAATGGTGCTATTATTTGGTCGGTATATCAATGGGTCCATATTTAGTCTAACGACCTGATCGAGCAACTTACCGAATTTCGTTTTATACATTTCTCCAACGTTCATGTTTTATCTAGCCCTGGATCGTTAATTTCAGCTGTATAATGCCAGCCTTTAACATTACATTCTGAAATATTGATACATATCTAACGCAAGAAAAATTGGCAAATAATAGTCGCAATATAATCCCGATCTTGAAATGATCTACTGGTCTTGCTTCCAACCAATTCTTTCGCTTTATGTTTACTAGACTCTAGTTTGTATAGTAGATAATTATATATCATACGGTTTCCCTGTATGAAGAAAATGGATAGAGAGTCCGTGTTTATTTACGATATGATGAATAGGGTAATTTCAGGATCAGACTTGAGCTTCGAAGAGGCCGAGAGGCTGATAAATACAAGGGATCTAGATACGTTGACCAAATGTGCGAACATTATTACACGAACATTCAATGGAAACCGAGTAGATGTAGAAAGTTTGATAAATGCAAAATCTGGAAATTGTCCTGAGGACTGTCATTTCTGTGCGCAATCCTCACATTACAAATTAACTGGGATAAGGACTTATCCTCTCTTGCCTATGGATTTGATCTTACAAAGAGCAAAAGAAGCTAAGGAATCGGGCTCCAAAAGTTTCTGTCTAGTATGTGCCTATAAATCACCTCCAGATAAGGATTTCGAAAGAATCTGCGAAACAATTGTCGAAATTAAGAAGAGTCTAGATATAGACGTCAACGCGTCTTTGGGCTCCATTACCAGAGAACAGGCAAGAAGACTCAAAAAAGTAGGAGTGAAAAGATACAACCATAATCTTGAGACCTCCGAGAGCTATTTTTCCAATATTTGCAAAACTCATGAGTTTAGCGATAGGTTCTCTACCGCCAAAATAGTAAAGGAGGAGGGTCTTGAATTATGCTGCGGCGGAATTATAGGTATGGGTGAAGACACAAAACAAAGGATTGAACTTGCGTTTTCTATCAAATCTCTTGAACCCGATGAGATTCCGCTTAATATTCTGATGGGAAGGGTTGGCACGCCATTAGCAAGCCAAGTAAAAATGGATCCAGTAGACGCTATCAGAACTATTGCTGTGTGGCGATTCATTATGCCAAGAGGGATTATAAAAATTGCCGGCGGAAGAGAAGTAAACCTTAAAGATGAAGATAAAACTGCGCTAAAGGCCGGTGCAAATGGCGTAATAACTGGAGGATACTTGACTACAGACGGGAACAGCGCAGCAAAGGATATTGCAATGATTAGGGAGATTGGTCTTAAGGCATAGTTTAAGACGAAAGAGACCTAGGCGTGACAAATTCAGTTTTGTAAAAGACGAATTATGTCGTCTAAATAAAGCAAATTTGTATCGGAGGCTCAACCTAGTAGCCACCAATAAGAATACAGCAAGTGTTCTGGTTAATGGAGTAGAGAGCATAAACCTGTGCTCTAACGACTATCTTGGGTTATCTCAAAATAAAACTGTATTGAAGATGACCATCAAAAATTTAAATCAAATATCACAATGTAGTTCAAGGCTACTGGCAGGAAATAGTAACGAGCTAATGCAACTTGAAGAGAAGCTTTCTGACCATCGCAAGACAGATAGAGCATTGATTTATCCAAGTGGTTATATGGCAAATATTGGTGTTATATCAACTCTAGCAAACAAATTTACAACAATTTATAGTGACCAGTATAATCATGCTAGTTTAATAGATGGATGCAAGCTTAGCGGGGCTCGGATCGAAATTTACAAACATAATGATCTGGAGCATCTTGAACACATTATTCGAAAGGGGACGTCAGATAGAAAGATAATTTTGACAGAAACTATTTTTAGTATGGACGGCGATCGTTCTGACCTACAGGGGATTCATAATATTGCGCTTCGGCACAACGTTATAACGATAGTTGATGATTCACACGGCGATTTTATTTATGATCAAGTCCCTGAATTGGGGGTGGCATTAGAGAGACGACATTTAGTTGATGTATATATCAGCAGTTTAAGTAAGGCCTTAGGATGCTTTGGGGGTTACGTGGCCGCCTCGGAGCAGATAATAGAGTTATTAATAAATAGATCACGGTCATTTATGTACTCCTCTGGGCTACCTTCCCATCTGTGTTCTTCTGCATTGGCAGCTATCCCAATAGCGACCAAGGGTAATTTGCAAGAACAACTAAAGCGGAATGTTACCTTTTTTTCTTCAAAAATAGAGCATAATGGTTTCAATGCTAAGAGTTGTAGATCAAAATTTAGAAGCCAAATTATTCCACTTATTGTAGGCGATGAGAAACTGACCATGCAGTTCTCAAAGGCTCTCCTTTCAGACGGTATTTTTATGCAGCCAGTACGTTACCCTACCGTGCCACTGGGCAAAGCAAGGCTAAGAGCATCAATCACAACTTCGTTGCATTTAAAACAACTAAAAATCGCCTTAGAAAAAATTGAAACTATCGGTAAGAGACTCAATATTATATAGTTGGTTCGAATCAGAATGCTTTGAATCCGGATTTGTTACTCAATAGGTCTCTTGTGTCTACGTATTCTTTATTTTTTTTTGGTCCAGTAGGCGGAGGAATCTTTCAGAACTCGGGTTTAGAAAGATATTAAACATAGCAACTGAATTATCAAATTGTTGAAACAATACACCTACAAGATAAGAGCCACGGAGCAACAGGGGAAAGAACTTGGGTTCTATATTAGCTCGCTTACAACTGATATGATAATATTTGGACTAAAGTTTTCATACCATCGAGTCAAAGCCCAGTCTGGTGGATATCTGATGCCTGGAAGAAAAAGCAAGGTGAAAAGAGAAACTATGCTATTAACATCAGAGCAAGCTGCCTGGAGGCTTTCAAATTGGAAAACTATGATTCGTAATTACCGAAGTATGGGCTACAGCTATCCTACAATATCGAGAATTAAGAAGACGATAAAACACATATCTTTAACAGGAGGCAAATCAAAGAAAAACAAGAACTAAGCCCATCAAGGGCAATCAAAGAGTCTTATCTACACTACCGTGTCTAGTCATTGGTCATTCAATTATTGAGGAGCAATGAAAGTCATATCCTCTGATGTCGCTTTCATAAAAGTTGATATTTCCTAATTCTGATAGTTCTACTTCAGTCTTTACCATAGAGTATGATGGAAATCAAAGTGTGTGTTCGATTCGGAACAAATATGAATTTAAAAAATATTAGTCATGGCTGCGCTCTGATTGTAGATTTTATCGGATGGAACCACTTTAGTTCCATCGAACAGAACTTAATTGATTGCTTTGAACACTTTATTTTTTTAAGTCGCAATAAATCCAAGACAGGCTATCTCATATATTGATGCTAGAGGTTCAGAATGTCATTTCAATGGAATCTTTGTAGGATAGCATCCACATGTGTGACAATAATTCGAATTTTCGGTAAGACAACCACAGCAATCAGGACATCTTTCACCGACACAAGCCTCTTCGATTGGTAGGGGAAAATACTTTCGATAGATATGAAAATAATATAGATGTTCCATGTCCCTAATTCTGACCCCTGGATTGCGTCCGCTCTCACCGTTAGCTAACGTGTCGTACTTGTATCCTTGTAATAAGATATTTCTTACCGACGTAAATCCAGATCCTTCCTCTTGGGCATATTTTCTTCTCCAGACTACAAGCGCCCCAAGGTCAGGCTCGAAACATTCTCTCAAAATAAATTTGCCCCATTTCTTGCCATTTCGTACTCCTACCTTTGTCTCAACATCAACTGATTTAGCAAATCGCATGAACTGTTTATCTAGAAAAGGAGAGAAGACCATTATTCCCAGCTTCCTTCCTATCTTAACTGATGAGAAGCTCATCAAATTCCAGAGTCTAGCAAGTTCGTTATGTAGTCGAGTGTGGCTGTCAAAGTACCTTAACAAATAGTTATAGCCTGCGAATAGTTCGTCAGCTCCGTCACCGGTCATTATGCTTCTTTCTCCCTCTTTCCTTACCAGATCGATTGCTGCAAACGCCACACTAGAATTCCTTATCTCAATAGGGTCAAAAGTTTTGAGTAAATAAATAACATTTTCTATAACTTGAAATAGTTCATTTAATGGAAGTATTAATTCGTTATGCTTTTTACTAAATTTGTGAGCTATTAGTCTTGCATAACGCAGGTCCGGTGCTTTAATCGATGAGGCAACTGTGATCGTCTTCTTCGGATGTGATATGGACGAGATAATACTGCTATCAAGTCCTCCAGAAAGTAACAAATTATCTGAATAATTACGAGCTACGCTTTCAATCAATAACGCTTTTAGCTCTGTACAGATCTGATGTTTATTTTTAATCACTTTGTCTTGAATAGGCATGTACTTTATTATTTAAGTGTTTGATATACCGTAATGATCTCTTCAATTATTACTTAAGCTATTCAACAGTATATGAGACGAGTACTTGTGTAAAATTGACTAATATATTCTAAGTCGAATATGTGATCAAGATAGGAGACGATCCTTTATGGGTTCATTTAAATGATCTTGTTTTGATACGTCCGGAACATTATCCAAATCTGGAAGGTCAGGTATCGTGGGTAATAAGACTAGCAGCTGTTCGTATTTAGCCAAATATTTTACGCCTGCTGCAGTTGTCCTGTAAAGGCCCGTGGTTTCTGAATATTCCATTAGCTCTTTTTCTACGGCTATTGCTAGATATCTGATTAATTGAGAATGCGATACTACAGCATTATTCATTATTGTAGTTTTGTATTCCCAGCTCTTTGTAGCAGACCGCAAAATTGAAGCCATAACTTCTATATCTGAACGATTCTTCAATCTATATATCGCACCGCCCTCTTTCTCTACGTCTTCAGGGTATACATAAAAGGTCATTAGACAAAATAGAACGACAACATGTAATATTATTCCTGACATTAGTATAATAAGAAAGTGGATGATATCTAGCTATATCTTCATTCTCGATGTCCATAATTAAGGACGGATTTTAGAAATATAGTTAATTGCAAATCCTTTAATGATCAAAGGGTTTATATCCTTAAATAGGTGTCCTGGTAATTCGGCAAGTATTTAATATACAAAATCGGAGTTATAAAAAGGATGATAGAGCAAAATATTAAGGTGAACTCACGTTCATACAAGGTAACCGTGAACGAACGAACACAAATGTATGCTGCTCGTCTTCGAAAACTCTATCAGCAGACATATACCGACGTGGATAGCTTCGATGAGGTGAGTTCAGAAACGTCAACAACGGTAACCAATTTGCTTAATCATGCGGTATTCCCAGATGTCAAGGAGGAAGATATGGATGGAGTTATTCAGCAAGTGTTGAAGATACTTGATAAACCTGTCCAAAAAACAGAAAAAAGAAGCTCAAAGTAATATTCAATATTTAAGATAAGGATTTTGGTTTGGCCCCATATTTGAAACGATGAGACTATTCCGATTTCTCGAATTTTTCAACATAGTTTCCTTCTGGCTTGTTGCAACAGCTTACCTCAGCGTCTGTCTCTTGACCTATCTATAAATATAGACTAGTATTACATCGGCTCTAACTTAATAGATGCAGACAGCCAATAAAAAATGCATTAATCCGGATTGTGGACTGACATTTGATATCTCCACTGGTAATTATTTATGTACATGTGGGTATTTGTTAGATGTCCAATATCATAATCCACCAAAGCGAGAACTCATTGATAGATTTTATGAGAGGAGAGATCATGGAGGAAATATTTATAACGAAAGTGGAGTGTGGAGATTCCGAGATCTCATAAATTTTGTAAACATAGATTGTGAAGACTTTGGCGAATGCGCCTCGAATCTTGTGTCGCTTGACGGATCCGAGGGCCGGCTTTCTAAGCCCTTTAGGATGACCAAAGTGGCTGAATACGCCAATATTAATGCAGACTCTCTTTTATTGCAGCCGGAAGGGTATAATCCGAGCGGATCATTCAAGGATAACGGGATGTCTACCGCGGTTACGCATGCCAAAATGTTGAAGATTAAAAACCTAATCTGCGCATCAACTGGGAATACCTCTGCATCCGCTGCGATGTATGCCGCTAATGAGAGGATTGGGTGTAGTGTGTATATTCCGAAGGGAGAGGTTGCACCGGGTAAGCTAGGTCAGGCATTTCAGTTTGGAGCTCAAGTGATAGAAGTTAACGGAAATTTTGATGTCGCACTCTCTACCTCGCTGAAAGCAGCCCGAGAGAATAGTGGATACACGGTAAATTCTGTCAATCCATTTCGAATCGAGGGCCAAAAGACTATCATTTATAGAGCATTGGAAAGTTTTGACTGGTCTCCTCCAGATTGGATATTTTATCCTGGAGGTGCTCTAGGTAATACTGCTAGCTGTGGTAAGTGTCTCATGGAGTTATACGAATGGGGCTGGATAAAAAAAATCCCTCGACTAGTGGTTGTCAATTCTCAAGGAGCTAATACTTTTTACGAATTAGTAAATGGAGTTTTCGAGGGGAAAAATCTTTCCTGGAACAATGGAAGACCGGACTTGACAATGATAAATCGATACTATGAGTTCAATGATGCGAAAGGGAAACTTCCGAAGACGCAGGCCACTGCAATTCAGATAGGTAAGCCTGCCAATATTATAAAAGCACTTCGAGCATTAGATTTTACGAATGGCTTAGTTGTTCAAGTAAATGATAAGGAGATGGCAGACGGTATGTCGGTTGTAGGTCTGAATGGCTTCGATTGTGAAATGGCATCAGGTGCAGTACCTGCGGCAGTTAAAAAGCTTAGACAAAAAGAAGTGATAAAAATAGATGATGTTGTAGTAGGGATTCTTACAGGGAGGCAGAAGGACCCGCAGCTCATAGTGGATTACCATCTAAATGCGAACAATAGGTTTGCCAATCCCCCTTGTAGGGCATAAAGTCCTTATTTTGGCCTATATTTTTGCCCCTACGCCACCATTTACTAAGGGATAGCAGGAATACTATTCTATTTACATTCTTTCACATGATGAGACTTATAGCAAGTAGACTACCCGTGAGACGAGAACACCAGATTGTGTTTGACATGACAATAAGTAGGCTTGTCTCCCTGATGAAATCTTTGTTTAGAAATACGATCGCTCTAATGGCTAAAGGTAAAGTCATTAGACAAACTAGAGTATAAACTTTAGTATAACCATCAATCGTTCCAACAACAATCAGGGCATATGGGACCAAAATAAATATAGTAAAAAATTTCGCGCCATATTTTCTTCCAAGTAATATAACAAGCGTATGTCTGCCATGACGTTTATCTGCTTCAAAATCAGGAAATGAGTTTGCGAAAAGAACTGTAGCCGAAAGTATACCGACTATTAATCCATTGTAGACTGCTGCAGTACTCAGTTCTGGAGTCTGGACATAGTATGCCCCTTGAACGATTAGCATGCCTTTAAGGACAATCAGCACCTCACCGAGTCCCATGTTCACGATCTTAGTTGAATAGAAATAAATAGAAATAATTGCGAAAACAAGTATGAGTGCTATTACTTCACCTCTGATTGTTACAAAATATATCCCAATAATAGCCCCCACGCATAAGAATACTATACCCGCGATGTAAACGGTCCTTGGACTCAATATATTCTCTGGGAGTACTCCAGTGCCCCCGCTAAACCTGGTTCTCTTAGTGTCCTTATCGATCCCTCGAACGTAATCCCAATAATCATTTAGCAGATCTATGCTCGCATGTAAAGATACGACGCCGAGGACAGTAAGAATTGAGTAAATATAATTAATATGGCCTGTTTTCCAATAGGCTACGGACAAACCAACTAATACAGCTATTACCGAGGCAAGAAAGAACTTGACTCTTATGACGCGAAGCCAATCTCTTATCATATCCTGATCTCTAGTCAAACAATCTAATTACCATATTTGACCCTACTGATTCGTACCACGTAATGAAACGCGTAATGAAACGAAGACTTGACAAATTACAATTCAAAAGTATGTTGTCACAATCCATTTGATCTATCCATCATCTATGCTTTTTTTGTATTGGATTAAAATACAGGCACATTGGCTCCAAGGTGATTAACATGTGGGGTTGAGGTTCAGTACCAGTATACATAAACAATATCTAATACCATACTTTAATAATGGACCCTTTACCCCGTCAGACAGCCTATTCTTCGAAAACCCAAAGTCGAGCATAATAGCCCTGCATGTTGCCAACGGATTGGATAAGATATTGGGCCGCAAACTGGCCCATCCAATTGGCCGACAGCACTCCTGCAGTTTAGTTGATTCTTATGATTCGTTTCAAATCTAGTGTGATATTTTGCCAGTTCCAATATCTGCTCATGCGACCCGCATTTTTGGCCTCCTAAGTACAAGACGATGATGTAAGTACATGCCATTTAAAGTGCATGAAGACATAATTGGAATCTCCCAATAGTTTTCAATGGAGCGAATCAAACGACTAGTCACACGCGATAGAAACATAAATTTTTGCTTTAGACTATACGGAATCGGTCGATTAGGTATCATCGATGATTTTAGAAAATAAGCTTGGACTGGAGTTAAATTCAACGCTCAACTTTTCGACGCTATGAGAAGCGCTCATGTTGGTTCCTGACTCTGAACTCTTGTAGTTTATACCTCGGTAATTAATCGTTATTATATCCTTGACAGAAACTAACACCTACTGATTCAAAATTATGAATAAATATTGTAACATTTTGAGATTCCTCTCAACGACAGATCAGAACTTTATATGCAAAAATATATTTTTTTATGACAAAGCCGAATCGACACAAGACATAGCAATATCTCTCGCAGAAACAAACTCGAAACTGGATAGAACATTAATCATTGCAAATGAACAGAGCGAAGGGAAGGGGAGAGACGGAAAGAGATGGATATCTCCCAAAGGCGGAATCTGGCTTTCATTAATAGTTCGACCGCGCATCTCAGTGAACAAGGCATCGTTTCTATCTTCTGTTGCATCACTCTCGGTATGCGAGGCTATCCGAGTCGAAACTGGATTGGAATCAAAGATAAAATGGCCAAATGACATAGTCATAAATTCAAAGAAGGTTTCTGGTATATTGATCACGATCGGAGCTGAAAAAGAGGTATTAAAGTATCTAATATTTGGAATCGGAATAAACTCAGACCTTGACAACACATCATTACACTTGATCCATAAAACTATAGGGGCTTCCTACGAGATTACGTCTTTGAGGCATGAACTTTCTGGGAGAGATATAGATTGCGGAGGTCTTATAGTGCAAACCTTACTGAAACTAGATTATTACATTGAACAACTTAAGTACGATGAACTGTCGGTTCTAAATGATTGGAAAGTTAGATGTGAGACATTTAATAAATATGTCCGGGTTGTGAGCAAGGACCATACGTGCTTTGAAGGTCGTGTACTGGATATTGATCTTGACGGTACATTGATAGTAAGAGCTACAGATGGGACTTCCATCCGAGTAGCAGATAGTCAGGTGACCATAAGCACAACAGCCATCTAAATACGGCCAATCTTAGAGCAAAGTATATCATATCGGAGAACACATGGATGATATTCGCTACCGAAATCTAACAATTATAGAAATATCATTAACGTTTGTACCTGTCCTCCCTGTGATGACAACAGATTTAAGTTCTTTAAATGCCCTACTGCTATCATGTTTAGATAAATATGCTTTATATTTTATCCTATTGGTCGAAATTAATGGTAAAATCCTCGATGTCACAAACGCTCCGGCGTAAGTGGAGTTGCCATCTATTCCATCTGTTCCTATACAACAAATTGAAAGATCCATATTTTTCTTATACTCTAAACTCATTGCTGAGCTCAATGCCGCCTCTTGATTTCTTCCTCCTATACCGTTTTGGTGACACTCACTGACTTTTACAACTGTTTCGCCTCCCAAAACTAATGCTGACGGGAGACAATAAGATGATAGTTGGTTTGCCAGACTGGCAATGTACTTCCCATGATCGATGGCTAAGCCTCCGAACGCCGAACCCAGATACAACGTATTCACTCTCATTTTTTTCAGCGTCTCAAGAGCTGCATTGCACGCCATTTCATTATTTCCAATTAGGACGTTGCTGACATTAGCCAATAGCTTATCACCAGGCTTAATGGTCTCTTGAATTTTTCCATTAATACCATTTTCTATGATCCTCCTAACGAGAACAAAGTCTTTGCTTTCCCAGAGTGCATATTTCGTAAGTATTTCTTTTGCCTGCAGAAACGTGGAGATATCATAGTAAGTCGGACCAGAGGCAATTATACTCAGGTCATCGCCGATAACATCGGAGATAATTAGGGATACGACTCTGGATCCTGTATCAACATAGTTAAGAAGCTTACCACCCTTGACTTTCGACAAATGCTTTCTTACAGCATTAACTTCATCTATCGAAGCTCCAGAAAGCAATAAAGAGCGGGTAACTGATTTTTTGATAGGCAAGGATACACCCCTTATTGGCATAGGTAACAGCGCGGATCCACCACCAGAGATTAGAACAATGACAAGATCTGACTTACCTGCCTGTTTCAAGAGGTCAAGTATTTTTTTTACTCCTGCTATACCGTTATCGTCTGGTATTGGATGCCCAGCTTCGTTTAGTGATATCACGTCAGATGTTATACCAGAATCGTACGGTATATTTACAGCTCCCTTGATCCTCCTGTGACCTAGAACACTTTGAACTGCTAGAGCCATCTTCCCTGAAGCTTTACCGGCACCCACAATGTAAGTTTGCTGAATTCTAGATAAATTGATTTTAGTAGTGTTACCGGAAATATCAGTAATTATTAGATTATGTCCTATTACTTTCATATGCTTTTTGATTAAACGATAAGGATCCACCGATCTTATTGCAGCTTCTACAGCAGCGAGTGCAAAAGGGAAGGATTCTAAATTTTTGTTTGTAATCTCGAGATCGCCTCGATTCAAAATTGCTGGCAAATCTATTCACTGAATTATTATAAACTTAACTACTCGTAAATAGATATCTTATAATTGATTCTTAGAATCTCTAGATAATCGAATAGTGCTTTCTATGAGCTAATAATCTTATCAATTGATTACATTAAAGCTGTGCTTTATCAATAAGCTGTTCTTATAATTAAACTACGTTTGAGAAACTTGTATACCGCTTTAGATTAAGGCCCAACAAGACGAATTGGCAATCCATCATATCCTGATCTTCTCGATTGGCAAACTCGCTATAATGCGTGCTTCATGAAACTTAGGCCCCTACGAATTCAATTAACAATTTACCTGCGATATGCTAAAAGATGTAGAAACACAAGAAGAAAAATTATGTCCATTGTCTGCAGATGATATGCTTCTAAGTTTAAATGCCTTTTAGCGTCAACATAGGCAGTACTAGAAAATTTCTTACACATCAATTTTGAAGAATGTCAATGGTAAGCGAATACGGAGTTAGATGTTCAATCTTCTCTTGCCGAGAATATGCAATAAGTATAGACATCGAATGAAATAAACTATTCTAACAAATAGTAACCGGTAAGCTAGGCTCAGGATGTGTTAGTACTTAGCCCTATCATGAACACATTCATCAGTGGAATAAAGAGCGCTTCGCTATAGAATAACGTTCAGTTACTGTGTGTAATACAGCGATTATTGTTATATAGAACAAGTTTAGAAATCTTATTTAAGGCAAAAATCGTCATCTGAGCTCATTATCGTACAAATACAAATGAGTAAATTTTACATATTTCTTTCTTAAATACACAAATCATAACCCAAGTCAGATGCCAGGACTTAACACTACTGATAAATTAAGTTCCATTCAGTTGTGACCCTCAAACTTAATTAGCTAAAAAGATATTATTCTTTCCCAATGCTTGTCGTGATCTCCAGTACTCGACCGGCTAAGTAATAATATTTATTGCATCCCCAATTTACTGATAAGAGGGATTGACTAGGAAAAGTAAATTTAATATAGTAAAATTAAACTGTGATTGCGATCAATACGATCTATTCAAGAAATTATACCATCATTATGAAAGGGCATTTATTTTCGAATCTTTAGTTGGACCTAAAGAGCTCTCCGAGTCATCAATCATCGGTTTCGATCCGATATACGTTATTAACATGAGTGGCAAAAAACTCACCGTAACAAATCGAGATAAAAAGAAAGTTTATGAAAGCGATATTGCCGAGCCATTTTCCAAGTTGCGATTGCTTTTGCCTCATGTAATTAATAAGAAATTTAGATATTGTGGTGGTGCTGTCGGTTATGTCAGCTACGAGGCAATCGAGTTATGGGAAAATGTCACTTCCGATTTTGGTCATATGGATTCTGAATTCCCTATCCTTGATTTTGGAATGTACATGGACGGAATAATTTTCAATCACAGTGACAACGGTGTTTACTACTTTTACGTTGGAGAGAAAGGGAGGGAAGATCTAGTTAAAAGAGTAGTCGAGGACCAAAGGCTTCCAGACAATGAAAAAAATTTCTCTTACTCTAGACCTAGATCAAACCTGACTCGGAATGAGTTTATAAAAATGGTAAACAAAGCCAAAAGATATGTATACATGGGTGACGTTTTTCAAGTTGTTTTATCCCGAAAATTAAGGTTTATGCTAAAAGGGGATCCATTAGAGTTTTATCAAAATTTGAGAAAGATAAATCCTTCTCCATATATGTATTTTTTAAAAATGGGCAAGCGTTTTATCGTTGGTTCAAGTCCAGAAATGCTATTAAGGATTACTAATGATCGTCTGGAAACGTTCCCTATTGCCGGAACTAGAGCAGCAGCCAAAAATAGCGATGAAAATAGGCGACTACGCCAAGAACTTCTGAAAGATAAGAAGGAGATATCCGAACACACAATGCTTGTTGACTTAGCTAGGAACGACATCGGAAAGGTGTCAAAATTTGGTTCCGTGAAGGTCCTAGATTTAATGTCCGTAAAAAGATTTAGCCATGTTCAACACATCGTTTCACACGTTTGTGGTGATTTAAATGAAAACCTCGATGCCTTTGATGCATTCAAGGCAATTTTTCCTGCTGGAACCGTGTCTGGCGCTCCAAAGGTTAGGGCAATGCAGATAATAAATGAACTTGAGCCTGAACGACGTGGGCCGTATGCTGGTGCCGTAGGTTATTTTTCGTGTAATGGATCGTGCGATTTTTCAATCACTATCAGATCATTATTCCTAGACTCCAAAGGAGCATATCTTCAGGCTGGTGCCGGAATTGTTTTCGACTCCGTTGCTAAAAATGAATGGAATGAAACCCAGCATAAATTGCAAGCCCTGTTGCTTGCCATGAAAAGATCTAGGAAATGAGAAGATCGGATATGATCTCATGTACCACTGGAGCAATGCCGATAACTAAGAATTGGATCGTCATTGTTTTGAAAATACATTGTGTTCTTTACACAATTCTAATCATTCCCATGTTTGATTCCGGGGTATAAGGCTAGTTATTTCGTCAGCAAGCCTCTGGATAGATTATTGTTCATTCATATTTATAATAAAATCGGTCGAGCTCAGGGAGTTTCCACAGAATTTGCATCTTCCATTGTGTGGACGAAGAAGATCTCTTAGAGCCTTCAACTGTATAATCCTGCTTATTAAACTACCGCATTTCCCGCAGCTCACCTCAATGCATGGATAGGACATCATGGAAGTCTGCATAAACATCACATTTGAGTTATTCCATCAGAATAACTTGACCAATAAGTGTTTTATTGATCGTTACCCTTCGGCACGATTCTGTTTCGTAATTAGACTTTTTATAATTGTGGGTATACGAATTAAGTTTTAATGGTACCCAATGATAATACTTAATCAGAATTAGTTAGAAATACATAGTACTTTTAGAATTATCTTGCTGATGCCAGTAGACCCAGTCTGTGGAATAGAACTAGAAGAGGAAATGGCAGTTTCTTTGATTCATAACGGTAAATCATACTTCTTCTGTTGTGAAGGATGTAAAGGAATCTTCATCAGAAAACCCAAGAGATATGCAAAAAAAAACCTATGTAAATATCGGGCCATTTTAGCTGCTTTTAAGTAAAACTTCAAATAAAGACCTAACGTTTTGTAAAGTTACAACTGAATATGGCATTACGACTTTCAATAATTGGCAAAATGGAATTACTAGATGTGAGTTGATACAACTTAATAATACCAAAAAACTCCATTGAAGTATGAAAGCTGCATTTGTAGGAAGCCAATCTAGTGTCGTGATTAAAGATATTCCTGTGCCAGCATTAAGGCCTGGAGCCATACTTGTACAGATGCGTGCATGCGGCCTATGTGGTTCGGACCTTGAGAAAATTTATGGAAAGTATGGAATGAGATCAGGTAGGCTTGGACATGAACCCGCGGGAGAGATTGTGAGCATGGCCAGACAAACCGACGATTTTCGAGAGGGCGACAGGGTATTTGTGCACCACCATGTCAGCTGTTCTTCATGCTATTTCTGTCTACATGGAAATTCTACGATGTGTTCTATGTACCAACATAGTAACATTGACCCTTGTGGCCTTTCTGAACAATTCCTAGTGCCGCAGGAGAATATCGAACGTGGAGGTATTTTAAAGCTACCAAATAATGTTACCTTCGAGGCTGCTTCTTTGATTGAACCCTTAGCGTGTTGTCTTAGAGCTATCAGGAAGAGCAGATTTCAGTATGGCGATAATGTTGCCATATTCGGGGCAGGACCAACAGGAGTGATGCTTGCTGCCTTGGCTCGTTCTTCTGGGGCTAATAGTGTAGTACTTATTGATTACAATCAATTTCGACTAGATTTTGCAAAGAAATATGGTGATTTCGAGGCTCTGAATGCAGAAGAGGGGTCATTAAAGGATTCAATTAATGATTTAACAGAAAAGAGAGGTGCGGATATATCCATTGTAGCAACCGGCAATTCAGCAGCTATCCGAAATGGATTACAAGTCACACGAAGAGGTGGAACAGTTGTTCTATTCGGAGTTCCGTCAAAGGATGAGAAAATTCCTCTAGACTTATCAAGCATCTACGCAAATGAACACTATATTGTGCCCAGTTATGCAGCGTCTGAGATAGAGACTAACTTGTCGCTAAAGATTATAGCAAACGGTCGATTAAATATTGGAAGCTTGATAACTCATCGATACGCAATCGAGCATACTGCCGAAGCCGTTAGAGAAGCACATAAAGCAACGGATACAATGAAAACAATAATCATAAATTAGAATTCAACAGACGCAAGACACAATTTCAATATTTAAATATCGATTTCAAATAGATTGGTAGGAAGATAAATGGATTGGGGAATGCGAAATCGATTATCCAAGATTATTAAACCCGACGATTCTAGATGTTTAATGTTAGCTGTTGATCATGGATATTTCTTAGGTCCTACTGATAAACTTGAAGTGCCATCGACTACCATCGGGCCACTAGCACAGTTCGTGGATTCTATAATGCTTACTCGAGGGATTCTGAGAACGTCTGTAAATCCGGCGCTAGATGTACCCATTGTATTAAGAGTCTCTGGTGGCTCGACCATTATTGGCGAAGACCTTTCTAACGAAGAAATTACGACTTCAATTGAAGAAGCTATTCGAGTTAATGCCTCTTGTTTAGCCTTGTCAATATTTATAGGTAGCAAATATGAGCACCAATCTCTATTAAATCTGGCCAGACTTGTTGACGAGGGCGAAAAGTATGGAGTTCCTGTCCTTGCGGTAACAGCAGTTGGGAAGGAAATGGTAAGGGATGCAAGGTATCTGAGTTTGGCATGCCGAGTGGCAGCAGAATTAGGAGCACATATTGTTAAGACATATTACTGTGATAACTTTGGAAGTGTTGTTACAGGTTGTCCTGTTCCTGTCGTTATCGCTGGGGGAAAGAAGTCTACAGAGATGGACGCATTGAATCTAGCCTACAATGCCATCAGAGATGGTGCAGTTGGTGTTGATATGGGAAGAAACATTTGGCAGTCAGAATTTCCAGTTCCGATGGCTAAGGCAGTGAGGGCAATAGTACACGACAATTACTCTGCGGATGAAGCTTATAAAGTCTTTAGAGATGAGAAAGCATCAACCGAGATAAAGGCATAATCAGCAGATGCGGTTTCATAGGTAGCTGATCCAGTGTAACATCCCATAACTGAGGCGACACAAAATTTATTAATTATTATCAATATCAGAGGTATTAAAATGACCATCAGTAGTAAGGCATTATATTTAGATTCTTATTCATTATTATACAAAGCTATTAACTCAAATTCTATGCCGGGAATGTCATAGCAACGTGATTGTCGGAATGAGGAATTGATTGTCTTGTTCTAAATGGAGTGTATATAAATGGTTGAAATGAATGGAGCAAAAGCTCTGCTTACCGCTTTAGAAAAGGATGGTGTAGAAATCGTATTTGGTCTGCCAGGTGGGGCAAATCTCCCTATATATGACGCACTGGTGGATTCAAAATTACGACACATATTGGTCCGCCATGAACAGTCTGCTGCTCATATGGCTGACGGATATGCAAGGATTAAAAGGAAAGTCGGCGTCTGCTTTGCTACATCCGGCCCTGGTGCGACTAATTTGATAACTGGAATAGCAACCGCTTATGCCGATTCATCGCCAGTTCTAGCCGTTACTGGTCAGGTTGCGTTAGCGATGATAGGAAAAGATGCATTTCAAGAAACCGACATAATAGGTGTATCTAATCCATGCACAAAATACGCGTTCCAACCCCGAACGCCTACAGAAATACCCGAAACCGTCAAGAAAGCAATTTACATTTCGGAAAGTGGCAGACCAGGGCCAGTCCTCATTGACATTCCCAAGGATGTACAGCAAGCTAACGACGACATTCCCTTTCCAGACCTTGTAAAAGTGAGGGGTTATAATCCATTGTTCGACGCTGATTTATCCCAAATAGGAAGGACCGTCCGGCTTTTAATGAATTCAGAAAGGCCAATAATAATGGCCGGTGGCGGAGTCATATTATCTGGAGCATTTTCAGAACTACAAGCCTTGGCAGAATTGCTATTGATCCCGGTCGTAACGACATTTAAAGGAAAGGGAGCCTTCCCTGAGAATCATCCTCTCGCGATGGGTCCGATTGGTATGCACGGCCATGCTGAGGCTAATAAGATAATTGTTGAAGCAGATTGTATATTGGCAGTGGGTGCTAGGTTTTCAGATAGATCGGTTGGTAGATTTGATGAGTTTGGCAAGGGAATGAACATCATTCACATGGACATAGATCCAGCTGAAATAGGCAAAAACAAGTTAGTCGATGTGGCAGTAGTCGGAGACGTTAAAGCATCATTAAAGACTCTTGTGAAGATGCTTTCGAATGAGGTGATTAGGAGGGAGAAGGACAACCCATGGCTAAGAAGAAGAAAGGAACTGATCAACTATTTTTCGGAAACAATTAAAGATTACGCAAGAGACTTGACTGCAAAAAAGGCATTGAAGAAGTTAAGAGAAATACTACCAAACGAAGCAATAACAACAACAGAGGTAGGTCAATGCCAGATGTGGGCATCACTTCATTTTGATGTGACGTCTCCGGGCACATTTTTCAGCTCTACAGGCTTAGGTACTATGGGATTTGGATTTCCAGCCTCGATAGGAGCTAAGGCTGCCAGGCCATCGGTGCCAGTTGTAGATATTGCTGGCGACGGTTCGTTCAACATGACAGAAAATTCGTTGGCAGTATCAGTTCTCGATAATTTGCCGGTAATTGTCTTTTTGATGAATAACTATATGTTAGGAATGGTCGCACAATGGCAGAGAACCTTCTATAACAGAAGGTATATGGGAGTACACCAGAATAGCTGTCCCGATTACTCAAAAATTGCAGAAGCATATGGTGCGCAGGGCATAAAAACGCAATCCGTTCAGGAACTTGAAAAGGCCATTAGAATTGGATTGAAGAGTGATGTAGCTACAGTCATAGATATTACTATAGATCCTGAAGAGGACGTTTATCCATTTGTGGCTCCGGGAACTAGCTTAAAAGATATGATTACAGGCGCTTGATCAAATGACAATAACTACTGAAATTGAATCAGCTGATAAGGCTGTCCCACTTTATATTCTCTCCTCGCTAGTGGAAAACAAACCTGGAGTACTCTTTAGGGTAACAAATCTATTTCGTGCTCGCAATTTTAATATTGAGAGTATAACTGTTGGATCCACTGAAATGCCAGATCTGTCCAGAATGACCATCACAACCAAAAGCGATGAGAGAACAGTGGACCAGCTCGTCAAACAACTGAGAAAATTAATTGATGTTGTAGAAGTCACGGTTTTGGACAAGGACAGGACAGTTTATCGCGAGCTTGCTTTAATAAAAATGAAGGCCATTGAACCTGCGATAAGAATGGAAATAATAAATTATGCATCTATTTTCAGGGCTAATGTACTAGATATAGCAAAAGAGAACATTATAGTCGAAATCATAGGAACTCCTGATAAAATCGATGCTTTCAAGAACTTGGTAGCCCATTATGGGATTACTCAGATCGCAAGGACCGGTGTTTCTGCTTTGCCAAGGGGTGCGTAAACAGTTTGAAATTTGATAATCTAAAATCAAAAATTTTTGTAGCGCCCGATGTCCTAGTACGAAAGCGTCAATTGATACCTTTTGGACTACGAAAATATAAGATCATTCATTACCAAAGAAGACTTTGATTAAAAGAATAGGGTTAGATCAAATTGAGATGTGTTGGTTGATTTTTTGTGACACGAAATATTTTGCTCTTGTCTTCCTGTATATTCAGGAAGACTTTTTGAGAAGGGAGTAACATTTGAGGATTTAAGATTTAATATGACTAGGTATAAAATTGCGCTTATAAAGGGAGATGGTATAGGACCAGATCTTATCGATTCTGCTAGAACTGTACTTGAGACCATTAATGATCATTCTAAAGTAAAATTCACCTTGATTGAATGCGAAGCAGGTGATTATGCTAAAAAGGAACTTGGCAGTCCACTCCCAGAATCTACGATACAGACAGTTAAGAGTACAGATGCCTGTTTAAAGGGTCCAGTTGGCGAATGTGCCGCCGATGTCATAATAGTCTTAAGAAGGACCCTTGATCTATATGCAAATGTCCGACCAGCAAAGTCTTATCCAAGTGTCGATTGTTTTTCGCATCAAATTGATCTGATCACAGTACGAGAGAACACTGAAGATTTGTATGTTGGATGGGAGTTTAACACTGATGATAAGACAGCGGTGGCAATTAGACTGATTACTGAGAAAGCATCTCTGAGAATTGCAGATTACGCGTTTAGGCTCTGTAGAATAAGACGCAAAAGTAATCAGGTTGTTGCAGTACATAAGGCGAATGTCATGCGTAAGACAGATGGCCTATTCCTTACTGCGTGCAGGGCAATAGCTGCCAAAAATCCAGATGTAGATTACAAAGAATCATACGTAGATGCTTTTGCAATGGATTTGATAAGAAATCCGACTTCACATGATATTGTCTTGACAACTAATCTTTATGGTGACATTTTGTCAGACGAAGCCGCTCAATTGGTCGGAGGCTTAGGTATGGGGCCTGCAGCAAATATTGGATATAATTATGGTCTATTTGAACCAGTTCACGGAGCCGCCTTTGATATTGCAGGAAAAAATATCGCAAATCCATCTTCTATTCTGCTTTCAACAAAACTAATGCTAGACTGGCTGTCTGAAAGGCATCACGATAGGGAAACTCTTATCGCTGGTCAGTTGATCGAAAACTCAATTGTTAAATTGTTGATTTCAAACAGGAAAACTAAAGATCTTGGAGGAGAGATATCGACCCAGGAGTTTACCAGTCTAGTTTCTGCAGGCCTTTATACTTAAACAATTAGAATCCATATCTGACTAATATTTTTATATTTTGCTGTCATTATGAATGCCGAAAATCAATTCAATCTCAATGCCAGTTACAAACTCCACTCTAATCTTATCTGATTACTATCTTCATAGAACAGTTTGGCCTGATAGAGGTTTTTGCAGTACTCTGCTGAGTAGTTAGTATAGTCATTTAGAATATACAGATTAGGGGTTCTACAATACTCCTAATAATTTACAAGAAACCCTTAGTTGTAAATAACTTTGCTGACGTATAAATGACTTCAAGACAGCCGCATTAAAAGAATTATCAGTGTCTAGCTTATATTATAAGATTAGTACTTGGTTAATTTGTATACGGAAATTTATAAGGATAGAGTATCAGATGCACTCACGTTATATATGCAAACTTTTTTACGCAATGAATGAAGTAAATAAATCAGCTATGACAAAAATTAACGGCGAAATTATCACGGGCATTGCGTTAATCTTTCTTGCTTTGCTCTTTATATCCGCTGCAGCAGTGAATAGCCTTTGGAAAATGATTCTGCCTGCAGATTTTCTTCTTATTGCATTGGGTGTAGCTTTTGTTGTTTTGGGATTGTGGGGGCTAAAAAAATTCCGAAAGAAGTCTATACAAAAGCACTAGTGCGAATTCTCATACCCATTTAAACGGTACGGCAGATTCTGCATTCCAATTGGTGCCTGATGAGGACAACTGTAAGAGCTTTAGGATTGAACTTTTGGAAATTTGAATACCTTTTCAATGTCATGACTGAAAGCATTTGAAGTAATTGACTGACAGAACTTAACTGCTGAATTAATCTACGTATATTCAGTAATCAATTCTTAATGTCGGAAATGGTAAAAATCTAATCTGCTCGATATATTCGAGAAAATATATCTCGAGTCACGCTTTTCAACTTTGCTAAAAAGCCTATGTCATTTTCCATTGCTATGCCCTAACTTTTTTTGGCATCAAAATTGAATCGCATTTGCGAAAGCTTGGCAATCTGACCAGTGACATATTATCTTTATCCACTTAAAGATTATTTATAGCTCAATAGACTAGAGAGAACCGGTACATTTTTAGTATTCGCTATCAGGACAGTATACAGATTGATTGATCACATCGACTATACTGGAAAAGTGTATGTTTATAATAGTGGTCTCTCTCAGGAGATGGTTATTTTAAGCAAGCAAAAGCTCAACGAATACGGTGTAAATTCTGATGATATTCAAATAATTGATGTTCCTGAAGGCGTTCCCCAAGGTAGTATTCTGGTAACAATATGGCCGCATTACCTTTCTGTGGCCAAGGTTAAACACGTCAGAGACGGTTCGATATATGCTCCACAGCTCTTTAATATCAACATATAGTAGAGCATAAAAGCAATACTCATTAAGGAATTTATAGTACAAAGTCTAATGTAACATTAGAATTGCATTTGACTTTTTTTTGTAAAAGGGGAAGACATTCAGAATGTCCCATAGATTGGCCAGTTGAAGGCTATGGAGGTGCTACCCACGATTGTTCGTTTGACGTCGTGTTGGTAAAATGTACATGTGAATGTCACACACCTTGAGCAATAAGCAGTTATTGGCTTTCTCATTTCCAATTACCCTATAGATTTTAGAAATTTGTAAATTGCAATATGCTTTAATCTAGATCATTTTCTCATGTCAATCGCTTTCATATGTGACTTGCGGCGAATCAATTATTTAAGGAAATGGGATTTTATGTCAAGAAATTTTCTTTAGCCAGTTCAATTCTGCTAACGAAAAATTTCAAAGAGGGAATTTTGGATCAGACATATGACGATTAATCATGAGTTTTTCTTTGTCATCTAGCCACCGTATCATCATTTCCGCCATTAGACAGTAATGTCAAATCGGGTCAATAAATCTTTGGCCACAGTCTGAATTTTTGGGCATATCCTGGTCAAAACCAAGCCCTCATTAGGTTGACCATATGCAAGAACGGATCTCTTCGGAAGAAAGGCAAATAATGGGATTGCTAGGAGATCTTCTTCTCCGTCGACTAGTATCTTGACACGACTTCCATTTTGAATGGATCTTATAATTATCCCATAGGCTTCGTCAGATATAGATCCAGCCGGATTTTTGCATCGTAATTCAGCGATCCGGTCATCAAGTAAGTAATTTATCAGTGAGTTGTATTTTCGATTTTTGGATGTTCTAATCATTTTGCGCATTGTCTTGCCATCGGTAATAGAAATAGTTGGAATTATTCCAAAAGTCAATAATACATTCGTTGTTTCATCTCCTACCGATGCAACGGATCGGCAATTTCCTAAGAATTTAACGATACTGCTTCTTGTAATCTTACCTTGCGGCACTAGTACGCCAAATGGCTTCTTTAATGCATTTCTCTCAGTTTCAGTGAAACGCATTATACTAGAGTACTGCTCTATGTGGTCGCAGATACCTTTCCGGCTGTTTCTGCCTCTTGTTGGGATTTCAATTCATTCGCAATTATGCTTATTCTGCCAGCCGTCTGTCTTGCGATCTTGTCAATAATCTGCGCTTGATCTGAATTTGGACTTATCAATGGAATCGGATTGCCACTGTCACTATTTGCCATTATATCAGGGTTGAGTGGAATAGAACCGATAAAAGGTATGCCAAATTTTTCACTAACTTTCTTGCCACCACCAATCCCAAATATGGTCATGTGTTCCTTGCATTTAGGACATTCCAAATAACTCATATTCTCTATTACACCGACAATTGGTATATTTAATTTGTTGAACATTCCGATGGCTTTAATAGCGACATTCATGGCAACATCTTGAGGGGTTGTAACAATTAAAATGCCAGTAATTGGAATAGTTTGCGCCATTGTTAAAGGTGCATCCCCTGTTCCCGGCGGTAGATCTATTATTAGATAATCTAGCTCAGCCCAATTTACATCGGTGATAAATTGTTTAACAATACCTGAAACGATTGGCCCTCTATAAATACCAGCTTGTTGGGATTGCTCATAGAAAAATCCCATAGAGATCACTTTTACCCCGTTGGTAATTACTGGTTGAATTTTTCCATCAATGACTTCTGGCGTTTCCTTTATGCCCATGAACAGAGGGACACTAGGGCCATAAATGTCGGCATCCAAGAGTCCTACTTTAGCGCCAGTTTTAGAAAGTGCTACGGCAAGATTAACAGCCACAGTAGTTTTGCCTACTCCGCCTTTGCCGCTTGCGACGGCAATAATATTTTTGACTCCGGGCAAAAGTTCATCCATAGATACTGCTCTGCCTTCTGTGACTCGGGCTGTGACTCTTAAGTCTAGATCTTTTATACCTATCTCAGCCATACGATTACGAACATCCTCTTCGATTTCGCTATTAAACGGACAAGCAGGCGTAGTCAATTCTAAAGTAAAAGCTACTTTTCCGCCTTCAATTGAGAGATCTTTGATCATCCCCATGGAGACAATATCCCTATGAAGTTCAGGATCAACAACTTGCTTCAGTGTTGACATAACTTGATCCACATGAACCATCTTTACTATCAAAAATTCGGCCTAGCGCTATTTAAATTGTGTAGGTTTGTTCAATGATCCCGCTTGTATATGTGTGATTTTGATGAATGGCACTTACACTTTGACATTTTATGTGAAGACAAAATTTCAGATTTTATGTCTACTTGGTAGGAAGCGTTGAATCTCTTCTGCCAGCTGAGATTGCCCGACATGAGAACTGAGATATTATGATCTAGTTTATTATCAGGCTCCTTGAAAGCCTATCTATTCAGCACTTGTCTCATAAAACTTCTGATGCTAGGTCCGATACAATAACGCGGTCATTCAGGTTTGACCAGGAGTTATCTAAGGTTTTAGACGAGGAGGCAGAACGCATGGGTGTGTCAGTAAACTCCGTTGTAGGAATTATACTAAGAAGATTTGCAGAATTTACGAGATTCCTGTCTAAAATCGACATGGTAATAGTTAACAGAGAGCTGTTGACCACATTAATAGATTCATTAGATGAAGATAATATCTCTGTAGTAGCAGCCAAGTTAGGAGGTTCTGTACCCAAAGATACTATTGTTTTTTGGAGGAAGGACTTGACTAACGAGAATGTATTTGAATATATTGAGAAAATAATGTGTCGTTATGGCCATCTTGGTACGTATGACGAAGTGAAACGGCCAACTGGAAGAACGATTGTAGTAAGACATCGACTGGGGAGAAAAGGCTCAAAATTCTTTGAAAGCTTTTTCCGATCGATGTTCAGGACTACGATCGATATGGATTCTAGCTTTGAATTGACAGACGCATCGATAAAGCTTGAAGTTGTATATTAGATGCTTTAATCAATTGTGAGCAGAATTCTTTCAAATCGGCCAAAGGTTAATAAATTCATATTTGATGACAATTCCTACAGATGTTTCTTATAATCCATATGAACGATGTTGTCAGGATTCCTCCTAACAGATTGACAAGTTCCTTAAAAAATACTGCTATTACTATTTTGAAGGAGAAATATGAGAGTATGATTAGTCCGGAATTGGGATACGTCATTATGATAGTCGACGCTTCAGCGAATGCTGTTGGCAAGCTGGTGGCTGGCGACGGCTCGACGTACCATAAGGTCCAATTTAAAGCTCTTACCTTTTATCCCAAATTACAGGAAGTCGTAGAGGGAGAGATAGTTGAAATAACTGATTTTGGCGCCTTTGTTAGAGTTGGTCCCACAGATGCACTTCTGCATTTATCTCAAATTACAGATGACTATCTAAAGAGCGACGTTAAACAAGGTATAATTATTGCTAATCAGACCGCAAAATCCTTGAAAATTGGTTCAAAGATTAGAGCAAGAGTCACTGCGATTAGCCTTGGAAAAGGTACTGGTATGGGAAAAATCGGAATCACCTGCAGACAACCATTCCTGGGATCAAATGAATGGATTGAACAGGAAATAAAGAAAGCGAGACAGGCTCAAACCATACCTCCTGGAAAGGAGAAAAAGGGCGGAGGTACTAAATAGGTGCCTAGAGAGCTAGCCTGTAAAAAATGCAGGGCGATTACATATGGCAAAATCTGCTCTGTGTGTAAATCTACTGAGCTATCTCCAGATTGGTCTGGAATAATTCTAGTCTTTCAACCATCAAATTCCAAAATTGCGGCAGCATTGAATATCACTGTTGCTCACAAATATGCACAGAAAGTCGCATAGGAGTTGAGAGTCCATACATTCCTAAGAACGAGGCACATACTTTCGAATTTTCTTCGTGAGGATATTGGGTCCGGAGATATAACAACGAATAGCCTTGACGCAAGGAATCTAAATGTACGTGCACAAATAATTGCCAAGTCAGATGAGGCCGTAGTAGCCGGAGTGGAAGAGGCTGTTATCATCTTTGATATATGTGGATGCGATGCACGGAGCTTGATTGACGACGGCTCGTTGGTCAAGAAACATCAAGTTATTCTAGACATCGAGGGCAAAGCAAAGGACATCCTTAAAGGGGAAAGAACCGCGCTAAATTTGCTAATGCGTATGAGCGGGATCGCGACGGAGACTAGAATCTTGATAAATACTGTTAGAGATGTAGGTAGTAATGCAGAAATTAGTAGCACCAGGAAAACATGCCCAGGATTGCGAATATTTGATAAGAAAGCCGTCAGAATTGGAGGGGGAACCATGCATCGACAGCGACTTGATGACATGGCCCTAATTAAGAGTAACCACATTTACATATCGGGATCTGTTGCTCGTTGTATACAGGAACTAAAAGAAAAATGTGGCTCCAGCATCAAAATTGAGTGTGAGGTAACAAGTAAACAAGATTTGATAACTGCAATAAGAGAAGGGGCAGATGTCGTGATGTTAGATAATTTTGATCCCGCTGCTGCAAAGGATGCAATTAATACCATAATTAAGATGGGACTAAGGGAAAGATCTAAAATAGAAATCTCTGGTGGGGTTAGGTTTACAAATATCAGAAGCTACGCTGAAGCGAACCCGGACAGGATATCTGTTGGCTATCTCACACACTCGGCTAAGGCAGCAGATTATAGCTTGAAGATTGTCAATCGCGATGAATTCTAACCGTCCTGTATGCCACTTTTTCTCATCCAAATTTTCTTAAGTCTGCTTCATATCATCCAAGCAGCGTATATGAATCTAATTTAGTTGTAGCATTCGATCAATGGCTAATCTTGCACGGTCTGCAATTTTCTGAGGTACCTTGACACGATAAATGTTCTTGGTGAGTGAATCATAAACCTTTTGCACTGTTATCATTTTCATGTATTTGCAAATTGCGTTCTCCTTGATAGGAATGAACGTTTTTGACGGATTTTGCTTAGTCATTCTGTGCAATATCCCAACCTCTGTAGCAACCAGGTATTTCGATGCATTCGACGCCCTAGCATGATTCATCATCCCTTCTGTTGACAAAATGTAAGGCCTTTTTAAAATATCACCATTTGAACTATTATATAGAGTAGAAGAAGTACAACCACATTCTGGATGAATAAGAAAGTCAGCATCTTTGAATTTCGATAACATCTTATTAACATCTTCAGCTCTGATACCCGCATGTACATGACACTCCCCCGGCCAGATGAACATATTCTTACGCCTAGTCATATCCGCCACATACGCTCCTAGAAACATATCTGGGAGAAAAAGGACTTCCCGATCTTTGGGTATACTGTTTACTACCTTCACAGCATTACTCGATGTACAACAATAATCAGACATGGCCTTAATCTCTGCACTAGTATTGACATAGCTTACTACCACTGCATCTGCATGTTCAGATTTCCATGCTTTTAGCTGTGCACTGTCAATGGTCGAGGCTAGAGAGCATCCTGCTTCTAAATCGGGTATTAAGACCACCTTATCTGGGCAAATGATTGATGCCGTTTCTGCCATAAAATGTACCCCACAAAATACTATAGTTTCTTGCTCAGTTCTAGCTGCATTAGTAGAGAGGCCTAATGAATCACCTACATAATCAGCAATATCCTGAACCTCTGGCAACTGATAATTGTGAGCTAAAATAGTTGCTCCCAGCTTCTTTTTCAGCTCTGTGATTTTGAGTTTATATTCATCGGTGACAACAGACATCTTCTAGATGGAAGTATTTAGTTGTGAACAGCATTTAAATTAATACAATCTAACGATACGTTGCCTATTTTGATCGTGTATTTGGCAACGTTTGCCCCTTGTTCTGATTAAGCTTGCTATTGGCAGAGCCGTAATATATATTAGCCATAGATTGATAGTCTTTAAAGATAATACATGCCAACTCATGGCTCGCTAACAAAGGCAGGAAAGGTTCGAGGTCAGACTCCAAAGATCCAGGGTAAAACCCGATTGCATCCTGTTTCTAGATTACGCAACAAGAGCAACTTCGAAAAACGCTTCGAAAAGAGAAGGTTACCCGGACAGAGGAAGCCCGAAAGAGGCGGAAGAGGCGGAAGAGGCGGAAGAAGGTAATATTTCTTTATCGACATGATTCGTCAGATGATCGGCCCATTGATAGCATTGGTACTGTTGTAAAAAGGCCTTTTACAGTTATATCATTGAATATCATAATTTAAGAGTAGGGTATTGAAAAGAGTAGGGATAATTGGTTGTGGTTCTATAGGCACTCAAGTGGCATTAGCCATAGATAATGCAAAAATAAGCGATACTGTTCTAGAATTCTTGTTTGATAGCGATAGTGACGCTACAAAAAATCTTACGGGTAAACTGAAGAGTAGTACAGCACTCTGTTTTTCAGACTTTTCAGATTTAATTTCATCAACTCAGTTCAAGGCGTCTAATCTAGTGTTGGAGAGTGCTTCTCAAGATGCTGTCAGGTTATTCGCAAAGAGGGTGCTTGAATTGGGAAAGGATCTGATAATAATGAGTGTCGGCGCATTGGCCGATGATCACTTATTATCGGATCTTCTAGCTTCTTCAGATAAATATGGTACAAATCTATTATTGCCAACAGGAGCGATAGCTGGTATAGATGCGATAAGAAGTGCCAAGGGAGCTTTAGACTCTGTCGAGCTTATCACAACCAAGAATCCAAAGGCATTAGAGGGCGCTCCTTTTTTCGAAAAAAACGGAATTAGGCTAGATTCGATAACCCAGAAGACGACTATCTACCAAGGAACTGCTGCAGATGCTATTTTGAATTTTCCTTCAAATGTGAATGTTGCATCAATCCTTGCTATAGCAGGAGTGGGGATGGAAAGAACCAAGGTCACGATAGTGGCAGATCCTGCACTTCGCTACAATCAACATCAGATCATAGCCGAGGGAACGTTTGGGAAGTTAGATATTAAACTCATGAATTATCAGGCAGAAGGCAATCCTAAAACAAGCTTCCTGGCAATCCTTTCGGCAATCGAGACAGTGCGATCAGCCTCGCGGAGGAATTTTAGGATAGGCACTTAATGTTGATTTGACACTCTTTGAGTCTGTTACGGTTTATATATGGTGATGGCTTTGACGTATTCTAACAATGAGTTACGGAGGTTTTAGAAGGAACGACAATTTCGGACCTAAACCAGTGGAAACTGGAAAGGAGTATGACGTCCAAATCACCGAGATTAGTCGCAAGGGGGACGGTATAGCCAGGATACAAGGATTTGTAATCTTTGTGAAAAACGGAAAGGTAGGCCAGAATGCGAAGATACGTGTGATTCAGGTAGGGAATAGATTTGCCACCGCTGAAATAGTCGATGGTAGTTCCGGTTCGACTGAAGATATGACCACATCATCAGCTGCACCGGCATCAGAGCAGTCTAGTTCCTGAGCTAGATCAGACCATCATCGTCGAATATTTTTATTTACTTTGAATATTTTTATTTACTTTGAATTTCCCTCATCAATATAGAAAATGCGTTCACTATACTCAGCCGGGCTAGTTATCAAATTTATTATCGATTTTTTTAGCTTTGCTTCATCAGGCTGCCGACCTTCTATATTGCCAGCTAGGACCAAAAAGGATTTTATAGAAGAGTCCAGAACGTCTGATAGTTCCTGATTTATAGTTGTAATGAGAGGCCTTAGAGCTCCCTTAAAGATCTCAGATCGTGCCCTTACGAGTCCTGAAACTTTTCCTGTAGGGGCATCAGGACCCACAATTACAATTGCCCCCACCGAAGATTTGAATTTGGACGGATCCTCAGCTGAACCCTCGACGGACATCGAATTGACTGCTCCCTTAATTAACAAATAAGGTATATTTATATACGTGTCAACTAGCGACTGCCATTCGTGGCCTTGGAAAGATAATATCTGGCGGCTATAATCAAACTCCCCGGTAAAGTGGATCAAGGCGAAAATTTGGCCGAATTTTGATTTAACCAAACGCATTAGCCGATCGACTTCCTTGTCTTTCAGATACTCTATCGGGTGCGTATGAAATTCCTTTAATTCAGCGTGATTTGTTGAGGACAGTATAACAATCTGTTTTACTCCGTATTCTAACAATGCCGATGCAAGCGCACGAACTCGAAAAATCTCCTTTTCTTGCTTCGAATTCGTAGTTATCACTATGACTTTGTCTTTCAAGTCCACCTGATTTTTGCTCTCAGGCACAAATGATCCAATTACTGGTCTAACTGGATAGAATACGCGATCGTTTGGTATAACTCTACTATTCAACAGTTTACTCATTTTGTCATCTGCAAGGCATAATACCATTTCTCCTACCTGTTCCTGAGTGAGGAATTCTCCATCAGAAATCATCTTTCTGGTATTATTCTGAATCTTTTCGGCGATCTCTCGCGTCTTATTTAATAATCCTGATAACGAGTCTCTTAGAGATTCCTGATCTCCTGAACTATCCTTTCTAGCCTTCAGGATCTCTAAACTTAAATCCTTTATGCCGGACGTTACCACTTCTTCTGACTCGCCCATAAGTGAAAAAAACCAATCCGCATAATTGCCGATCTCTCGCGGAGTTAAACCAGGATAACCGCTTATCCTTAAAAACTCCATTGCAGCTTTCGGATAAACCGTCTTGTAAATTCTATCAGAATGCACGGGGCCAGGATTAGTAACGATTGAAGTAATTCCTTTATTTACCAATTCCCATCCCAACGCTTCGCCCAGTCTATTCTTCGCACCTTGCGCAGCTGTATAAGGGGTTCTGAATCTGTAGGGCCTTTGTTCAAATCGATTCTCCTCCGTAAAAAATGTTGAAATTGTAATTATCTTCCCGCCCTTTTGCATGATTGGAATTGCGTACTGTGATGTCCAAAAACTTCCTGACAGGTGGATTGAAACACAATCTCGAAACTCCTCAAATCTCGAACTAGGAAAAATCTTAACGGGTCCAGATACGCCCGCATTGTTAATGACAATGTCAATCTTCCCCAGCTGATTCTTGACATCAGCAAACATTTCCTTAATGCCGAACTCATCAGATACATCTATGCCAGGAAATGAAAGTACTCTGGATCCCGAAGAAGAAGATTTAAATATCTTTTCTAAAATTCCCGCGGTGAAATCGAGAGGTTCCTTTCTCCTTCCCATTATGATAATGTTTGCACCTTCTTCTGCAAATTTTCGCGCAATGGTTTGTCCAATTCCAGTCCCACTACCTGTAATCAAAACATTCTTACCTGCGAATTTTAGTGATGATACCGACTGTAAATCCATAACCTAGGCTTAAGCACAAGGTAATTAAAGTTAGCGTAGAGAAACTTGCAGTATATCGATAATGTGAACAAGAGCTACCAAATTAAGAGAGTCTGTGTGCCTTTCGAGTCACAATTAGTATAAATAAATTAACTGTTATTGCACATGGTTTTGAGTGGCTTTCAGAGAAAGGGACTTACTTTTAATACGGGCAATCTTATACGGCTCCTATTAGACATAAATTTGGCAAACTATAGGTACATATTGTGATAAATTCCAAAAGAAAATTTTTCATACTAAGTTGGATCGTTCGTATGGCCATTGATATAATTTAAGCCCGCCACCATTCGAATCCCACATACACTACATTTTTTTTGTTCAAGTTCGGAATAGCTAGAATGAATTGTTTTTTTACAGTTGTGGCTAATCTACCTGCCAGAACTATTCCGGTCGCTGTAATCATGTCCTTCCTCTTGTATACCTCGATTAAGAATGGCGCGTGATCAATCCCAGGTCCACGCTCATAGACTGCGAAATCACAACCGAATTTAATTCCTGGCGAAACAACATAGCCTCTATCACGAAGATCCTTAAAGACTATGTATTTTCTATCGAAATCGGAATATACTTTCCTACAAATTGCCTTTATACTCTTAGTTGATACCGTCTGGCGTGATCCTGTTTTCACAACGAGGTCGGTATGTTGCATAAGATAATAGCTCTCTATTAGATCCAATACGAGAGGACTCTCGAACTCTATTCCTTTCGGTTTTGGGATTCCCATAGGCTTTCCGAAATAGCCCTTGGAATACAATTTTCTGGAAGAGTCAATATCCCAAACTACTATCCTGTTTTCAACAAGGTACCCCTCTGGTTGCATTGTTCAACTTGTCACTCCCTAAACCTTAAGATATCAACTGACCTGACATTCCCCCGCGAGCGTTCGCTTGCAGATTCTGGATTGTACCTAGAATCTTTAGGAGTGTAATTTTTTTATCCATAGTGATATTATCTAATTCGACGTTTGCCTTACTTATAGAGAAAAAGATTAGAAATGGAAACCTTGACCAGCTCATCGATAAAAGTGGCTGAGCTTTAAGCAGTGACAGTACCACAGTTATGACGCATTCACGATAAAACAGAAGGCCAACCGATTCTATTACTTCCCATGTCAACATCGTCCTTAGGACTTTTACGTCAACTCCCAAAATCCCCGCTTTGATAGTATATTTCATGTTTTCCTGATTAGCTTTACCTTCAGACCCTTTTTGAGAATTCAATTCTCTAATAGAATTTAAAATCCTGTCAACTTCGTCACTCATAATAGTCAAAGCCTTTCGGTCGGTTTGGACTTCCAATTCCCCGTCATGCATTTATTTTAACTTCAATGGCTATGCTATTAATTCTTTCCACAAATAACGTAAAGCAGAATTACTACTGATTCCACAGAATCTTGCGTCGGAAATTGGAATTTATTCTTAGCAGACAACTCATAGAGGCTCATAAAGGGGTATCACTTAACTAAGGTTGATTTAATTTAATTCACATAGTGCTTTTGGCTATTGATTCTCTAATTTCTATCAGATCTCTGATTATAGAACTAGCAGTCTCCATACCACCTGCTCCACGCCCAATTACAGTTTTATCTCCCGAGTACTCTGAGCAGAATGTTACTGCGTTGAGAGTGCCATTCACACATATAGGATCAATCTTTTGAATCATTATGGGTTTCACTTCAAGATGTTTGTTATCACAATAGGCTACTAACTTTATTGAAGTCATTTTTACTGAAGCTTTCTGAACGTCGGCTAAATCCATGCCAGTAATTCCTTCTCTTTTAACATCTCTAATAGTTACTTTCAGTCCCATTATCCAATTAGCCATGATAACGAGCTTAGCTGCCGCGTCATAGCCTTCGAGATCAAGCAGCGGCATTGCCTCTGCATAGCCTTTTTCCTTGGCATCAGCGAGAGCATCATGAAAGGTTAGGCCTTCCTCCATTCTCGTTAATATATAATTTGTGGTACCATTCAAAATTCCCTTAAATGAGATAATGCGTTCTCCATTCAAACATTTCTTGGCGAACTCTAATATTGGCGTTCCTCCTCCGACTGTTCCACTAAATCGGAACCTAATATTATTATAATCTGCCAATTCTACTAGTGAAGGGAAAGCTAGCGCGAGTGGTCCCTTATTTACTGTTATAATATGCTTACCAGCTCGCATACCAGATATAATGTTCGTAAGCCCAGGTTCTGCATCATCAAAATTTGTCGGTGTCATTTCTATAAGTAGCTCTGCTTCAATATTTTCCATGATACCCGTTAAAGATGATTGGGATTGACTCGTGTCATAGGCGGCTACTGTGCCTTTTGATAGTTTAGCTTCTAATAGTCGATGCAAGTCGAGTCCAGCCTGAGAAACTGCTGAGCCCTTACTGTCCAAACATGCTACAATCTTGGGGTTGATTCCATACAAGGTATACAGATCGCTTGCCCGTGAAAGCAGTATTCTTGCAAGGCTTTGTCCAACAACGCCAAACCCCACTACGATTAGTCGCAAATTAAGGTTTGATTGCAAAGCTCGCTTTAATATGTTTACAACGAATCCTGCCGACGACCTAGATGTTAAGGGTAGGGCAACATCTTGTGTCTGGTCCCCATCACAAAACTTTTTCCTATATGTGGACGACGGATATAATAATATAATACCTTTATATATGAAGCCGGGTCGATTAGCACTGATTTAAGATTTGACTTACGAAAATTTTCGTCTATCATTCTTCCAGGAATAGGTGCGATAATTCTTTATTGCATTGAGATGTGGAATAATTGTTAGAAGAAATTGTTGTAATGGTTGTTATAGGGATGTTTGCAGGAATAATAGGCGCAATGGTGGGGATCGGGGGAGGTATCATAGTCTCTCCTGCACTGACATTTATGGGTCTTATGCCGGCGCAAATAGCAAGTACAAGTCTTATACCAGTATCGTTCACTTCTCTATCTTCTGTAGTCGCATATTATAGACAACATAAAATAAAGTACGGTCTGGGGGTACGAATGGCGTTATTTGCCGTTCCCGGCGCTGCCGTTGGAGCCATATTGTCGTCAATTTTACCCTTGGGACAATTTAAGTTGTATTTTGCAGTCATATTGTTTCTAACTGGGGTATATCTTTGGACGAGAAATAAGATTGGCAGGAAAGGAATGGATAGTAAAGCACACGTTATGAAAAATAAAAGAACTAGAGAATTAGTTTTGAGCATTGGTTGTCTAGGAGCTGGCTTGATCTCAAGCTTATTTGGGATAGGAGGAGGAATAGTTTTCGTTCCGCTCATGCTTGTGATTTTAGAATTAACAATGAGTACTGCGGCTGCTACATCACAGCTATCTCTGCTCATAACGTCGATAGTTGGAAATCTTGTGCACATCTCGTTAGGTCATCCCGAATATCTGCCTGCCATATTCCTCTCGATAGGGTCTATTATGGGAGCACAGATAGGTGCAAACTTATCGAAATATGTTGGCGAAAAGATCTTAATTAGACTATTTTCCATCTCGGTGATGGCGGTCTCAGCGAAGCTATTGATCGACAGTCTGACATCAGAATACTTTAGATGATCGGGTTTCGGGCTTACATAAAATCAAGTATATTGTCACATTGACCGCACTCAAAGGGTCGAATCCGTGATATCGCAATTCTATTAAAATAAGGGGTTAGAATTTGTATGTTAAGTATCAATTCACCATTACTGATCACCTGTCCTTTATTGACTATCCGATTTTCGTATGATCGTTCCATTGTTGAGTTCTCTTAACAAAGAAATGCAGTCAATAATAGATTTCACACGTTTGGCGGCTGTATTGACTTGGATATGCTTGTGTTCCAATAAGGTACATGACTGACAAAGTCATTTACCAACTTTAACTTCCTTCTCGGCGTAGTTCAAAATTTATCAGAAAAATACCGATAATTATGACCTGGCATCTGGATTCTTGACTGGCTTCAGAGGTGGTGGAAGCTTTTCCAATTTGTGGTTTGGATTAGCAAGATAATGTCTAGATGCACCTTCTCCGCTCAAAACAATGTTGCAATTTACGCATTTATATCTTATAGCCAAGTCTTACCCTAGTTATATTGTGTATACATGGCTAAAAAGGATACCTCCGAGCTAGCGAAGTCTAATAATTTCTCTAACATCTGGAACCCCAGATCTTATCCTTAATTTGTGATAAACTGTGCTCGCAATATTTTCAGATTTAGATTTTTCACCATGGTTCACCAAAACCCTCTTTGGTTTCACCCTGGAAATAAAGCTAAGAATTTGGTTAAAATCACTATGACCACTGAAGCCATCGATTTTCTGGGTAGTGCACTTAACTGGGATAACTTTCATCTTACCATTTTTATCCGTCATGCTTATCTCGTTCATTACACCATCTATGACCCTCCTACCAAGGGTGCCGTTTATTTGATACGAAACAAACATAATCTTGTTTTTCTCGTCGGGTGCTATCTCCTTAAAATATTCTACTGATGGGCCCCCTTCTAACATACCTGAAGTTGCCATGATGATCGAAGGACTATCATCATTGAAAACATCCTCTCTTTTCCTAGTACCGTTTACTATGGTAAAGTACTCAGACTGAAATGGGTTAATGCCTTCAGCTACAGATTTACGAACATTATAACCCAAATAATATGCATAGGACATGTGGATTGCACTTGCTTCAGAGATCATTCCTTCGATATATATGGGAGACTCTAATAAACGCCCTTCTTTCATTTCCCGATCTAAGACCAGCATAATCTCCTGCGCTCTTCCTACAGCCGGGACCGGTATAAGCACCTTCCCGCCACCTTTCAATGTATTGTTGATACTCTCTGTAAATCCTTTGTAAACCAAGGATTGCTCTGGCATAACGTCCGAGGAATTGCCGTATGTGCTTTCAGTGATAAGCGTTTCTACTCTAGGATATATAGAAAGAGCATTGTCGAGGAGTTGAGTTCTAGCATATTTATAATCTCCGGAGTAAAGAATGTTATGTGCACCAGAGACGTTTAGATGAACTGTCGCGCTACCCATAATGTGACCGGCGTTATTTAACGTAACAGTAATATCAGGCGAAATATCAGTTGGCTTACCATATGGTAATGTGATACACCTTTTTATGACTTCGTTGACGTCTCTTGCCTCATATGGGAGATACGTCCCATTATTGTTGGCAATCTTTATTGAATCCATTTGCAACAGAGTCATTAGGGGTAATGTAGGTTCAGTACAATAAACTGGGCCTTTATAACCGAATTTGTACAAAGCAGGCAGAAATCCCTGGTGATCAATATGTGCATGACTAATAATTACTGCGTCTAGATCATCTAGGCTAAAGGTGAACCAATCAAGGCGAGGATAGGCATTCAAGGCTATATTTTCTCCGGGATTTATTCCACAATCTAGCATCACCTTGCTCTCTGGTGTTACCACGATAAAGCAAGATCTTCCCACTTGTTTCACTCCACCCAAACAATACAACATAACTTCATGTTTACTAGAATTCGGATATAGTGATAACGGAGGTGTTCCCTGGTTCGTGGAATTTGTGCTAACAATTTGATTCGGTATAGATAAGTCTCCAACTTCATCTGAGACTCCGTTACCATTAGTAAAGCTCGAAACGTTCCTACCTTGCTCAATGCTCTTAACAGCAAGTGAGCTTGTCATAAGGGGTTTCCTGAAAATTCTAGTTCCCACACGCTGATAGAAAAATGTTCTCTCCTTTGCAGAATTCTTAAGCATCGAGTGTATTAAGGTGATGCTGTTCGAGGGAATATGCGGTGATTGCCTTGTATGCGCAATCCAGCCTGTGGATTCTGCTATATTGACAATCATATCAGGATCTACGATCTTAGGTCTATTCAATTCCAAGATGACCTCCCCTGTTGCATCGTCACAAAAAATAGCCGAGAGCATCACGTCTTTTGGAAGTAGTTTTGAAATCCTACTTCTGGCTTCGTTCTCATTGATCCTGATAGATGGATCAGTTCTGACAACAATTCGTTTCTTTAAAGACTTCGACAACGAAGACAAATGCATAGTAAGTTCAGTGAGTGAGAATCTAGGATTCTTGGTGTAAATAGCAATGCTTGGCCCCTCAAACCTTGCACCTGTAATCTTTGATTCCGCCGGTACTGCTTCGGACACTATGGCCCACAAGGCATCTTGATCATCAGAAGTAACCTTCATAACATGCCCAGGTATATTAGCGGGGGTTTCTGCAGGCAGTACGGCATCAGACACAATCCGAGAATTCTCGACTTGAATATTACTATCCAAAACACTTCTACTTTTCTTTATGTTTCTCCTATGCGTAGGTCGAGTGTTACTTTCTCCTTTTTCCGATTTGTTGCTATTTTCTCCTTGCACAATTACTCTTCTTCTGGCCACCGCGGCACCATATAGCCCAAAACTTCACCTATAATAAGTTGGCAAAGTTTAATAATATTACGTCAATAGTTTTCCGCAAAAAGCCATATAAACTGTAGTCTAATCATTAATAAATATTTTGTCATGTTTGCTAACCTGAGACTTTCAGGCCCGATAATCTTGGCTATAATGATAGCATTTTCCTTTACAAATTTAATTTCCAGCTAATACTAGAAGAGAATTTGAAGACATTCTTGGGTCCAATTCGATAGTACTTTTTCCATAGCGTGGGTAACCACTCAGACATAGCCAATCTAACGTGAAGATAGTGTGCTCTTTTTGTTGACCGACCATGTAGAGTATTAGCTTGACTTACTTTATTTAAAACTTAGACGAAGACGCTTTAGCTAATGGCTAAGGTTTTTAGCGAATCCCCAGCAATGTCTATCCTGAAATATCGGCAGCAATATAGGCGATCAGTACCGGTCCGCTGCTGATTTTAATCACAGGTCCACATGCATCAAAAATCCTGCATCTTCCGCTTACAAATAATAAATAACAAATAACACAGCGTCTGTACGTCTGATTGAATTTCGGTTGTCGATAAGCGTATAAGCCAAGGCAAATCCTACACCTCCTTAAGTCTTTTTTCGTCGAATGATTTTGAATTGTACCAATTATATCTATAAAAGTCCAGACACCATTCATGAAATAATGTGTTTGTTTCCCCGTTGCTATATCGGCCAGAAAATAAGGAATTCATATCGGTAATGCCTTTGGAATTAGGAAATAGTACCGTTGCATGCCTTTCATTCAATACTACGGCAGTTGTAATTTTGTCGATCATTCTTCTCTCCGCAATTCCGCTTTTCAATAGATCAGGAAAATCAGAGGCTTTGAGCAGGTCAAACCCCTTTTTAGGTATCACCGCATTTTGAGGAAGGATATAGCTAAATTTAACTCCATCCTTTTTTATTTTAGAAATTACTGCTTCTATAAGTTCGAAAGGAATTTGGGGAAGCATGGCATATATGTATTCTGAAGAGCTGTCGTATAGCTTTTTCCACAATTCTAGGACTGCTACAAATCCATTGACATATTCGGAATCATCCAAGGAGCCAATTCTCTGTACAAATTTCATTGGAAGGTCACTGAGAATGTGTTCCGAAAAGTATGACCTGTTCCTCGAGAGAAAGCCAAAGGTTGAAATATGTTTGATGATGATATTCCCAAAAGTAGTAAGGAAAAAAGACCCACTGGAATCCTTATCTATTATTCCAGCTTCAGACAACCTATTAACATTTCTGTGAACTTCCTGCATAGTAACGTCTAGATCTCTTGCGATCTTCGCAAGTCTTAGACTGCCTTGGTTTAACTTGAAGAGGATCGCCAAGCGCTGTTCACTCGCTAACTCGAAGAAAATCCGCTCTGTATGCTCCAAATAGCCTTCATCTGGATACTTTTCATTGTCAACGTTTGAATCCAATTTATACGACTATTAGAACCTTAGAGAATTATACTTTTTGTTGGTGTTGGTCAAGAACTACCTTGCTCCCATACATGTCACTCGTCTTTCCTGTTCAGTTATCACCAGTTTTACTCTCTAGCCCACATCCTTTTTCCAATTAGCAAAGCTTTTGAGTCACCAATAATTTAACCCGCTATTTTCTTTCCATAGATGTATTCTTTGATGCAACCAGGGAAAGAAGTTCAGATCTCCCTTCCTAAATTCTGACTTTAGTATTCGTATTATCCTTTGAGATACTTTACCAGGCTCTCCGTAGAGGTGTTTCTTATTCCTTAATTTAATACCAAGTCCTTCTCTTTGGTTATATGCTTGATTTACAAAGGCTGAAATCAGTCCATCGCTCACAGGCGGAATCAAGACATTGCTTCTTGCATCGAAAACAGTTTCTGGGCGATCCGTATTTAGTCGTACGGTCAATGACATCACTTTATCAAAATATAGTAATTCTTCTTGCATTGATCCAGAGTCTGTCATCTCAGCCCAACAATGTCCACTGTCTAGAAATTCGATTACATGGGAATATTCCTTCCACAGAGGAGATATAATAAACTTATTAGGATAATTATTTGCAAGTTTTTGCAAATATCCATCCAGACTAAAGGATTTAATTGCAGCTTCAGTGGCGTTTAACATTAGAAAAATGATCCGTTGTTGACTATGTCTTACCAACTGACCAATTGAATTCAATATGGACGTGAATCTGCGCTTCGTTAAGTTTTCTCTCCTGTGAATATCAACTCGCAGCCATTCATCTGATTCTAATATCGGATAGAGATCAAAAATGCTCCGTGAGGTCTTTTGCTGTCTCTTCATATTTATGGCGTCGACAACCGAGTTGCCCACTGTGTGCACATACTCTGCTGGATATCCTTCCCTAATTAGATTATCCTTGTTTAGTTTAGTAGGCGCAAAGAAATATTGTGTACCAGCCGAACAAATCCAAGTGTCTATTTGTTCCGGGAAGGGTTCATCTCTAGCAATGAACCAATCTCCGTAAAGCTGAGAGCTAACCAATTTTTCTATAACACCTTTAGTCGGATCCTTATAACGTGTTATATTCTTCATTACTACCGGGCTCATGGACCTTAGCCCAGCTTCATTTTGAGCTACTTTTTGTCCTACACCAAATACCCAAGCTAAGGGGGCAATGCCGGCGACTATTGTGTCTCCGTGAACAACTGGTAATACGCGGATATCATTTCCATATTTTTTTTTGCAATATCTTCCAAAGGTACCGAATTTCATGATCAATTCGCTCGCTTTCTCCATAAGATCTCCGCGGATCTGAAGGTTACAACCTATATGTTTCTGGATTTCGAATTCATTGATACCAAAACCTAGTAACTTATCAAAATGCTGTCCAGTATTTATTACAAATATCGGCATATTGGATTTAGATGCTTCTAGAATGAGCGGGGCCTGCTTATAGAAGTCTGGCTTAGTACCAATAACTATAGATAAGATTGGACTATTATTGTTTAAAGAACGATTGAATACATCTTCCAAAACTGATGGAAATAGAGTTACCGGCATGACCTTTCGATTAAAGCGAATTTCGCTATCTCTTGAGGCTTTTCGCAGCATTACCCTCTATGCCTCTAATGGTCCTGCTGATGATTTATTTGAGGACTTTCTAATTGACAACATAGGATTTGGTATGAAACGCGGAAACGATCACTATTTATATGTTTAAATAATCGAATTTCTCTTGCAGCGCATCCATATCACATTTCCAACTTGACAAATGAGGGCATAAAGAAAGGACCGGCCACACCTTACCATATTAATCTTCCTCAGCATATTTAATCCATAAAGGCTAATGTGAAATACAGAAAGACATTAGCCCGTATGGAGTTTCAACCAGATTATCTTACGGACTTGTAGTTTGACGAAACTTCCTATTAAAAGATGCGCACATTTATGTGCTACCTTTATATCTTAACTTTTTGGTAGATCATTTTTCTAGTTGTTGTTGATCTTGGACAAAGTGGTCCTCATCGAAATACCCATGGTAAGAGGAATGATGCTACCACTATTGCTGTCATCACAGCACTCAAAATAAGTGAAGCATTTTTTAATCGCTTCGTACGCGTCTTTAACTTTTCCTCAATTAACGAATTATACAGCTGGCCACCATCAAGAGGCCCAATCGGAAGCGCATTAAATATACCCACATTGAAATTCACGAACCAAAGCCAGAACAAAAAGTTCGATAATACTGGATAGGTCTCTCCAAATACACTTGACGAGTACTTTGGAGCCATCAAATCTGAATAAGGCACTGAGCCCTGTACCATAGTAGGCGGAAGCAATAGAGCGATCGGATTTGAACCGAATGCTGATTTGTAACGACTTAATACTGTTGTCGGATCAGGGGCCACATTTGTAATGGTGACGCCTAGAACACCTTTGTCCGGTTCGACGTTCTTGGGCAGGTTTACAATGTGTGTCATCAAATCGCCCTTTTCATCTTTCCAAGTGATTTTAACACTAGAGCCCAAGTTAGATCTCAAAAGTCGAGTGAGGTCTTGGATATCTTTGACTTTGGCTTGATCAATATTTTCGATTATAGATCCCTTTGCTAATCCGATGGACTGGGCTATTGTTCCATCACCTACACCCAGGACCTGAACACCATATTTTGGAACTCCTGTAGCGGGTAATACTGTCAGGCTAGAAACGATCAAAAATAATCCCACCAAGCATACCCCAGCAAGAATCATATTGTTCATTGGGCCTGCAGTTAGAACTGCACTTTTTTGTTTAAGAGGTGTTCTCGCTAATTCCTCTCGTTCTATATTGACGAATGCGCCTATTGGGATTCCAAGAATTAGTACGAGTCCAGTGGATTCAACCTTTATCCCATATATTCTGGCAACTATCCCATGTCCGGCTTCGTGGACTATTATCGTAATGACAAGTGCTATCCAGCCATAAGTCCAAGGCAGATAAGGATTGAGGCCTGGAATCAGCAAATTCGATTGCGGCCCAGCATCTCGTACACCTGCCCTTGCTACGCCGTTAGAAAATAACACCATCATTGAGCCTACAATAAGAAATATTGCTAAGGCAGTAATAAGAGGCATTAAATATATATTAAATTTTGCATAAAATTTTGCCAGTCGAGTAGCTGCAATTTTATCAAAAAAGCTTAATCCGTAAGGAGTATGAATCAATATTAAGGGGAATTTAACCTCCGCTCGTATTTTCCTTGTACTCTTTTGTTCTTCCAACCACCAACTTTAGTGCACACACTGTATTTAAATTAACTCGTTTAAATAGCCCAGCCGTTTGATGTATCTCATTAACACCACATTATTAAGACTAGCATTTGTTTCAGACCAATATTATGTTGTCTCACGTAAGAGCTATTCGAATAATGGATAATCGAGGTCCTGAAGAGATAATATACACAATGATAATTTAAATTTGTTCACCAGGTCCTCGGATTCCGAAGTTCCTCCAGTTTGCCACTAATCAATTAGCGAGATATTTAAAGGTCCAAGACAATAAATGAGCGAAATGGCTCAGGGAGAAGGATCCGATCGAGTTTTGAATAATACTGCTAATGATTCCAATTCGTCTGAAGAAATCATAGATACTAAAAAGAAAATTTCTAGCCCTCCATTAAATCTACTATTTAACCCTTCTCTTATAACTAAGAAAGACATTTGGCAAATTGATATAGTGGCCCTTCTTCAAATGCTCGTTAGGCTGATCGATGATTCGGACAGACGGGATCTACGACTCTGTGGAGTAGCTGCACTGACCTCTTCAATAATACACAGACTTAAAGTAGAAAGTATATTCAGGTTAGAAAAAATAGCGATGCAAAAGAAGGGTGTAGATGAAGTTCCATTGTCACTGCCGATCGTGGAACTGAAACCTATGGAAATCCCTTACAGATACGAGCCAACTTATCCGGTAAACCTAGAGGACTTACTAGGACTACTTGAGACCATATTGAACAGGCTAAGCAATCCAAAGCAGCAGAAGAAAGATTTGAATTTAAATGCGTTAGATACTTTTGATTTTGACCAGTACTTTATCAAGATCGAACAGGTATTACAAGAACGAGAAAATATCATACTCGATATTGTAAATGCCGATGGAACGCTTCTTTTCAGTACATTCGTAGCAAAAATGACTCCTATCGAGGCAGCAAGAAATTTTCTTGCACTCCTGTACTTGGCAATGAAAGGACAGGTAGAGCTGCAGCAAATAGTCAATGGAGATGACAAAACTAGCAGTGAGGACATTATTATATCGCGTTTAGAGGAGAAGGTATGAGATTGCGGCTACGTAAATTTATCTAGCTGAAGAGTAAATGAGTTAAAGATGTTGCCAGAAGACGAAATTACGGCCAGAATTGAAGCTGTTCTGTATTCATCAGGAAGGCCACTATCATTGGACGAGATTGTGATGGCCTCTGGTATTTCTTCGAGGACCCGGGTTAATAGAATACTAATGACATTAATCGATAAGACTAAATCAATATTCAAGGCTATCGAAATAGCCCGTTTGGAGGATGGAAATTTTGTGTTACAAGTGAAATCCAATTATACTCCATTGGTTCGGAAATTTGCTCAACGTCCAGTTGTTTCATCCGGAGCGTTAAGAACACTCTCCTATATTGCATATGAACAGCCACTCAATTCGAGGCGGCTATTGCAAATTCGAGGTTCTCAAGTCTACGACCACGTAAGAGAGTTACTTCAAATTGGTTTCGTTGAATTTGAAAAAGTTGGTAGATTAAAGATATATAAAACTACGAAAAAATTCCAAGACTATTTTGGGATTACAGATCTTAATTCTATGAAAGAAAAGCTCTTAGTGATGCCAACAAAGCAAGCTAACGGATGAGTACCCAAAAAATACAATTGCTCGAATTAACGTAAAAAAATACTAAAAAATGCACTGGCTCAATGGGATATCGAAACTATTGAAGCTAATCTACTTATGACAATAAGTTGATTGTATTCAGATGGTGGATGTTAATAACCAGGAAATTTTTTACGTCAAATTGTCGATTTAAGTGATCCACAGAAAGGTCTTAATTACGGATTATAGAACTTTTTCGTCTTAGAGAGAATGCGAAAGTCAATCGAAAACCTTGCAGGAAGAAAACTTACTGGCGGGCGAATAATATCAATGAGGAGAAGACGGAAATACGAGATGGATCGATATCCTAACGAAGCGATAGTAGGGAAAGACAAGACTGTAAAAAGAAGAATAAGAGGAAACAACCATAAGACAGGACTAAAGACAGCGGAATTTGCTAATGTCGCCGATTCCAAAACAAAGAAAGTGACGAAATTGAAAATACTTAACGTTACGAAGAATACAGCAAACAAAGACTATGAGAGAAGAGGGGTTATCAGTAAAGGGGCACTGCTTGAGACTGACCTCGGCGTTGCAAGAGTCCTGTCAAGGCCTGGACAAGAGGGTTTAGTAAATGCTATTTTAATCGGGAAATGAACTGGCTGGGATTAAAGCAAGACTTCACATGATATTCTTCATGTTCAAGCTGCAGTGGCTACGTCACACATTAGGACTGATCAAACGGACCTGAATGGTTGCAGCTGTATTGTATGAAACTATCCGATTATTCGGAGCCTAAATCATTCTGTCATTTGTTAGAGATCAAGTTCTCGTCTGTGTCTCAGGTTTTAGATCTTCGAGTATCCGCTTTACAATGGATAAACCTACTCCACAAAGTCTCCGTTACAATATTACTGTTTACTTTTTCCTGTATTGCAGATCCATACAGCTGAGTTGGAGCAGTCGCACTGGCTGCCGACAGCTAAACCATCTTATTCATTATAAATTGTTAGAACCTAATACAAGGAGGCAATAAATTGTTCTTAGGTGCAGAGTCAGATAAATGTAGGGGATAAGATATAATTACCTGCGTTTTAAAATTCAGCCCTTATACCACATTTGTCGCATACTAACGCCCATTCAAGCCCTTTAGAATGCTTTACGGAATCGTTTATGCAAACAAGGCGTAAACGTCCCTCCGTACAATTTGGGCATAAATTGTTATCCTGGCCTGACTTTACCGCCACCACAATCAAGTAGCCAGAGGGATTAACTGCTTAAAATTGTATCGACAAAGCGGATATGTGAATTAGTGAAAAACACATTTACGATCAGCCTTAGAACTCAAGCTAACGCATAGAATCCAAGTCGAAAACGGTTTATTGCATAATCAATTTACTTACTCTAGGTTTGGATCAAGAAAAAACTTCAATTTACTCGAATCGTCCCGTTGATCCACGGATGAAAAATGTCCGAGTAGTGATAGACTCCGGCCTTAGCAAAGGTTACCTTGAAACCTGTTAGCGCTCCTGGATAGGCCTTCTCTTGTCCTTTCGGGAGTAGCCATCCAGAGTTGATATATTTCTCAGTCCCCAAGACTGTATAGGAACCTGTTGAATTCTTCTGAATAATTTTCTTGACTAATCCGTTTTGGTCGATTGCAACTGGCTCTATTGCTCTGGAATTAAGTGTCAGTAATGTTGTCTGTTTCCCATGCTGTGGTAAAAGAATGGGCATGCTATTCTCTCCTGGGATAAGTGTTTTGAGCTGAGTGGAGTTTGATACTAGCACAGGGATGAATAATGATGCAACAAATTTCTTATCAGGGACGAAGGTAACTGTCTGTGGATCTGGAACCGTGGACGGATTTGACCATAACACTTGTTGGCCTTTCTTAATACTAAGAACGGGTGGGATATTGTGAGAGATAGGGCTGGCTATCCCGCTACTTACTAATACAGGTCGCTGGGAGGACTGTGTAGAATTGCTTTTTCGTGGATCAATACCAGCCGGATTAGTGCTATTGTTCGAATGATAGACCGTGCCTACTGAATTAATACCTTTGCTAAGAGTCACGTTTCTGACAGTATTCGACGTAGTCAAATTCTGACTCGAACTCTTAGATTTATTTAAAGCAAGTAACGTAAGTGATTTCATAGTACCAGTCTTTTGCACCAAATTCGATGGCTCATTTATATTTTTACCAACCGAACCGGCTGGGACAATTGGATTGTGCGATTTTAATATAGATGTCTGAGGACTTGAATTTCCGATGGTTGTTTCCGGTGAAGTGGCAGTTGGTTTGGCGTGTGGAATGTGTGAACCAATAGAGGATTGAGAGTGTGTTAACCCTCCATGTTCGCTACTATGGCTATTCAAAACAATTTCACAATCAGTTGTCTTGGTATCGCCTTCAGACGGATTGAAATCTCTAATTGTATCTTTGCCCGAGCCACAATCAAAGTAATCTCGACCCACGCCCCCTACTAGTACATCATCACCGCCGTTACCAAATAGCTTATCATTTCCCTTACCACCATATATAATATCATCTCCAGATCCCCCGCTAAGTATATCGTTCCCTGGACCGCCGCAGATTATAGATTTGCCTTTCCCGTTGCTGCTCGAAACAATAGTTTGCCCGTTGCCACTGCTGCTACTCGAACTCATCATACTTGAGGAGCCTGAGGTAGTACTCGAGCTTTGTGACGTAATTCTAGAGCTTTGATCTCCTGAGCCATTGCATCCTTCACCTGTCTTCTGTTTTACCATACCAGCTATACTGTTAGCTAGCTCGTTCCCTAGGTTGCCAAGAGTAGATCCCAATGAAAAAGCTTCGCTTTTTCCTAGCGCTGTAATAGCTGAGAAGTAAATCCCAACAAGAAATAGAACTGCAATAAATGATCCTATAATCCCAAACTTAATGCCAAATAATGACGACATATGTCATCTCTCAGTTCATTCGTACTAAATATTTATTTTTTAGCTTTAGACGCTAGTATGTTTCTAGTCTATTCGTAGATCGATTTTCACATATGTTTCTTACAGTAGTATTTTTGTTACGCAAAGTAGCTTAAATCTGTGGTATAAAATGAACATATTTCATCAAAATGTCAACAGAGATCTGAAACCGCGTTGCAACTCTTAGGTTCTTCGGTCTCACAGTTAAGCTGAAGAATCGAATAGGGTCACCGTTACTGAAGTTCCTGGAGAGAGCCTGATAGGATTTTTGCTTGGATTGTACAGCGCTATATTGAAAATATTATTGATTCCGATACTATTTTGAGATAATATTATATGCGGAGAAATTCCAAGACCGTATAAACAGTCAAAACCAGGTTTAGACATTTTCGCTATAGGCTTTGCATCATTATTTACAGGTTTTAGCTTTGACAAATTACCAACCAGTATCAGTAGTTCGCTCTTCATATCAGAGTGACAGGGAAGCCTAGCTAACAATTGACCTGTAATATTCTTGTTAACTAATGAATTGTACACATACAGATAATCTCTGGGTGGTATAACTTCGTTCGACAATAGTATCGTAGCAATATGTGGACTCACCAGTCGGATCTGATCTGGTTTGCTAGAGCTACTCTTTAGAGTACTATTTCCTATCTCACTCATTGCCGTGGAGAGTAACGTTTTGGGGCTCATTATCGAGCCTATAAGAGATTCTGCGGTATGGCTAGCCACCGTCCCTGCTGTCGCGTTATCGGCGCCACTGGGCAAATTAGCACTTTCCTCAAGATTTCGGCTGCTACCTGAAAATCCAAAGGGCAGTTGGGCAGGAACTCCAGTTTTTATATCAGAAGGAGGATGACTGACAGTTGCAGTTGTTGCATTTGTTTTGTTTACAGCGTTGCTTGAATTATTAGAACTGTTTGAAGA